>Ga0307474_10001526_pt1 | contig 16737 bp, 20 predicted proteins | sample atmos_gasesECM1C_2_FD_203312 | JGI IMG/M metagenome (GOLD analysis project Ga0307474, IMG submission 203312) | Hardwood forest soil microbial communities from Morgan-Monroe State Forest, Indiana, United States - atmos_gasesECM1C_05 | ecosystem: Environmental > Terrestrial > Soil > Temperate... | reverse complement strand
GGGAGCGTCGTTGGTACCATCTCCAGTCATCGCAACCAACTTGCCGTCCGCCTGCTCCTTCTTGATTAAATCCATTTTGTCTTTCGGAGTGGCCTGAGCAAGGAAGTCATCGACTCCTGCTTCCCGTGCAATCGCCGCGGCAGTAAGCGGATTATCGCCAGTGATCATCACTGTACGGATGCCAATGGCCCGCAGCTGATCAAAGCGTTCCTTCATCCCGCCCTTGACGATGTCCTTCAACTCAATCACGCCCAGTGCGCCACGACTCCTTTCGGCGACGACTAGAGGAGTCCCGCCCAACCTAGAAATCTCCTCAACGACTTTCCGCACTTCATCGGGCAGTCGATGTCCGTTCTGTGCCACGTAATTCGCGATTGCATCTGTGGCTCCCTTGCGAATCTCGAACCCATTCAGGTCCACCCCGGACATACGGGTCTGAGCACTGAAGGGTACAAACTTGACCTCATGCGAGCTCAACTCTCGTCCACGCAATCCATATTTCTCTTTGGCGAGCACTACAATCGAACGCCCTTCCGGAGTTTCATCCGGAAGCGACGAGAGTTGCGCGGCATCGGCGAGCTCTTGCTCTGTCACGCCTGGAGCAGGGATGAAACGAGACGCCTGACGATTGCCGAGCGTGATTGTCCCAGTCTTATCGAGCAGAAGCGTATTGACGTCACCGGAAGCTTCCACGGCTCGGCCAGACATCGCGAGGACGTTGTGCTGCACTAAACGGTCCATGCCGGCAATGCCAATCGCGGAAAGGAGTCCGCCGATGGTGGTTGGAATCAAGCACACCAGCAGGGATACCAAAACGAACACGGTTTGGGGACTGCCGGAGTAGATTGCGAAAGGCTGCAACGTGACAACCGCCAACAGAAAGATAATGGTCAACCCAGCCAGCAAAATGTTCAGGGCAATTTCGTTCGGAGTCTTCTTCCGCTCGGCGCCTTCGACCAAGGCGATCATACGATCGAGGAAGGTTTCACCGGGATTTGAGGTGATCTTCACCTTGATCCGGTCTGACAATACCCGCGTGCCGCCAGTTACGGCCGAGCGATCGCCGCCAGCCTCGCGAATCACGGGCGCCGACTCACCAGTGATCGCCGATTCATCGACTGACGCGACGCCTTCGATGATTTCACCATCCGAGGGGATGAACTCGCCGGCCGAGCAAAACACCAGGTCGCCAGCTGTCAGTTTCGAACTGGCCACCTGCTCTACACGACCACCGTCAAGGATGCGGTTCGCGATGGTCTCGGATCGTGCTCTCCGCAACGTATCCGCTTGCGCCTTGCCCCGTCCTTCTGCCATGGCTTCGGCAAAATTAGCGAATACCACCGTGAACCACAGCCAAAGCGTGATCTGCAGATTGAACTTGAACGCCGCACCGCCTTTGAACAACAAGGCAGTCGTGATGACGCTGCCAATCTCGACCACGAACATGACGGGATTCCCCATCATCTTTCGCGGATTCAACTTCAGAAATGCATCCCAGATCGCACGACGGACGATCTTCCATTCCCAAACCGCTTTCTTCCTCGGCTTGTTCGGCGAATGTCCCAAGCGGACACTCGGGACCGCCGGCATTGTCGGTGCTTGCGTAGTCATTGCCATAAATAGGTTCCTTTAGAACGTCTTCCCCGAAATCATGAGCAGATGCTCAAGAATCGGGCCCAGGCTGAGTGCTGGAAAGAATGTCAGTGCTCCCACGATCAAAATCACCCCGATCAGCAGCACCGTGAATAGCGGCGTGGTAACGGGAAATGTCCCTAGCGACGGGGGCACATACTTTTTGCCTGCGAGATTACCGGCAATCGCCAGCATGGGGATGATCATCAGGAATCGCCCCGCAAGCATCGTGATACCAATGGTGGTGTCATACCAGGGGGTATTGACCGTCAAACCTGCAAACGCCGACCCGTTGTTGCCCGCTCCGGACGTGAATGCATAGAGCATTTGGCTCAAACCATGCGGACCGGGGTTAGAAATACTCGAAGTACCGAATCCGTTCACACTGGAAACAGCGGTGAAGGCCAGAATTACCAGTGGGAACACCAGCACAACCAGCATCGCCATCTTGACGTCATAGGCCTCGATTTTCTTACCGAGATATTCCGGCGTGCGCCCAACCATCAGCCCAGCTATGAAGACGGCCAGTACGATGTAGACCAGCATGCCGTACATGCCTGCGCCCACACCGCCGAAGATGACTTCACTGAGCATGATGTTGACCAGCGGAATCATGCCGCCGAGCGGAGTGAATGAATCGTGCCAGCCGTTGATCGCACCGCAGCTTGCGTCGGTTGTAACCGTAGCCCATAGCGCTGTATTGGCAATCCCGAAGCGGACTTCCTTTCCTTCCATGTTGCCGCCGGACTGCAGTGCGGTCGTCTGTTGGTTGGTCCCGGCCAATAACGGATTGCCACGGGCCTCCGCCCAATATGCAACCGTGACTCCAGCAAAGAACAGAATGGCCATTGCGGCCCACACCGCCCAGCCGTGCGCCTGGGAGCCCGTCATCCTCCCCAACGTGTAGGTCAAACCGCCGCCAATCGCGAAAATCGCCACCAGCTCAATCAGGTTGGAGAGTGGTGTCGGATTCTCAAACGGGTGCGCACTATTGGCATTAAAAAAGCCACCGCCGTTGGTGCCAAACTCCTTGATGATTTCCTGTGACGCCACGGGGCCTTGAGCGATCGTTTGCTCAGTGATCGTATCCATCACGGGCTTGCCCTGGGCATCGATCATCGGTCTGCCATCGGGCCCGACCTTTTGCACCTGCATCGGTTCGATCAGCTTGACAGTGTCGTAGGGCCTCAGATTCTGAATCACTCCCTGCGAAACTAGGACTAGAGCCCCGACAATGCAGAGCGGCAACAGGACCCATAGGCTTCCACGGACAAGATCGACCCAAAAGTTCCCGATCGTTTGCATCTGCCGGCGAGCAATCCCGCGAATGAACGCGATCGCGAGGGCGATACCTACAGCCGCCGACACGAAATTGTGATAAGCAAGCCCCGCCATCTGGGTGAAGTAACTCATCGTGTTTTCACCCGAATAGGCCTGCCAGTTGGTATTCGTCGTAAAAGATGCAGCTGTGTTGAACGCGACGTGCGCGGGACTGACAGCGCCGAACTTCTGCGGATTGAACGGCAGATATCCCTGTAGGCGCTGCATCAGGTAGAGCACGACCATCGAAACCACGCTGAACAGCAGCATGGCGATTGCATACTCGGTCCAGCGCATCTCGTGATTCTCGTCGACACCAGTCACGCGGTATAGGAGGCGCTCGATCGGCCTCAGCACGGGATCCATAAACGTCTTCTCGCGATTGAACACACGCGCCATGAAGACGCCCATCGGCTTGGTTACCAGAAACACAAGCACGAGAAAGAACAAAATCTGTAACCACCCATTGATTGTCATGTCAGAACTTCTCCGGGCGCAGCAGTGCATAGACGAGATAGATCGTCGTCAGCACACTGACTGCGAGCATGATCATCGATTCCACGCCCATATTGGTTCTCCTTACTTCACGCGCTCACAAAAGTGAACGTACGCGATCGACAGCGCAAAGAATGCAATCGTTACTACAATCCAGAGCACGTCCTGCATAAGCTATCTCCAGAAAATAAGTATGATGTGGGTTCCTCAACGTCGTTAGAACTTAACGAGGATCGCCATGCTAGCGCGGTCTTCAGTATGGCGAAGGTCTGGCTGCCAACCTGGGATCAGCGTGCCTGGTGCACCGTTATTGCCTCCGGGAGGTGTTACTCCGCCAGGGCCACTCCAGTACGGCACATTGGCATGACGGTGATTGAATTCCCAGCGGAACGTGATGTACTGGCTGGGCATGTAGTCGTAGGTTCCCGAGATGTCCCACGCCTTGAACTGATCGCCGGGATTTTCCGTGAAATAAGGAGTTCCCGTAGTTGCAGTGGCTCCGTTGATCGGAGGCAACAGCACCAAGTAGCGTCCGGGGTTGTTGATCTTGCCGCCGCCAAGGGTGAAACCGTACCGGTCTTTGTGGAACCACCAGCGGTTGTACAGCATGAAGCCAAGGAAGCTCTGCTTGTAAGCAATGATGTTGCCAGCAGCATCCTTCTTGTTTGTGGTGCAGTTCACACCGCCGCCCGATTCGCATCCGGCATCCCCGGTGAGGCTGAAGGCCATCTTGTCCAAAAAGCGTTCGGGATGGTCGTAGTACTTCACCTCGACGCTGTCGTCCGTGTGATAGCGGGTACGGTTGGGAATGCCAACCGCGTCAGCACCGACGCCATAGTTGTTCGAGATAACCGAAAGCCATGGTGTCGGACGCCATAGAATCTGGCCGCCCAGCCCCAGTCGGCCATTGGGCCGCGCATAGGATTGCCATCCGTTGATGATCCAGGGCTCGATTTTTAGCTTCTCCGTGGGGAAAACCTGGATTCGCATGCCCGTGAAAAACCACGGAGTATTGGACGAGACGTAAGAAGGCTGATAGGCCCAGTTGTCGAATTGATAGAAGCTGAACAGACCCACGTAGGACAAAAAGATTCCGGCATCGACGTTGATGCCGTGCAGCGCGTCAAAATGATAGCCACCGTAAGCTTCGTTGAGATACCGGTAGGCATTGTCCAACTGCCATTGGCCGCGCGAGTAGCTGGCATCATTGCGCGGTGTCGCGGTTGAATACAGGCCCAACTGGCTGAACACGCGTGCGCGAACGTGATCGTAGTGAAAATCTCCACCGACACCCAGGTGGGTAAGGCTGATCTCATTAGAACGGAATACCTCACTCGAACCGCCGATGGTATCGTCCTTGGGATGGTTGAAGTCGTAATGGTAGGCAACGTCGGCGCGAACCTCGGGCGTGAAGAATTTGGAGTCAAATGCTGCTTCTTTCGTGCGCGGGTTGCCGTTCAGCCAAGTCCAATCGGCGAAAGCGAATGGCTCAGCTTTGGCAGGTTTTTCAGCAGCAGAAGATTCGGTTTGCCCTGCCGCTTGTGAGGAAGAGACCGATCCGCTGACCAACTGCTCGGGTGTCCCAGCAGACGCCTTCGCGGAATCGGCAACTGCGGTCGTACCGACGTGTCGCTGCTTTAGCTGGGACTCCAGTTCCTGAATGCGGTTGCGCATTCTTTCCAGCTCTCGAATGATTTCTGCATCCGCGTCAGAAGCAGAAGCCGTGCCCTTGGGCTGCTGTTGCCCTGAGGCCTCGGATCCAGAACCGCGGCCCGCGGGTTCTGTCGGTGCTGTTTGGGAAAAAGCACACGAAGCTGCTAGCAGCGTAGTGAATACTCCGATAAAACAAATCTTCCGTGCCGACGAGAGTTGCTTCCACTTATTGCGTTCAGTAATCAAGCGCACCATACCTTTCGACACACACCTTTGCCGGCCAACACTCGATTGGAAATTAAACGGCATAAAAGTTGTCTAAAGAATGCATAAAAAGTTCATAAAGACACGCGGGGATTTCCACAAAGCGGGGAGTTCAGCGATACCATGTCCTATCTTGCCGGTCTTGCCGGCGAAGCCACCGGATCAGAGCGGTAGATGACCCACGGTTCGGTCCGCAGGTATTGTTGTCCTGTGGCGGCGGTTTCAAGCTTCTTGCGCAAAGACAGCAGCTCCCTGAGAAATTGGGCCTGCTGCGTTCTTGTCCCTGTCCAACGAGTTGCCAACGTTGTTTGCGGCGTAACCACACGCTGTGGGTTGGTGGTGAGGAATACCAGGACATCGAATTCCTCACCTGTTAGCGCCAGCGGTTCACCCCGGAGTGTTGCCGTGCGCCTGCGGGCATCAATTCTGAAATCGCCGATTTCGAGTACTTCGCCCGCGCTTTCGGTATCAGAATGTTGCACGTATTCTTTACTAGCTGTGGCGAACAATTGCCGCAGGCTCCAGGTTGCAGCCATATGCGTACTCAGATTCGTTGAATGCGTAAATCAGCAGCCCCACTCCGCTTCGCCGGGCTTGGCAAAATACTTTCGTGAATCTTTCTGCTGTTGGTCGTTCGCGCCGAGCTCAAGCAGAGCCAGACGCGCAGCGGCAATCATGCGGTTCTTTTCCTGAGAGGGCACCTGCTCCCAAGACTCATGATCTGCTTTTGCATCGCAGGAGAAGTCGGGACCGAGCGCCTGGTGATAGTGATGAAAAAGTTCTGCCAATTGTTCAGGGAGCACTTCTTGGAGTGACATCAGATTGCTGTCCTTTCTGCATGGTACAAGGTTGTATTTGGTTCGAGTTCGAGGATTCCACGCGCCGCGCGCGGCCTGATCCTGCCTGATTCGAGGGCGGGTCTTCTTCCACTCTTCTCATTGAAGAACAGGCTCTTCAAAGATCCAAACAGCCGTAACTTGGCGACTTTGGAGACTACGGCGAGAGTTCGGGGGTAGAGAGCCATTCCCGCACTCCAGAGCATCATTACGATCGACGTAGGCAACATCTGAATTGGAACCCCACTTCACAGCGGGCACTTTCTTGCTTTCAATCATTGGATAACAGAAGGCCTAAAATTCGAATAAAAGGTTCATAAAGAGTTCGTAAAAAGTGCGCGCTGAAATCAATACGAACTTGTTATGCACTCTGTATGCGGGTTTTACGCGGAATGTGATCGAATCGAGAGTAGCTGGATGGCAAATACACGCGTCGTCCACACGACAATCTATGAAATCGATATGCGCTGTACTCGGTTTCTTTCTGCTCGTCGGCTTACTGATTCTTCGAATCGTTGAAGAGCAGCGTCGCGAGGAGAAGCGGACCGAGATCGAAGACCCGCTGGTGTCCCGCTCTGTCGAAGGAAGAACCGCGTCGCGTACAACCGTCGAAACTCGGTGTTCCACGGCCTCACCCCGCGTTACTATGCAAAGAACCACGTAGGTGGGCCAACCCCAGAGCGTCCTACTGCTGAGAGCACCTACGCCTGTAGTGTGAATCGCGTAGCCGCGATTGCGTAAAGACGTCTCCAGACCAGTCGGTTGATCGTGACGACGATCATGGCCATGACCACGGTTGCGGCCAGCAAAACTCGAAAATTGCCGGTGTCGGTTGCTTGGCTGATAATTGCGCCGAGACCGACCGTGGAAATCGTCTCTCCGCGAAAATGAAAGTACTCCGCCACGATGCTCGCATTCCAGGCGCCGCCAGAGGCGGTCACAAAACCAGTGACGAGATAGGGAAAGATGGCGGGCAAAAACAGAGTACGCCAACGATCGAGTGAGCTGAGCCGGTACGTGCTGCACACTTCTTTCAAATCCGCGGGAATTGCTGTGGCCCCGGCGATGACGTTGAATAGGATGTACCACTGGGTGCCGATCAGCAGGAGCACGAGCGAGCCGATTCCCAAGCCCCCTCCCGCGCGAATCAGGACCATCAAAATAATTGGGAAGAGTGCCGTCGCTGGCACCGAAGTGGGCCATGTAAGTCCGGACAAGATTCGAAGCAGCGTCGATTTTCCAGATCCCGACGGTCCGAGAAGAGCACAGATTGTGTTTGATTCAATGGCGAGATCGAGCGGCGCAATCACTTGAATCTGATTGCCATCTGGTTGCTCAAACGCTTTCTCAACCTGACGCGCATCGGTGATGGTCTCGCGTACTTGTGGGGCTTCTTCCGGGAGGGCCGCTTTTGCCTCGCTGGTTTGGGTTCGCGCGGTACCCTCAACTGCGGAGAGCTCGTCCATGAGCCTCTGCCACGCCTCTTCCGGAAGCTCGTCGAAGAACCGCATCCGATCGTCGGGATCTACCTTGTCGACCAAGGCCCGCATGTCTTCGCGAGTTCGAGAGTGAAGGAGCACGTATTGGTCGTAATAGGGAAAGCGGGGCAGCAGGGTGGCCGCTCTCTCTAGCGGTATACGGCGAAACAGTGGCTGCTGTTGTTCAAACGATAGCTTTCGCAGGATCGCGGCAGCCTCTTCTGGTGCGAGCGTCTGCAAGAGGGCAGCAGCGTCATCCCACCGGGAACGAGCCAGCGCATCGCGAAACCGCTCACTATTTGCAGAAGCCATCTCGAAATTACTCCGCACTTCAAACACCGAAGCTCGCCCTGCCCTTTCAATCGCCTGGTTCGAAGCGGTAACCGACCCAGGGCTCCGTTACGATGTAGCGTGGGGCGCCTTCATCAGGTTCAAGTTTCTTGCGCAAATGTCCAACGAAGACACGCAGATACTCTGGTTGCTGTGCGCTATTCGGCCCCCACACTGCGGTCAGCAGAGCATGATGAGTGACGACCTTTCCAGGGTGTCTGGCGAGGTACACCAAAAGGTCGAACTCCTTCGGCGTCAGATGCACCTCCTTTTGTTTAACCTCAACCTTGCGCGCTGGAATGTCGATACGAAAATCTCCGATGTCGATCACCGCTGTCTCTGGCTCGAGCGGGACCGCCACCCGCCGGAGCGCAGCTCGGACCCGAGCCAGCAGTTCGTTCACGTTGAACGGCTTTGTTATGTAATCGTCGGCCCCGGCATCGAGCGACTCCACTTTGATTGTCTCCTCGCCTTTGACCGACAGCACGATGATCGGAACGCGGGACTCGGCGCGAATCGCTCGGCAGAGCTGCAGGCCGTCCATGTTCGGCATGCGCAAATCGGTGATGACAAGATCGGGCGTCCAACTCTTCATTTCCTGAAGAGCTTGCGTCCCGTCGGCTGCGGTGCGTATGCCGTAGCCCTGGCTCGATAGTGTAGTCTTGAGCACGCGCGTGATCTGCGGTTCATCATCCACCACCAGTATGTTTCGTTTTCCGTCTTGATTCGCCATAGCACTTGTCACTTCATTTCCTGGGTCACAATGTGAACATCCACGGGCGGTGCATCCCGCAGAAATTTGTGGATCGCCGAAAGATAAAAGTACCTCTTCCAGCCCCTCTGGGCTGACCTGCCAAACACAACTTGCGTGATGTGCTTTTCTCGAACAATTTTGGCAACCGTTTCAGCGACGTTCTTGCCTTTGGTCCGTATCACCTTAGCCCCGAGGTTTTCCGCAAATCGAAGATTTTGGGCTAAGCTTCGCTGGTCCTCAGGATCTTCATCCACGCCAATATCGATGTAAATGATGTACAGTTCCGCATCGATCCTGTGCGCCATCCGGGCTGCGCGGGCAATCAAATACTGCGCGGCAGGGCTCGAGCTTACACACACGGCAATCCGTTCGCGTAAAGCGAGGTTCTTACCAATCCCCTCTTTTTCCAGATACGACTCAAGACTGCGGTCAACAGCGGTTGTGACTTGTTGGAGTGCCAATTCGCGCAGAGCGATCAGATTGCCAGGCTTGAAAAAATGGCCGAGCGCTCTTTCCGCTCGCTCCAGAGGATAGATATCGCCGCGGCGCATTCGGGTTTGGAGTGCTTCCGGAGTCAAATCGGCAAGCACGATTTCATCGACCCTCTGCATCACCCAGTCGGGTACCGTTTCTCGAACTTGAATGCCGGTAATATTCATGACGGTAGGCATCAGGCTTTCAATATGCTGGACATTCATCGTGGAGAGAACGTCGACGTGCGCGTCCAGCAGATCCATTACATCCTGATACCGCTTAGGATGCTTGCTTCCTTCGATGTTCGTGTGGGCCAATTCATCTACCAGGACGACCTGCGGCTTGCGAGCCAGTATTGCGTCGAGATCCATTTCGTCGAATGTTGCTCCCTTGTATTCGACCTTGCGGCGCGGAACTGTTTCCAGCTTCGATGCCAACTCCGCAATTCCAGCGCGCCCATGCGTTTCCACCACTCCGATGACGACATCTTCACCGCGACTGTGGCGTCGAATGCCCTCACTCAGCATGTTGAAGGTTTTCCCGACGCCTGGTGCATAGCCGAGGAAGAGTTTGAAGATCGCTTGCTTTTTCTGTGGCGCGGCCTCCTCTAGCCACTGGTCAGGTGTTTTCACCATGCTATGTATTATCCTCAGTCATTGGTCATCACTTGAATTTGACTAAAATACGATCGTGAAACGACCGCTTGACAATCCAATTCTCCGGTTCGCCTTGTCTGCCATCATTGTGGCGGCCATCACATTTCTCTGCTATCGGTGGCTGCATGTCAATTACGCGACAGTCGGATTCGGCTTTTTATTGGCGGTCCTGTTCATCTCGGCAAACTGGGGTCTGCGCTACGCCACATTCACAGCCATCTTGGCTACGGTAGCTTATAACTACTTCTTCCTGCCACCACTGTTCCGGTTCACCATTGCAGACCCGCAGAACTGGATTGCCCTTTTGACCTTTCTGGTTACGGCTGTAGTCGCGAGCCAACTTTCCGAGCGCGCACGCCGTAGTGCCCTGTCTGCGGAAGATCGCCGGCGTGAATTCGAGAGACTGTACGCCCTCAGCCAGCAACTGTGGCTGACGGAAAATGCCTTTGAACTGCTGAACGTCATTCCGAAGAACATCGTCGATTCGTTCGGGGTCAGTGGAGCCGCAATCTTTATCGAAGGGAAACAGGATGGATATTTCTTCGACGGCGCGAGCCGGCGTCTGTTTCCGCTCGACCAACTTAAGTCGATCAGTGATCGCGGCGAGCCAGTGCTCGATCGCGAGCATCGGATTTGCTACGTCCCCCTGCGCATGGGAGTGCGATCCGTGGGCTCGCTCGCCGTATCCGGTTGCGATCTTTCGCGCGAGAGCCTCGAAGCCATCGGCAGCTTGGTCGCCATCTCTATCGAGCGGGCCAACACGGTTGAGAAGCTGACGAAAAGCGAGGCTGCGCGCGAAAGCGATAGGCTCCGATCGGTGCTGCTCGATTCGGTTACCCATGAATTTCGGACGCCATTGACCTCGATCAAGGCTTCCGCCGAAACGTTGTTGTCCGAGGCGCGTCTTGACAAGCCTCAACGCGAGGACCTGCTTCAGGTGATCAACGAGGAGAGCGACCGATTGAACCGCTTGGTGGGAGAAGCTGGCGAAGTGGCGCAACTCGATGCGCATGAGCTCCAGTTTCACTTTGAGCCCCACCAGATCCGAGAGGCCATCGATCGCGCACTCCAAGACTTACAGCCCGCTCTGCGGCGCCACTCTGTCGAAATCCATGTTCCCTCGAACCTCCCTCCGTTGCGGATGGATATCGACCGAATCACTGAGGTGATAACCCATCTCGTGGATAATGCGGCAAAATACTCGGCGCCGGATACCCCCATCCATATCACCGCCGAACTGAAAGGCTGCGAGGTGATTACCAGCGTCGCCGATCACGGGTCCGGAATCGATGCAATGGAACAGGAGATGATCTTTGAAAAGTTCTATCGTGGCCGGGAGCAGCGCATGATCATTCAGGGCACGGGTATGGGGCTGCCGATTGCGAAAGCCATCGTTGAACTGCACGGTGGCAAAATCGGGGTTACCAGCCAGACGGGTCACGGATCGGTTTTCCACTTTTCCTTGCCCGCTAGGTAGAGCGTAATGAGTTCTGAGATCGACGTCGTTCCCCACCGGGCCGGAGCCTCGCTTACAGCTGAATTGTGGCAGCGACGTTTTCCTCGGTCCGCCGCCTCCTTTCGTGCCGAAATAGATAGCGTAGAGTCGGGCGCAGCGATGAGCGTGGTAATGACCGTCATCAATACGATCACGCCGTAGGCAGTCTCGGTCCAACAAGCGCAACTATGAGCGAGACTTCACCCCGCGGCATCATGCCCACTCCGACTTGAAGCGCCCTAAACCGACCTTCCCCTAGAAGCAGTAAACCGAGTACCTTGGAATGCAGATCGCCGACACGGTGGGCTGCAAGCCAGGTGAAGATGATCTCAACCTCAGGATCGCTATCAACAACCGTGCGGGTTCTTTGAGAAGCGAGGGGCGACTGGACCCGGCGAGATGTTTCTGATTTGGGTACGTCTCCAGAAAGATTTCATATCGAATCGTCCGGTTTAATACTCGACCCCTTATATAAAGAAGTAATGGAGAAAGCGTGAAGATTTTATTAACAGTCAGAGCGTTACTCCCCCACGCGAGCTGCGATCGTCATGGCGAGAGAACGTCGTTTTCGGCCTTAGGAGCAATGCCGTTCTTCTATTTTTTGAGAAAAGGTCAGAACTCCGGCGCTCGCGATCAAGAAGCGCTGCGACTCGGATGTTGGAGACGAATCGCCCGGGGTTCGGTTTTGAAGCTCGAGATCGGTACGGCGCGAAATGGAACTGCGCTCGAACTACGCAACACAACGACACTGGATCTGTGCGGCTTGAGTTCGCGAGCGAAATTCCACAAGCAATACAGAAGGAATGGAATCCCCACCAACAAGATGGCCGCAAGAAAGTATTGAATCATCGCCCAGGTCTCCTTCGGACTCTACATTAATGATGGGCGAAGACGCGTAAAGAAGTACTGGAGAAAGTATGAAGATTTTATAAAGATTCAAGGTCGCCTTTGAACCGGTAACCTACCCAGGGCTCGGTCATAATGTATTGTGGATGCTCGGGGTTAGCTTCGATCTTCTTGCGGAGATTCTTGACGAAGACGCGGAGGTAATCGACTTGATCGCCGTAGTCGGGCCCCCAAACAGCTTGCAGCAGTTCGCGATGGGACAAAACCTGATTGGCGCGCTGCGTCAGATAGCGCAAGAGATCCAGTTCCTTGGGAGTAAGGTGTACACTCTCGCCTTCGCGCGAAACGGTGCGTGCATCAAAATCGATCAGAATCTCGCCCACGCGAATCTTGTTCGGCGATGACTGCGCGCTCGGCACTCTTCTGAGGGCTGCCCGTATCCGTGCCATCAGCTCCGGCGTGCTGAAGGGCTTGGTGACAAAATCGTCAGCTCCCGCATCAAGCGCGGCCACTTTGTCTTCTTCCGAGTTGCGGACCGTGAGCATAACGATCGCGACGTTACTATCCCTTCGTATGGCCCTGCACGCCTCAAGTCCGCCCATACCTGGCATGTTCATATCGAGCACAACCAGATCTGGGCGGAGATCACGAATGCTTTCGAGCGCTTCCTCGCCCGTCTTGGCCTCGTCCACCTCATAGCCTTCCGCTACTAACGTTGCACGCATGAACCGCCGAATTTTCGGTTGGTCATCAACGACAACGATGCGGCCTATGCTCATGCGACCTCCTGTTGCACAGCAGGCAATGTGATGCGAAACGTGGTATGGCCCGGACGGCTCGACACCGTCAGTTCTCCGTTATGGGCTTGCACAATGCCGTGCGTGATGTTCAGACCGAGACCCGATCCGGGAATCTGATTTTTGATCGACGGGCTACGGTAAAACCTCTCAAAGATCCTCGTTTGCTCATCGGCCGGGATTCCTGCGCCGTGATCCGTGATTTCCAGCGAAAGGATACCCTCGTTTAGAAGTACACGGATTTCTACTGGGCTCTCCGGCGGGCTGTACTTCAACGCATTGTCCAGAAGTTGCCGGATCGCTAGCTTCAAGAGTCGCTTGTCAAAGGGAATCCGAGGCACTGGCTCCGGAGAGACGATGCGAATCGGATGCTCATCGATTTCCGTCTGCATGGAAGTGAGGACATCCTCGAGCGTATCGTCGAGCTTCACCATCTCTGGATGAATTTCGATGCGGGCAGTATCCAACCGCGCCAGTTCAATCGCGTCGTCGATTAACTCCCGCAGATGTTCTGCTTCCTCATCTGCAATCGTGAGTTGCTCTGTTCGGTTGTCTCGCGATATATCCGGGTTTGCTAGTAACGATGTCGTGGCCGCCTTAATCAAGGTCAACGGTGTCTTGAATTCGTGGGCCACGGCATCGATTAGCGTCGCCCTCAGTTGTTCGCTCTGGCGCGCGGCTTCGATCTGCTGAGCAAGTTCCTGAGCTCGCGCTCGCTCAAGGCCGATGGCAACAAGGTTCGCAACGCCCTGTAAAACCGCATCCGGCATCACGGAGCCACGCAAGGCCATACTGGCGACAGGTTCCGAGCCACGACTTACACCGACGATCACGTAAGCGGATCGAACGAGGGGAGCAGATCCGCCAACAAGCGCCACGGTTCGAAGAATGTCTTCAACCTCTTCCGGTTTCGATGTTCCCATGCAATAAAACTCGTCCCTTTGCCGTTCAAACAGCACCGCTGCCTCGAGGCCGAATAGCTCTCCTAATTTGTCAACCAGCTGCTTCCCGAACACTTGCCTCGTATCTATCAGGAGCATAGCGCGGCTGAAGGCAAATAGTCGTTCAAGATCACGCTGCCGTTCTACAGCTTCCGACGCTCTGGCCTTTGCCTTCGCAGACAGGCGACTTGCAATGAGTGCAGTCGCTAGAAAGCTAGACAATGCCACCCAATTCTGCGGGTCAGCGATCGTAAAAGTTCCAACTGGCGGAAGAAAGAAGAAGTTGAAGGCGAGCGTCGCAAGGATGGACGCGAGTGCAGCTTCAAGAAATCCCCATCCACTCGCGATAATAAGGATCACAAGCAGATAGGCAAATCCGACTGTGGTAGCGTTTAGGGGGACCGCTTTGTAGGCGACGAACGTGACTACTGCGACGCCACAGAGCGAGATCAGTACCCGGACCGAATGTCGACGGGGCACGCCACTTCCTCCCGCCCGCTATTCTAGGGCATGATTCCCGATTTCGAAGAAGCCGGTCGAGCCGTCCGCTCGTCTTCTTGGACTACATCCGGCACGTCGCCTGCCAGCTGCGACGGAGCATGCCATAAACATCGGGTCATCGCCGTCACACAGAGGATTATGCACCGCCTTTCAACCATTCGATGCGAGAGCCGGTGAGCTATCATGTACCAGTTCTGACGATTGCATAGTGCAGAACACGCGAGTTGCTTCCGTGCGGGCAGCAAGGAGGACACTCGTGAAGCTTTTTAAGAAACCGAAGTCGAAGTTCTACTGGTATGACTTTACGGTGCGTGGCCGTCGCTACCGTGGGTCAACGCAGGAAACGAAGTCAGTTAGGGCGGTGCAGGTGGCGAGCCTAAGACTGGCTTCGGTGATGGAAAACACGGAAACATTTCCGAGCAGGCCCACCGCGCTCAATGATTTGGCTGACCGCTTTCTCGATTGGGTGGACAACGGCAGGCTGGAAGAGATGACCAAGAAGTTCTACCTCAATGGCTGGCGGCTGCTGAAGGTGACATCTGTTGCGGAGGTACGAGCGAACCAGATCACAGGCGATTGCGCCGAGCAATTGAAGTTTCCGGCTCGGCCGCAAATGCCAACTGCGCTCTGTGGACATTGCGACGAATGCTCCACAAGGCGGGGGAGTGGAGGATGATCGCTCACGCTCCGAAAATCAAAATGATGAAGGAGCATGGGCGGCATCTTCGGCTTGATGATGAAGCGGAAGGGCGATTGTTCGAAGGAGCTAAGGCTTGCACGTCGCGGAGGCGAACCTTTGAACTCTTCCGCGATATCGTGATCTTGATGCGCGATACCGGAATGAGAAATCAACGGGAACTCTACCGCATGCGCTTCGAGAATCTCGATTGGCAAAATCGCGTGATTTTCGTGCCCGACAGTAAGACCGCCGAGGGGCGGCGACTTGTTCCAATGAGCCGTCGCGTCAGCGATCTTTTGCGTGCACGTTGTGGTACAAGGAGCGAGGGATGGGTGTTTCCATGGAACCGTGCCGCTTCAACGGCTCATCGAACAGGCACATCGGACATTCGCGAGAAAGACATCGCGTCTGGCTTAGCACCAGATCGCGGGTCTGCGCCGGGGTGATCTTGGTGGAGCGATCCTTCCCGTCGCATAGGGTCAGAATCTTCCGGGCGATCTTGACCGGCTTGCGGTCGTCGGCGTCCGGCAGCAGCACAACGACGCAACGGTACGCACAATGCTTCCGCACCACCGCAAGGGAGCAGATGTCCTCGAACCGTTTATCCTTGCGCCTGTAGCTCATGCCACCTCCGTATCATTTGCAGGATGAGGTACCACATCTACACCGTGAGGGGAGAGACTACCCAGAACGCTCGCACCATGAACCACTGTTCGTCGGCGCTGCCCCAGATTGCCGCTGCGATCAGCAAGAACGGCGCGAGCAAGATGAAGATGTTGGCACAGAGCAAAACCAGCAGAAACGGCAGTACCCTCCTTGTTCCCGTCCTGTACCCGTTCGGGCGTACATCTTCGGCGTGCTTGCGGGGGAGTTGGGGGACGTGCGAAACTAGCTAAGTGGTTGCGGGGGCTGGATAACGCAAGTTTGCCAAGGTCGAAGTCGCGGGTTCAAATCCCGTCTCCCGCTCCATCGATTCGGTTCCTGGTGCCCTCTGCTGGAGGGCCCTTTGCATGTTCGGCAGCGCTGCTGGGCATCGGTGGACTTTTTTAGCATCTGGCGCTACCTTAATTTCAGGGCGCGGTACCCAAGTGGTAAGGGAGAGGTCTGCAAAACCTTTATGCGTCGGTTCGATTCCGACCCGCGCCTCCAGCGTTTTGTTGTACTTCACTGTGCTGCCGGGACTTAACAACAAACTGCTAGATCGGGCTCGTTGGGGCTCGACCGGGCGAAATCGTCGAATTTAGGCCTCAGGCGTACAAAAGTCGGATAAGAATTGTGGCCGTCAATCGGGACGTCCATCCTGTTCGGCTTTCCTGCCCGCGTTCTGATCCGCTTCGTAGAGAACTATTCCGCCTTTCTTGTGCTCCGCCGTGATGTGAGCTGTTTCAGGCTCAGCCAGGCATGGCTGATTCCCAAGAGGACCAGTTTGAACGGCTCGGAATTCAATTTGAATCACTGTGGGGAAGACGTTTGCAATTGATTGACTGCCAAAATCTATTTTGTGAAGTTGACAAATATGCGAGGCGGGCGCACCCCGATGTGCGAGGGTTTCGGGGAGAACGCGGATCAAGCAGCAATTTGCACCT
>Ga0307474_10001524_pt1 | contig 16746 bp, 28 predicted proteins | sample atmos_gasesECM1C_2_FD_203312 | JGI IMG/M metagenome (GOLD analysis project Ga0307474, IMG submission 203312) | Hardwood forest soil microbial communities from Morgan-Monroe State Forest, Indiana, United States - atmos_gasesECM1C_05 | ecosystem: Environmental > Terrestrial > Soil > Temperate... | reverse complement strand
GGTTGGCGACAGGGTATTGGTCGAGATCTTTGAAGGGGAAAAGTTTGTCGACATCGTGGGAGTCAGCAAGGGAAAGGGCTTCCAGGGTGTCGTGAAGCGGCATCACTTCGGCGGCGGTCCTAAGTCTCACGGATCGATGTTTCAGATCACTGGTTCGATCGGTTCGTCGGCATTTCCTTCGCGCGTGTTCAAGGGAATGCGCATGTCGGGACACATGGGCCATGCGCGCGTAACGCAGCGCAATCTGAGAGTTTTGGGTGTTGATAAAGATGAAAATCTTTTGGTTGTAGAAGGCAGCGTGCCAGGGCCACAGGGCGGTTACATCGTCATTACGAAAGCGAAAAAGCCGCCGAGAGAGCGCCGTGGATTTGCGGGTTCGGCGACCGTCGATCCGTTGAAAGCGGCGAAGAGAGCGGCAAAGAAAGCGTAGTACCAGTACCGAGTACCTAGTATCGAGAAGCAATATGGCAACGATTGACATACACGATTTGAGCGGCAGGAAGGTTGGAACGTTTGACCTTGCCGACGAGATTTTCGGTGCGGTCAACGAAGACCTGATCTGGGAGGCGGTGAAGCACTACCGCGCCGGGCAACACCGCGGCACGCACGCCACCAAGGCTCGCTGGCAGGTTTCCGGATCGGGCAAGAAACTGTGGAAGCAGAAGGGCACGGGACGGGCGCGTATTGGCTCGATCCGGTCGCCGCTGTGGCGCCACGGCGGCACGGTACACGGTCCGGTGCCACGTTCCTATGATTATGCGTTTCCACGGAAGAAGCTTTTGGGAGCGCTGCGTTCGGCGCTGGCAGCTAAGTTTGCCGACGGCAAGCTGATCGTCGTGAATACCTTCGAACTGAAGGATTCAAAGACCAAGGCATTCCGGGCGGCGCTGGATGCGTTGAAGGTCGACAAGACTGTGTTGGTCGTGGATGCGCCTAACTCGGGGAACCGCAATCTGGAACTCAGCTCGCGAAACATTCACGGGCTCGAACTGGTTCCGGGCAACGAAGTTCATCCATTTCACTTATTGAAATACGATCGCGTGATCTTTTCGCATCCCGCGATCGAAAAGTTGCAGGTTACGTTGAAAGACAGCCTGCCCAAGCGCCAGCGCAAGCCGGAAGAGCACGAGGAAGGCGCAAAGAAGGCGTCGGCGGCTCCCCGGAAGCGCACGCGCCATGAAAAAGCGGCGGAGGTGGCATAAGTGAAATCCGCATACCAGATCATTCGCCGTCCGGTGATCACCGAAAAAGGTTTGGCGATCAAGGAAAACCAGAACACGCTGGTCTTTCAGGTCTCGCCGCAGGCGACGAAGACGGAAGTCAAGCAAGCAGTGCAGACGATTTTCAAAGTCAAAGTGTTGTCCGTGCGCACCGCCGTGTATCCGGGTAAAGAGCGGCGACGGGGCAAGTTTGCCGGTTATCGTCCGGACTGGAAAAAGGCGTATGTGCGGTTACGAGCCGGCGAGAAGATGCCGGAGTACGCGCAGAATCTGTAGGAGCAGTCGTCGGCCGTTTGGTCGTCGGCCAAAGCAACAGCAGATTCCTCAGGTTCGCTTCCCGAACCTTCGGGATGACAAAGGGATTTTGAGCTAAGAGCTAGCAGCTAAGAGCGATTATGGCGATCAAAACATACCGACCGACAACCCAGACGTTGCGCTACCGCACAACGATCGTCAATGACGACATCACGACCCGGCATCCACACAAGCCGCTGATCGAGCCGAAGCCGCGCACCGGTGGGCGCCGCAACTCGGGCGACATGACCATGCGCTTCATCGGGGGCGGGCACAAGCGCAAACTGCGCATCATCGACTTCAAGCGCGATAAAACTGGGATTCCGGCTACCGTGGTCAGCATTGAATACGATCCCAACCGCTCGCCGCGCATCGCGCTGCTGGCTTATGCGGACGGCGAGAAGCGCTACATCATTCAGCCGGAAGGGCTGAAGGTTGGGCAGAAGGTTGTGAGCGGTCCTGACGCCGACATTCTGGTGGGCAATGCGCTGCCGCTGCGGAATATTCCGCCTGGCACGTCGATTCACAATCTGGAACTGAAGCCGGGCAAGGGCGCGCAGATGGTGCGCTCGGCTGGCGGAGCGGCGCAGTTGGTGGCAAAAGAATCCGATTACGCGCTGGTGAAGCTGCCCTCGGGTGAGACGCGAAAGGTTTCGCAGGACTGCATGGCGACGATTGGCCAGGTGGGGAATCTGGATCATGAGAACATCACCATCGGCAAGGCCGGACGGTCGCGCTGGCTGGGCAAGAAGCCGCATAACCGGGGCGTGTCGATGAATCCGGTCGACCATCCGCACGGCGGTGGCGAGGGCAAGACCTCAGGCGGAAGACATCCCGTGACGCCGTGGGGACAGCCGACCCGCGGCTACAAGACGCGGAATAACAAGCGCACGGATAAGTTTATTGTGAACCGCAGAGGCAAGAAGTAGCGCTGCGGGCAAGCCAAGGCTCCTCGCTGCGCTCGGAATAGTGTGCAGTGGGGAGAGGGAATGACAAAGTCTGATGGGAGCTGTTAGCTGAGAGCTGACGGCTGAAAGCTGAGAGCTGACTTTATGGCACGTTCAACCAAAAAAGGCGCATTTGTCGATGGCTTCCTGATGACGCGGGTCGAAGCCATGAATTCGCGCAACGAGAAGAAAGTTCTGCGCACCTGGTCGCGGCGGTCGACTGTGGTCCCTGAAATGGTGGGCCACACCATCGCGGTGCACAACGGCAAAAAGTTTATTCCGGTGTACGTTACGGAAAACATGGTGGGTCACAAACTGGGCGAGTTCAGCTTTACGCGCAACTTCAAGGGCCACTCGATGCGGGCGGCGACTGAGGTAGCGGCCAAGCCGGCGGGCATTCCGGGCGGACCGGGTGCGAGCGCTCCGGCAGCAGCGGCGCCGAAGGCATAAGGGGGAGACGCGAATGGAATTTCGAGCCGAAATGCGTTACCTGCGAGTCTCGCCACAAAAGGCGCGCCTGGTGCTGGATCTGATCAAGGGACGCAAGGTGGAAGAGGCGCGGAACACGCTGCTGTTCACGAAGAAGCGAGTGGCGGCGAGTGTAGGAAAACTGTTGCAGTCCGCGCTGGACAATGCAAATTTCTTGAGCGCCGAGAAAAACCTGGATGTCGACCTTGACAACCTGTACGTGAAGAGTGCGATCGCCAACGACGGGCCGCGGATGAAGCGTATACGTCCGGCGCCGCAGGGCCGGGCGTTCCGCTACGTGCGGCGTATTGCGCATATCACGCTGGTGCTGGCGGAACGCGGTAACGGCGCGTCGCATGAATCCGGTGAGAGACGACCGGCGCGGGCGGCGGCTCCGGCGAAGAAGAGGGCGCCGGTGGCGAAGAAGTCGGCAGGCGGCGCGAAAAAGAAGAAAGCGGCGGCGAAGTAACGCCGTTTAGCGAGGCGTTTGAGCCTCGCTGGCGTCATCCTGAGCGTTCTTTGCGAAGGATCTGGGTGGTGTTTGCAGGTGCCTGTTAGCAAGTTTGATTAGGAGAAGCAATGGGACAAAAAGTCCATCCTTACGGTTTTCGCCTCGGCTATACCAAGCCGTGGAAGTCGCGCTGGTTTGTGGAGCGCGACTATGACAAGCTGCTGCTCGAAGACATCAAGCTGAAGAACGAACTGAAGGACAAGCTGAAGTCGGCGGGCGTGAGCGCGATCGAGGTTGAGCGCCCCGGCAATAAGCTGCGCATCATTATCAAGACGGCACGCCCCGGAATTATTATCGGACGCAAGGGCGCGGAAATCGACAAGCTGAAGGGCGACTTGCAAAAGCGCACCTCGCGGGAAGTGTTTGTCGATATCCAGGAAGTGCACAAGCCGGAACTCGATGCGCAACTCGTGTCGGAGGCGATCGCATTGCAACTCGAAAAGCGCGTCGGCTTCCGCCGCGCCATGCGCAAGGCCGTGGATTCGGCGCTGCGCTTTGGTTGCAAGGGAATCAAGGTGCGGGTGAGCGGGCGCTTGAATGGAAACGAAATCGCGCGCTCGGAGTGGTACCTGCAAGGACGTTTACCGCTGCACACGTTGCGGGCAGACATTGAATACGGATTCTCGGAAGCCAGGACCACCTACGGTGTGATCGGTGTGAAGTGCTGGGTGTACAAAGGCGAGATTCTGCCGACGAAGAAGCGCGAGCAGACAACAGGCGCGGGAGCGTTTTAGAAGCAGTGGCCAGTGGTCAATAAGGATCAAAAACGGAGCCATCGATTCCGTGTGTGAAGCAAGAGATTCGGCCAAGAGTTAAAGGCTGAGAGCTAAGAGCTGACTTTATGTTGATGCCAAAGAAAGTAAAGTACCGCAAGCAGCAGCGCGGGCGTATGACCGGCAAGGCGTGGCGCGGAAGCACGCTGGCGTTTGGGGATTTCGGACTCAAAGTTCTCGAGCCGGGATGGATCACCGACCGCCAGATTGAAGCCAGCCGCGTGGCCATGACGCGATTCGTGAAGCGCGGTGGAAAGATCTGGATCCGCGTGTTTCCGGACAAACCGGTTACGAAGAAGCCTGCTGAAACGCGTATGGGCAAGGGCAAAGGCGCTCCGGATCATTGGGTCGCGGTGGTGCGGCCCGGCAAGATTCTCTTTGAGATGGAAGGAGTGGCGTTGGCCGATGCGACCGAGGCGATGCGGTTGGCGTCGCACAAGTTGCCGCTGCGCACAACCTTAGTGAAGCGCGAAAGCGCGCATTAGAACAGTAATCAGCTTTCAGCCGCCGTTCTCAGCAAGATCGGCGGCGGGCAAAGCTGAAGGCTGAGAGCTGAGAGCATTTATGAAGGCAGACAAAATCAGAAACTTAACCGACGCCGAACTCCAGCATCAGGAGCAGGATCTGGCGGATCAACTGTTCAAGCTGAAATTTCAGCTGAACATGGGCCAGACGGAAAGCCTGAAGAAAATGCGCGGGCTGCGCAAGGATATTGCGCGCGTCAAGACCATTTCAGGCGAGCGCGAGCGCGCCGCAACGGAGAAACGCTAATGGCGGGAACTGCATCCGGAAAGTCCGCGACGCCGCAGGCCGAGCACGTTCAGGGACGGCGCAAAGAAGTTGTTGGAGAAGTGGTCGCCAACCGCATGCAAAAGACCATCGTGGTCAAGGTGACCCGCAAAAAGGCGCATCCCTTTTACGGTCGCGTGGTGGCGCGCAACAAGAAATTTTACGCGCACGATGAAAAGAACGAAGCGCACGTGGGCGACGTAGTGCGAATTGAAGAGACGCGCCCGCTTTCGAAGTTGAAGCGCTGGAAGCTCAAAGACATTGTGCGCAAGACAGCTCTGGTGCCCGAGATCGTGTTAGAGCAGGACGCGAAGTAGCCTGCCGCGCCAGACCGAGGAGAATGAAGCCATGGCTGTGATGATGAGAAGCATGCTGGAGGTCGCCGACAACTCCGGCGCCCGCAAGCTGCAGATGATTCTGCCGCTCGGTGGGTCGACCGGACTGAACGCCGGCTTGGGCGACATAATCACGGCGGCGGTGAAGGAAGCTTCTCCGGACGGCCAGGTGCAAAAGGGCAAAGTGGTGAAAGCCGTGATCGTGCGCACGCGCAAGGAGCACCGGCGGCGCGACGGAACTTACATCCGTTTCGATCAGAATGCGGCAGTGCTGATCAATGATGCGGGCGAACCGGTTGGGACGCGCGTGTTTGGCCCCGTAGCCCGCGAATTGCGCGAGAAGAGATTTTTGAAGATTGTTTCGCTGGCGCCTGAGGTGATTTAGGCATTCGAAGGGATTGAGTGATTCTGCGATTGTGTGATTGTACGATTGAAGCTCAAAGCTGCAGGCAGATGGTGTTCAATCGCTCGATGACTCAATCGCCCAATCGCTAAATAAGGATCTATGAGAACAGTCAGCACAGAACGCAAGCGAGTGGATATCCGCCGCAATGACAACGTGAAAGTTATCACGGGGCGGGATAAGGGCAAGGAAGGGCGCGTGCTGCGCGTGTTTCCGAACGATGCCAAGCTGCTGGTCGAGCATGTGATGATGGTGAAAAAACATGTGCGCCCGAATCCGCAGCGCAATATCAAGGGCGGCATTGCCGAGCAGGAGAGCCGGATTGCAATTTCGAACGTGCAGTTGGTATGCGCAACTTGCGGCCCGGTGCGCATCGGACACGAGATGCGCGGCGATCGAAAAGTGCGCGTGTGCAAGAAGTGTGACACGACGCTGGATAAGTGACGCCGTTTAGCGGGCGCGCGCCCGCTGGCGTCATCCTGAGCGTTCTTTGCGAAGGATCCAGTGAATTAGAAATTATTCTCACGAACCGGTAACCACTCCGAAACCGTGAGAGAGGAAGTGGAATAGACGAGATGGCACGAGATAAAGAGAAAAAAGGATCGAAGGATTCAAGCCAGGAGCAGGCCCGGCCCGATCAGGCGCGGCACAGCGCGAAGGAGCGTCCGCGGCTGCGCATGCGTTTCGATAAGGAAGTCGCTCCGGCTTTGTTGAAGGAACTGGAACTCAAGAATTCGATGGCTGTTCCCCGCCTGAACAAGATCGTGGTGAACATGGGCATGGGTGAGGCCACGCAGAATTCGAAGATTCTCGATCCGGCAGTGAACGAACTCGGACAGATTACCGGCCAGAAGCCGATTGTGACTAAGGCCAAGAAATCGATTGCGGCTTTCAAGGTGCGCGAAGGGCAAGCAATTGGAACCATGGTGACTCTTCGCGGCGACCGCATGTATGAGTTTTTTGACCGGCTGGTAAGCATTGTTCTGCCGCGCGTGCGAGATTTCAAAGGCGTTTCGACCAAGTCCTTTGACGGGCGCGGCAACTACACCATCGGTTTGCACGACCAGTTGATCTTTCCGGAAATTTCTTATGAGAAGGTCGACAAGATGAAAGGGATGAACGTCACAATTGTGACGACGGCGGCGAACGATAATCAGGCGCGTACGTTGTTGAAGCATCTGGGCATGCCGTTCCGGCAGTAAAAATTTCGGTTTCGATAATTAAGTTTTGACAAGGAAGCCACTAAGGATTTCATGACTACAGCCAAACGGGTGAAGGACGCGAAGATCGAGAAGAAGTTTGAAACCGCGCGCAATGCCAAAGAGAAGACTCCCAAGTTTTCTTCGCGCCGGCACAACCGCTGCAAGATTTGCGGACGGCCGCGGGCGTACTTGCGCAAGTTCGGCCTGTGCCGCTTGTGCTTCCGCGGACTCGCCTTGCGCGGTGAGATTCCGGGAGTCTCGAAGTCATCCTGGTAGTGGGCCGGCCGTTGGTCGTCGCCCGTTGGTGGCGACGAATAGTTAGCAAAGATCGAGGTAGAGCCGCCGCAGGTTCTCCGCCACATGCGGAGCGAACGGGTGGCGAGAGGAGAAGCAAACGATGAGGTTGACCGATCCGGTCGCAGATATGCTGACGAGGGTGCGCAACGCGCTGCAGGCGCGGCACCAAAAGGTGGACATTCCGGCTTCCCGGCTGAAGGTGGAGATTGCCCGTATTCTGAAGGAAGAAGGTTATATCTCGAACTTCAAAGCCACGGAAGAAGAGGGCCACAAGGTCATCCGCATTTATCTGAAGTATGGCGCCCACAACGAGGCGGCGATTTCAAAAGTGGAGCGCGTGTCGCGTCCCGGCTGCCGCGTCTATGTCCGCCGCAGCGAGATTCCACGGGTGCTGGGCGGTATGGGTATTAACATCCTGACCACGCCCCGCGGCGTGATGACTGGACGCCAGGCGCGCAAGGAAGGCGTGGGCGGCGAATTGTTGTGCGAGATTTGGTAGAGATGCGGCTGTCAGCTCTCAGCCGTCAGCTTTCAGTGAAAGCGGACTGAGGATAAGCTGAGAGCTGAAAGCTGAGAGCTCAAAACTTATGTCACGAATTGGAAAAAAGCCGATTCCGATCCCCAAAGGGGTGACGATCAAGTTGGAAGGCAACACGGTATTGGTGCAGGGGCCGAAAGGCAAGCTGGACACGGCTCTGCCTGCCGGCATCAAGGTCGAGCAAAAAGACGGACACATCGTCGCTGTGCGCGAGAACGATTCGCAGGCTGCGGTGCACGGACTGGCTCGCGCACTGGTCAACAACGCGGTCGAGGGCGTGACTAGAGGATGGACGCGCGATCTGGAGATCGTCGGCATCGGCTACCGCGCCGAGATGAAGGGCAAGGGGATGGTGGTGTTCAACCTGGGTTACTCGCATCCGATCGAGTATCCCTTGCCGACCGGGGTTGATGCAGCCGTCGATCCCAAGCAGACGAAGATCTCTCTGACGGGAATCGATCGGCAGCAGGTAGGCCAGGTCGCAGCGGAAATGCGCTCACTGCGTCCGCCGGATCCCTACAAGAACAAGGGTGTGCGCTATGCCGGTGAAAGATTGAAGAAGAAGGTTGGTAAGACCGGAGCGAAGTGATCGCGTTTGACGGGCGTCTGAGTCCGTCGCGATCATCCTGAGCGAATGCGAAGGATCTTCGTCTCGCGAGTCGGCACGTTGAGAAGGAAACGAAAATGTTTACCAAGAAATCGAAGAATCAGAAACGCGGGCACATTCACGATCGTATTCGGAAGAAGATGCAAGGTACGGCGGAGCGTCCGCGACTGAATGTGTACCGTTCGTTGAACCACATTTACGTGCAGGTCATCGACGACTTGCATGGGCAGACGCTGGTTTCAGCGAGTTCGTCCGAGGGCATCAAGGAAAAGCGCCCCACCGGCGGTAACGTGGCCGCGGCTAAGACCGTGGGCAAAGCGATTGCCGAGCGCGCCAAAGCCAAGGGCGTAAAAAAAGTGGTGTTTGATCGCGGCGGCTACATTTATCACGGCCGCGTGAAAGCGCTGGCCGATGCCGCGCGCGAGGCGGGATTAGAGTTCTAGAATTTCGAGAATAGGAAATCAGGTTTACTGAATGCCAACCGTGATTAAGAAGCTCGATGCGAATTCGTTCAATCTGAAGGACCAGGTGGTTGCCATCAACCGCGTCACCAAAGTGGTGAAGGGAGGCAAGAACCTGTCGTTCGCCGCGCTGGTCGTAGTCGGCGACCCGTCGGCGGCAGTAGTGGGCCATGGCGCGGGCAAGGCCAAAGAAGTTCCGCAGGCGATTCGCAAGGCGATTGAATCGGCGAAAAAGAATTTAATCAAGGTCAATTTGACCCAAACCTCGATTCCGCACCTGATTCTCGGGCGTTACGGCTCTGGCAAAGTGTTGCTCAAGCCCGCCCCCGAAGGAACGGGGGTAATCGCCGGGGGCGCGGTGCGCGCAGTCATGACGTCGGTGGGAATCCAAAACGTGCTGACCAAGTCGATTGGGACAACCAATCCGCACAACGTGATCAAAGCGACTTTCGATGCCCTTCGAAACTTGAAAAGCAAGGAAAGCGTAGCTGCCATGCGCGGCAAGACGATGCAGGAGCTGTAAAGAAACTGCAGTCGATACGAGATTGAGGATTGATTGATGACGACGAAGAAACCGAAAGCGGTTGCCGGAAAGATACACCTGAAGTGGGTGGTTTCGGCTATTTGCGCCCCGGTGAAACAGAAGCTGGTGGTCAAGGGATTAGGATTCACGCGATTGAATCAGGTGATTGAGCGTCCCGACAACGCGGCGATTCGGGGCATGGTGGCGAAGGTTCCACATCTGGTCGAGATATTGAAGTAGAAGCCGCCAGCGATCAGCCCTCATCGCGAACCACGATGGCTGAGAGCTGAAAGCTTAAGAGCTGAAAGCTTATTTATGAATTTATCCAATATTCGAGCACCGAAGAAGGCGTCGGAAAAGCGCAAGCGCGTGGGGCGCGGCATGGGCTCCGGCATGGGCAAGACATCCACGCGTGGACATAAGGGGCAGCGCTCGCGCACCGGTTCGCGCATGATCCGCGGCTTTGAAGGTGGCCAGATGCCGCTGCACCGGCGCATGCCGAAGCGCGGCTTCACCAACATTTTCCGCAAAGAGTTCAATATCGTCAGCCTCGAGCGGTTGGCCGCATTAGGTGCGGAATTGCACGCAGAACCCATTACGCCAGAAGTTTTACGCAAGGCGGGAGTCATCAAGGCGAAGCTTCCGGTAAAGATTCTGGGCGACGGTGAACTGACAGTGGCGATTACGGTTCACGCCCACAAATTTTCCAAGTCGGCAGAAGAAAAGATCACCAAGGCAGGCGGCAAGGTTGAGGTCTTGCAGTAATGTTTGAAAAGCTGCTGAACATCTTCCGCATTCCCGACCTGCGCAAGCGAGTTCTGTTTACGCTGGCCATGCTCGCGGTCTACCGGCTGGGCGGCCATCTCCCCACGCCTGGTGTGAACTTTCTGAAGCTGGAAGAATTTTTCAATCAGAACCGGGGATCGCTGCTCGGCTTCGTCGATCTGTTCTCCGGTGGCAATCTGCGGCGCCTGACAATTTTTGCCCTGGGCATCATGCCCTACATCACAGCCTCCATCATTCTCCAGCTTTTGACGGTTGTCTATGAGCCGTTGGCCAAGCTGCAAAAGGAAGGCGAACTGGGCCGCAAGAAAATTACCCAATGGACTCGCTACATCACGGTGATCCTCAGCGCAGTGCAGTCGTTCGGTATTGCCATCGGCCTTGAAAAAGCGGGCGACTTTGTGCTTCACCCCGGCCCCGGCTTCATCCTGATGACAATGCTTACCCTGACCACAGGCAGCGCATTCATTATGTGGTTGGGCGAGCAGATCACGGATCGCGGCGTCGGCAACGGCATGTCCCTGCTGATTTTTGCCGGCATTGTGGTGGGTTTGCCCCGTGCCGTTCAGGACCTTCTGGAAAAGGCCAAGAATGGCACGTGGGGAGCAATCACGCCGGTCCTGATGGCGTTCCTGGTAGTGTTCATGGTCGCGGTGGTTGCGTTCATCGTGTACGTAGAGCGTTGTGAACGCCGTATTCCCGTGCAATACGCGAAGCGCGTGGTGGGACGCAAGGTCATGGGCGGCCAGTCCACTCATCTGCCGTTGCGCGTGAATGCGGGTGGCGTGATGCCTGTCATCTTCGCATCGTCGATTCTCACTTTGCCGCAGACCGTTGGTTATGGCTTGCGCAATAGCCGCTATTTCGGTGATTTTTTCCGCATGATCGGGTGGGGCGAGCCGCTCTATACGGTGCTATATGCACTCGGCATCATTTTCTTCGCGTATTTCTATGTGTCGATCGTGTTCAATCCGAGCGAAGTTGCCGACAACATGCGGAAGTATGGGGGCTTCATTCCCGGAATTCGTCCGGGCAAACGCACTGCCGACTACATCAACGAAGTTCTGACCCGCATTACGTTGGTGGGCGCTCTGTACTTGATCATCATTTCGTTCATTCCCGAGTGGATGATTACCGGCATTCACTTGAACCACTTGCCGTTCTGGCTCGGGGGCACCCTATTTGAAAGACTTCCGGTGTGGGTGACGAACGGTCTGGGAGTCAATTTCTATTTCGGCGGCACATCGCTGTTGATCGTCGTCGGCGTGGCGATGGATACGGTCACGCAGATTGAAGCCCAGCTGATTATGCGCCATTACGATGGTTTTACGCCGCGCAGCGGAAGAATCCGCGGCCGGCGGAACTGGTCGTAAACGCGAACGTCGGACCTCTGCGAAAGCAAAAATGCTCCAGCCCGAGGGTCTGAAGTCCGAGGTCAGGTTTACTGAGGTTGCTGTGCTGTACCGGAACGGCCTTCTAGCGGTCAACCGGGAACATCAAGATCGGGAGGCTTTTGCCAACTGATGGCGCAGGAAACCTCGCGTGATGTAGGTCCCGTGGTTCTGCTGGGGCCGCCGGGCGCTGGGAAAGGCACTCAGGCGAAGCGGATCATGGAAAGGTACCTGATCCCGCAGATCTCCACGGGAGATCTTTTGCGCTACAACGTGGCGCAAGGCACGGAACTCGGAATCCTGGCCAAATCGGTCATGGATCGAGGAGAATTGGTATCGGACGATCTGGTTTGTGAAATGGTCCGGCAGAGGTTGAAACAGCCGGATTGCAAGCGCGGATATATCCTGGATGGTTTTCCACGCACGGCCGCGCAAGCGGGATGGCTCGATGCCCTGCTCGACGATAAGCTCTTTGACAATTCGCGCCCGACTCGGGCATGGCCAATTGTGATCCGGCTGGACGTAGACTATAATCAGTTGTTGCTCCGAATTACTGGACGCCGAACATGTCCCACCTGTGGGCGGATTTACAATATTCACTTCCAGCCGCCCCTCGTCGATGAAGTTTGCGATGTCGATGGCTCCGAGCTGGTCACCCGCAATGACGACAGGTTGGAAGTAATTCAGCCGCGTTTAACGGCGTATCAGGAGCAGACTGCGCCGGTTGCGGATTATTACCAGCGCACGGGCAGATTGGTTTCGGTCAACGGCGATCTGCCGATGGACCAGGTTACCGATCAGATTTTCAGGATTCTTGAGGACCATCACGCGTAGGCGCTGAGGCGTAGGCGACAAAAAACTTGAGAATGGCAATTGTTTGCAAGTCGGCGGCAGAGATTGAACGGATGCGCCAGAGCGGTCGCATCGTGCGCAAGGTTTTGGATGAAGTTCGTGCGATGGTTGCGCCGGGCGTCACCACAATGGACCTGGAGCGGGCCGCGGAGAAAAAGATTGCGGATCTCGGCGCCAAGCCGGCATTCAAGGGTTATTACGATTATCCTTGCGTGCTGTGTACGTCGGTGAACGAAGAGATTGTGCATGGTATCCCGTCGGAAAAACGGGCGCTGAAGGACGGCGATATCGTTTCAATCGACTGCGGTGTCGTGCTCGAGGGATATTACGGCGATGCCGCGATCACGGTTCCTGTGAGTGAGTCGGTCAAGCCGGAATTGCGCAAGCTGTTGATCGTAACCGAAGAATCGCTGTATCGAGGAATCGACCAGGCACGAGTAGGGAATTCGGTAGGCGACGTGGGCGCGGCGGTTCAGGAACACGTGGAAGCCGCCGGATTCAGCGTGGTTCGCGAGTTCGTAGGTCACGGAATCGGGACGCGCTTGCACGAGGAGCCGCAGGTTCCGAATTTCGGGGCGCGGGGTCACGGGGCGAAATTGCGCGAAGGCATGGTGCTGGCGATCGAGCCCATGGTGAACTGCGGAAAACCGGAGACGCGCGTTCTCGGTGACAAGTGGACGGCAGTGACGGTAGACGGCAGTTTCAGTGCACACTTCGAGCATTGTGTCGCGGTGACGAAAGACGGGCCGGTAATTTTGACGAAGTAGGGGCGTTTAGCGGGCGTGAGCGAAGCGGAGCCCGCTGCCGAAATCCCGAGCGTTGTGTGCGAGGGATCTCTCAATAAAGTAAGCAAGGAGCGAATGAGTAAAGAAGACGCGATTGAAGTGATGGCCGTGGTCCTGGAACCGCTGCCTAATGCCATGTTCAAGGTGGAACTGGAGAACAAGCACCAGGTTTTGGCGCATGTCTCAGGCAAAATGCGCAAGAACTTTATCCGCATTCTTCCCGGCGACAAAGTCGCGGTAGAGCTTTCGCCCTACGATTTGAATCGCGGAAGAATTGTTTACCGTTATAAATGACGCTGCTAAACGGGCGTGAGCGAAGCGGGAGCCTGTTGGCGTCATCCTGAGCGAAGCGAAAGATCTCAGGCAAGGGAAGAGGGTTTGAAGTTTATGAAAGTACGAGCATCGGTAAAGAAAATCTGTGACAAGTGCAAGGTCATCCACCGCAAGGGTGTGGTGCGGGTGATCTGCGTAAACACGAAACACAAACAGCGGCAAGGCTAAGCCAGGAGATTTTATGGCACGTATCGCAGGCGTCGACTTACCGCGCCAGAAGCACATTAACATCGCGCTGACCTACATCTACGGCATCGGGCATCCTCGCGCCGGCAGCATTCTCGACGAGGCCAATGTGGACCCGATGAAGAAGGTCCAGGACCTCAACGAAGAAGAGGTCAACCGCATCCGTACCGTGATCGAGCAGCAGGGGATGGTCGAGGGCGATCTGCGCAAGGAAGTTTCGATGAACATCAAGCGGCTCATCGAAATTGGCTCCTACCGCGGCTTCCGCCATCGCCGTAACCTGCCGGTCCGCGGTCAGAGAACCCACACTAATGCGCGCACCCGAAAAGGCCCGCGCAAGGGCACGGTCGCACAGAAGAAGAAGGCGACGGCAAAAACGTAAGAGCTAAGAGCAGTGTTCGGTGATCAGTGGCCAGTTCAGGCGCTGATTGACTGACCACTGACCACTGGACACTAACTATGGCAAAACCAGCAGCAGCGGGCGGCGCGGCCGCACCGGACAAAAAAGGCAAAAAGAAGACGTTCAAAAAGAAGGAACGCAAGCATGTTCCGCACGGGCTATGCTACGTGCAGGCGTCCTTCAACAACACGATCGTGACCATCACTGACATGAACGGCAACGTTCTGTCATGGAAAAGTTCGGGATCGCTCGGCTTTCGCGGGTCGCGTAAGGGTACGCCGTTTGCCGCCCAACAGGCCGCCTCGAACGCAGCCAATATGGCGCGCGATCACGGAGTCCGCAGCGTAGATGTGCGCGTTGCCGGTCCGGGCTCGGGCCGCGAATCAGCCGTCCGCGCGCTAGCGTCTTCTGGCATCGAGGTTCGGTCTATTCGCGACGTGACGCCCATCCCGCACAACGGATGCCGTCCGCCGAAGAGAAGAAGAGTTTAGAAGCAAGTAGCCAGTGACCAGTAAAGCAAGGTTCAGAAAAGGTTAACTGGCCACTAATCACCGGCCGCTGACCACTGATTTTCGTCCGGGACGAAGGGTGAAGCCAAACCTGTAAACCGGTCATCTAAAGGAGAACAATTTGGCCCGTTATACCGATGCAGTTTGCCGTTTATGCCGTCGCGAGGGCATGAAGCTTTTCCTCAAAGGCGCTAAGTGTTTCAGCGATAAGTGTCCCATCGAGAAGCGCAATTTCGCTCCCGGACAACATGGAAAAGACCGCAAGTCCAAGATTGTGGGCTACGGTCTGCAGCTACGCGAAAAACAGAAAGCCAAGCGCATTTACTTCACGCTCGAAGGCCAGTTCCGCAACTACTTTGAGAAGGCCGCGCGCACCCAGGGCGTAACCGGCGAGTTGCTTTTGCAGCAACTCGAGCGGCGGCTCGATAATGTGGTCTTCCGTCTCGGCTTTGCACAATCGCGGCGTCAGGCACGGCAGTTGGTGCGTCATGGGCACGTCGCCGTGAACAATCGCAAAGTCAACATTCCTTCGTACCAGGTGAGTGCGGGCGAAGAGATCGCCATCCGCGAGAACAGCAAGAAGCTCGTAATTCTTGAAATGGCGAAGGAGTTCGCCAGCCACGGTACGCAGCCCAACTGGTTGGAAGTGAATCGCGACAACTACACCGGAAAGGTGCTGTCGTTGCCCAAGCGCGAAGATATTCAATTACCTGTGAATGAGCAGTTGATTGTTGAGCTGTACAGTAAGTAAACGCTGTCATCCTGAGCGGAGGCGTTCCTCAGCCGAAGCGAAGGATCTCGCAGCGTAACGGTTTTTCGGTCCACATTTCGAGCCAGATCAGCCCTTTCTGATGCCGACCTGAGTTGGACCACTCAGCGAATCAGGATCGAGCCAAACGGCCGAAGGAGAAACAACATGCTTTGGAAAGGTTTTCAAAAACCGAAACGTCTCGCAGTCGACACTTCCACTCTTACCGACAAGTACGGAATTTTCTGGGCTCAGCCCTTTGAGCGCGGATTCGGCACCACGGTGGGCAACGCCTTGCGCCGCGTGCTGCTGAGTTCGATCGAGGGCGCCGCCGTCACCGCGGTGAAGATGGAAGGCGTGCTGCACGAATTCCAGTCGATTCCCGGGGTGGTGGAAGATGCTACCGACATCATTCTCAACCTAAAGCAGATTCCGTTCAAACTCGCTGGCGACGCTCCGAAGGCGATCTATCTTCGTGCCGATCAGCCGGGCGTAGTCACCAGCGGCATGATCGAGGCCGATGGAGATGTCGAGGTTCTGGATAAGGACGTCTACATCGCCACGGTGAGCGAGGGCGGCAAGCTCGATATGGAAATGCGCCTCAAGCGCGGGCGCGGCTACACTTCCGCCGACAAGAATTTCGACGAGGATCTCGGCATCGGATTCATTCCCATCGACTCCGTTCACTCGCCCGTGCGCAAGTGCAACTACACGGTGGAAGCCGCGCGCCTCGGCCAGATCACCGATTACGACAAACTCACTCTCGAGGTCTGGACAAACGGTTCGATCACTCCCGCCGATGCCATTGGATTGTCGGCGAAATTGATGAAAGATCACATGAACATCTTCATCAACTTCGAAGAAGAAATCGAAACCGGCACCTCGTCTTCGGATGATCGCAAACCTGAGATTCACAACGAGAATCTGAACCGCTCCGTCGAGGAACTCGAGCTCTCCGTGCGCAGCTACAACTGCCTGAAGAACGCGAACATTCAGTCGATCGGCGAATTGGTGCAGAAGACGGAATCGGAAATGCTCAAGACCAAGAACTTCGGCCGCAAATCACTCAACGAAATCAAGGAGATACTTTCCTCGATGGGTCTGAGCCTGGGCATGAAGATCGACGAGCACGGCAACGCGGTGCCCGGCCCGACTTCAAATCTGGTGCTGCCGGCCTCGGCCTACGGACCGGACGACGGGCTATAAGAACAGTGGTCAGTGGCTAGTTGGCAGTGGTTAGAAAACAAACCGCTAGCCGCTGACTGGATAAACGGGACTGAATACTGGCCACTGGCCGCTGATTATTGAAGCCCACTGAGGTTTTCAACCATGCGTCACAAAGTTGCAGGCTACAAACTCGGAAGGAACACATCGCACCGGCGGTCGCTGCT
>Ga0307474_10001523_pt1 | contig 16750 bp, 17 predicted proteins | sample atmos_gasesECM1C_2_FD_203312 | JGI IMG/M metagenome (GOLD analysis project Ga0307474, IMG submission 203312) | Hardwood forest soil microbial communities from Morgan-Monroe State Forest, Indiana, United States - atmos_gasesECM1C_05 | ecosystem: Environmental > Terrestrial > Soil > Temperate... | reverse complement strand
CGGATGCGGCCAATGCAAATCGCGGTGGCCGCGTCGGCGGGGCGCCGGGCGGTCCAGGTACGGCCCAGGCCGCGGGTCGTCGTGCTGTCCACGGGCAACGAGCTGACCGAGCCGGGCACCCCGCTGGTCCCCGGCCAGATCTGGGACTCCAACAGCTACATGCTCGCGGCCGCCGCCCGTGAGGCGGGGGCGCTCGCGCTCCGGCGCTCCGGCGTGCCCGACGACCCGGCCGGCATGCTGCCCGCCCTCGAAGAGCAGCTTGACGGTGCCGACCTGCTGATCACCACCGGCGGGGTCAGCATGGGCGGCGAGCACGACGTGGTGAAGGCGGCGCTGCAGGAGCTGGGCACCGTGGCCTTCAGGAAGGTGGCGATGCAGCCGGGGATGCCGCAGGGGTTCGGCACGATCGGCGAGCAGCGGGTGCCGATCTTCACGCTGCCCGGCAACCCGGTGAGCGCCTACGTGTCGTTCCAGCTGTTCGTCCGCCCGGCGATCGCGGCCCTGCAAGGCGCCGACGACCTGGCGCTGCCATCCACGCGGGCGACGCTGACCGCGGGGGTGCGGTCGCCCGCCGGGCGGCGTTCGTACCTGCGCGGCGTGCTTAACGGCGATCAGGTGACCCCGCTGTCCGGGCAGGGCTCGCACCAGATAGCCGCGCTCGGCCGGGCCAACGCGCTGATCGTCGTTCCCGAGGCAGAAACCCGGCTGCCTGAAGGCAACCCGGTCGAGGTCCTCGTCCTCCCCTGAGCTGTGCCGCCCCGGCGGCCTGTGGAGTCAGGCTGGGATCACGCGGCGGAGTTTGCCGGTCTCCGGGTGGCGCGGGAGGGAACTCACCGCGTCGACGTGAACCTCAGGGTCGGCGAGCCCGGTCCTGAGCAGCGCCACCCGCAGGTCAGCCTGGAGGCGGAGCAGGTCCACGTCGCGCTCGGTGAGCGCGAGCACGGCGACGCCGCGGGGTGTCTGCGTGACCACGTAGTCGACCACGCCGGGATGGGTCAGCAGGACCGACCGCAGGACGACCGGGTGCACCTCGGCACCGGGATAACGCAGGATCTCGTCAGACCGGCCGACCACCCTGACGCGCAGGTGGCCGTGCGCGGGGCTGTCGGGCTGCCGGGTGAAGGAGTCGCCCAGCTCGTACCTGATCAGCGGCTGCAGCGTGTTGTACAGGTTGGTGACCAGGACCTTCGCGGAGGCGGCTCCTGGCGGAACCGGCCGGTAAGCGTCATCCACGAGCTCCACGAGGCAGCTGTCGGTGGCCATCGTGATGACCGGGTCGTCCGGCGCGCTGGCGCCGACGAGACCCTCCGAGGTGGCGAAGGTGTCGGTGATCGGCGCGCCGAACGCCTCGCGGATCGCCGCCCTGAACTCCGGCAGCAGCGTCTCCGCGGTGCTGTTCACCATCCGGGGCGCGATTGCCAGCCGGCCCGCGTGCTGTTCGAGAGCCAGCCTGGCGAGCATGCTCGGGTAGCCGAACAGCCCGTCCGGCCGCAGCTGGTTAAGACGGCCGGCGATGTCGGCGACCGGCCAGGTGACGGGGACGAACGAGAACCGGACCGGGCTGCCTGCCAGCATCGACGGGACGAACATCGTGCCGTGCACCGCGGACGGAGCGCCCACCATGGCGAAGGTGACCTCGGGGACCCGCGCGGGGTCGGCGCCGAGCGCGGCCAGCCGGGAGCGGAAGATGAGGCTCGCGAACTCGGCCACGCCCGCCTGGTCGTAGGCGAAGATGCCGCGCTGGCCCGAACTGCCGCCGGTCGCCATGCACAGGTAGCCGCCGGGCAGCGGCCGCGGCTCACCCCCGGTGGCCGCGAGGGCCTGCTCGGCCGCCTCGCGGGTCAGCCGCGGATCGCAGCTCACCGCGTCGAAGTCGGCCATCAGCTCGGCCTTAGTCATCACCGGCAGGCCCGGCAGGCTGGCGAGCTCGAACCGCGCGGGATCGATCCCGGCCAGCCGCCTCCTGTGGAAGGCCGATCGCCTGCTCGCGGTGGCCAGCAGGGCGCGGAGCCGGTCCCGCTGCCACCGGCGCAGCTGGCCTTCGCTCCAGTTCAGCCTGCTGAAGTGCGCGGCCAGCCCGGCGAAGATGTCTGTCTGGACGCGAGCGCGCAGGTCGTCAAAGCCATTCACCGGATTCCCCCTCGCCATCGGCGGGCGACGCCGTCTGGAGCACTATTTCGCTGGTGACCCGCGGGAACGGCAGGTCGATCGCGCCGGGCAGGGCCAGCTGCTCGAGGAACGCGCCGGTGTTGATGCCAAGCGCCAGTTGTGCGAGCACACGGGCCGGATAGCGCGGGGTGCTGCCGGCTCGCTCGTGCAGCCGGGTGAACACGCTGGCGAGCGCGTCGATCGTGCGTTCGTGCAGCCGTGCGTACCGTTCGCTCAGTTCCGGAACCCTGGCGGCGTACAGCCGGAACTCCAGCACGAGGTGCGTCCACTCCGGCTCGGCGCGCCGCATCGCCAGGGCCAGCTCTGGGACCGCCTCGGCGAGGTCCTTGCCGTCGAGCCCGGCCGCGAGCCGCTCGTTCTGCTCGGCGCGCTCGGCGATCCTCGCCTCGAGCAACGAGAGGAACATGTCGGCCTTGCTCGCGAACTGGGAGTAGACCACGCCCTTGGAAAAGCCAGCCTCTTCGGCGATCGCGTCCAGTGAGGCGCTGACGTAGCCGCGGGCCAGGAACACCCGCCGGGCCGCCGCGAGCACCAGGCCGCGATTCCGCTCGACCTGCTCTTCGCGTCTCAGCTTCGTTCTCATACCAACGGTATCTAATACCGTCGGTATCTGAGTGTCAAGGCTGACCAGTTCATGGACCCCAGTCGCTTGCGTCACGCGTAGTCTTCTCCCATGAGCGATGCTGCTCCCGCGACGCGGCTCACCCACCTGGACGAGGCCGGACGTGCCCGCATGGTTGACGTATCGGCCAAGGACGTCACGGTTCGCACCGCGCGGGCGTCGGGACGGGTGCTGCTGACGCCCGCGGCGGTGGCGGCGCTGCGCGACGGCCGGGTGCCCAAGGGGGACGCGCTCGCGGTCGCCCGGATCGCCGGCATCCAGGGCGCGAAACGGACCCCCGACCTGATCCCGCTGTGCCACCCCCTCGGGCTGCATGGCGTCACCGTCGACCTGGACGTCGAGGACACGGGCGTCTCGATCACCGCCGACGTGCGGACCGCCGACCGGACCGGGGTCGAGATGGAGGCGCTGACCGCGGTGAGCGTCGCCGCGCTGACGCTGATCGACATGATCAAGTCGGTGGACAAGGGCGCGGTGATCACCGACGTCCGGCTGGAAGCCAAGGACGGCGGCAAGTCCGGACCCTGGCGGCGCTCATGATCCGGGCGCTGGCGATTACCGTGTCGAACCGGGCGGCCGCGGGGGTGTATGAGGACCGTTCCGGACCGGTGCTGGTGGACCTGCTGCGGTCGGCGGGATGCGACGTGGTGGACGGGCCGCTGGTGATACCCGACGGCGACGCGGTGGAGCAGGTGCTGCGGGACTCGGTCACCGCGGGATACGACGTGGCGATCACCACCGGGGGGACCGGGCTGACGCCCACCGATCAGACGCCGGAGATGACGCGGCGGGTGCTCGACTGGGAGATCCCCGGCATCGCGGAGGCGCTCCGGTCGGCCGGGGCCGCGGCCGGGGTGCCGTCGGCGATCCTGTCCCGCGGGCTGGCCGGCGTCGCGTCGCGCACGCTGATCGTCAACCTGCCCGGCTCGTCGGGCGGTGTGCGAGACGGCATGAACGTACTCCGGCCGATACTCCTGCACGCGGTGGACCAGATTCGCGGCGGTGATCACGCACGCGCCGATCCGCCATCCGACGGGGATGCGGAGAGTTCCGCGGAAATTGCGTAGGGTCAGGCGCCTACGCTTAGATCAAGATGCCATAAGCGTCGCTCAGGGGAATGATAGACAACCGTGGGACGAATCCGTGGGTGGCCGGCCACCCTCACCGAGCCTGATCTGCTCGAGGCGCCGGTCGTGCTCCGGCCGGTGCGGGTTTCCGACGCCCGCACCTGGCGCGAGATCCGGGTCCGTAACGCCTCGTGGCTCCGTCCCTGGGAGCCGTCCAACCCCGAGACGCCGCTGCACCGCTCGTCTATCGGGCCGTACGTCGGCATGGTGCGGACCATGCGGCACGAGGCGCGCCAGGGGCAGGCGCTGCCCTGGGTAGTGACCTACGGAGGCCAGTTCGCCGGCCAGCTCACCGTCGGCTCGATCGTCTGGGGGTCGTCGCGGTCCGGGCAGATCGGCTACTGGATCGACGAGGCGTACGCCGGCCGCGGGATCACCCCCACGGCCCTGGCGATGGCCGTGGATCACTGCTTCCGCGTCGTCGGCATCCACCGCCTCGAAGCGTCGATCCGGCCGGAGAACACCGCGTCGCGGCGGGTCGTCGAGAAGCTCGGCTTCCGCGAGGAAGGGGTCCGCGTCCGGCAGCTGCACATCAACGGCGCGTGGCGCGACCACATCTGCTATGCGATCACCGCTGAGGAAGTCTCGACCGGGATGCTGCCGCGCTGGCGCGACTCGCTGTCCCACTCGTCACGGTCGGGGCATAACGGCTGATTGCCGTTGATCTTCGCGACACGCCGCGCGGATCCTCGTTATCCGCCGTCAGTGCGTTTACGCTGCGTCACGTACGCAACCCAGGTGCCACGGCGAACGAGGGGAGGCACGAACCCGGTGAGCAGCGCGATCCTTTACGTTGCGATCGTCGCGATCTGGGCCTGCGTGCTCATCCCCCGGTGGCTGCGCCGGGATTCGGCGCGCGGCGCGGGCAGCACCGTGGACACTCCGGTACCCGGTGACGTGGTGCCCGGCGATGTCGTCCCGGCCGAAGACGCCGCCGACGACGACCTGGCCAGGACGGCCGAGCGGGCGAACGCCGTCCGGGTCCGTTACCGGGAGACGTTCCGTGCCGATGTCACCGTCGAAGCCGAAGCTGACCTGGCACCGGAGGAAGTTCCCGCGCCGGTGGCCGAACGCCGCGTCTCGCCGCCGCTCCCGCCCGAGGAATCACGGCGGCGCATGCTGGCTGCCCGCCGCCGCCTGCTCGGCATGCTCACGATTCTCGAGATCGCCGCGGGCGCACTCGCGGTGCTCAAACTCGCCGCGCTCTGGGTTCTCATCCCGCCGTCGATCATGCTGATCGGATACGTGCTGCTGCTTCGTGAGGCGTCGCACGCCGACGCGGAGCGCGTCCAGCGCGAGGAGGAAGCGACGCGCGCCAGGCTCAGGGCGGAAGAACGCGCCCGCGAGCGGGCCGCCCACCGAGCCGCCGCGGCTCCCGCTCCCCCGGTGGCTCCGACCGTCCCGGCCGCTCCGCCGGCACCCGCCGCGCGCTATGAGGACGCGGGCCGCGACTTCGCGCCCGGCCTCGCGGGGAAGTACACCACCTCGAACGCGGAGGTCGCCGGCCGCTCCCACGAGTCCGGCGAGGACTACCGCGACGAGTACCCGCCGCAAAGGCTGCGCGCCGTCGGCGACTAACGGCCGTGGCACGAGCAGGCGGCAAAGTTTGCTACGCTAGCTCAGGTTCTCGGGGCTGTAGCGCAGTCCGGTAGCGCACCTCGTTCGCATCGAGGGGGTCAGGGGTTCAAATCCCCTCAGCTCCACCCAGGAACAGCAGGTCAGCGGCATAATTCGAGTAGTCGCTACGTATACCTCCAGTTTAGCCCCGCCGAGGTGCGCTCTCGTCTGCCAGGAACGTGCGATCTTGGTCTGTGCCTGCCTAGCTGCCTCCTGGTACTTGGTCGCGAGAGCATCCTGGCGGTCGTGACACGCCGCTTTATCGTGGCGGGTTCGGATCGTCTCATCCGCGGTGGGTGATGGTTTCCCTGGGGTGGGGACGTGAACTAGAACGCAGGGCATGACTAGCCAGGCGCCCGGGTATCAGGCAGCGGCTCGTCGTCGTGCCCGAGGTCGCCGGCGGTGACCGGCCGACGACAGGCATGAGGTTGACATGACTGACCAGATTGACCGGAGTGTGCTGCCGATCCGCCGCCCGGCGTTCAGTGGCGTCGCGGCTAAGACGCTGGGTGGTTCGCAGCCGGATTGGGGGCTGATCGGCCATGTGAAGCCCCCGGCGGGGGCTCCGAAGGTGCTGCTGTGCTTCGCCCGGCACCGGGTCGAAAGCGGCCTAGAGGAGAAGATGGGCGCCGCGCTGCCGCCAGGCTCGGCCGGCATCGTGGCCATCTACGACCGCGGCAAGGCCGGCACCGTCGATGCGACGCTCGCCAGCGCGGTACGCAAATCGGTTGCACAGGTCGACGGCGGCGGCGCCAAGAAGCTCAAGGCTGCCCTCGCGGACGCGCAAGCCGGCCTGGGCGGCTGACCGAGATGAACCAGCCATCGGACTCCGCGGGGAAGCCCTCGGTTCTGTTCGTCTACTACACCTACACCAAGCAGACGCTGAAGGTGGTCGAGGCGATGGCCAGCGTGTTCCGCGGTCGCGGCTGTGACGTGCAGATGGCCGCGATCGAGTTCACCGACCCTCGCTACGCCGGCAGGTTCAAAGAGTTCCCCATGCCGCACCCGTTCCGCGAGCTGGTTGGGATGATCCCGGCGGAATCACCCCGCCGCCGCCCGGCCAAGATCGTCATCCCCGATGCGGTGACCGAACGGGACTACGACCTGGTATGCATCGGGTCTCCCACCTGGTGGCTGTCCACCGACGTTCCGGTCCGGTCCTTCCTGCAGTCCGACACCGCGGGCCGGGTCCTGGGCGGCAAGCCGTTCGCCGTCGCCGTCTGCTGCCGCCGGTACTGGAAACACAACCTCAAGACGGTCCGCAGGCTCGGCACCGAGCGCGGCGGGGTCTTCGCCGACGGCATCCACTTCCGCTACCAAGGCGGCCAGGTGCGCTCACTGCTGTCACTGCTGAGCTACCTCGGGTCCGGTGAATACCGGGAGCGCTACCTCGGGATCAAGATCCCGCCGACCAACCTGCAGGAACACCACCTGGACGAGGCACGGAAATTCGCCGACGGGCTGGCCAGCCGTCTGCCGGCGAGCACCAGCGAGCCCAGATAACCGAATGGGATGGATCGACGCCGAGCTGGCGTTGACTGCGGTTGCCGCGATGCTGTCTCCGACGACGCTCTCGTTCTCAGTGCTCGCGCTCGTACTCGGCGACCGGCCTTTGCGCACCATCCTGCTGCGTATGTGCCTGACGTAGCAGGTCGAGCAGTACCCGGCCGGGTGTGCCTGCTCGTACCGCAGAGGCAAACGGCTAGGAAACATAGCCTTAACACGCGGTGATCAGGCACATCCAATCCGGTCAGAGATGTCCTGCAAAGGACATGGGTGTTATCGTCAGGCGATAGCGGACAGGCTGCTCCAGACCCCCGGCAGCGCAGAAACTATCGCCTGGCGGTGAGCTGAATGAACAGTCCTGACATCGTGACCGGTACCGGACCCGCTGTCGGTCCGGCCGCCGTCCCCGCCCCGCGCCCGCACGCTCGCCGTGACCCGTGGCTGCGCGGCGAGCTTAAAGACGGCATGACACTCCCGCTGGCCGGTCAGCCGGGCCATGGCGGGACGGCGTTCGTCCGGTGCCAGCCGGCCCGGATCGTGGACGGCCGTTTCGAAGGCGGCTACACCGGCTTGTTTGAGCTGATCTGCCCCGGCTGCGGGGATCATCCGTACCTGGATTACTCCGAGGTCCCGCCGCGTCTTCAGCGGCTCCGCGGGCCGCGCACGCTACAGATGGCACTGGTCGAGTATGACAAGCACCTCGGGCCGTCCGGCGCGAACGGGGACAGCGCCGGGAGCTTAGGTACTGGCACTGTGAAGGCCAGCAGGCAGGTGCAGCCCGGTGATTACTGTTCGTGAGATCACGCGGAGCCTGACAGCGGTCATGCCGGGATGGCTGATAGCCATATGCGGGGTCTGCCTTGTTATCCCGCTGGCCCGGCTGGCAGCGCTGGTGTTCACCGTGGGGCTGTGCCTGATTCAGCCAGCGAGAGTCCGCCGCGCGGCCAGGGGTTGCAGGTCAACCGCCACGTCCGGCTGCCCCTGAGTACCCGCGGTGTACCCGGGTGCGTAGGCTTGCGGCATGGATCGACCAAAGCGGCGAAATATGTTGCTTGACCTGCGGGTGATGGACGAAAAGATCAGGCTCTGGCTCGGCGCCGAGGACATGGACGAGGACGATCGCCAGGCGCTGGAGACCGTCCGCGATGTGATCAGTGACCTGATGAGTAGACCGGGCTAGTTCGTCGCCTTCAAAGCCGCGCCTTGGGCGTCGTTCAGGTCACCGCCGGGGCGTCGCGCAACCGTTGCAGGGCTCCTGGATGGTGCCGTCCAAGCGACCCGGGCCGGCTGGCCGCACAGCTGACCCGGGCCTCTCTGGATATGGGACGCGCGAACGCACCAGGCGGTTCACCATCAACCGGGCTTGACAGTCAGTTTGGGAACTGGATTGTCATGCTCGCTCGATCGGTTTAAACCAGTCCTCGACGCACAGCTCAACTGTGTACGGAGCCGGGTGCGGACACACACCTCGACACTGACCTCTTGCGGTTGGCGATCGTTGGCTCACTCGGCAGAACGGTCGCGCATCTGCTGTGGGATCTGCGGGCTGCCGGTGTCCGTCACCTTGCCGTTGCTGGCTACAGTGATCGCGTGCCCGATATGGCTGACCACGATCAGGCTGGCCGAGCGCTGCGCGGCGAGGCGGAACGGTACCTGCGGGCGCTGGCTGGTGATCACGCGCGGCTGCGAGATGACCAGTGGAGCGCGATCAGCGCGCTGGTCGCGGACCGGCGGCGGGCGCTGGTAGTGCAGCGCACCGGGTGGGGCAAGTCCGCCGTCTATTTCGTCGCGACCGCGCTGCTGCGCTCCCGCGGCGCGGGGCCGACCGTGATCGTGTCCCCGCTGCTCGCGCTGATGCGCAACCAGGTCGCGGCGGCCGAGCGGGCCGGTATCCACGCGCGCACGATCAACTCGGCGAACACTGCGGAGTGGGAGGAGATCTACGCCGAGGTCAACGCCGGAAAGGCCGATGTATTGCTGGTCAGCCCTGAGCGGCTGAACAATCCTGGATTCCGTGACCAGGTGCTGCCGGAGCTCACCGCGGCAGCGGGGCTGATCGTGATCGATGAGGCGCACTGCATCTCGGACTGGGGCCACGACTTCCGGCCTGATTACAGGCGCATCCGGACGCTGCTTGAGAAGTTGCCGCGTGACATCCCGGTGCTTGCCACCACTGCGACGGCGAACGCGCGGGTCACCAAGGACGTCGCGGACCAACTCGGCGCCGGGGCTGACGACGACGTCCTCGTGCTGCGCGGGGCGCTGGACCGCGAATCGCTGCGCCTCGCGGTGGTGACCCTGCCAACCGCCTATCAGCGGCTCGGCTGGCTGGCAGCCAACCTGGCGGACGGCTCTCTGCCCGGGTCTGGGATTATCTACACGCTAACCGTCGCGGCGGCCTACGAGACCGCCGCGTTCCTGCGCGACCAGGGCATCGACGTGTCTGCCTATAGCGGCCGCGATGACCAGGCCCAGCGCCTGCAAGCCGAAGACGACCTTCTCGCCAACCGGGTTAAGGCACTAGTGGCGACCAGCGCGCTCGGGATGGGGTTCGACAAGGCCGATCTCGGGTTCGTTGTGCACTTGGGTGCACCGCAGTCACCGGTCGCCTATTACCAGCAGATCGGCCGTGCCGGGCGCGGGGTGGACCGGGCCGAGGTGGTGCTACTGCCCGGTCACGAAGACCGGGACATCTGGGCATACTTCGCGTCGCTGGCGTTCCCGCCGGAGCGCCAGGTCCTGGCGACACTCGGCGCACTGGCTGACGCCGGCCGGCCGCTGTCGTTGCCTGCCCTGGAGACCCGTGTCGACCTGTCCCGCGGCCGGCTGGAAATCATGCTGAAGGTGCTCGACGTCGACGGCGCGGTACGCCGCACCACGGGGGGCTGGGTGGCCACCGGTCAGTCGTGGGCCTACGACAGCGAACGCTACGAACGGGTAGCCCGGGAGCGCGCCCGAGAGCAGCAGGCAATGCTGGCATACCAGGCGACGACCGAGTGCCGGATGGAATACCTGCGCCGCGAACTCGACGACCCAGCGGCCGCAGTCTGCGGGCGGTGTGACAACTGCACCGGGCAGCGGTGGAACGCGGATGTGCCGCACACGAACTCTGACGCCGCGCGGCGACGGCTGCTCCGCCCCGGCGTGGAAGTCGAGCCGCGTAAGATGTGGCCGGCCGGCATGAAGGAGCTAGGCGTCGATGACGCCACCGGAAGGATCCCCGCCGGGCTCACCGCCGCGCCGGGCCGCGCGCTCGGCCGCCTCACCGACGTCGGCTGGGGCACCACGCTGCGGTCCCTGCTGGCCGACGATGCACCCGACGAACCGGTCACCACTCAGGTCATCGACGCCGTGGTCAAGGTGCTCGCCGCGTGGGACTGGGAACGGCGCCCGGCCGCCGTCGTCACGCTTCCGTCACGGACAAGGCCGGCCCTGATCAGCAGCCTCGGCCAGCGGGTCGCCGCCGTCGGGAGGCTTCCCTATCTCGGCGCGCTCGCATACACCACCACGGACGGTTCTGGTGCGCGGCGCCACAACAGCTCTCACCGGCTCCGATCCCTCTGGTACGCGCTCGAGTTGCCCGAAGACCTCCGCGACGCGATCGCCGGTTATCCGGACGGTCCGGTCCTGCTAATCGACGACCGAATCGAGACCGGCTGGACGATGACCGTCGGGGCCAAGCTCCTGATGGAGGCAGGCACCCCCGCCGTCCTCCCCCTAGCCTTGGCCGTCACCACCGGCTGATGGCTCACGCATAAGGAGCGGCTAACCCTTTCCGCACCTGCCCGGCATCCGCGACGTAGGACTCGCCCCACGCCTCCCTAGCCGCATGCCACTCGACGTCGAGCTGTCCCTCCTCGACCAAGACGCGCAGCGCGCATGCTGCAGTGGTCCCGGGTCGAGGAACAGTGATCGTTCACGAGGGCTCGCCAGCTTCCTCGCAGCCTTCGGTCGCCAGACTGAACGAGCAAGTCATCGATCTGTATCAATTTAGACCTCCCCTGGCTCGGAGGTCCGGAGAGCAAGTGACAACCCAAGTGACAACGGCCTCAGATTTCGCCGGACCGGGCGAGACGTGTTCAGACGCCACTCCGGGCCTGGCCTTCGCTAACCAGCCCCAGCACGACGCCCCCAAACGGAACCGTGCTGCATGGCATCCAGAAGTTGCGGCAGCGTTAGTCGGTTCTCCGATCACACCAGTCTGGCTCTAGAGAATGCTGCCGTCCTCCCTTCGTAACACGCTCTTTCATGCCGCATAGCGCGCGTCAGGTCGTGCGCGATGCGGCCGTCTCCACTTGGTGCCCCCGACTGGCAGCTCGACAGTCGACCCCTGGCGACAAGCGTCGGCTAGGTCACTCTCATTGAGCTAGGCACGAAGGTTGCATAGACCGAGATCACGCTTAGTAACCGGAAAGCCAAGGAGAGCGCGCGCAGTCCCGCCGATATGCACGGCAACGGCCGAATGACAATGTCACCGGAACTCCGCGCAGAGTCGGCCGATCTGCGCGTGCTCACCCTGGTAACCGGGCGAGAGCTTCGGCTGCGAGCCTGTCTGCCGGACGGGTTCCGCTCAAGGATGGGCGAAGCGCATGAGCGTAGCGAACTTGCCCTTGACGGGTTCCGGGAGACATCGGTCATCGTCCGGCCGGGGCTTCGGGGAGCGCGCTTGTCCCCGGACCACGCAGGTGCCATCATCGCAGTCGTCTCGGTGGCCGCCTGCGGCCCTGCTGCGGTGCTCGTCGCCCTGGTGGCCGAGGATCTCGGCGCGAGACCGGCCGCTGTTGCCGGATGCATCGGTTTTTAGACGTCTCGATGTAGCCAGGAGACCACGTCCCGAGACGCCATTTCGGCCACGCGGGTCCGGTACGAGCTGAGTTCCTCGGGAGTCAGTATCGCGTTGCCGGTGCCCGGCCGGCCGTTCCGGAAGAATGCGGTGTCATCCAGGAAGAGTCCTGGCGGACCGGGAGTGAGGCGTTCAGCGCGGGAGCGCATGCTGTGAAAGGTGGCCGCGCTTACTAGTTCCGGCCACAGTGATGCCGGAACCGCGATGCCCAGGCGCGCGGCCAGCTGCCGCATCTGCCCCTCAAGGTCACCGGCCAGATCGTCGTAATGCACCAGAATGATGTTCGGCTCGGCCCGCCGCGACCAGGCGTCAGCGACGTGGTGCATCACCCCGGCGAGAGTATCGAGCCGCTGGTACGGGTCGCAGTCTTGAGCGACCCAAGACAGCAGCCACTCCCGCAGCCGGGGCAAGGGCTCCGGTGTGCCCGTCTCGGGATACCCCGCAAGCTCGTTCAGGCGCCGCACATCGAGATTGGCGTAGTGGTGATACAGCGACACCGCCATATCCAGCGGATGCCGGGCCACAACGACATAGGTGACCCGCGGATCCAGCGGCAGGCCCTTAAGCGGCGTGTGAGTCTTTATGAATCGCCGGTGCTTCTGAGCGGCGAGCCCGGCTAGCAGCTCCTCCCGGTCGAGCGACAGCCACTCCATCCAGGGCGACAGCTCAGCGAGCGGGGCGGGGAGGTCCGGGGTCTGGAAGATCAGCAGCGCGCAGATCATCTGCATCCAGGTCGTTCCACTGCGAGACCTTGTGCTGATCACAATGTCACCCGGATGGAACACGAATCCGTCCCAGCGCGAGTTGTCCTGGTGGCCTATCCGGTAAAGCGCGTCGGGCCCGTGATCGATGACGAACGCGCCGCCGGAGTCATCCATGCGCCGAGACTATGTCTTCTCCGACAGGGAGTTCTCCGGCGGGGACCTCAGGCTCAAGGTCGCTTCGCACCCGGATAGCATGCCCGCGTGACGATCAGCACCGGTGCCGCTGCAAGACGATATCCCCGACATCCTCGCCTCAGCGGATACGCCGGTCACCGTTACGCGAGTTGGGTCTCACGTTCCACTCGCGCTGTGTGATCGGCGTCCGACTCGGCGAAGCGCGCATCGCCGCCGCTATGCGCGGCCGCTGAGTCATGGCGAGTGCGCTCGTTATGCGTGCAGATCCGGTCGATCTGCACGCCTGCGCGTCCGGCAATCTGGCGGCTTCCTCGGCGTGGCGCCACTGGCGGGGTAGTGCTGCCGCTGCCGGCAGGGCCATACCGCCTACTGGCGTTCCGGGCGTGGACAAGGTTGGGGTGGGTGAGCCGGACAGTGTCGCCGGGTGATCGTCGAGGACTGCCAGTGCCTGGCCGGGGTTGCCGGTGGCCTCGATGAGCGCGAAGCCGGTGTGGTCGTACATCAGCCGGACGGCCAGGGCGGCCTCGCGGGCGGGCAGGGTGAGGGAGTGGGCTGGGTCGCAGGTTTTAAGCAGGGCGGCGATGCCGGGGTGGTCGTCCAGGACGGTCCGTAGCTGGTGCGCGAGCGCGGTGACCTGCTCGGTCCAGGAGGTCGTAAAGCTGCTCCTTGCTGCGGACGTGGCAGTACAGCGCGGCGGGAACCACGCCGAGGCGGGCGGCGAGGGTGCGCATGCTCGGGCCGCTGCGCCGCTGGCGCTGATGATCGCGAGGGCCTCGGCGGCGACGCGGTCGCGGGTGAGCGCGCGGCGGCGGTTCTCCTCATCGCCCGGAGGGCTGAACCACAGCTGGCGGCTGCCCGCGCCCTTCGCCTGCTGCCGCTGGCTGGCCATGCCTGCCTCCGTCGACCGAATTTGACTGTGAACACTGTTCACTATATAGTGAACAGTGTAGCTCGGAAATGAACGGTGTTCACTGAGCGGTGTTCTTCCGGGTCGCCGGGCCCACCGGCCCGGCCAGAGGCAAGGGAGAACGACATGACAGACATGACAGCCTGGGACCTGTTCGAGGACCTGCGCGCCGCGCAGGATGAGGCGCTGCAGGCGACCAGGGGACACGGCTGGCGTCCCGGCCAGCAGTTCACCAGCGGTACTACCCCCGCCGCCTGGGCGCCGGCGGTCGACATCTCCGAACGCAAGGACGCCTACCTGGTGGCGGCCGAGCTTCCCGGCGTGAAGGCCGACGACCTAGAGATCACCTTCGAGGACGGCCTGCTGACGATCCAGGGGGAGCGGCGCTTCGCGCACGACTCCGCCGAGGAGAAGATGCACCGGACCGAGCGTTATTACGGCGCCTTCCGCCGCTCGATCACCCTGCCCAGCCACGTCGAGGCGGACAAGATCGAGGCCTCGGTGCAGGACGGCGTGCTGCAGGTCCTGGTGCCCAAGGCACCGGACGTACAGGCCAAGCGCATCCGGGTGCACGCCGGCCAGGGCCACACCGTCCTCACGCCAGGCGCAACGGCCAAGAACGACAGCTGACCGCGCCGACCAGGGACCGCCACCCTGGCAGAAGACCCTCCTGCCGTCACCGCTCAATACTGCGGTGACGGCAGGAGGCACATGTCTCGTCGATGATCTTGGGGTTGCGGCGACGTCGGCTTCCGTGGGCAGCCAGGGATTGTGCACGACACTGACGTCGGTTTTCGGCGTGGCTGGTTGCTGTACTTCGCTGCTGTCCGTCACTCGGCGAACAGGTCGATATGCCGCCTAACGAACTCCTCGACCGACTCCGCGGGCCGGCCGGTGATTTCCTCGACCGTGGTGGTCATGCGGTCATACCGATTCTCACGATGCAGCCGGGCCACGGTGAGGAGATGCTCCTCGACGTACGGTCCCAGCCCGGCGGCTGCGAGCACTTGTCCGGCCCACGTCTCCGGCGGGATGTCGACGTAGGTAACCCGCCTGCTCAGCGCGCGGGCGTACTCGTCGGCGATACCGTTCATGTCTTGCGATCGGGGGCCGGTCAGCTCCAGGACCCGGCCGACGTACGGACCGGGGCCGGTCAGGATAGTAGCGACGACCCGCGCGACGTCGTCGGTCGTGATCGGCGAGGTGCGGCCGGTCCCGAAGGGGAGCCGGATGGTGCCGCTGTCGGCAATGGTGCGCGCGGCCACGGTCGTGAACAGCGGATTGTCCAGGAACAGAGTCGGGCGAACGTGCACGACCGGCAGCCCGGACCAGTTGAATACCTGCTCCGCCAGCCAGTGCAGCCGCTGATGGTGTGACTCGCTCATGCTGAGCGCGTCCATCTGGGACACGGTCATCTGAGAGATAGCGACAAGGGCATCCAAGTCGCCGACAGCACGCGCCACCGTGGCAACTGTGGCGGCAGCCTCGAGGTAGGACGGCACCAGGCTCATGCTGAAGAACATCCGCCGGGCCGAGTCCAGGGCCGCCGCGACATCTGCGGGCCGCGTGAGGTCACCGACGACGACGCTGGCGCCGAGCGCGCGCAGGGCATCGGCGCGGTCGTCGTCATGGTGCGCCATCGCTCGTACGGCCTCGTGGCGTTGACGCAGCAACGAGACAACCTTGCCGCCGACGCCGCCGATTCCGCCGCCGGCGCCGGTCACCAGGATGAGGCCAGGCTCAGTCATGGCAGCCGTCGCTGGTCAGGCTGCGATACGCCCCGTGCGAGCCGGATCGGTCTACCCAGCCGCGATGAACTAGGACCACGTTCTTCACTATGCTCATACCGTCCCCCTTCGCTTCCGGAGAGCCCTCAACTCAGGACACCCCGGCATTGTCGTGAGCACGAGACGGTGAGCGGCTCTAGAACCGATCCAGCACCTTCGATCCGTCTATAGGAGCCTTGCGCGCCCAGGTCTTGCGCGCCCAGACAGACAAAAAAGTAGCCATCTGGCGGCCGCCGACATGACCTTGGTACCCATGTCCGCCGACAAGTAGCCGCGATGACAGCGCAACCCGCCGACAGCGTGAGCAGAACTGGACGTTCCGTACGCGGCGCACGATCCACCGGCGCGGCGGTTGGCAGGGACAGAGTCGGCGATAGGCGCCGTTGAGCCTCGGTGTTGTGGTTGCCTTCCGTTACCCGTTCTCGTCATGTGGCTGCGGGCTGCCTGAGTGCTATCGCCTTCGCGGAAATGCCCTGCGCCGATGGCACCGGTGCAGCACGCTGTGCCACCATGGCAGCGTGAGCCACCCGGAGGTCATGCAACGCGACCTGCGGTCCAGGTCGCGGGAGATCATTGACTCGGTCGAGCATGGCCAGTCCTTCACCGTCACCTGGGGGACGGCCACCGCACCGGGGAACTGATCCCGCGGTGCCGCTGCCGGCTCGTCTCCCCGGGGAGGAGTTCGCCGCCGTGTCGCGCAACGGGCGGCAGTGAAGGGGATGGTGGTCCCGCTCGCGGTATCCGCGAGAGGTCCAGGGGCCCGTTTTGGTGGTGGATTTTCTGGTCAGCCGAGCTGGGCTTACGCCCGTAGGCCTGCTCACCAGGCCGAGCAGGGGTACGCAAACCGGTCGCATTGGTGGAGCAACCAAGATCTATGCGGCAAGCCTGGAGCGGGAGAGGCATGACGGCTAGGCAACGAGCTGCAGATACTTGAATTCGCACCGGTCCGGCAGTGGGTGGCAGAGGGAGACGCATGTGACCGAGCTTGAAGAATCCCCGGCTGAGGCAGTCGATTACGACATCACGCCGCTTCTCCAGCCGCTCCAGGTTCGCGGCCTTCAGCTGCGGAACCGGTTCGTCATGCCGGGCATGCAGCGCTACTGGTGCGCTGACGGCGCACCGGACCAGCGGCTGCGCGAGTACTACTGCCGCCGCGTGCTGGGCGGCGTTTCCCTGCTCATCTCCGAATCGTGCGCGATCGATCATCCGAGCGCCACGAAGAACCCCACGTTCGCACGGATCTCGCCCGACACGCGCGAGGCGTGGCGGGCGT
>Ga0307474_10001522_pt1 | contig 16751 bp, 9 predicted proteins | sample atmos_gasesECM1C_2_FD_203312 | JGI IMG/M metagenome (GOLD analysis project Ga0307474, IMG submission 203312) | Hardwood forest soil microbial communities from Morgan-Monroe State Forest, Indiana, United States - atmos_gasesECM1C_05 | ecosystem: Environmental > Terrestrial > Soil > Temperate... | reverse complement strand
TCTGTCGGTGTCGATCCTCATCTCTCTGGTGATTTCGCTCACCACCACGCCGATGATGTGCTCATTGCTGCTGGTGCGCGAAGACAAACGCAAGCCCTCCCGCTTTGGCCAGGCATTCGAGCGCGGCTTCGCGCGGCTGCGGCGGGGCTACGAGAGAACGCTCGACGGGGCGCTGCGGTGGCCGCGAACCATCATGCTATTGTTGCTCGCAACCTTCGTGCTCAATGTATGTCTTTATATCGTGATTCCCAAAGGATTTTTTCCGCAGCAGGATACAGGTCAGCTGCAGGGAGGCATCCGCGGCGACGCGCAGACTTCATTCCAATTGATGAAGCGCAAGCTGCAGGAGGTTGCGGCCATCATCCAGGCGGATCCCGCGGTCAAGACCATCACGGGTTCAGTGGGCGCCGGCGGCTTCGGCGGCGGCGGCGGCGCGAACGCCAATGTCACCATCGCACTCCAACCGCTGGCATCAGGGCGGGCATCGGCGGATCAGGTCATCGCGCGATTGAGGCCGAAGCTCGCGCGAGTTTCGGGCGTATCGGCATTTCTGCAGGCGGTGCAGGACGTGCGCGGCGGCGGCCGTTCGGCCAATTCCCAATATCAATGGACCTTGCTCGGCGATGATTTGACCGAACTGCAGGCCTGGTCGCTCAAGCTGCGAACGGCGATGCAGGACATGCCGGAGATCACCGATGTCGACACCGATTTGCAGCCGGGCGGACTCGAGGCCGACCTGATCGTCGATCGCGACACGGCCTCGCAGCTCGGGCTTACGGAAATTCAGATCGACAATGCGCTGGGCGACGCGTTTGCCCAGGCTCAGGTGTCGAACATCTACAATCCGTTCAGTCCGCAGCAATATCATGTCGTCATGGAAGTGGCGCCCGAGTTTTGGCAAAACCCGGAAGTGCTCAAGGAACTGTACGTCAGCACGTCGGGCGGCGCGGTTTCGGGGACCCAGGCGACGCAAGCGGTCGCCGGCACCACGGTGCTCAAATCGGCCGCGGCGGGTGCAACCTCCAGCGCCGCCGCCATTGCCGAGGATGCCGCGCGGAATCTGGCCGCGAATTCCCTCGCCAATGCGGGCCGCGGCAATACCTCCACCGGATCGGCCGTGAGCGTAGCGCAGGAAACGGTGGTGCCGTTTTCGGCGTTCAGTCACTTTGCGACGGGAACGACGCCGGTGAGCGTCAACCACACCGGGACTTCAGTGTCGACGGCCATTGCGTTCAACTTGCCGGAAGGTGAATCGCTGAAGACAGCCCTGGATGCGATAGAACGCAAAATGGCCGAGATCCACGTGCCCGTCACCATCCGCGGCGGAACCTACGGCACCGCCAAGCTGTTTCAACAGAGCGGCAGCAACAATCTAGTGATGCTGGTAGCGGCCCTGGCCGCGATCTACGTCGTACTTGGCGTACTGTATGAGAGCTACAGTCAGCCGGTTACCATCCTCTCAACCCTGTTTTCCGCGGGAGTCGGCGCCCTGCTGGCCTTGATAGCCACCGGCACCGAATTTAGCATCATCGCCTTTCTGGGCATTTTGCTTCTTGTCGGCATCGTCAAGAAGAACGCCATCATGATGGTCGATTTCGCGCTCGAGGCAGAACGCGAGCTGGGACTCGATCCGCGCGCAGCGATTTCTTATGCCTGCAGCCTGCGCTTTCGGCCCATCATGATGACGACCTGTGCCGCCATAGCGGGCGCCTTGCCGCTGGCCATTGCCGCGGGCGACGGCACCGAGATGCGCCGGCCTTTAGGGATAGCCATCGTCGGCGGCCTGGTCGTCAGCCAGCTCCTCACGATCTATACGACGCCCGTGGTTTACTTGTACGTGCATCGCTACTGGAAGCATCTGAGACAGGGCAAATACCGGCCGCCGGCGCCGCGCGCCGACGGGCCTGCAACGGGTGACCGTGGAATCGACCCGCTCGGAGCGAGGGCGTGACTCGGCTCCCGCCCGGCGCGGCATCTCGCGGCAGCGCCGTTCCGCGGCTCGCGCGTTGGTTTTGCGTGGGCCTGGGGCTCAGCCTCGCCGCCTCCTGCGCGGTCGGACCCAACTATCATCGCCCGAAAGTCGAGGCCGCCGCCGACTACAAAGAGGCGGGCGACTGGAAACCGAGCGAGCCCAACGACGCGTTGAGCCGGGGACCCTGGTGGGAAATTTACCGCGACGATGCGCTGAACCAACTCGAAGTTCGGATTGATATTTCGAATCAAAACGTGAAGGCCGCCGCTGCCGCCTTCGACCAGGCGCGCGCTTTGGTGGCGCAGGCACGCGCCGGCTTTTGGCCGACCGTGGCCGCGAGCCTCTCCCGCGAGCGCAGCGCCTCGGGCACACCCGGCACCATCATCAATGGCGCGGGCGTGCCGGTCACTACCGGCTCACGAGCCCATATCACCGATAGCGCCGGACTGTCGGCCAATTGGGACTTGGACATCTGGGGAAAGATTCGCCGCACCACCGAGAGCGACCGTGCTTCGGCCCAGTCGAGTGCGGCCGCGCTTGCCGCCGCGCGCCTGTCGGCACAGGCGGATCTGGCAACCGACTATTTCGAGCTGCGCGCACAGGATCAGTTGCAAAAATTGCTCGACGACACGGTGGAGGCGGAAACTCTGTCCCTGAAAATCGCGGAGAGCCGCTACCGCTTCGGCGTGGCTGCGCGGGCCGACGTCGTGAGCGCGCAGGCGCAGCTCCTATCGAGCCAGGCGCAGCAGGTCAACGCCAAGATCCAGCGCGGAATTCTCGAGCACGCGATCGCAGTACTGATCGGTCAGCAGCCGGCATCCTTTACCCTGAGCTCCTCCGCCATGCGAACCGACGTGCCGACGGTGCCCGCCGGTATTCCTTCCACCCTGCTCGAGAGGCGCCCGGATATCGCCGAAGCGGAACGCAAGGTGGCCGCCGCGAATGCGCAGATCGGCGTCGCGACGGCGGCCTACTTTCCGGACCTTACCTTGAGCGGTTCGGACGATTACACGGGCAGCTCCATGAGCCACTTGATCCGCGCTTCGAACCGGGTCTGGTCGATCGGACCCGCGCTCGCGGAAACCCTGTTCGACGGCGGCTTGCGGCGCGCCCAAGTGGCGCAGGCTCGCGCCGCCTATGAAGGGACCGTCGATACCTACCGGCAAACCGTTCTCGCCGGTTTTCAGCAGGTCGAGGATGAACTCGTGACCCTGCGAGTATTGGAACAGCAGGCAGTCATCGAGGAGGCGGCTGTGGCGGCTGCCCGGGAGGCTGAGAAGCTCACGCTCAATCAGTACAAGGCGGGTACCGTGCCTTACAGCAGCGTGATTACGGCGCAGACCACCCGCCTCAGCGCCGAACAAACGGCCCTCACCGTACTGTCGAGCCGGCTGCAGGCCAGCATCGCGCTGATCGAAGCCGTGGGCGGGGGATGGAGCGCGTCGCAGTTGCCTCTGCCGTAGCCCCTGCGGGCGGGCCGGACCGGCTCGTTCGCGATTTTACAATAACACCCCCGCGCGTGCGTGCAGACGTCAAATTTCCAGAAATCAATCGCGGCAACCGCACGTTTTCAGCGGAATCTGCGGGGTCCGTTACATAAGGGGGCATCAAGTTACGCAAGAATTCACCGACTGAAGATGTAGAGCAATCCTTTTATCTTCGGAGCAGGTGTGCCATGACCATGTCCTCGACGGCTGCGCCGGTTCCGAACCGCGCGCGCATGCGCTGCGCTATGTTAATAGCGCTGACGCTGCCCATGCTGTCGGGCGCAGCCGGCGAACCCCCGCCGGGCGCCACCGCCACGACCTTGAGCCGGCTGCCGCCGAGCTGGCGCGACGACCGCGGCGCGACGCTGCAGCTGCAGGCGCTGCGCGGCGCGCCGATCTTCGTGACGATGGCCTACACCTCCTGCCACCGCATCTGCCCCATGACGATGGCGCGCCTCGAACAATTGCAGCGTGATCTCGACGACCGCGGGATGAGCGCCGAATTCCTGGTGGTCAGCTACGACCCGGACAACGATGACTCGCGCGCCTGGCGGCGGTATCGAACCAGACACGGTTTGCTGCGCGACAATTGGCATTTTCTGAGCGGCACTGCGGCTGATACCGAGCGGCTGGCGCGCATATTGGGTTTCGAATTCTGGCGCGACGGCGAGCACGTCATGCATGATTTTCGAATCGTTGCGCTGGACGGCGACGGTGCACAGCGCGGCGTCATCGACTCCATTCACCGCGACTGGCGCAATCTGCCATGACACCGTGCGCGGGTCGCGAGCTGGATTACGCGATTCGGTTTTAGAACCCGTAATGCAGCGCATTTTTACAATCTGGATGTTCTCGCTGCTGATGGCAGGCGTTTGTTCATCCGCCATGGGCGACAACCTGTTCGTCGTCTGCCACGCGGGGGTGGCGCTGGCGGCCACGGAAGTGCGCGATGTATTTCTGGGCGAAATGCAGTTCCTCAACACCGTGCGATTGGTGCCGGTCGACAATATCGAGGCGGAACCCGATTTCCTCGACAAAGTGCTGCGCATGAGCGCGGGCAGATATGCGACGACCTGGGCCAAGAAGTCGTTTCGCGACGGCATCAACCCGCCGGCGGCGCTCGCGAACGACGCCACCGTTCTGGAATTCATCAAACGCACCTTGGGCGGTTGCGGATATCTGGCGGTCGCACCGCCCGAGAGCGTCACCGTGATCGCGAAATATTGAGCCGCAACGTCATGAAACGCGCCACCGACAAGCTGATCGCACTGCAATTCCTCGCCGTCGTACTGCCGATCGCCGTGGTATTGCTGGTGCAAATGGCCGCCGATGCAAGGCGCGCGGCGCGCCTCGAACATTCCCGCCCGCTGCGAATATTGGCGAGCGAAGCGCGTGCGAACTACAAGACCTTCACCAACGGTGCGGCGGACGCGGTCGATACGGGCAGCTTGGGTGCGCAGTCCGTCAAGGCCTTGCAAACGGCAGCGGCGCGGCTGACTGAGCTCGCCGATCACGGCGAAGGCACCGTCGTCGGCGATGCCGAGTCGGCCGTGAAGGACCTCGCGGCCACCCTCTCCAAGGGCGCGACCTTGAGCACGCTGATCTCGCTGCGGCCGCGCATCATCGAAAGCGACACGCTCACCAAGGCGGTCGACGACGAATTCGAGAGACGGGACGAGTTCGTGGTCAAGGACGCCATCTCCTCCGCGGTGTATCAGAAGCGCGCGGTCACCGGCGCGCTGATCATTACGGCCATTCTGACCGTGCTGTTCGTTTTGGCGACGCGGCGGCGGTTGAAAGCGCGCCTGGAAGCCGACATATCCGCGGAGCGCGAGCGCAGAGCCGCGCTGGAGACCATTTCGGTCCGCTTTGGCGTCGCGACCCGCGCGGCCCGCGCAGGGGTCTACGAGCTGACGGGCGATGGTTTGGATCTGTGGTGGAGCGACACCATGCATGAGCTCTACGCTCAACCGCCGCAGGACTTTCGTCCGACCATGGCCGCGTGGCTCGGGTTTATCCACCCCGATGACCGGCAGGCGGCGCAGACCGCGATCACGAAGGCCATGCGCGAGCACAGCCAACTTCGCTCGCAATACCGCATCGTTCGCCCGGACGGATCGGTGTGCCACATCGCATCCCTCGCGGCCGTTTCGACTGATTCGGTCGACGCCAGTCCGCGCCTCGTCGGCATCGATCTCGACATCACGGACCGCGTCGAGGCGGACGAACGCGAGCGCCAGCTGCAGCAGCAGTTGCACGACGCCTCCCGGCAGGCCGGGATGGCGGAAATTGCCACCAACGTATTGCACAACGTCGGCAACGTTTTGAACAGCGTCAACATCTCGGCGAGCATCGTCACGGACCGGGTGAGAAAACCCCGGTCGGCCGGACTCGGTAAAGTTGCGGCGCTGCTGCAGGAGCAGGCAGCCGATCTGGTCGGCTTCGTCGCGAACGACGAGCGCGCCAAGCATTTGCCGGTCTATCTCGCGCAGCTGGCCGAACATCTCGCGCGCGATCAGCAAGTCACGCTCACCGAGCTCGATCTATTGCGCAAGAACATCGATCACATCAAGGAGATCGTGTCGATGCAGCAGAGCTACTCCAAGCTGGTCGGGGTACCAGAGAGGCTCGCTGTCGCCAATCTGGTCGATGACGCGCTGCGCATGAATGCCGGCTCGTTCACCCGCCACGGCGTGAATCTGAAATGCGAATTCGAGGACGTGCCGGAGATCGTCGTCGAAAAACACAAGGTATTGCAGATTCTGGTCAATCTCCTGCGCAACGCGCGCTATGCCTGCGAAGCATCCGGAAAGCCCGACAAGGAGGTGGTGATGCGCATCGCGAAGCAGGCGGCGGGCGTTCAGATCGCCGTCATCGACAATGGGATCGGCATCCACCCGGACCACATGACGCGAATATTCAGCCATGGTTTCACCACGAAAAAAGACGGCCACGGCTTCGGACTGCACAGCGGCGCGTTGGCGGCGAGGGATCTCGGCGGCGCGCTGCGCGTCCACAGTGCCGGCGCCGGCCAGGGCGCGACGTTCACACTTGATTTACCGTTCAAATCTCCGGAAGTTATTTATGACTAAGCACTCACTGCCGGTCAATCGGCGAATCCTGATCATCGACGACAACCGCGACATCCACGGCGACTTTCGCAAGGTCATCGGCGGCGACACGGACGACACCGTGAAGCTCGCCGCCGCGGAACTCGCCCTGCTGGGTGAGAAGCCGCCGGCGGCCATCAATCTGGGCTTCGAGATAGATTCCGCGTTTCAGGGTCAGGAAGGGGTCGCGCGAGTGCAGCAAGCACTGGATGAGGGCCGACCCTACGCGATGGCCTTTGTCGACATGCGCATGCCGCCCGGCTGGGACGGTCTGGAGACCATCGAGCGTCTCTGGGCCATCGACCCCGACGTGCAAATCGTCATATGTTCGGCGCACTCCGACTACGACTGGACGGATCTGGTCGCACGCCTGAACAACTCCGACAAGCTGTTGGTGGTCAAGAAGCCGTTCGAGGCCATCGAGGTCCTGCAATGCGCAAATGCCCTGACCCGCAAGTGGCAGAACGAGCGCATCGTGCGGCGCGAAGTCGAGACGCTCGAACAAGTCGTCAATGCGCGCACGCAGGGCCTCGAGACCGCCAACAAGCAACTGCGGCATTTGGCCACCCACGATGCCCTCACGGGGCTGCCGAACCGAGTTTTGATGGACGACCGCATCAGCCAATCCATCGTGCTTGCCGAACGGCAAGGCCAGACCTTCGCCGTCATTTTGCTGGACCTCGACCGCTTCAAACTGGTGAACGATTCGCTCGGACACCGCGCCGGCGACGAACTGCTCAAGGTGGTGGCGCAGCGGCTGAGAAGCGTCGTGCGCGACATCGATACGGTCGCACGCCTCGGCGGCGACGAGTTCGTACTGATCGTGACGCCGAGTCCGGATCCCGATGCGCCGCGGCAGATAGCCCGCCGCATCATCGATGTAATGCAAGAGCCGGTGCGCATTGCGGACGTCGAGGTTCATACCTCGCCGAGCATCGGTATCGCGTTTTTTCCGCTGGACGGCTCGGAGATCGAGACCCTATTGGCGCACGCCGATGCGGCGATGTACTGCGCGAAGGAGCGGGGCCGCAACAATTTCCAGTGCTTCACGCCGGGCATGAACGCGGCCACGCAAGAGAAGGTCAGGCTGGAAATCGACATGCGCGTCGCCCTGGAAAAGAAGCAGTTCGAGCTGCACTATCAGCCCAAGATCAGCGTCTCGACGGGAATCATGCACGGCGCCGAGGCATTGCTGCGGTGGCACCATCCGGAGCGCGGCTCGATCTCGCCTGCGGAGTTCATACCCATCGCCGAGGAATGCGGTTTGATCGGCGGCATCGGCGCCTGGGTGATGCGCGAGGCCTGCCGCCAGGCGCGCTCCTGGCAGCTCGACGGATTGCCGCCCCTGCGGGTTGCGGTGAATTTGTCGGCATCGCAGTTCCGTCAGGGCGACATCGTCGAGATCATCCGCGGTGCCTTGCACGACGCCGGCCTCGAGCCGCGTTTCCTCGAAGTCGAGCTGACCGAGAGCGTGGTCATGAGCGACCCGGAAGAGTCGGTCGCCATCCTCGAGAAATTGAGCACCATGGGCGTGCTCGTGTCGGTCGACGACTTCGGCACCGGCTATTCCAGCATGAGCTATTTGCGGCGCCTGCCGATCGACAAATTGAAGATCGATCGAGGCTTCATCAGTGAAGTGGTGTCGAGGACGGAAGATGCGTCCATCGTGCGCGCGATCATTTCGCTCGCGCATAGTTTGAAACTGAAGGTGGTGGCCGAAGGCGTCGAATCACCCGAGCAGCTCGAGTTTCTGAAGCAGCTCGGCTGCGATCAGTATCAGGGATTTCACTTCAGCCCCGCCCTACCGGCGGCGAAGTTCGAGGCGCTGGTCCGAGCCCAAAAAGGCGGTGAGCCGGAGCTTTCCGAGTTCGACCCGGGACGCACTCACAGCAAGTTGGCCGCGTACAAGCCGAGATGACCGCAGGCGCCCATTAGCCCGGGTGCTCGCCGCTGCCGATCTCAGGGCTCGCCGCTGCCGATCTCGGCGCGACGCCGCGCCACGTAGGCGTCGAGCGACTCCTGAACCGCCGGATCCAAGGTCGGTTCCTCGTATTCCTTGAGCGCCTGCTGCCAAATATCGGTGGCCCGGCGCGTCGCGTCCTTGCCGCCGCCGAGCTGCCAATTCTCGTAGTTCTGCCAATTGGAGACGAGCGGCCGGTAGAAGGCGTGCTCGTACCGCTCCATGGTATGCGGCTCGCCGAAGAAGTGGCCGCCCGTCGCCACGCCCGCGATGGCGTCGAAGCCAAGTTCATTCTCGTTGACGGTGATGGGCTTGAGAAACTCGATCATCATCTGCAGCATTTCGACGTCGAGCACCAGCTTCTCGAATGAGGCCGTCAGGCCGCCCTCCTGCCAACCGGCGGCGTGATACACCAGGTTGCCGTGCCCCAGTATCGCGCCCCACAGCGACATTTCGGTCTCGTACGCGCCCTGCGCATCGGCCGCGTTGGAAGCGCTGGCGTTCGAGGTGCGGTATGGCAGCCGATAGCGGCGCGCCAATTGTCCGCTCGCGATATTGGCCTTGGCGTTTTCCGGCGTGCCGAACGCCGGCGCCCCGGAACGCATGTCCACATTCGAGGTGAAGGCGCCGTACATCACCGGTGTGCCGGGCCGGATCAACTGCGCGAGCACGACCCCGAAAAGCGCCTCGGCATTTTGCTGCGCGAGCGCGGCCGCCAGCGAGACCGGGGCCATGGCGCCCATCAGCGTGAATGGGGTGATGACCACAGCCTGGCCGTTTTCCGCCATCGCCATCAGCCCCTCCGTCATGGCCTCATCGAAACGGCGGGGACTATTCACCGAGATGATGGTGATGACGCCGGGGCTGTCGGCGATTTGCCGCAAGTCGAGGCCGCGCGCGATCGCCATCATCCGGATGCCGTCGAGCGCGCGGCCGGCGCCGATCGCCGTGCAATGAAACACCTGGTCCGAGTACATGAGATTCGCGCGATAGGTGTCCAAATGCCGGGAATTCGCCGGCAGCTCGATGGGCGCGCACACTTGGTTGCCGATGAGATGGATGGCGTTGAAGTACTGCGCGAGGCGGATGAAATCGCAGTAATCCCGGTAGTTTCCCGGGCGGCGGCCCCGCTCGCAGTCATGGACATTGGGCGGTCCGGCGACCAGGCCGAAGCTGATGTGGTTCCCGCCCAGAACGACGCGCTTGGCGGGGTTGCGCGGCGTCAGTGCGAATGACGCGGGGGCGCTCATCAATGCGCGCTCGACCAGGCCGCGATCCAGGCGCACCGTGCGGGTCGCGCGGTCGACCTCGGCGCCCCCTGCCTCGAGAACGGCGACCGCTCTTTGCGACATCACTTCCATCCCGAGTTCCTCGAGGATCCGCAGCGAGGTCAGGTGAATGGCTTCGAGCTGATCCGCCGAGAGCAGCTCCATCGGCAAGTACGGATTGGTGACCTCCGTCCATGGGAGCTGGGGAACACGGCTGCCGTCGAGACGTCTGCCGCGGCCCCCCTGACGCCGCCGGTTCGGGTCCATGATCACCTCATTGCGTTTGACCAGCATAGTCCGCCCGCAACTGCCCCCGCTGGTGTGCAAATACGACGCCGCAATGCTCGACTGCGACATGGTGCACCTGCGTAAAACGGCAGCGCGAAGCTCGAAGATGAGACAATTTACGTCGATGACCACTCGAATTGCGTTTCTGCTGGTGCCGCAGTTCTCGATGATGGCGTTTTCCGCCGCCATCGAGCCGTTGCGCTCTGCCAACCGCGTGAGCGAACGCCGGCTGTTCGAATGGCAACTGGTCTCAGCCGACGGCAACGAGGTCATGGCCAGCAATGGCATTTGCATCGCGGCGCACCGGTCCCTGGCGGCGCTGGCAAAAACCGACATGCTCGTGGTGTGCGCGGGTCTCGAGCCGGCGCAGTTCGGGCGTAATCATGGGATTCATCATCAGCTGCGGCGTCTTGCCCGTCATGGCTCGGTGGTCGGTGCGATCAGCACGGGCTCGTTCATTCTGGCCGAGGCGGGACTGCTGTCCGGGCGCCGCTGCACGGTCCATTGGGAATATGCGGACTCGTTCCGATCGCAGTATCCGGCGCTTGCGGTGAGCCAGGACCTATACGTCGTGGATCGAGGCGTATTCACCTGTTCGGGCGGCACGGCGGCGCTCGACATGATGCTGCATTTCGTCAGCGAGGCGTCGGGGCCCGGCGTCGCGGCAGCGGTCGCCGAGCAGTTCATCCATCCGCAAATCCGCCGTCAGGAGGACCATCAACGTCTAGAGGCGCGCGCACGCTATGGCATAGACAGTCCGAAATTGGTTGAGATCGTCAGGCTCATGGAAGGCGCCATCGAAAACCCGATCGACATCAGCCAGATCGCGAGCCGCGCCGGAATCTCGGCGCGCCAGGTGGAGCGGCTGTTCCGCGAGCAATTGGGTGCGCCTCCCAAGACCTTCTATATTCAATTGCGGCTCGCGCGCGCGCGGACGCTGCTGCGTCAGACCGTCAAGCCCATCCTGAGTATCGCCCTCGAATGCGGATTCGGGTCGACATCCCACCTGTCGCATGCGTACCGGCGTGTATTCGGCATCGCGCCCACGGAGGAGCGGCGGCGCTCAAGCCGGCTCGTCCAGCGCAATCGGCACGTGCCGCCGCAATAGCGCCGTCTGCACCTGCCACTTTTCCGCTTCGGGAAGCTCTTCCAGGTAGTGCACTTCGTCCGCGGCATAGGTCGCGATCGGCACTCCGTCACGGTACAGCAATCGATTGCCGGCGAGAGAGGCCAGGCGCGCGCCCGGTGTGATGATGCCGACCAAATTCAGCGGATCGGCCGCGGACAGCGACACGAGTTGCTGCGAATTCGGTTTGCGGCGCGCGTCGCGCAGCAGACCGACCGCCTCGGGCGTCGCGTATTGCTCGCCCGAGAAACCGGCGACGAAACGGCCGCCGCGAATTTCGCCGCGGGCCTCCAAGCGGCGGCAACACATCAGCATGTCGCGCCACGGCGGCAGCCAATTCGCCTCGCGCCCCAGGAGTTTCCAGAAGATCACGCCCCAGCGGCGCAGCAATGTGCGCACGATCAGTTCGACCGCCTCGTCACCCCGATGCGGCGCGCCCGCCGCGGGCCGCCGCACCAGCGCCCAGCGCCCCGCATCCGCCATGCCGAACAATGCCAGTCGACGCTTGCGCCGCACGGTATAGGAGTTGGATCTGCCGCGGCGGCTGCTCGGCATCAGCAGCACACGCAGGCCGGCGAAGCTGTCGGAATTCACCAACCCCAAGGCCACGAGTTCAGCAAGGGCTTCTTCCACCTCGACCGGCAGCATGCCCACGTGCTCGACGATCTCGTCGAAGAATGACGCGCCATGCTCGCGGATGAATTCGGCTACGCCCTCGGCCCTCGATGTCAGATGAACCGGCCCGGATTGGCCGGCAAAAGCGGCCCACAGCGCCACGTTGCGCCGCGCCAGCAACGTGATGGGCGTCGAACGGATGGGCGAAACGCCGCGGCCGGGCTCCGCGCCCGCGGCAGGCGCGGCCGGCGGCGGTGCGGCCGGCGCTGCGAGCCGGGTCCACGTGAAGCGCCCCGCGCGGCAATGCTCGTCCAGCCATTGCGGCTCATAGCTCGGGATGCGCGCCGGGATGACCTCCGATTCCCAGGCGCCGGCCGGCGCTTCGTAGCCTTCGAGCAGACTGAGCACCGCCGCCAGCGCGTCGGGTCCCTGCATTCGCGACTCCGGCAGTACTCGCTGCCATTCGCAGAGAAACCGCACGAAATCCCTGGCCTGCACCGGCTCGATCTCGGCGCGCAGGCGTTTGACCGTGTAGCGATGAATGCGCGCGAGCAGTCGGCGTTCGCACCACTCCTCCGTAGGCTGGCCCGCGCTTGGTGCGCCGCTCGCGCCTGGCGCGCCGCTCGCGCCGAACCGGCCGCGCATGGCAAAGCCCTCGGCCTCGAGCCTGCCCAAGGCGATGTTGATGCTCGATGCAGGCAGCGCGAGCGACGCGGCAATAGCCGATGCAGTGACCGGTCCCAAACCCTCGAGCCGGCCGCGGACGATTTCCACCAACGACTCATCCGACACGGGCTCGAACAAAGCCCGCCGCTCGGCCGCCACCCACAGCGCGGCGCCTTCCATTGCTAACCGGGCCACTCGGCCCTGCAGCGCGAGCGCATCCATCAAGGGCGGCCACTCGGCAGTGCGGCGGCATTCGTCTTCGGTGAGGAAAGTCAGCCATAGCAGCGCGTCATGCAGTTCGTCGGGAGTCGCCGCATCGGGCCACGCCTCCGCGCGCACCCGCGCTATCGCCTCCGGGTCCAGCTTGCCTATGTCGGCGGCCGATTCGGGATCGAGCCAGCGGCGGCTCATCACCGCCTGGGTGCGCCGCTCCTCGAGCGGCGCATCGTCCAGATAAGCGTAGGGGCGGGCATTCAGGGCCTCGAGCGCCAGAGGCGAAGGCTCGGTCAGATCGCGCGCGACGACGCGGATATCGCCGCTTTCGAGCCGACGCAGCACACCCTCGAAGCTCTCGATGTCCATCGCATCTTCGAGGCAATCGCGAATCGTTTGCCGCACCAGCGGATGATCGGGTATCTCGATCTCACCCGGCAGATTCTCGGCGCAGGCCACCTGATCGGGGAACACCGACGCCAGCAGGTCTTCGGCGTTCATGCGGGCGATTTGCGGCGGGATCTTCCTGCCGCCTCGAAAGCGCGGCAGCGCCAGCGAAATACCCGCGTCCCAGCGCCAGCGCACCTCGAACATCGGCGCCGCGCACAGTGCCTGCACGAGCACCTGGCGAACCGAATTCGAATTCAAGTAGCGCGCCGCCTCCTCGAGCTCGAAGCTGTGTGCGTGAGTCAGCGACAGCACGATGTGATCTTCGGTCGCAGCCGCCTGCAGTTCGAAATTGAACGTTCGGCAAAACCGCTTGCGCAGGGACAGTCCCCACGCGCGGTTCACGCGGCTGCCGAAGGGCGAATGAATGACCAGCTGCATGCCGCCGGATTCGTCGAAGAAGCGCTCGAACACAACGGTATCGAATGTCGGCAGGCAGCCGAGCGCCGCGCGTCCCGCGCCCAAGTACTGGACCACCTGCAAGGCCGCCGCATCGTCGAGACCGACGGTCTCCATCAACCACCGCGTGGCGGCGCCCGGTTCGCTCAAGCGCTCCTCGATCTCCTTTCTGAGGCGCGAGACGGCCGCCGACAGCTCCGCGGTGCGGCCCGGAGCCTCGCCCAGCCAGAACGGAATCGAGGGCGGTTGGCCGTGAGCATCCTCGACGCGCACCGTGCCGCGCTCGACCCGCAATATTCGAAACGACGTATTGCCCAACTGGAACACATCGCCCTGCAGGCTCTCGACGGCGAAGTCCTCGTTGACGGTGCCGACGAGATGGCCTTCCGGCTCGAGCATCACCCTGTAGTCGGCGTTGTCCGGTATGGCGCCGCCGGAGGTGAGCGCCGTCAGGCGCGCGCCCCGGCGAGGCCGGAGCATCCCATTGACCGTGTCGTGATGCAGCAGCGCCCCGCGGCGCCCGCGGCGGGTGCTGAATCCGTCCGCCAGCATGCGCACGCACTCGTCGAATTCTTCGCGGCGCAACTCCCGGTACGGATGAGCTCCGCGCACGAGACGGAACAGCTCGTCTTCACTCCATTCTCGCGCCGCGACTTCCGCGGTGATTTGCTGCGCAAGGACGTCGAGGGCGTTTTCCGGAATGTGCAGCCGATCCAACTCGCCGCGCCGCACGGCGTCGAGCAGCGCCGCGCACTCCACCAGCTCGTCGCGGGACAGCGGGAACAATCGGCCCTTCGCGATCCCGCCCACCGAATGCCCGGCACGGCCCACACGCTGCAGAAATGCGTTGATGGATCGCGTCGAGCCGATCTGGCAGACGAGGTCCACATCGCCGATGTCGATGCCGAGCTCGAGCGATGCGGTCGCCACCAGCACCTTCAACTCGCCGCGCTTCAAGCGCTGCTCCGCAAGGAGGCGCCGTTCCTTGGACAGGCTGCCGTGATGTGCCGCGACATTTTCCTCGCCGAGCCGTTCCGAGAGATGACGCGCCACGCGCTCGGTCAGTCTGCGGGTGTTGACGAACACCAGGGTGGTACGATGCTCGCGGATGAGCTGCGCCAGCCGGTCGTAGATCTGCGTCCACACCTCGCCCGACATCACTGCCTCGAGCGGCGCCGGCGGCAATTCCAGCTTGAGATCGCGGCTGCGGGCGTGGCCGCTGTCGATGATGGTGCAGCGGCCGGCACCGGTCCCGCTCGCGCCGATGAGGAACTTCGCGACCTCCTCGATCGGCTTCTGGGTCGCCGACAATCCGACGCGGGTCAATGTGCCGGTGGCGAGCGCCTGCAGCCGTTCCAAGGAGAGGGCCAGGTGAGCGCCGCGTTTGTTGCCCGCAATGGCGTGGATCTCATCGACGATCACCGTGCGGCAGGTGGCGAGCATGCCGCGGCCGGACGCCGAGCCCAGCAAGATATACAGCGACTCGGGTGTGGTCACGACGATGTGGGGCGGCTTGCGCCGCATGCCCGCGCGCTCGGCCTGCGACGTGTCGCCGGTGCGCACCACCGCACGAATCGCCACATCGGGCAGATTCAGCGCCGCGAGCTCCTCGCGAATGCCCTTGAGCGGCGCTTCGAGGTTGCGTTGAATGTCGTTCGACAGAGCCTTCAGCGGCGACACGTAGAGGATGCGGGTCTCGTCGGGCAGCGGTCCTGCCAATCCCTCTTTGACGAGCTGGTCGATCGCGGCGAGAAATGCCGCAAATGTCTTGCCCGACCCCGTCGGGGCAGCCACCAACACGTGCTGCCGCGACTGCAGCGCCGGCCACGCCTGCTCCTGCGCCGCGGTGGGCGCGTCGAAAGTCCGCGAAAACCACGCGGCAACAGCGGGATGCAAGATGTCCAGTGCGCTCATGGCATGCTCGGCGTTTACTGAGCCTCCGCCAGTTTCTTGAGATTGTCCAAACCAGCCTGGTATACCCCGCTCATCGTGTCCACCGCGGTCTTGTCGTTTTCAGTGTCCGCCGGATTGTCGCCGACGTTCTTGCGCTTGAAGTGCCCGGTCCAGGTCACCGAGGATTTATTCTTGCCCGCGGATTTGACGGCCAGGGTCGACGTATAGCCGCTCACCGGGAGCACCCCCTCGACGATGGCGTATTTGAACGAGCGGCCCGCCGGATCGAAAGCCAGCAGCTTTTCCTTGATCGTGCCGCCGCCCTTCAACGTCAGCAAGCGGACCGCGCCGACGGTGTTGTTCTTGCCGTCGACGATCTCGTCCGTGGCCACCGCGGGATGCCAGGTGTTCAAGCCGTTGAAGTCCTTCACGATGTTCCAGACCTTGGCCGCCGAAGCGTCGATGGTGACCGTCTTGGTGGCGGTGAGCGGCGGCGCCGCCGCCCACGCGCTGCCGCACGCCAGCAACCCTAGGCCAGCCACAACCATTGCAGTGTTGATTTTCATTGCCCTAGTCCTTGTTTGGTAATTTATCCGGCCGCAGCCACCGCGCCGCCAAAGGCGGAATCAGCAGCAGGCTGACCAGCGTAGAAGACACCAACCCGCCAAGAATTACCACTGCCATCGGGCCCTCGATTTCGTGCCCGGGTTGGTGCAGCTGCAAGGCCACCGGGAGCAGCGCCAATCCGGTGAGCAATGCGGTGAGCAGCACCGGCGTCAGCCGCTCCTCGGCGCCGCGTGCGGCGGTTGCCAGATTCCAAGGCTGAGCCTCCATTTGCACCAAGTGGTCGTAGTGAGACACCAGCAAGATCGTGTTTCGGGCGGCCATGCCGAACAAGGCGACGAAGCCGACCATGGCCCCCAGCGTGAGCGTGCCCCCCGTCAGTGTGACTGCCGCCACTCCGCCGATCAGCGTGCTCGGCAAGGACAGCAGGACCAGCAGCACATGCCGCGCAGTGCCGAATGCCAGAGCCAGCAATAGCACGATGAGCACGAAGGCCGCGGCCGAGTGCAGCAGCAATTCGTTGCGGGCGGAAGCCTGCGCTTCGGCCGCTCCGCCATAGCGCAGGAACACTCCTGCCGGAAGCTGAACTTTGGCCGCGATCGCCCGGCGCGCCGCCTCGGCATACGCGGCCTGATCGGCGCCCTTTGGCGTAGCCACCACGATCTGGCGGCGCAACCCGTCCTGGTGATCGATCAGACTGCGCGCCAGCGCCATGCCTATTTTGGCGACCGTGGACAGCGGCG
>Ga0307474_10001521_pt1 | contig 16758 bp, 13 predicted proteins | sample atmos_gasesECM1C_2_FD_203312 | JGI IMG/M metagenome (GOLD analysis project Ga0307474, IMG submission 203312) | Hardwood forest soil microbial communities from Morgan-Monroe State Forest, Indiana, United States - atmos_gasesECM1C_05 | ecosystem: Environmental > Terrestrial > Soil > Temperate... | reverse complement strand
TCCCGGGCCGCGGTCAGCTCGCCCAGGGCCGCCGCGGCTGGCCCGCGGGCGCTCTCGTCGGTGACCCGCGCGAGCGCCGCCGCCGCGGAGCGTTCGGGGCGGATGTCCTGCGGGGCGACGTCGAACTGCCACGCCAGGCGGTGACTCTCGCTGAGGCGCTCGAGCACCGCGAAGACCTCCGCGACGTCATGGGCCTCGCTCGCGGGGTCGGCCAGCACGGCGTCGGCGACCGCCCGGGCATCCCGGACGCCGTCGCACGCCCGCATGACCGCGGCCTGCGCCGGCGTGAGCGCGGCGGGCGGGGAAAGGGGCAGGCGCAGCATCGGGCCGTCGACGTCCAGGAACGGCATCCGCCGCGGCACCAGCCAGGGCCGCAGAGCCGCCACGTGGCCGGCCATGATCGCTCGTACGGCCCATCCCTCCAGGTAGGTGACCCGGGCCGCGAGCGAGCCGCCCGGGGCGGCGTGCGTCACCCGGATGCCGGGCCCGTCGTCGATCTGTGACCAGCTCACCGGCCCGAAGAAGCCGATCGTGTCGTTCTTCGCGCAGTAGCGCTGCAGGTAGCTGGCGACCAGCGCCTCGTGCTGCCGGTGCTTGGTGTTGCGGCGCTCCGGCCGGCCGGAGCGCTGCTCGAGCACGTCGACGCCGGTCGTCAGCGCGTGACGGTTCTGCCAGGCAACGGCCTCGCGCAGCGCGGGCAGGGCCGCCGCCTGGTGCAAAGCGGCGGCGAGACGGCCGACCGCGGCGGGAAACTCGGCGTCATAACCGGCCTGCGCCCGCCGCAGCGTCTCGCGACCGGATCCGGGCCGCGCGGCGACCACGGCGTCGGCGGCCCGCGCTAGCTCGGCGTCGCCCAGCGCGGCGAGCAAGCCGATGGGCAGCCCGGCCGCGCGCAGGCACACCGTCCGCCACAGCGCCCAGGCGCCGTGCAGGCCGACGACATGCGACGCGGGCTCGCCGGACCGGGGCGGGGCCGGCACCCGGTACCGGTCGCGGTCGCGGCGGCCGATGGTCGCGGGCGGCGTGACGGGCACGCGGTAACGGCTGCGGTCACGGCGGCTGATGGTGGCCGGCCCCGCCGCCCCGGCGCGGGCGGCGCCCCGGGATCCGCGGTCGATGGCGGCGGCCGCCGCGGCGAGCGTGGGTGCCTCGTAGAACGCGCCCAGGGGCAGGTCCACGCCGAACACCTCACGGATCCGGAACATCAGGCGCGCCGCGGACAGGGAGTTGCCGCCGAGCGCGAAGAAACTGTCGTCGCGGGCCAGGCCGGCTGCGTGCGGGCCGTCGCCGGGCAGCAGCGGCCGCCAGATCTCGGCCAGCCGCTGCTCGGTGCGGCCGCGCGGCGGACTGGCGGGCGCGGCGGTGGCATCTCGGGCCGCCGGCTCCGGGTCGGGCAGCGCGGCCCGGTCGACCTTGCCGTTGGCGTTCAGCGGGAACCGGTCGAGCACCGCGAAACCGGACGGGACCAGGTACTCGGGCAGCCGGCTCGCGGCGAACTCGCGCAGGGCGGCGGGCCGCAGCGCGCCGGGACCGGCGCCGCCGGCGAGCGTCACGTATCCGGCCAGGTGCCGCTCCGCGCCCTCGCCCGACGCGACCACGACCGCCTCGCCGACCCCGGGACAGGCGCGCAGCACGGCCTCGACCTCGCCGGGCTCGACCCGGAAACCGCGGATCTTGATCTGGTCATCGCGGCGCCCGAGGAACTCGATGGTCCCGTCGGCCCGCCAGCGGGCCAGGTCGCCGGTGCGGTACAGCCGCGTCCCGTGTCCGTACGGATCGGGCACGAACGCCCGTGCGGTGGCCGCGGCGCGGCCGGCGTAGCCACGGGCCAGGCCGTCGCCGCCGGCGCAGAGCTCGCCGGCCACGCCGACCGGCGCGGGCCGTCCGTGCTCGTCGACTATGTGCACGGTGGTGTGCTGGACCGGCCTCCCGATCGGCACCGTTGGCCCGGCAGCCGCCGGGCCCGCAACCGCGGGCCCGGCCGGTCCCGCGCCGGACATGACGTGACAGGCCGTGAACGTGGTGTTCTCGGTCGGGCCGTACCCGTTGACCAGCGGCCGGCCTTCGCGGGCGGCGAGCACGGCGCGCACCACGTCCGGGTTGAGCACATCGCCGCCGGCCAGCAGGCGCCGCACGCCGGCGAGCGCGCCGATGTCGGCCTCGGCGAGCTGGTGGAACAGGCCGGCGGTGAGCCACGCGGCGGTCACGCCGGAGTCGCGCAGCAGCGACGCGATCTCCGGCAGGCCGAGCGGTCCCGGCGGCGCGACCACGACCGTGCCTCCGGTCAGCAGCGCGCCCCAGATCTCCAGCGTGGACGCGTCGAACGCGACCGGAGCCAGGTGAAGCAGCCGCTCTCCGGGCCCGAGCGAGGCGAAGTTGGGCTCGCTGACCAGGCGGATCACGGCCCGGTGCGGGACGCCCACGCCCTTGGGCACGCCGGTCGAGCCGGAGGTGAAGCTGATGTAGGCCAGGCTCAGCGGGTGTGAGACGTCGGGCGGCGCTGCGCGGCGGGCCGGCGGCCCGGTTCCGGTGTCCACGCGCATCAGGTCCACGTCGAGTCGCGGCATGGCCGCGGCGGTGTCCGCCGTGACCAGCGCGATCCCCGCGCCGGACGTGGTGATCATGGCGGCGGCACGGGGCGCGGGACTGCCGGCCTCGATCGGGACGTAGGCGCCGCCGGCCTTCAGCACGCCGAGCAGCGCCGTGATCAGCGCCGGGCCGCGGGGCAGCGCCACCGCGACCGGTGTATCCGCGCCGACGCCGCGCCGGCGCAAGGTCCAGGCCAGCGCGTTGCTGCGGCGGTCGAGCCCGGCATAGGTCCAGGCGCGGTTGCCGCAGACCAGCGCGGTCGCGTCCGGGTACCGGGCGGCCTGGGCGGCGAACAGCGCGGGGATGGTCGAGTCCCTGGGGTAGGCCGCGCCGGCCCGGTTCCACCCGGCGCGCAGGCCGGCCTCGTCATCGGCGCCCAGAGCCAGGTCGGTCAGCGGCGCCGACGGCCTGCGGGCCAGCTCGACCAGCGTGGCCGCGAGCTGGCCGAGCATCCGCTGCGCGGCGCCGTCGACGAAGCGGCGGCGGTCAAAGATCACGGCCAGGCGGATGTCGGGCTCGTCGAACGCGCACACGGTCAGCGGATACGAGGGGAGCCGGTCCATCCGGGCCGCCGTGATGCCCAGCTGCCGCCCGGACAGGTAGGTCTGGAGCTGCTGGCGCTCAAACATCACCAGGCTGTCCAGCAGCGCGGTATCCGCGGGCAGCCCGGCCCAGTTCAAAATCGAGGACAACGGCGCGAGCTGATGCCTGCGGATGGCCAGAATGCCGTCGTTGACCGCGGCCAGGAGTTCGCCCGCGGTCCACCCGGGATCGATGCGGACCCGCAGCGGCACCGTGTTGATCATCGGCCCGATGACCTCGTCGCCGCGTGGGATGCTGGCATGCCGGCAGGAGCGCGTCAGCGCGACCGCGACGTCGTCGGCGCCTCCGTACCTGGATCGCAGCAGCGCCCAGGCCGAGCTGACCAGGGTGCTTGAGCACAGGCCCGCGCCGCGGGTGGCCTGCCGGACCCGCTCGGAGTCGTCGCGCGACAGTGCCGCCTCCAGCGTGACCGGCTCGGCGGTTCCTGGCGCCTGCGGGCCGAGGTAGCCGGGCAGCGGCCGTGGCGCCGCGGCGCCGGCCAGGTAGGCCGACCAGAACTCCCGGGAGGTCGGCGCCCCGGCGTCGGGCCACCACCGCGCGACCTCGCGGAACGGGGGACGTAACGGAAGGATCACGGCAGCTCCGTCCCGGGCCGCGTAGGACGCGGCGATCTCCTCCACCAGCATCCGCAGCGACCGCCCGTCGACGAGCGCGTGGTGCACGGTCAGCACCGTCCGGCGCGCCCGGGCCGGCCGGGGGCTCGCGGGCCCCGGCCCGGCCCGGCCCACGATGGTCAGGCGCGCGAGCGGCGCGCGGGTCACGTCGAAGCGTTCTCGCCGGTCCTGCCGCAGGAACGACTCGAACGGCTCGTCGCGCCCGGCCGCGGGTGGCGGCGGCAGGTCGCGCCAGCGGATGTCGATCGTGGCGTCGGGGTCGACGACCTGGGACATGCCGTGCTCGTCGTGCAGGCGGAACGACGTGCGCAGGACCGGATGCCGCCGCGCGGCGTCGTGCCAGGCCGCCTCGAAGGGCCGGGGCTCGAGCGGGTCGGCCCAGTCCAGGGTGAGCTGGATGACGTCCACGCCGTCGTCGGGAAACCGCAGGCTGCTCAGGATCATGCCTTGCTGGGCCGGCAGCGCGCGATACCGGTCGCGCTCCTGCGCTTGCGAGGTGATGGTGTTGCTCCGCGGCATGCCGCCCGTCCCCCGACGACGCCCGGGGTCAGCCGGTCGCGGGCTGCTCGTGGTCGCTCATCCAGCGACGCAGCGACGCGGGCCGCATGTCGGTCCAGGTCGCCTCGATGTAGGCCAGGCACTCGTCCTCGGTGCCGGTGAACCCCTCCCGGCGCCAGCCGGCCGGCAGGTCACGCTCCGCGCGCCAGACCGAGTACTGCTCCTCGTCGTTGACGACGACCGTATGGACCCCGGCGTCCCGCGTATCAGGCATCAGCCACTCCCACTCAGGAGACCTCGCGGCTGAACAGCCGCGAGGACAACAACACCGCCGCCATCGCCACCGCGGTCACGATGAGCGCGCCCTGCCAGACCACGGGCTCGCCGATCTGGCCCTTGAACAGCGCCCGCATGGCATTGGTCGCCCAGGCGAACGGGTTCCACTCGGCCACGTCGCGCACCCACAGCGGGGCGATGGCGAGCGGGATGAGCACGCCGGCGAGCAGCGAGAGCGGCTGCGCCAGGGAATTGGTCAGCGTGCCGAGCGTCTGCTCGTTGCGCACGAACAGGGCGATGTCGTACGAGATCGAGGTGCTCAGCAGCACCATCATCCCCAGCATCAGGTAGGAGAGAAGCAGGTTGGCCGGGTGTACCCGCAGGCCGAACAGCGTCGCCGCGACGGTGATGACGATCGCCTGCCACAACAGGTAAATGACGTGCATCAACTGCCGCCCCAGCAATATGCCGACGCGGCTGATCGGCGTGACCCGGCATCGGTCGATGACGCCCTGGCGCAGCGCGGCCAGCAGGCCGTAGCCGGCGAACAGGCCGCTGAACAGGCCCATGCCCACAAACAGCCCGGGGACGTAGACCTGATAGGCGTCGCCGTAGGTGGACAGACCATCGGTGGCCATGACCGCCTTGAGGAACGGGGTGAAAAAGGCGAGATAGCAGACGGGCTGGATCAGCGCGATCGCCAGGTATTTGGGGTGGCGCACGAGCTGGCTGGCCTCATCCTGAAAGATCAGCCAGATATCGCGCAGAACCTTCACCGGTGCCCCTCTCGGATAATGGATCACTCCTCAAGGGAGCGGCCGGTCTTGGCCAGAAACACGTCGTCCAGGCTCGGCTGGCGGCACTCGATCGCTCCCGGCTCGATCCCGTTGGCGTTCAGGGTGCGGATGATCTGCGGGATGGCCGTGGCGCCGCTGTCCACGTAGAGCCGCAGGGTCTCGTCGATGACCTCCGAGGTGTGCACGAAGGGCTCCCCGGCCAGGAGCTTTCTGGCCTCCCGCATGGTCGTGTCCTCGGGCATTTCCTCCGTGCCCGGCGCGGCCATGTCCACGATCACCACGTCGCCGGAGATCTCGCGCTTGAGATCCGACGGCGTGCCCTCGGCGACGATCAGACCGCCGTCGATGATCGAGATCCGGTCGCACAGCGCGTCGGCCTCGGCCAGGTAGTGCGTGGTAAGGAAGATCGTCATGCCCTCGTCGCGCAGCCTGCGCACCTCTTGCCACATGCGAGCGCGGCTCGGCGGGTCCAGCCCGGCGGTCGGCTCGTCCAGGAAGATGGCCTGGGGCGAGTGGATGACGCCGAGTGCGACATCCAGCCGCCGGCGCTGCCCGCCGGAGTACGTCCCGATCTCGCGGTCGGCGAAATCGCGCAACTGGAACGCGTCGATGGCCTTTTCGGCCAGGCGCTGCGCGGTGGTCTTCGGGACACCGTACATCCGGGCCTGCAGGACCAGATCGCGCCGCCCGGTCGAGATGGTGTATGTGCCGCTGGTCTGCGCCACGAAGCCGATGCGCCGTCGTACTTCCCTGGGATCGCGGAGCAGGTCGGCGCCGGCGATCGTCGCCTTCCCGCTGTCCGGGCGGATCAGCGTGGCCAGCATCCGCAGGGTGGTCGTTTTCCCGGCTCCGTTGGGGCCGAGAAAGCCGAAGATCTCGCCCGTGGCGACGGCGAAGTCCACGCCGCGCACGGCCTCTACCCTCGTGGTCTTGCGACCGCGCCTGGCCCGGTAGGTCTTGCGCAGGCCATTGGCCTCAATCATTAACGCCCTCGTTGTCGCAGTGGCCAAATGGCCCCCACAACGGCGCGGTAATGAACCGAGAGCCGTGGCAGAGGGTTCACCAGGTCAGACTAAACTGGCCAGACTCACGAGACAATGGCCGATGTACTGAGATTGGCCGACGCGGCGATATTCGGCGGCCGCGCCGCGGCGGCGGGTGCGGCCGGGCCCGCCAGCCGGCCGGTCAGCGACGCCCCGATCCGCGAGGCCGGCCCCGGCAGCACCAGATGCTGATGCCGGCAGTCCAGTTCGACCGCGTCGACCGGGCCGGCCGCGAACGGCCGCCAGCCGGCCAGCTTCTCGGCCAGCCCGGGCGCAGTGCGGGCGGCGGAGAAGAACAGCAGCGGGCCGTGCACGCGGCCCGGGCGGTGGGCGCGCGTCACCGCGACGTTGTTCCTGGTCACGCGCAGCAGCGCGAGCACCCGGCGGTCCGGCCACTCATCCAGGCCGAGGCCGGGCCGACGGCGGACCAGAGCGAGCAGGCGGCCGGCCGGATCCGGCTCGTCCGCGGTCAGCGCCGGCTCGTAGCCGAACTCCGCCAGGATGAAGTTGTACAGCAGCCAGGCCCCGGCATCGTCGGCGGACATGTCGTCCGCGACGGCCGGGGACGCGTCCATGATCGCGAGCAGCCCGACCTCATGCCCGCGCCGCTCGAGCTCCTGCGCCACGGCGAAGGCGAGATTCCCGCCCAGCGACCAGCCGAGCAGATGGTAGGGACCAGCCGCCTGCACGGAGCGGACCTGGTCGGCCGCGTCCCGCGCCATCTCCGCCATGCTGGCCGGCAACGGCTCCGGCCGGCGCAGGCCGCGGGACTGAACGCCGAAGACCGGGTGCTCGGCGCCGATGTGCGGGACCAAGCCGAGATAACACCAGCTCAGGCCCATCACCGGGAACATGCAGAACAACGGGGGCCCGCTGCCGCCCGCCCGGAGCGGGAGCACGAGGTCGAGAACGCCGCCCGCCGCGCGCACCGCCGCACGGCGCTGCCTCGCCCAGATGAGATCCTCGGCGCTCGGCAGCATCAGCGTCACAATAACATCGGCGCAGGTCTACGCACAGTGGTCAGCTGGCCTGCTCCGGCGCCGGATCGGGCAGGCCCACGAACGCGAACCCGTGCCGGCGCAGCCGGTCGATCAGCCGCGACGTGATCTCGACGATGCGCAGGTCCAGATCGGCCTCGGTCAGGCCGGCCGCGGCGAAGTCGATGTACGGGACGAAGTCGTGCAGCAGCGCGATGCCGCCATCCGATCGCACCAGGGTCTCGACGATCCGGTCCACGCAGCCGTCCACGGTCTGACCCTGGCGGTAGGTGATGTCCCAGTCCCGTCCGTGCGCATGCCAGCCGACCGGGCCGGCATACCCCCGGACCGGCTCGTCGCCGATGCCGTACGGCGGGCGGAACCACGTCGTGCCGCCCAGGTAGCCGGCGACCCGCTCGCGGCACCTTCGCAGCTGATGCTCGGCCAGCCGGCCGGACGTGAACGGACGGTGGAACTCCCCGTGCAGCGCGATGACGTGCCCGCAGTCCCGGTGGGTGTCCAGCACGTGGCCGTACCGCTTGATGCTCTCGCCCAGCACGAAGAACGTCGCAGGCACGCCCTCGTCGCGCAGCATCAGCGACAGCTCGGCCGACTGCGGGCCGGGGCCGTCGTCGAAGGTCAGCGCCACGCAGCCGGGCGCCAGCACCGGCGTGCCGCGCAGCAGCCTGGCGCCGCCCTCATCCATCCTCGTCCTCCGCGGCCGCGGCCCGCCCGCGCGCCGCGAGGGCAGCGAGATGCGCGGCCGCGGCGCGGGCGCCCCCGGCGGCGGCGAAGGAGTCGCCGATCCGCCGGGCGCTGGCCCGGTAGCCCGGCTCCTCGAGAACCGCGCGCACCGCGTTCGTGAGGTCGGCCGGCGTCGCGGACTCGAACGACACCTCGACCCCGGCTCCCGCCTGCGCCACCTGCCGCGCCACGACCGGCTGGTCATGGCGCATCGGCGCCAGCACCAGCGGCACGCCGTGCGCGAGCGCCTCGGTGACCGTGCCCATCCCGCCATGACATATCACGGCGTCCAGGCGCGGCAAGAGGTCGAGCATCGGCACCCGGGCGGCGGTGAGCGCGTGCCGGGGCGGCTCGGGGACCAGGCCGCCGGACGCGACGAGCACCGCCTGCAGCCGGTCCGCCAACGGTCCCAGCCCCGCCGCCGCCCGAGCGTAAAAATCACGGGCCATGTGTTCCGACGCGGTGCCGACGGTGACGAGCACGTGGCGCCGGACCGGATCCCAGCCGTCCCAGGCGAACCCGGGAACGGCCGGGCGGCGGCCGAGCGCCGGCCCGACCAGCACGCAGCTGGCCGGCAGCGGCGCCGCGCCGGTCAGCGCCGAGGTGGTGAGGGCGATCACGAGGTGCGGCGAGAACCGCAGGTCGATCGTCTCGTCGGGCGGCAGGTCCGTCATCGCCCAGGCCTGAGCCAGCTTCGTCCGGACCCATGCCGCGAGCCCGGGCAGTTCGGCCGGCGGGGTGAGCTCCATGGCCCCGGTGCACAGGCTCGCCCAGCAGGCCCCGTGCCGCACCGCGGCGAGCGCTCCGGCCAGCGCGTACTGGTCGGCGACGACGACATCCGGCCGGTCGTCGGCCACGGCGCGGTCCGCGGCCGGCCAGATGAAGCGGTTGACCGGTATCAGGTACCCGTCCCAGAGCACCCGGGCCGCGGCCATGCCCGATTCGGCGTACTGCCGGTAGGCGCGCTTGCCGGTCGGATAGATCGTCGCCGCCGGGCCGACGAGCGGACGCAGGTCGCTTTCGGCCCCGCACCAGGCCACCTCGTGGCCGTTATCCGAAAGGTCCTGGGCAATGGCCAGTGCGGGGTGGAGATGGGATGTGACCGGCAGGATTATGAACAGGAACCGGGCCACGCCGGTATTTTCTCACGCATTGACATTCACGGCATGTGCTGATCTGCTGACGTCTGGGCCAGCCGGTGAGCACGGGAGGCGCGACGTGACATCGTCCGAGACCGAGGTCGACATGCAGTTCCGGCAGCGGTTGCTCGACACGATCGTCACCCTGCTGAACCGGCTGCTTGAGCCCGACAAGCCGGTCACCCCGGACATGCGGTTAATGGACGAGCTCGGGCTCAGCTCCTCGCTCGCGCTGGAGTTGCTGCTCGAACTGGAGGAGCAGCTCGAGATCCAGATCGACGTCGAGCTGATGGACCAGGACCAGATGACGACGGTCGGGGACCTGGCCACCTTCATCGCCGGCCATTCCCGGCCCATGTAGTTTGGTGTTCCGCGGTTCCGCCTTCACCGCTCGCCCGGCGACCGGCCTGCGCCTGATCCGGGCGCAGCGGCAGACCTTCACCGGCCCGGCCGAGTTCCTGCGGGATCCGGTGCAACGCGCCGACGTCGCCACGTTCCTGGCCGACATGGCCCGGCCCTACGCCCGCGCGATGCCTCCTGGCCTGTTCGGCGAGCCGCCGTCGCCGGACCTCGGCCAGTCGTACGGGGAGATGGGCCAGGCCCTGCTCGCCGCGCTGGTGCCGGCGGACGAGCCGGTGGACCTGCTCGTGCTGGCGTTCGCGGTGCACGACCTGTGGCCGAGCCGGGCCACGGCGGCGTACCTGAGTCACCTCTGCCCGGGGACGCCGATGTCCTTCGCGATCTGTGACCAGGGCTCGGCGGCCGCCTTCACCGCCCTGCGCATCGCCGGCGAGTACGCGGCATCGGCCGGCTGCCGGCGGACGCTGCTGATCGTGGTCGAGCAGGCCGCGCTGCCCTATGCCTCGACGGCGACGCTGCCGCTGTGCCACCGCGGCGTGGCCATGCTCTACGGCGAATCAGCCGAGCCGTCGGCCCGGGTCGTCGGCGTACGCCAGCACGCGGGCCTCGCGGGCGAGGGCGTGCCCGAGCTGGCCACCGCGGAACTGGCCGAGCTGTCGGCCGGTCACCGCGACGTTCGCCTCGTGCTGAGCGACGCGCTCGCCGCGGTGTGGTCAGGCCGGCCCGCCGGCCGCGTGCGCGTCACGCCGCCCGGGCAGCCGTCGACCGGCCTCTGGTGGGAGCTGGTCGGGGAGCTCGCCGGCGGCGCTGATGGAGCGGACCTGCTGGTTGCCGCCGACTACGATCCCGGCCTGGGCTACCTCTGCGTGGCCGCGATCGAACCTGGCTGAGGTCCGCGCGTGCCCAGCCACGCGTCCCGGACGAACTCGAGCAGCCGGTCGTTCGCCTCGTCCGAGCCGACGGTGATCCGGACGCCCGCGCCGTCGACCGGCCAGACCAGGATCCCGGACTCCCGGGCCCGGGCGGCAAACGGCGCCGCCTGGCCCCCCAGCGGCAGCCAGAGGAAGTTCGCCTCGCTCGGCGCGACGGTCAGGCCGAGGTCGCGCAGCGCCCCGCTGAGCTGGGCCCGGGACACCGCGAGCGCCGCGCACCGCGCCATCAGCTCGGCGGTCACGCCCGGCTCCAGGCTGGCCAGCGCCGCCGCCTGCGCGAGGCTGCCGGGGAAGAACACCGCGCCGGTCAGGCGCGCGAGCGGGGTCATCCGCGGCGGCAGCACGGCGTACCCGACCCGCAGCGCGGCCAGCCCGTAAGCCTTGGAGAAGGTCCGCAGCACGCAGACGTTGTCGTGCGCGCGGTAGATGTCGATGCCCTCGGGCGCATCGGGATCGGTCACGAACTCCCGGTAGGCCTCGTCGATCACGACCGGGACATCGCCGGGAATCCGGTCGAGGAACTCCTCGATCTCGTCGCGGTGCGCCAGCGCGCCGGTCGGGTTGTTGGGGTTGCAGAGCAGCACACAGCGGGTCTGGCTGGTCACAGCGGCGGCCATGGCGGGCAGGTCCTGGCCGTAGCCGTTCATCGGCACCGCGACGCTGCGCGCGCCCGCGTTGCGGACGAACAGCGGGAAGCCCTCGAAGGTCAGCGCGGCGTGCACCACCTCCGGCTTGGGCCCGAAGGCCTGGATCAGATGCTGGCACAGCCCGGCTGAGCCGGGGCCGACCACGATCGCCTCTTCCGGGACGTCCAGCCGCGCGGCCAGCGCGGCCACCAGGGCCAGGCATTGCCGGTCGGGGTACCGGTTGAGCTCGGCCGAGCCGTCCTGCACCAGCCGCCGGATGCTCGGCAGCGGCGGGTACGGCGTCTCGTTCATGGACAGGTCGTCGGGCCGGCGGCCGTCCGCGGTGGTGGGCATGTTCATCGTGCCTCGCTCAGGTCGGGGGCGGCTGCCGCCTGTGCCTGCCGGTCGGTGAGCAGCCCCATTTGATAGAACCGGTCGCGCAGCGACAGCGGCTGCACGATCACGCCGGAGAGATTGCCCGCGGTGATCCGCAGCAGTCTCGGGTTGGCCGCGGTCCCGCGCATCATCCTCGTGCCGAGCAGTTTCGGCAGACCCGACACGCTGGTGATCATGCGGGACGCGTTGTGACTGACGGTCGCGATGTGGTCCAGGCGGGGCGCCCGAGTGGCCTGGTAGGCCTCCAGGGCGCGGTCCACCGCGGCCGCGTCCGCGTCGCCGGGCTGCGCGGCGATCGCGTCCGCGATCGCCTCGGCGTCGGCCAGGGAGCTGTTGACGCCCTGCGCCGCCATCGGATGCACGGCGTGGGCCGCCTCGCCGACCAGCGCGAGCCCCGGCACCGACAGCCGCTGCGCCCGCAGCCGGTACACCGCGAGCAGCTGGCGCCGGTTCAGGCTGGCCCGCAGCGCCGTGGCCAGCGGCCGGATCGCCGGGACGTCGGCGAGCAGCCGGTCGCACCATCCGGTCAGGGCGGTCATGCCCGCTTCCCGGAACTCGTCCGGCTTCACCTGGACGTAGACACGGCAGCGGCCACCGGGCAGCGGGTACACCAGGCACAGCCCGCGGGCGGTGCGGAACGCCGACACCTCGTCCGCCACCTCGGCCCCGGCCACGTCGAACGCCAGCAGGCGGTGCGGGTACTCGCGCCGCGCCACCGCGACGCCCGCGGCCTTGCGCAGCCGCGACGACATGCCGTCGGCGGCGATCACGAGCGGCGCCCGGATCTCGGCATCGGCCCCGGCCCCGGCGACCTGGACCCCGGCCATCCGGCCGCTGGCGTCGCGGAGCACGCCGGTGACCCGCACGCCCCGGCGGATCTGCACCCCATCGGCCAGCCCCTCGGCGAGCGCCGCCTGCAGGCCCGCGTAGTCGGCGCACAGGATCTGGCGATACGGCCCCGGCAGCATGCCGTAGTCGAGGGACAGCAACGGCCGCCCCTCCGGGTCGCGGATGGCCAGGCGGCTGACCGGCCGCGCGCCGGAGGCACGCAGCGCTTCGAGTGCCCCGAAGCGGTCGAGGATGCGGACGGTCTCCGGCTGCAGGATCTCGCCCTTGGCCACGGTCGCGGGGGCGCCCCGCCGGTCGAGCACGAGGACGTGCAGCCCGAGCGCGCCGAGCGCGCGGGCGCTGGCCAGGCCGCCGGCCCCGGCGCCCGCGACGACGACGTCCGGCTTCACGGGGTACCGGCGTCGGCGGCGTCGCGGTACTCGCCGAGCGCCCGCAGCGCGACCGCCTGCGTGATCACCCCGTTCGAGTAGAGCATGTTGAAGCGGATGTAGTTGCACACCCGGGTCGGCTCCCACCCGCCGTCCGGCCTGGCCGCGGCGACCAGCCAGGCCACGCCACGGTCGATAGCCGCGGCGCTTTCGGGCCTCCTGGCGGCGAGCAGGCCCTGCACCGCCCAGGACGTCTCCTCAACCGATCCGGGACTGCCGTCGCCCGGGCCCCACGAACCGTCGGGCAGTTGCGTCTCGCACAGCCACCCGACCGAACGTCCGACGGCCTCGTGTGCGGATCTGCCCGCTCGCGCCAGGGCGGCGACCACGACGCCGGTGCCGGAGGTGACGTCGCGGTACCAGAGGTTCTCGAACGCGCCGTCTGGCCGCTGCTGCGTGATCAGCCAGTCCGCGGCCGAAGCGATGGCCGCATGGTCGGCGGGGTATCCGGCGTCGCGCAGCGCGGTGATCGCCTGGCTGGTGATCGCGGGATCCGGTCCGTCGTTCATGAGCTTGGTGTCCCGCACCCACAGGCTCCACGAGCCACGCTTGTCCTGTCGGTCCAGCAGCCAGTCCAGGCCTTTGCGCATGACCTGGTCGTCCGTCGTGTCGCCGAGCCCGGCCAGCGCCGAGAGGATCTCCGCGGACTCCAGCGTCACCGGCCAGCCGCGGGCGTTGGAAAAGCTCCAGCCGCCCGGCGGCACGCCGAACACCTCGAACGCCTCCTTCTTCTGCGTGGCGTGGAAGAAGTCGCGGGTCGGGCGGAGCCTGGTGTCGGCGGCGTACCCCGCCGCGATCAGGCCGGTCGCCGCGTAGCCCGATCGGGTGAGGTCCAGGTTGGTCACCGCGTCCCAGGCCCCGTCTGGGCGCACGGCGCGGCGAAGCCAGCCGACGATGGCGGCGGCCATGTCCGGTGCCTCGCCCGACCGGCCCAGGCCGATCAGCACGAGCGCGGCGGGCCAGGGGTCCTCGCTGAACGCGCCGGTCCGGCCCTCGTGATCGTAGATCGACCGCAGCAGGCGCAGCGCGGTGGGGCGGGCGCGGCGCAGCGTGGCCCGGCGCAGCCGGCCGGCCGGCAGCATGTCGGCCTGCATCAGGGCCAGCCCGATGAACGGCCCGGTGCGGAACGAGATGCGCTCGCGGCGCACCCGGTCAAAGAAGACGATCTCCAGCGGCAGCCGGCGCAACGTTCCCGCCTCGGCGGTCAGGCCGGCCGCCGTGAGCAACTGCCGGCACAGCAGCGAGATGGCCCGGTCGGTCACCGCGTCCACCCCGCCGAGCCGGGCCAGGCACGCGCGGCCGGCCGCGATCGCGTCGGCGCTGTCGGCCGGGGCGGCGAGGGCCAGTGCCGCGACCGTGACCGCGGTGCCGACCGGCTCGCTGCCGGAGCCCACGACGCCGCCCCAGCCGCCGTCCTCGTGCTGCTGCTCGCGCAGCCAGGCGGTGCCCCCGCTGATCAGGTCGGCGGCGCCGTCCGGGTCGGCCGCGTGCAGCGCGGCCACGGTCCCCGCGGTGCCCAGGATCGAGGCGGGGGAGTCATACCCGAACGTGCCGTCGGGACGCTGCAGGCGGAAAAGCGCCTCCGCGCCCCGCTCGATGGCCTTCGCGACGTCGTCGGCAGATGGCCTGGATGGCAGAGTCATGTCACGTCCTTTACGGAGACCGGGCCGGCCGGCTTGGCCGGGACCGGCTTGGAGCTGCCGAGTTCGTGCTGCCTGCGCATCGTCGACTGGGTCCACCAGGTCAGCGCGACCATCGGCGCGGCCAGCCCGAGCTGCCAGGCCACGCCGAGCCCGAGCCCGACGATCGCCGAGGCCAGCACGATCCGCTCGATGACCAGCACCGAGTGCGCGCGCAGGGCCACCACGACCGGCATCTGGGCGCGATGGCCCACCAGCGGGGCGAGACCGGCCGCGCCCGTCGCCGCGGCGACGACGAGCGTGGCCAGGAAGTCGGCCCGGCCGCGCCCGGCCAGCAGGCCCCCGGCGAGCGCCGCGGCGATGGCGGCCGCGTAGAGCGCCAGCACCGTGGCCACCGCGAACGGCGTCCCCCGGCGTACGGGGAGCGTCTGGTACCCGCCGGCCCGGTCACCGTCGATGTCGCGGAGCGTGCCGGTGAGATTCGACGCGGTGTCGTGCAGCCAGAACGCGGCCATCAAGACGAGCAGCGCGGCGACGGTGCGCCCGGCGGGAAGGCCGGCGGCCGGGCGGAAGCCGGCGGCGGCCGCGCCATACAGCAGCGCGATCGCGCCGAGCGCGCCCCGGACGACGTTGCCGGACAGGCCGCGTGCCTTGAACCAGCGGCCATAGGCGACCATGCCGAGCGCGGCGGCCACGGCGACCGACGCGGTGCCCCATCCGCCGGCCACGGCCAGCCCGACGAGGATGACGAAGCAGGCGCTGCCGCACCACACCGCCGCCCGCCCGGTCAGCCGGCCGGAGGGGATCGGCCGGTGCGGCTTGCTGCCGGCATCCAGCTCACGATCGAAGTAGTCGCTGAGGTAGTGGCCGCCGAGCCAGCCGGCGGTCGGGGCCGCCCAGGCCGCCGCCAGCCGCCACGGGTGATGCGGCCCGCCGATCAGCGCGGCACCGGAAAGGCCGACCAGCCCGCAGTACCACAGCGTGTAGGGCCGCCACGTCTCGACGTGCGCCCGCAGGGTTCGCGCGACGTGAGACGTGCTCATGCCTGCTCGCTCGTGGTCCAGTGCGCGATACCCGCCAGCACGTCCACGCTCGGGGACGGGTCGAGCACCGCGAGCTCGGCGCGGGCGCGCTCGGCGTGCGCCGCCATCTGCCCTCGCGCGCTCGCCACCGCACCGGTCTTTTTGAGCAGGTCATTGACCCACGAGACGTCGCCATCGCCGGATCCGCGGCGACTGAGCACCGCCAGCAGCTCGGGCCGCTCCGCGTCGGCCGCCGCGTCGTAGGCGAGCAGGAGCGGCAGCGTCGGCCGGCCGTTGCCCAGATCGTTGCTGGCCGGCTTGCCCATCTGCTCCGGCGTGGCCACGTAGTCGAGCAGGTCGTCGCGGACCTGGAAGGCGAGGCCGATGTGTTCGCCGTAACGGGCGAGCGCGGACGCGGCGTCCGGCTCGGCACCGCCGAGCAGCGCGCCGATGTGGCACACGACGCGAAACAGCGCGCCCGTCTTCAGCCGGATCATCTCCGGGTACCACCGGACCCCGGCCTCGAGGTCGCCGACCATCTGCGCCTCGAGTATCTGCCCGCGGCACAGGTCGCTGCCGGCCGCGGCCAGCGCGGCCACGGCGGCCACGACATGGCCCGGCGACGCGGTGCCCGGCTCGTCCACGATGGCGGCGAACGCGCGGCAGATTAAGTGATCGCCGGTCAGGATCGCGCTCGGGATCCCGTAGGTGATATGGGCGGCCGCCCGCCCGCGACGGAAGGCGACGTCGTCGATGATGTCGTCGTGCAGTTCCGCCGCGCCGTGCAGGTACTCCATGCCGAGCGCGGCCGCGAGCACGTTGGCCGGCGCTCCGCCGACGGCCTCGGCCGCGTGCAGGGTCATGATCGGCCGCAGCAGCTTGCCCGCCGGCAGCAGCGCGTACCGCGCGATCGCGGCGAGCTGGTCGGTTGTCTCAGGGAAGCGGCGGCCTAGTTCCTGGCGCAGCAGGTGTCCCGACTCGCTGCGGGCGAGGTCATCGATGAAGGTCCGATACTGAGTTGAATCAGCAACCGTCATCCCGTCGACCCTTCCGGCCAGGCTCGCCAGCGCCAAGCGAGACGTTACCTGCCATTCCCGGCCTTAACAACCAGCAGTAATGGCACTAAATGGCCGCGTCCGCACTCGCCGCGAACTCCAGCAGGGTCAGGCCGGCCCGGCCGTGATAGGCGCGCGCGGGCGCGAGACCGGCCGCCGCGGCCAGCGCG
>Ga0307474_10001519_pt1 | contig 16764 bp, 15 predicted proteins | sample atmos_gasesECM1C_2_FD_203312 | JGI IMG/M metagenome (GOLD analysis project Ga0307474, IMG submission 203312) | Hardwood forest soil microbial communities from Morgan-Monroe State Forest, Indiana, United States - atmos_gasesECM1C_05 | ecosystem: Environmental > Terrestrial > Soil > Temperate... | reverse complement strand
GCACCGCATGCGGGCGCGGACCGACAAGCGAGAGATTGCCCTTGAGCACGACATTGAACAGCTGGGGCAGCTCGTCGAGACTGGTCTTGCGGATGAAACGGCCCACGCGGGTGACGCGGCTGTCATTCTTGGTCACGACTTTCGAGGCCATCGGATCAGCCTGGTCGTGATAGAGCGAGCGGAACTTGAAGACGTCGATGCGCTCGTTGTTGAATCCGAAACGCTTTTGGCGGAACAAAACCGGCCCGCGACTGTCGAGCTTCACCGCGAGCGCGACCAGCGCCATCACTGGGGCGGCCAGCAGCAAAACAAGGCCGCCGACGAAGTGGTCGAACATCCATTTCATCACCAGATCCCAGTCGGTGATCGGCGCCTCGAATACGTCGAGCGTCGGAACCTTGCCAAGATAAGAATAGGAGCGGGGACGGAAACGCAGCTTGTTGGTGTGGGCGGAAAGCCTGATGTCCACCGGCAGCACCCACAATTTCTTCAGCATTTCGAGAATCCGCGTTTCCGCCGAAATCGGCAACGCGAACAGCACGAGATCGACGCGGGTGCGGCGGGCGAACTCGACGATATCGTCGACCTTGCCGAGTTTGGGACTGCCTGCGCACGTGTCGAGCGCACGACCGTCGTTGCGGTCGTCGAACACGCCGAGTATTTCGAGATCCGAATCGTCCTGAACCCTGAGCGCTTCGATCAGCGCCTCGCCGCTCTCGTCAGCGCCCACCACGATGGTGCGGCGATCCAGCCGGCCCTGGCGCGCCCAGCGCCGGACCAATGCGCGCAAAAACAGTCGTCCGGCAATAAGCAGGGCAAGACCCAGAAAGAAGAAGGCCGAAAGCCAGAGTCTCGATATCTCGCCGCCGAGCTTTGCGAAGAAGGACGCGCCGATGAACAGCAGGAACACGAATGTCCACGATGAGATCATTCGCGTCATCTGGTGGAGCTGGCCGCGAAAAATCTGGACGTCGTAAATGTCGGCGGCCTGAAAGCAGATCACCGCCAGCAGGGTCATTGCGAAAATGGCTGCGACGTATTCCCAGTGAAAGCCGTCGAGAGGGACCATGTAACTCAGATACAGCGCAATTCCGATGAAACTCAGCAGGACAAAATCGGCGAGGCGAACCAGACCCGCTATCACGATCGGAGAGTAAGCGCTGCGTACCTTCTGGTTGACCACTGCAAGGGCGGCCTGGGACAACCGTTGGCGCCGCTCGATCGGCGGTAGCCCTTCGGTCACCGCGGCGGAGGCGGTAGATGCGGCTTCCAGCATCGGGCGTGCGTTGATCGGTTCCACTTTTTCGAGAGCTCCGATTCCGAAGTTCGCAAGCTATCGCGGCGACCTCTGATGCGAACTTCGGAATCAAAGGAGCTCTAGCAACTTGTTGATTCTAGTGCTGCTTTGAATTTGAAATTCCTATCACGAACTTGCCGCGATACCGACAGGAACTTCAAATTCGCCGCACTGGTCCATGCTCGCGCAAGCCGTCAGGCGTGCCCAAGCGAATTCCCCGCATCCGGCATAAGAGAGAAATCGGAAGAAACAGTTATCACCAACGGGGCGGACAGCGGGGGGACCCCGCGGGTTCAAACGCAAATGTTGGATCGGTCCACCGCTAGAAGACGGTTAACGGTCCGCAAACGCATCGCGGTAGCCGGCCATGGCCCCTTCGACCATAGCCTTCTGCGAAAAATGCATGAAGATCCTTTCGCGTAAGGCTTCGGCGCGCGCCGCTGCTGCGGCTGCATCACAAAGCGAGGTTTGAATCGCGTTCGCCATGACATCAGCCGAGTTGGGTGCGAATAACGCGTCAGTATGCTTTTCGAATATTTCGGGAATGCCGCCGACATTTGCAGCGATCATCGGCATTCCGGCCGCGGCCGCTTCAATCACGACATAGGGCATGGAATCCCCGCGTGAGGGCACCACCAGGAGTTTGCCTTTTGAGAAGCCGTTGCGGGCCTTGACATGGCCGATAAAGCGGATCGCCCCGCCAAGGCCGTGCCGCTCGACCTGAGCCTTGAGGGATCCCATCTCCTCACCGTCTCCTGCAAGCGTCAGCGTGACGGCTTTCCCATGCGCGAGAAGCCGCGCTACTGCGTCGATCAAAAGATCCGCGCCCTTGATATGCCTGAACTCACCGACATAGACCAGATCGGTGGCGTCGGAGGCCAGGACGACGGGGTCGAACTCCTCGGCGGTTACGCCATTGAACACGCAGCGCACTAGCTCCTTCTTGGGCGTGCCGATGATGCGCTGGTAGGTGTTGCGCGCAAACGCGCTTTCGAACAGGAACAGGTCGGTGTTGTTCATCAGGACGCGTTCGAGGCGGCTGTAGAATGCACCCTTCCATGTCTCCGGGGGGTAGTGCAGCGAGCCGCCGTGCGGGGTGTAGACGCGAATCGAGCGTTTGGAGCGGCCTCTCATGCGAATGAAGGCGCCGGCCTTGGCGCCGTGGCCGTGAATGATGTCAGGCTTCAGCCGCCAGATCAGGTGCATGAAACGCGCCCACACTAACAAGTCGGCGGGGTGGGGCTGGCGGTGAATCGCGATGCGACGAACCCCAAGCTTTAGGCGCGGGGCAATCTCGGCCAACGCCGAGTCCGCGCGTTGGCCACCGGTGAGGCTGTCGGCGATAATGCCGACGTGGTGTCCGCGGTCGGCCTGCCCGTTGGCCAGATCGAGGATGTGACGGATAATTCCTCCAACGGGCGCGCGCACTGCGTGCAGGATACGAAGCGGCTGGTCGGGATCTGGAGGCATGCCCTAGAACCAGCGTTCGCCGACGAGGATGGTGTCGCCGGGGCTGATCGGCGTGCCGAGCGGCACCACGGCGCGGCTTGAGGTGGAATTGTCGGTGTGGGTCAGCGTGACGGCGTCGCGCTTGGCGCGCGGCGAAAACCCGCCGGCGATCGCGACGGCGCTTTCGACGCTCATGTTGGGCACGTAGGGGTATTGCCCGGGGGCTGCGACTTCACCGAGGATGAAGAACGGCCGGTAGGTTTCGACCTCCACCGCCACCGAGGGCTCGCGGATATAGCCGTTGCGCAGTTTGCTGGTGATTTCCGCGGCGAGCCCCGCCGGCGTGCGGCCGCGCGCTCCCACCGCGCCGATCAGCGGCATGGTGATCGAGCCGCCTGCATCGATCGCATAGGTGTTGGTGAGGCCCTCCTGGCCGTAGACCACGACCCGCAGCTTGTCGCCGGCATCGAGCCGGTATGGCGTCGTGCGGGAAGGCGGCAGCGGCGCGGCCGCGTAGCTGGAGCGAACCGCGCTGATCGCGCCGCCTGCACCGGGTGCGGCCATTGCCGGCGCTGCGTCATGGGGCTTGCCATAAGCCATGAAGTCGAGGTCGCTCGGCGGCGCGGAGGCGACGCCGGAGGCCGTCTGCACGCAGCCCGACAGCGCGAGGGCGGCGAAAAAGCAAACTATCAGGGCGCGCACGCCTCGCATCGGACAACCCGCAGCCAAAATTCGATTCCGATTAAGGGCTTTCATGGTTAACAAAACATGAGCGCGACGCTTCATGCCGCGGCAAATCGCTTTAATTAACCCGGCGGCAACCTTAATGGAGTGCAATCGTCCCCATGGGCGCAGAGTCGTGGCGCCCGTGGGGGTGTTGTGATGCGTTTAGCGTTCTGGCGTGCAGGCAAGGAGGCGGTCGACAAGGACGCCCCAAAGCAGATGCCGGTTTCTTCCAGTGCGATTCCCACGCCCGATTACGGCGATCTGGATTTGCGATCCTTCGCCCGAGCGCTCGTCCGCAAGCGCGGCCGGATCATTTTGCCGACGCTGCTGGCTGCAGCGCTTTCGATAACCGTCGTCAATATGATTACACCGCGATACAAATCCGAAGCGCGGATTCTGATCGACGGGCGGGAAAATGTCTTTCTGCGGCCCAACGGCGAACGCAGCGAGGAGCGCAGCGCGCTCGATGCCGAGGCCGTGACCAGTCAGGTGCAGCTTTTGCTTTCGCGCGATCTTGCGCGCGACATTATCAAGAAGAACAATCTGTCCGAGCGGCCGGAATTCGATCCGGTTCTGGCGGGAATCTCGCCTCTGAAATCGCTGCTCGCTCTGGTCGGCATTGGCCGCGATCCGGTTTCGTTGACTCCGGAGGAGCGGGTGCTTGACGCCTATTACGACCGCTTCGTCGCCTATGCGGTCGACAAATCGCGTGTCGTTGTGATCGAGTTCCAGTCGCGAGATCCAGAGCTTGCCGCGCGGGTCGCCAACTCGATTGCCGACGGCTATCTGGTGTTGCTGCAAGCCACCAGGCGCGACCAGGCGAAGACGGCCAGCCAGTGGCTGTCGGGCGAGATCGAAAACCTGCGCAGGAAGGTCGCAGAAGCGGAATCGCGCGCCGAGGATTTTCGTTCGAAGTCGAGCTTGTTCGTGGGCACGAACAACACCACGCTCTCCAATCAGCAAATGGGTGAGCTCAACACCCAGCTGAACCACGCGCGCGCGCTGAAGTCCGATGCCGAAGCCAAGGCGCAGCTGATCCGCGAGATGCTGCAAGGCGGCAAACCGATCGAGGCCTCGGAAGTCCTGAATTCCGAATTGATCCGCCGACTTTCCGAACAACGGGTGACGCTGCGCGCTCAATTGGCGGAGCAATCGTCCACCTTGTTGGACAATCATCCGCGCATCAAGGAACTGAAGGCTCAGCTTGCCGATCTCGACCGCCAGCTTCGCGAGGAGGCGAGCAAGATTTCGCGTTCGCTGGACAATGACGCGCGGATCGCCGGGGGAAGGGTCGAGGCGCAGACCGCAAGCCTCGAGCAGTCGAAAAAACTCGCAAGCTCGACCAACGGTCAGGACGTTCAGCTTCGGGCGCTGGAGCGCGAAGCCAAGGCGCAGCGCGACCTTCTGGAATCCTATCTTGCGAAATACCGCGAAGCCAATACCCGCGAGAATATCGAGGCGACGCCGGCAGACGGGCGGATCATCTCCCGCGCCAGCGTTTCAAATAGCCCGACCTATCCGAAGAAGCTTCCGATCGTGCTGATCGCGACCCTGGCAACGCTGATGCTCTCGGGCGGCGTGATCGTGAGCGGCGAATTGTTGCGCCTGACCGAACCTCGCACCGTTGCGGCCTTCGCCTCGGCCCAGCCGATGGTTTCCGCGCCGTCTGCGCGCGCTGCGTCCGCGGCCGCTGTCGAACGGGCACCCGAGCCGGAGCCAGCATCCGAAGGTGCGCCTGAAGCCGGGAGCAGACCGGCGACTGAGCCAGAACCCGTTCCAGCGGCGCCGGATGGGACCGCGCAGACCTTCTCCGATTTCACGGAGATCGAACGTCTGGTCGAGCATTTGCGCGACCCCGGCGCCGGGGCGCGCAAGATCACCGTGCTGGGCGCTGCTTCGAACGAGAGCATCGCATGGACGACGCTTTCGATCGCGCGGCTTTTGGCGCGCAGCGCGAAGGTCGTTCTGGTCGATCTGACGCCTTCGGCATCGATCATCTCTGCGATGTCGGTTGATCCTGCCGCGCCCGGGCTTGCTGAATTGATGCTGGGGGAGGCCTCTTTTGCCCAGATCATCACCAGGGACCAGCTTTCGCGGCTTCACCTCGTTGGCGCGGGGCAGCCCGGCGCAGATCGCAGAATGCTGCAATCACCGCGGCTCGGTCTTGCCATCGATGCGTTTTTGCGGGTCTACGACCATGTGCTGCTCGATGCCGGCACCGCTTCCGATCTGCCATCCGAGCTGTTGACAACGCAAGCATGCGCCGTGGTGGTGCCGGACGGATCGATGACCGCTGATGCCCGCGCGCTCATGTGCGAAAAGCTCAGAGCCGCAGGCTTCAGCGACGTGACAATGCTGGACCAAGCCGCCCAGCCCTTCGATGCAACCGATCCCGTATCCCGCGTCGTGGCGGCCTGATCGCGAACCAGGCTGGTATCCTAGCGGAGCGCGCTTCGCAGTTTCCTCGCCGTCGGCAGCAGCGCAGGCGTGTGCTTTACGAGGTGCTTGACGCGATTGACGCCCGACATTGCCGCGGTCGCAATCTTGCCGCGCAAGCTCAGTGAGACGAAGCAATCGAAGATTGGTTCGCAGTTTTTGCAGAAATGCCTCTTGTAGTCGTCCGGACCGACTCCGAGATCGAGAATGCGATAGTCTCGTTCGGCGTAGTGGTCGATGATGTGACGTACCAGGATCAGGCCCGGACTGTAGCGCGAATTCTGCGATATGGTGTAGGTGTTGAACATCATCGAGAAGCGCCGACCATCGGCAACTCCGGCGAAGATCGCGATGACCTCGTCATCGCATTCGAGGGCGTGGATTTCGATCACGCGGCCGCCATTTGCCAACCGCGTCATGCAAGCTTCGCGGATGAAATCCTCGACGCCCGCTTCGGCGAACACGTTGGGCAGTTTTTGCGCTGCCATGCGTTGCGGCTTGATGCGGAAGAACGCATCGAGCAGCCGCTTGATCTCGCCGTCGTCGGCGGCGACGCAATAACGATAGCCCGCCAGATTTTTCAGCTTGCGTTCCTTGCTGCCGAGGCGGCGGCGCAACGAGTGGCTGATCCTGTCAGTTGGAGCCGCATCCGGCAAGATCGTCATCAAAGGGCAGTCGTTGACCGACGGCTGGTGCGGCAGCAACGCCAGGGGGTTGGGCTGGTCGTGCCATTTCAGGGGTTGTTGGAAGAAGACTAGAGCATCGACTGCAGCACGATCGCGTATCGCCGAAAATACAGCGTCGAGGTCAGCGCGCGCTGCCACCTTGGCAAAATCCCGATCCCAAAGACCCATGTTGAAGGTGGCGTGCTTGCCGCCCATAAACGACGCGATCCGACTGCCGAACGATTCCTCGATTGTGAGCGGAAGCAGGACCAGTGGTCGGCGCTCATCATCAAAGGCAACGACAATGATGGGCCGATAGCCCGCCCGCTCGCCCACGAATTGTTGCCAGGGATGAAGGAAATCGAACCGCTGAAAGGGTGTGGAGAAGTGCTGCTGATCCTCGAGGCCGCGCCAGATGGACTCGGCCTGGCCGGGTTCGTCAAATATTTCTATTCTCGAGATTTGGGTCGTTTGCGACCACGCCAGCGCACCGGCCGTCCGGCTTTCGATCGCGGCAGCCAAGGTCATTCTCAAAACCCGTCCAAGGCAGATTTATTCTAAGCGCAGGCCGACCTTTGCAAAGAAACGTCAACAAAGAGTAATGGCTATCCGCGCAAGTAAGGCGGGGGTTTTGCGCCGGACTGCTCAGTCGCCGGACAAGGCGCCGGCAATAAAGAAATTTTTGACCCGAAATTTGCACGTTTTCCGGCCGAAGGGAGGTAGGGTTTCCCGCTACGCGAAGGGACAAGCGTTTGTCATCCGACCAGACATTTCTAAGTAGCCTGAAACTGGAACTTGCCTATTTCAGCGGTCGCGGATGGCTGAAGAGCCACGGCGTGGGCGTCATCCTCCGGTTCGAGCGCATTCGTCCACGGAGTGTTGATCGCTTTCAGCCGCTGAAGTCTCGCGAGATCACGCCAAAATTCCTGGAGCGGACGATCCGGGCCCTGAAACGTTGGAAATACGATATCGTTTCGATCGACGAGGTGTGCCGGCGGGCGGTGAGGTTGGCTTCGCGGCGACGGTTTGCGTGCTTGACGTTCGACGGCGGCTACAAGGACGTGATCACCTCCGCCTATCCCGTTCTGTCGCGGCACGACGTGCCCTTCACATTGTACGTGCCGACGGCGTTCCCCGACGGAATCGGCGAGGCCTGGTGGCTTGCGCTCGAACAGGTAATCGCGCGTGAGAGCCGCATCAGTCTCGTGATGAACCGCGAAGAGAGGCATTTTGAAATCGCAGGCGCGTCGGAAAAATATCAGCTCTATGATTTTCTTGCGCAGTGGATGCGCTCGCTTGCTCCTTCCGATCTTTCGATCGCAATCAAGGATCTGTGCACGCGCTATGCGGTCGATCTTGCCGCACTATCGCGTGGGGCATCGCTCGACTGGGGCGATCTGGCGAGGCTCGCAGCCGACCCGTTGGTCACCATCGGAAGCGCTACCGTGAACTATCCCGTATTGTCGAACTTGAAAGACGCAGCCGCTATGCGCGAAATCAATATGGGGAAGGCGGTCGCGGAAACTGCGTTGCGACGCGAGATCAGGCATTTCGCCTATCCATTTGGCGATCCCGCCTCGTGGAGCCGCAAGCACGCGGTAATGGTCGAAGAGGCTGATTTCGTCAGCGCGGTTTCGACGGTCCCCGGCGTCGTCGAGGCGGAAGGGCGAACCAGCCTGCACGCGCTGCCGCGTATTTCCTGGGATGGCCGGCAACGTTCGCTTCGCGCCATGCGCGTCATCCTGTCGGGCGTTCCATTCCCGCCGGTGAAAGCTGCCCCGAGCAGGATGGTTTAGGCGTCCGGCCGCGACATCCAACTGACGATCGGCATCGCCGGCAACACCCATCCGATGCCGGCCACGACATAAAAGATCGCCTGCAACAGTCCGGAATTCGCAAGCCACGGCGTTTGCGCAACCGTCATGGCCATCAGCGACCACGCCACGACCAGCAACAACAGGGCGAAGGTTCCGAACAATTTGCGTGTGCGTATCTTCATGACCGTATTGCGCGGTTCGTCAATGTGCGCGCCTTGCGCGCGGGAAGGAGCGGACTATAAGGAGCGCGCCAATTCCTTCAAGCAAACATCACCGATGACAGGTATATCCGTCCATCAAGTCCCGAACGGTCGTCTTCTCCGCGGATGGCTCATCGCCGTCGCGGTTTTGATCGCGGCCATGGTGCTGGTCGGTGGGGCCACGCGCCTGACCGAATCGGGGCTCTCGATCGTCGAATGGAAACCTGTTGCCGGTACCTTGCCGCCGCTCAGTCAGGAGCAGTGGATCGAGGCGTTCGAAGCTTACAAAACCATTCCGCAATATCGCCAGCTTAACGCCGGCATGAGTCTCGATGAGTTCAAGACGATCTTCTGGTGGGAATGGAGCCACAGACTGCTCGGGCGGGTTATCCTCATCGCCTATCTCCTGCCGTTCGTCTGGTTCCTGTGGCGCGGAGTTTTGGGTTCGGACCTGAGGCGGCGGCTTTGGCTGATCCTGGGCCTCGGCGCATTGCAAGGCGCGGTCGGCTGGTGGATGGTGGTATCAGGACTGTCGCAGCGGGTCGAGGTTTCGCAATATCGGCTCGCCACCCATCTGGTGCTGGCGCTCCTGATCTTTGCTGCGATCGTTTGGACGCTGCGCCGGCTCGCAGAGAGGCCGCCTGCGACTTCCTCATCGCGGCTCAAGATCACGGCGATCGCGCTGCTGACGCTGACGTTCGTGCAGCTCTATCTCGGCGCACTGGTCGCGGGCCTGCGCGCAGGTAAGATCTACAATACCTGGCCCGAGATCGACGGCGCGTTGATTCCGTCGGCGGCGAGGCTCTTCTTCGAGACGCCGTGGTGGCGCAATCTTTTCGAAAACACGCTGACGGTTCAGTTCGAGCATCGGATGGTTGCCTACGCGTTGTTTGTGACGGCAATCCTGCATGCGATGGATGCGGTGCGCTCGCATGCCGACAAATCAATCATCAATGGCGCGTTGTGGCTTGCGGGCGGCGTGGCATTGCAGGCGACGCTCGGCATTCTCACGTTGCTCAATCAGGCGCCGATCGATCTCGCGCTCGCCCATCAGGCTGTGGCGATCGCTGTGTTGACGCTCGCAGTCCTGCAAGCGGAGCGATTGGTCGACCGGCGAACGCGGTCGCAACAGCTCGGCCAGCCGGCTACACAGTCCGGCTAACGCATGATCCGGAAAAGTGTGCAGCGGTTTTCCGAAAAGATCATGGGTAAACAATAGACTAAAGCGCGATGCGATTCGACCTAAATTCATCGCGCTTTAGACGGCGAAAGGCCTAGCAATAGCCGTAGACGCCGCACGCGTAGGGCAGTCGATACCAATAGCTGAGATTGGGCCCGCCATAGTAAGGGTGATACTCGTAGGAGAAGCTGGTTCCGTAATAGCCGGGCAGCGCCGAAGATCCCGGAAGAAGCGGTGTGAATGGCGGAATTCGGATATAGGGAAACCGTTCATCCGGAGTGAAAAGAAGATCGGATTCGGGCGCGACATAGACGGGCGCAACCGGGCGCCCGCCGTAGACGACCGCGCCTCTCGGCAAATCGGCAGCGAATGCAGGGCCGACCAAAGCAGAACCGACCATGGCCACCGCGGCCGCAAGTGGCACAAGCAAGCGCAACATGGTTCTGCTCCGAATCATCTGATGTGATTCAATGCCAAATTATGCTGGAAGGAGTGTTAACGAGAGCCCTGAAAATGCGGGATTGATCGAAGATCTGATGGTATCCGACTCTTGCCGGACCCATGTCGCCGCCGAACCAGGTGGGACTCACGCCTCGCATTGCCATGATCAAAATAGCGCGCCGCTTACGCGCTCAAGGCCTGATCGAGATCGCCGATCAAATCTTCCTTGTCCTCGATCCCGATCGACAGACGGACCACATCGGGCGCGGCGCCCGACTTGACCTTGGCGGCATCATCGAGCTGGCTGTGCGTGGTGGAGGCGGGGTGAATTACCAGTGAGCGGGTGTCGCCGACATTGGCCAGATGCGAGAACAGATTAAGCCTCGACACCAGATTGACGCCGGCGTCGTAGCCGCCCCTGAGGCTGAACGTGAACACCGCGCCGGCGCCCTTCGGGGCGTATTTACGCGCAAGGTTGTTGTATTTGTCGCCCGGCAGTCCGGCATAGTTGACGGAAGCGACCGCCGGGTGAGCCGACAACCATTCTGCGATCGCCTTGGCATTGTCGCAGTGCTTCTGCATGCGTAGCGGCAACGTTTCGATGCCGGTCAGGATAAGAAAGGCGTTGAACGGCGAGATCGCGGGGCCGAGGTCGCGCAGACCCAGTACGCGACAGGCCATCGCAAAAGCGAAGTTGCCAAACGTTTCCTGGATCCTGATGCCGTGATACTCCGGCCGCGGCTCGCTCAGCATCGGATATTTGTTGTCCTTCGACCAATCGAACGTGCCGGCATCGACGATGATTCCCCCGATCGAATTGCCGTGGCCGCCCAGGAATTTCGTCAGGGAGTGAACGACGACGTCGGCACCGTGATCGATCGGGCGGATCAGATAAGGCGTTGCCAGCGTGTTGTCGACGATCAGAGGAACACCAGCGTCACGGGCAATCGTGGCGATCGCTTCGATATCGGTGATGCTGCCGCCGGGGTTGGCGACCGACTCGATGAAAATCGCTTTGGTGCGCGGGGTCACCGCGCGCTCGAAACTCCCGACATCATCGGGGTCGGCCCATACCACGTTCCAGCCGAAACTTTTGAAGGCGTGCGTGAATTGATTGATCGATCCGCCATAAAGCTTGCGTGCGGCGATGAACTCGTCACCGGGATTGAGCAGCATCTGAAAGGCAACGACCTGCGCGGCGTGGCCGGAAGCCGTCGCCAGTGCCGCCGTGCCGCCTTCCAGCGCTGCGACACGCTCTTCGAGGACGGCCTGGGTCGGATTTCCAATCCGCGTGTAGATGTTTCCGAACGCCTGCAATCCAAACAGTGAGGCTGCGTGGTCGGCATCGTTGAACACGAAGGATGTGGTCTGATAGATCGGCGTCGCCCGTGCGCCGGTGGTTGGATCGGGCTGCGCGCCCGCATGGACGGCGAGAGTCGAAAAGCCGGGAGGACGATCGGTCATACGTGTTCCTGTTTTGCCCTATTTTGCGAGATGCCGGATTATGCTGATGGCCGCGCCGCCCGCCGTCAAGGCGACTTCGCTCTTCGACGAGCCTGTCTTGCTCGCATCGCGCGTTAGAGAACCAACGGGCATTCGCATCAGGCGAGGTCATTCCGGTCTTTCGCGGCGCGATCGGATGCTGCGGTTTGGCCACCGCTGACACTCATGCGGTCGAGCGAAAGTCGCATGCCCTGAGTCGGCACCGGCGCGCGCTTCGAACTGAGCGTGCGCGAATTCACTCCCATCCAGGAAATTTCCGAGGACAGCCGTCCATACTCGATTTTCGGGCAGCGGTTCATCACCACCTTGAGTCCGGCGGCTTCGGCCTTTTCGGCGGCAGCATCATCGCGCGCGCCAAGCTGCATCCAGATCACCTTGGGCAGCGGCTTCATTCTCAATGCTTCATCGACCACCGCCATGACGTGGCTCGAATTGCGGAAGATGTCGACCATGTCGACGGCGCGTCCGATGTCGAGCAGTGAACCGACAAAGGGTTTTTCGAGCAGGCTTTTGCCGACATGGCCGGGATTGACCGGGATCATGTCGTAGCCGCGTTGCGCGAGATATTTGAAAGCAAAATAACTCGGCCGCACATTCACCGGCGACGCTCCAACCATCGCAATGGATTTTACGCCATTGAGAATCGAGCGGATGTAGTTGTCCTCGTAGACGTCGTGATTCATTGGAAGTGACCGCGCGAAGATATCTTTTGAGGTTTGCTGGATGATCCTAATCGTCCCGCCATTTCGGCTCGCGCTTTTCAAGGAATGCCCCGATGCCTTCCTCGGCATCGCGCGCCATCATGTTTTCGGTCATCACCTCTGCCGCGTACCGATACGCTCCTGCAAGACTCGTTTCCGCCTGGCGATAGAATGCGGTCTTGCCGATCTTGATGGTGTAGGCGGATTTGAGCGCGACCTTTTGCGCGAGCGCGATCGCCTCCTTCCGCTCAGTACCGGCGGCCACGACGCGGTTGATGAGGCCGATCTCCCGGGCGGTAATTGCCGAAATCGGCTCACCCGTGAGCAGCATTTCCATCGCCTGCTTGCGCGGGACGTTGCGCGACAGCGCTACCATCGGCGTCGAACAGAAAAGTCCGATATCGACGCCGGGTGTGGCAAAGCTGGCATCTTCGGATGCGACGGCAAGGTCGCAGCTTGCCACCAGCTGGCAACCGGCCGCGGTTGCTACCCCCTGGACCGCGGCGACCACCGGTTTGGGCAAGTGCACGATCGCCTGCATCATCGTGCTGCAGGCCGTCATGATCCCGGCGAAATAGGCCCGCCCGCCATCGGTGTCGGTACGGCGGGCAGTCAACTCCTTCATGTCGTGGCCGGCCGAGAAGGCCTTGCCGCTGGCAGCGATGACCACCGCGCGTACGCTTGCATCGTCCTGAAATTTCCGGAGCGCGGCATCAAGCTCGGCGATCAACCCCTCCGACAAGCTGTTACGGGCTTCCGGCCGATTGAGCGTGAGCACGGCAACGCTGCCGATCATCTCGCGCAACAGGATCGGCGGTTGCGGCGCTCTCGCGCGCGCGGTTTGGCTCGTCATCGGCAGTTCCAATTGCTATCCAATCGATGTCACCTTTGGCGTATGTGTCAGCTTAATGTAACAAGTCCGGCGAGGCGAGGGCAGGGAGAGCATGGCAGTTGCAAAAATGAGTGTGGCGGAGCTGGAGAAGTTCCTGCATGTGGAATTTCCCCAGGCGTTCAGCAGCGCCGACATCAAAATCGAAAGCGCGGATGGAGCTTCCTGCCTGCTGCGGCAGCGCTACAGCGAACAGATGCTGCGCCCGGGCGGGACGATCTCGGGACCGACGCTGATGGCGCTGGCTGATTTCGCCATGTATGTGGCGCTCTTGTCGGCGATCGGCCCGGTCGGTCTTGCCGTGACGACAAATCTCAACATCAATTTCCTGCGCAAGGGAACGCCCGGAAAGGACGTGCTTGCGGCCGCCAGACTCCTGAAGCTCGGCAAGCGGCTGGCGGTAGGCGAAGTCAATCTTCTGTCGGGCATTTCGCCTGATCCCATTGCGCATGTGACCGCCACATATTCCATTCCAAACGCTTAGCCTTTTGGATGGTATTATAGAACCTTATTTATAAGACATTGTTTATGCTAAGGTAATCATCTGCCGGTGGCATTGACGCGGGAGCCAGACCTGAATAGAAAGCCGCGCAGTCTGGCGCCGACCTGCGCCTTTTCTCCTTCTGACGGATTTCCCCTCATGAAAACCTATTCGGCAAAGCCGGCCGAGGTGACGAAGAAGTGGGTGCTGATCGACGCCAAAGGCGTGGTGGTCGGCCGACTTGCTTCATTGGTCGCGATACGCCTTCGCGGCAAGCACCTTCCGACTTACACGCCGCATGTCGATTGCGGCGACAATGTCATCATCATCAACGCCGCGCACGCGGTACTGACCGGTCGCAAGCGCGACAACAAGGTCTATTACAAGCACACCGGCTTCATCGGCGGCATCAAGGAACGCACTGCAAGGTCGATCCTCGAGGGTCGTTTTCCCGAACGCGTGGTCGAGAAGGCTATCGAGCGCATGATCCCGCGTGGGCCGCTGGGCCGCGTGCAACTCGGCAATTTACGTGTTTACCCCGGGCCGGATCATCCGCACGAGGCCCAAAACCCCGAATCCCTGGACGTAGCTTCGATGAATCGCAAGAACATGAGGGCCGCATAAGATGTCCGATACCATGCAGTCGCTCGATCAATTGTCGCAACTCAAGCCGGCCGCTCCGGAAGCGCCGAAATATGTCAAGAAAGTCGACAAATACGGCCGCGCCTATGCCACCGGCAAGCGCAAGGACGCGGTTGCCCGCGTCTGGATCAAGCCGGGCGCCGGGAAGGTGACCGTCAACACCCGGGAGATCGAAATCTACTTCGCCCGTCCGGTGTTGCGGATGATGATTCAGCAGCCGCTGATCGCCGCCGCGCGCGCCGGCCAGTATGACGTGATCTGCACCGTGACCGGCGGCGGTCTGTCCGGTCAGGCCGGCGCCGTGCGCCATGGCATTTCGAAGGCACTGACCTATTTCGAGCCGGATCTCCGCAACGTCCTGAAAAAGGGCGGCTTCCTTACGCGCGACTCGCGCGTGGTCGAGCGCAAGAAATACGGCCGCGCCAAGGCGCGCAGGTCGTTCCAGTTTTCGAAACGCTAATTGCTTCGTTAGAATTTGCCGCGATCGTGGCATAGCCTGGAAAGGAGAAAGCGCCCGGTCGCGGGCGCTTTTTCGTTGCGCATTTTAACAATGAGTTGACGCAGTTTTTCCCGAAAACTTGCAACGGAAAGCAAACGGATTGCCAACGCGGCAGTCATAGCGTGCAGGGTGGCGACGGTGCCTTGACTTCAGCCGCGCCTTGCGAATTCACAACCGTCCGGTGACGCTATGTCGCTCGATACTTCAACGCTCTATCTCGTGGCCTCGATGATCGCGGCGTTGCTGGGATTCATGCTGCTGTTCTTCGGCCATCAAGAAAACGTTTCGGCATTGAAATGGTGGGGAACCGCCTACCTGCTCGGCGCTGCGTCGGTAGCGTTGTGGACGGTGGCAAGTTCAGTGCTCGGCGAGATGCTCTCGTTGGCGCTTAATGCCGTCGGCTTCCTGACCTGCGGCATGGTGTGGAATGCATCGCGGCTGTTTCACGGCCGAAAACCTAATCTGCCCGGGCTGGTTCTGGGCGCCCTGGCGTGGGTCGCGGCCGCAATCACGTTGCCGGCCGAGCCTTCCGCTATGCGCTTGACGCTCGGAGCCGGCATCGTCGCCATCTACGCGGCGCTGACAGCGAACGAGCTGTGGAACGAGCGCCGCAGGACACTGCAAAAGCGCTGGCCCGCGGTGGCAGTTCCGGTGTTGCATGGCTTCGTGTTGATGCTGCCGATTCTGCTCGGTGATCTTCTGCACCCGCACGATCGAGCATTCGGCGGCAGCATCTGGGTCACGGTCTTTGCAATCGAACTCGTACTTTATACTGTCGGCACGGTGTTCCTGATCTTCATGCTGGTGTCGGAACGCGCGGTCGCCGTGCACAAGAAGGCGGCATCTGTCGATCCGCTCACCGGCATGTTCAATCGTCGCGGCTTTTCAGAAGCCTGCGCACGGGCAATCGAGCGCGAATCCAATGCGGGGCGCCCGGTCACCGTTTTGATCTTCGACATCGATCACTTCAAATCGATCAACGATCGTTTCGGCCATCCCGCGGGCGACGAGATTCTCAAACTCTTCTCGGCCGTCGTCACAAACAACCTGCGCATCAGCGACCTTTCGGGCCGGATCGGCGGCGAGGAATTCGCCGCGCTGCTGCCATGTCCGCTGGACGAGGGGGTGATCGTGGCCGAGCGAGTGCGTGAGGCGTTCGAGGCTTCGGGAATCGTGTGCGATGAGGGTCCGGTCGATACCACCGTCAGTATCGGCGTGGCGGGTGGGCCGGCGGGCACCGAGCTCGAGGTGCTGCTGGCGGCAGCCGATACGGCGCTCTATCAGGCCAAGCGCAGCGGCCGCAATCGCGTGGAGGCTGCCGAAGAGCTGCCGCTGTCGCTGGAAAACTGGCGGCGCAAGACGGCCGGATCGGCGCGCGCGCCGCAACCCTTGCCGGGCGTGGCGCACCTCGCCTGACAGACAACGGGATCGTAACCTGACATTTACCATTCGATCGATATCATCGCAGCATGGACTCGATCCGCAGGCGCAATCTTCAGGCCGACCTGACCTCGCTCGAAGTGGCGGCGGCTTCGGCGCGCAGCGGTTTTGCCTGCGTGTTTTCGAACTCGCAGGAATACGAATCCGCGTTGATCGACCAGCGTCGTGCGCAGGGCCGTTATGGCCAACCGCGGAGCCCTTGGCCTCTTCTCATGTTCCTTGGCTGCGTGATCATGGTCGCTGGCATCGTATTGCTGATGAACTGATGAGATGAGCATCGCTGGCTTTGTGGGCGCCGTGCGGCGCCTTTTTCTTTTGGGCCGGCTGCGATAAAGACAATTATTCAAATGCAAAAAGGCCGAACCGACATGATCACCGAAATCGCGCAAATAGACGTT
>Ga0307474_10001518_pt1 | contig 16765 bp, 13 predicted proteins | sample atmos_gasesECM1C_2_FD_203312 | JGI IMG/M metagenome (GOLD analysis project Ga0307474, IMG submission 203312) | Hardwood forest soil microbial communities from Morgan-Monroe State Forest, Indiana, United States - atmos_gasesECM1C_05 | ecosystem: Environmental > Terrestrial > Soil > Temperate... | reverse complement strand
AGGTTCGACGGAGACAAGATCAGAAGCATCCGCGATTTCCGCTACGTACCGTACGTGATGGGGGATGCGGCGCTGGTACTGGCATAGGTCGACAGGCATTTTTTAATATGTCAAATAGAACGGGTGATCCACACCGCGGATGCTTGCGAAGGGTGCGCTCGAGTCATCGCGAATTCCCTTCATAATAGACTCCTTCGTCCGAGTTGAAACAACGCTCAAAAATAAATGAGGGGGATCGATATGAATCGTTTCCGTGCATTCCTGTCTTTTTTTGCAGTTGTTGCCGTTGCGGTGTGTTCACTGAATTCGCGAGTCCAAGCATTTCAAGCAATCGGTAATCTGGATTGCAATGGCCTGAGCCAAATTCAGAAACCGCTGCGACCTCAAATGACGTGCGCCGATTTCAAGGGCGACTACGACCATCGTGGATTCGACAACGGCCGCTACATCGGGCATGACGAACCCAGCCTGGAATTCTTTTCGACTGCTCCACGCTCCGGCAACAGCGTTCAGTGGGATTTTACGCTGCCGGTCGAACGTCCGCTGCCCGCCACGCAAACCTTCGAGAACACCGTCGCCATATGGTTTGCGATGGCGATCTGCGATTCGAATTCGTTTCCCAATGGGGCGTGCATCCCGGATAGCGACGAGAACACACCGGCGGATGCCGGCTCGGCATTCATGGAACTTCAGTTGTACCCGCCGGGGTTCCCGCCGTTCATCACGCAAATCAGCTGCGATCTCAAGCACTGGTGCGCCGCGCTCAATATCGACAGCCTTGAAGTGAAAAGCAACGGAAAATTAAATCCCAATTGCACGGAGCCGGTTAATTTTGCCTGGCTCGCAACGGACGGAATCCCTACGGGTCCACCGAGTCCTGCCAACGCGAACACGGCCACCTTTACTCCGAATGGCCATACGCTGCTCATGAATCAGGGCGACCACTTGCGCATCACCATCACAGATACCCCGTCCGGGCTGCTCACTCGGATTGACGACCTGACGACGGGCCAATCCGGCTACATGGTGGCGAGTGGCAAGAACGGCTTCCAGAACACCGACCCCAACAGCTGCGCGGGGACGAACTATGATTTTCATCCCGAGTACAGCACGGCTCGTTTTGGAAATTTCGTTCCGTGGGCGGCGTTGCAGGCCAACGTCAATATTGCAGTCGAAATCGGTCACTTCACGCCGGGCCTGAATGGCGACGGTGATGGCGACGACGCGCCCTGTTTCCCCGGCCCGACGCTGCCCGGTTGCCTCAATTTGGCGATCGGCGGGGACCTCGACTTCGACGGCTCATCGTACCTACGCGATTGGCCGGATGGCACGCTCAACAACGCAACCTCATTCGCCCTTCGCTCCGTACACGGCGGCGGCGTCGGTCCTCTCAGTCGTGCGGACGACGGCTACAGTCGGCCATTCCCAATCGTGCAGATCGAGACCGATGTCTCGGCTTCGGAACAGACGTGCCAGACGAACGGGGTCGGCTGCGACGTCCCGCCAGTGGGCGCGAAGTTTTATCCCTTTTATGCATTCGCAGGGAGCAACGATGCCGGCAATTGCACGCTGCTGTTTGGCAACTTCACCGGAGGCGGCGTAAACAACCTTGGCGGCAGCAAGCAGTACGGTGCGGCGAATCTATCCTGGTTCTTTGGCCAAAACACCAATGGCCCCCAGGCCAACCCGTGCATCCCGAATAGCGGCGAGTGACCCAGGGGCACGAGCGCCGCCTCGGGGCGGCGCTCGTGCCGGACCCATCTCCTGAGCGTCGCCAGCCCGCGCCGCGGCTTGCCGCGCGGAAATGTTAGGCTGCGGCCTTCTGACATTCCTTGGCACACTGCGCGCACGCTTCGGCGCAGTCGTGACAGACACTATGTTTCGCCTCGTGCTTGCGGCACTCCGTTTCGCAGTCACTGCAAATATCACCGACGACTGCAGCCAGTTTCGCGACATGCGGAGAATTGGCCGCCGCCAACTGACGCAGCGCGGTGCACGACGCGGTGACGTCTTGGACACTCTTTGCACAAGCCGCCAGTTCTTTCTCGCCATTGCCCAGCAACGTCAAACAATGCGCGATGCACACGTCGCCTGTGTTGACGCAATGCGACGTGGCGACCACGAGATCGTGATATTTCATCATCGCCGCGTGGTCATGGTGTTCCTTACCAGCAGGGGGTGGATCTGCGGCTTGGGCGGCTGTGGCACCGGCCAAACTCGCCACGGCAATCACCTCAATAAGCTCGCGTCGATTCATGGCCGCTCATTCCCCGGTGACATCCCTGATTGGGATTATGTCACCCGGCGATGGCCGAGAGCAATCCAAGCAGACTAGAGCATCGGCACCCCGCGCCGCGGCTTGCCGCGCGGAAATGCCGCGTCGATCCTTGCGATTTCGGCATCGCTCAGCTCGAGCGTGAGCGCACCGGCGTTCTCGGCGACATGCGCCAGGGTGGAGGCCTTGGGAATCACGAAGACTTCCGGCTGCCGCAACGAGAAGCGCAGTGCGACCTGCCGGGCGGTGGCCTGATGGGCCGCGGCTATTTCCGCCAATGTCCGCCCCTGTTTCGTGCGCGCATCGAAGGGAGCCGGCGATTGACCGAACGGCGTGTACGCGACCACGGCCGTGCCATGTCTCGCGCACCAGGGCAGCACCGCATGCTCGATCGCGCGTTCCTGCAGGTGGTACAGCACCTGATTGCAAGCCGGATGTCCGGCGCCCGCGATGGCCGCGACCTCGTCAAGATCGTCGACGTCGAAATTGCTCACGCCCCACGACAGAATCTTGCCGTCGCGCAGCAATGCGTCGAAACCGGCGATGGTTTCCTCCAACGGGTAAGCGCCGCGCCAGTGAAGCAGGTAGCAATCGAGACGGTCGGTGCGCAGCCGCGAGAGCGTCTTTTCGCAGGCCGTCACGGTGCCGCGCTTCGAGGCGTTGCTCGGCAGCACCTTCGATACCAGGAAAACCTCGTCGCGCCGGCCCTCGATCGCCGTGCCGATCATCGTCTCCGCGGCTCCGGACCCATACATCTCGGCGGTATCGATATGCGTCAGGCCGAGATCGAGGCCGCGGCGCATGGCGGCGATGGCGGAATCCGCCGCTTCCTCGATTCTCCACGTTCCCTGGCCAACCGCCGCGACGCGGCGCCGGATCGAGCCGAAGGTACGCAATGAGTGGGGCATGTTTGTGCGGCGCCTGTAATCTTGCGGGAAATAGGCGCACTATAATTCTCTAGATTGCTCGGCGACAACAGCGGGCGCCGAGCCGGCCATGAGTTGCGGAGAAGGGAGGTCTCATGACGGTTCCGGCCGTACCCGGTGCACCGCGCAGTCCCGGGCTCGCCTGGGATTTCATGCGGCTCGGATTTAGGCAACGCATCCTTTCGCTTGCCGCGTTCGCTCTGCTTTATTCGGCGCTGATGATTCTCGGCCTGGCGCTGCGCGAGAACTCCAGACAGCTGACGATCATATGGCCGGCCGCCGGCCTCTTGTTCATGGCGCTGTGGTTCTCGCCGCGGCGCAATTGGATCTGGATCCTCGGCGTGCAGATTGCCGTGGAGATGCTGATCGACGTCGCGCGATCCGAGCATTTTTCGTGGGCCCGCTACGGGCCATTCGTGCTCGCCAACTCGCTCGACGCCATTGTCGGCGCGCTGGTGGCCAGGCGGCTCATGGCGGCTCCGGAAATCCCCAGGGTTCGGCACGTACTGCAGTTCCTGGCGGCGGTGGCGCTGGGTGCCGCGGCAAGCGCGTCGGTCGGCGCCGTTGGATGGTCGCAATCGTACGGGCTCGCCGATTACCTGCGTGAATGGCAGCTCTGGTGGGCGGGAAATTGGCTGGGGTCCTTGTGTGTCGCGCCGGTCGTGATGGGTTGGGCGGTGCGCTGGCGCGCACCCCGATTGTCGGCCCCATCGGCGCCCGCGATCGAGTCGGCGCTGATTTTCTGCGCCATGCTCGGCATGACGGTGCGGGTATTCTCCGCGCCGCCGGGCAGCGTCACGACGATCATCGACATGCCGTTCATATTGCTGGCGCTCATGCTGGTCGCCGCATTTCGCCTGCCGCCTCGCTGGTGCACCACGCTCGCCGCAGCGGCGGCCTTGTTGGCATCGTACTTCGCGAGCCGCGGCTCGGGACCTTTCGCCGGCGACCCGAATCCCTTCGTGCGTGTCGCCGCCGTGCAATTGTATCTGGCGACGCTCGTTGCCATCAGCTTCATACTGACGGTGGTGCTGCTCGAAATGCGAAACGCGCTGCAGCTGTTGCGAACCAGCGCCGAGCGCTACCACAACTTCATCGAACAGAGTTCCGAGGCCGTCTGGCGGGTGGAACTCGACGTGCCGATGCCAGCCGATCTTGCGCCGCCCGCGCAGGTCGCGTGGCTGCGCGAGCATGCCTCGGTGGCGGAGTGCAACCTGGTCTATTTGAAATTGAGCCGGCTGTTGGGTCTGCCCGATGCCGATGCGCAGCGGTGGCGCGCCGACGTGCCTTGGTCGGCAATCTACCTCGATCATCTCGGCAAGGCGGCCAATCAGGGCCATTCGGTAGACGGTCTGCAATTTACAGTGTCGGACGGTGCCAAGCGGTTCACCTACATCACTGGAATCCGCGGTGTCATTGAAAGCGGCAAATTGGTGCGTCTGTGGTGCGTGGCGCGCGACATCACGGAGCTCGTCGAACTCAACGATCGTTTGCGCGAGAAGCAAGATCGGCTGCAGCAGTATGCACGGCAGTTGGTCGGCGCCGAGGAGCGCGCCCGGCGCGCCACCGCCGTGGATCTGCACGACGGGATCGGTCAGCAGCTGGTGGGCCTGGCGATGACCCTGGATGCGGTGGCCGCGCGCGCCTCGCCGGAGGTGCGGCTGGTGCTCGGCGAGGCGACCCACACGGTGCGCGAAGTGCAGGCGATCACTCAACGGGTCATCGCCGACTTGAGTCCGCCGGGCCTGTACGATCTCGGCTTGGAACCCGCGCTCAAGTGGCTCAGCGTCTATATGCGCCGCAAGGATAATCTGCAGGTCGAGCTGCACATTGCCGCGGATGCGGCCGCCTATAATCTCGAGCTTCGAGTTCTGGTATTCAAGCTCATTCGCGAATTGCTGCGCAATGTCGTCAAGCATTCCGGCGTGCTGTCGGCAATCGTCACGGTCACGGAGACAGCCGATGAATTGCGCGTCGTCGTGGAAGATCGCGGCGTGGGATTCGAGTGGCAACTCAGCCTGTTCGAGCCGCGGGCGAAAGGGTTCGGCCTGTGGAGCGTGGCGGACCGCGTGCGGAGCGCCGCCGGCGAGATAACCGTGGACACCGCCCCGGGTCAGGGATGCCGGGTCTCGGTGGTGTTCCCTCATAGCGCAGTCCAGGCGCTGATCAAGCAAGAATACCCGCGCGGCGAGTCTGCCGCGCTCTGACCTCGGCGAATCGAGCGCCTTCTCGAGAAGAATCAGCCCGGGTTCGTCGCCAGATGCCGCGACATGCGCAGCGCCGCTTCCCGGCCTTGATAGTAGCCCTGCACCACTCCGAGCCGGTCGAAGCCCAAGCATTCGTAGAAAATTCGCGCAGGTGTATTGGCGGTGCGCAGCTCCAGATTGATGCGAAATACGCCGGCTTCGATCGCGGTCGTGGTCAGCCAGCCCATGAGTTGACTGCCGAGGCCCTGGCGGCGGTACTGCGGCGCGACGGCGAGCAAATTCAAGTGCGCCACCTCATCGCCGAAATGCATGATTGCGAATGCCGCGAGGTGCCGCTCGCGCCGCGCAACCACCACCGATGACTCCGCCCCCGAGATGAAGTGCTGCACGCGCGCCGGCGTCCAGGACCAAGTCAGTCCCTTTTCAATCAAGTCGCGCGACATTTCCGCGATTTCGCGCGCATCTCCAGCCCGGGCCAGTCCCAATGTCGCGAGTTCCGACATTTTCAACGTCCTTCCGTCTTGATGGGCGGGGCGGCTCGCCGCGGCAAACTCGCCGGTGTGGCCGGCAAGCGCTGCATGAGCTCCTGAACGCCCCGCTCCAATTGAGGATCATGGCCTTTCATGACTTCCACCGGGTCCTGTTCGGTGACGATATCCGGATCCACACCATGTCCCTCGATGATCCAACTGCCGTTTTCATCCGCCGTGCCGAACTCTGGCACAAATACGGCGCCGCCGTCGAGCAGCGGCCCATGGTCGGCGATGCCGATCGCACCGCCCCAGGTGCGCTTGCCGATCAGCAGACCGATTTTCCACTGCCGGAAGGCGTGCGCGAAGATATCGCCGTCGGAGGAGGTATCTTCGTTGATCAAGGCCACTTTCGGTCCCGGTTGCACGACCCGCGGGTAGGTGTCTGCCGCGGCGTGATTGCGTGCGAAGTTCGTGCCGTGCAGCGTCCGCGCCAGTCGTTCGATCAGCAATTCCGAAATATTGCCGCCTTCGTTGCCGCGCACATCGACCACCAGGCCTTCCTTGCGGATTTGCGGATACCACCATTTGATGAACTCACGGATGCCGGCCTCGCCCATGTCCGGGATGTGAATGTATCCCAGACGCCCCTGACTCATGCGATCCACGCGGGCGCGATTGCCGGCGACCCAGGCGAGATAGCGCAGGCTGCTTTCGCTGCTCAGCGGCTGATAGCGGATGGTGCGCGCCGCGCTGCCGTCGGCCGCGGCCGAAACGCGCCACTCGACGGGTTGGTTCGGCGCCGCCCGCAACAGCTCGTAAGGGTCGGAGCCCACGTTGAGCTCCCGCCCATTGATCGCGAGCACGTAGTCGCCGACGTGCGCTTCCACTCCGACCTCCGTGAGCGGCGAGCGGTAGCGCTCCTCTTCATTTTGCCCGGCAAATATCTCGGCTATTCGGTAGCGGCCGGACTTGGGGTCCGGCTCGAACCGGGCGCCGGGCAGCGCAACGAACGGCCGCTTCGGCAGTCCCAGGTCGCCGCCGTCGACGTAGGCGTGCTGCACGGTGAGTTCAGAGATCATTTCGGCGATGACGTAGTTGAGGTCGGTCCGCGAGCCGACGAAGCGCAGCAGCGGTTCGTATTTGTCCCGCAGCTGCCGCCAATCGTAGCCGTGCATGTTTTCGACGTAAAAATAATCGCGGTAGCGCCGCCAGCACTCGGCGAAGATCTCGCGCCACTCGGCGGCGGGAATCCGCGTCGTCACGAGGCCGGCCAGCGACACCGTCTTGGCGTCCTCGCTCTGGCTTTCCGAAGCCGTGCCGACTTCGAAATACCTGATCTCCTTGGACGAGAGTTGCGCGAGTACGTGCTTCCCGTCCGCCGTCGCGGACCATTCGGTTACGTCTTCGGCCACCGCCTTCGCCTCGCGATCCTTGATCGAGTAGGTCATCACGGTGGGCTTGAGGCTCGATTCCCGCCCGTAATAGAGCGGGCCGCTGCGCTGATACAAGAGATTCTCGTCGCCGACTTCGAGATCGGTCAAATTGTCCGCCTCCAGGGGCACGCGTATCGCGCGCTGCTCGATACCTTCGAACTCGATCTTCATGGGTGCTTTGGAGTTCTTGTCGGCGGTTTTCCGCCCGCTGCCCGGTTCATCGTCGCGCAAGTCGAATGGATTCTTGACGCCCTTGCGCAAAGTGACCGCGAAAATGCCCGTTTGCCGATCGGTCGCAAAGTCGAATTCGACCGTGCTGAGCAGCGGCTGATAGTCGCGCTGGCTGAGGAAGTACAGCATCTCGCCGTTTGGCGCCCACGCCGGCGATTGGGCGTTGAAGAATGGCGGCGTGACACGGTGCGATTTTCCGTCAGCCACCGACCAGATGTGGACTGCGGAATACCCATTGGAGCCGTTGAGCGAATAGCTCAAGTACTGGCCGTCGGGCGACCAGCGATAGTCCTGCGTCAAATCAGCGGGGTCGCGGGCGACGGTGACGCGCCGCTTGGTCGCCACCTCGATCACGTACAGCCGGCCGGTGTGGTCGCAGAACGCAATACGTTTGTCGTCCCCCGACCAGCGCGGTGCGTAGTAGCGCGCCTTCGAGTCCGACGTCAGCTGAACCGCAGGAGCGGTGCCGTCCTGCGACTGCATGTAGATTTCCTCCTCGCCGGTGCGATCCGACACATACACCAGGCGCTTGCCGTCGGCAGACCACGCGGCCTCGCGGTCGTGCGCGGACGATGATTGGGTGAGATTGCGGGTCGTGCCATGCTCCACCGGAACGGAAAAAACGTCGCCGCGCGCCACCACTGCCAGGCGCTCGCCCCCCGGGCTCAGGCGCAGGCTTTCGATGTTGTCCGCGGCGTTGATGGTTTGCGGCCGCGCGGCGTCGGCGTCCAGCGGCACCACGATCGGCACCGCGCGGTCATGCTCATCGCGCGTATCGTAAATATGCAGTTCACCCTGCGACTCGTAGACGATCTGGCCTTGCGCATCGGCGCTGGGCCAGCGCACGTCCCAATCTTCGTAGTGGGTCAGCTGCCTGGTTTGCCGGGTCGCGACGTCGTAGCGGAACAGATTGAATGTGCCGGTCCGGTCGGAATTGAAATAAATGGAATCGCCGATCCACATGGGGTCGCGATCGGTGCGCGGATCGGCGGTGATCTGCTCGAGCGCCGGATGCACCAAATCGAAAATATACAAATCGTTGGCCCAGCCGCCCTGATAGCGCTTCTCGCTGCGAAAATCGCGCCACAGAGGCGAGTACACGATCCTTTTGCCGTCGGGCGAGAAACTTCCCGCCCCGGACACCGGCATGAGCAGCGCGGTCGCCGCGCCGCCTTTCACGGGCACCGTATAGAGTCTGGAGTCCGTGAGCATGAAGCCCTCGCGCGCCGAGCGGAACAACACGGCCGTGCCATCCGGCGTCCAGCCGTAGACCTGATTGTCGTAACCCCACCGGTCGGGGAGCGGACCTGCCGCCGGATAAAACGTGAGTTGGGTCGGGATGCCGCCGTCCGCGGGAATCACGTACACCTGTTCATCCCCGCCGTACTGGCCGGTGAAGGCGATCAGGCGCCCGTCGGGGGAAAATTTGCCGAATAGTTCGAGACCGGGATTCGAAGTGAGGCGGGCGGCCGTGCCGCCCTGTGTGCCCACGGTCCACAGATCTCCGGCGTAGCTGAACACGATGCGGTCATGCCACACGTTCGGAAAGCGCAGCAGTTTGCTGGTGGCGGCCTGCGATGAGACGGCCACGCACACGAGAACCGCCGTGGCCAGCACGCGCGATGGGATGAATCGCATGCAGTCTCCCCGCGAGCGCGCTAGCGGCTTCGGTACCGATCGGTGGCGAGCACGAGTTCATGCGCATTGCCCGGCTCGAATGCCGAGTGCCCCGCGTCCGGCACGACAATCAAGTCCGCCTCGGGCCACGCGCGATGCAGATCCCAAGCGCTCGTCGCCGGGCAGACGACGTCGTACCGACCTTGGACGATGGTCGCGGGAATGTGCCGAATACGCGGCACATCGTCGAGCAGCTGGCTTTCGCTGCGCAAGAAGCCGCGGTTCACGAAGTAGTGGCACTCGATTCGCGCCACCGCCAGCGCGAACTGGTCCTCGCCCCACTTCTTGATGTTGTCGCCGTTGCTGTACAAGAAACTCGCCGAGGCCTCCCAAACCGACCATGCGCGCGCCGCCGCGAGGCCGGCCCGCTGATCGCTCCCGACCAGGCGCTTGTGGTAGGCGCTGACGAAGTCGTCGCGTTCGTCGGCCGGAATCGCGTCGCGGTAAGCCTCCCATGCATCGGGAAATATCTCCGAGGCGCCGTGCTGATAGAACCAGCGGATTTCCGCGTAACGCAATAAAAAGATCCCGCGCAACACGAGTTCGCTGACCCGCTCCGGATTGGCCTCCGCATAGGCCAGCGCCAAGGTGCTGCCCCACGAGCCGCCGAAAACGAGCCAGCGCTCGATGCCGAGGTGCTTGCGCAGCCGCTCGATGTCGGCGACCAGATGCCAGGTGGTGTTCTCGACGAGGCTCGCGCTCGGCCGGCTGCGTCCGCAGCCGCGCTGATCGAACACCACGATGCGGTAGTGAAGAGGGTCGAAGAATTGACGCGCGCGCTTATCCGAGCCGGCGCCGGGACCCCCGTGCAGGAACACGGCGGGCTTGCCTGCCGGATTGCCGCACTCTTCATAGTAGATCTCATGGACATCGGAGACGCGCAGGTAGCCGTGCCGAAACGGCTCGATCGCCGGGTATAGCTCGCGGCGCGCGGCGCCGCCAGCCCTCAAGCGCGGCGCTGATTTCGCCGCGTGAGCCAAGCGCTTCTTTTTGACCGGCGCGCGCTTCTGGCCCGACCGTCCCCGCGTGGCGCGTGATTTGACCGCGCCTTTTTTCTTCTTCATCGGTTTTCCTCTTCTAGGTATTTATCCGCGAAACCAGGGGCCCGAGCGGCCGGCCGCCGAGCAGGTGCATGTGCAGGTGATAGACCTCCTGTCCGCCATCCGCATTGCAATTGATGATCAACCGATAACCGCTCTGTGCGATGCCCTGCTGCCGGGCGAGATCGCGCGCCACGATGAACATGTGTCCGATCAACGACTCATCTTCGTCGGCGACATCATCGGCGGTGGGAATCGGCTTGTTGGGGACGATGAGTATATGTACCGGGGCCTTAGGTTGGATGTCCAGAAAGGCGACGACGCGAGGGTCGCGATAGAGCACGGTGGCCGGCAGCTCACCGGCGATGATCTTCTCGAAAAGCGTAGGCATTTCAATGCCTCCGAGACTTACGGGACCTCAAGATTAGCAGGAACGGCACCGCTGCTCGGATTTGCAATGCAACAACGTGACCCCGTAATGGTAATGGGAACGATTCTCATATAGAATCGCATTCATGTTGAGCGTCAAAATCAGCCCGGCGGCCGACGCCGCGACCGGTATCCGACTGACGGAACTTAAGCCGGGAATGCGTGCGCGAGTGGTCTCGGTTGCCGCACCGGATGCGGCGGCACCGGTCGATTTGCGGCGGCGCCTGGCGGAGTTGGGCTTTCTGCCCGGGGAAGCCGTGCACATCGTGGCTCGAGGATTGATGGCCCGGGCGCCGATTGCCGTGCGGATCGGTACCGGCACCTTTGCGCTGCGGCTTTTCGAGGCTGCCTGTGTCCACGTTTGCCCGGAGCAGCCGCGGCCCGCGTGACTCCATGGAGGCAGTGCGCCCGAGTCCCCTCATCGCCTTGGTGGGAAATCCCAATTGCGGTAAGACCGCGCTCTTCAATATTCTCACCGGCAGCCGTCAAAAGGTCGCCAATTACGCCGGCGTAACGGTCGAACGCAAAGAGGGTTCGCTGCTGACCCCGTCGGGTAAGCGCGTGCGCATCCTGGATTTGCCGGGCGCCTACAGCCTCGATCCGCTCACACCGGACGAACAAGTCACCGCCGACGTGCTGCTGGGCCGCCGCACCGGCGAGCCCCAGCCCGATTTCGTCGTCTGCGTCACCGATGCGACCAACCTGCGGCAGAATCTACGCCTGGTATTGAGCTTGAAGAGGCTGGGCTTGCCCATGGTGGTCGCGCTCAATATGAGCGATATCGCGCGCCGCAGGGGGCTCACGATCGACGCCGAGCGGCTGGCCGGCGAACTTGGGCTTCCGGTGGTCGAAACGATCGGCGTCAAGGCCACCGGCGCGCGAACCCTGGTCAATGTGCTCGATGGTGTCTCCCCGGCGCGTCATGCCGCGGCCGTGGGCGCAGGCGCGGCCGCGGGCGCCGAATGGCGAACGCCCAGCGCATCCGACATCGAGCACGACCAATTCGAGGTGCGCAGGATCCTGCGCCTGGTGGGCGGCGACCGGTTCGACGGCGTGACCTTGAGCGATCGCGTCGATGCCGTGGTGTTGAATCCGGTGCTGGGGCCCCTGATCCTCGCGGTCATTCTTTTTCTGGTTTTTCAAGCGGTGTTCGCCTGGGCGCAGGTGCCGATGGACGAGATCAAACTCGGCGTCTCCGCGTTCGGCAATTGGCTGGTGGCGGCGCTGCCTGCCGGCCTGCTGAAGGATTTGGCCATCAATGGCGTGCTGGCCGGCATCGGCAGCGTCTTGGTATTCCTGCCGCAGATCATCATCCTGTTCTTCTTCATCTTGGTTCTCGAAGACTCCGGTTATCTGCCGCGCGCCGCATTTTTGCTCGACCGGGTGATGGGCAGCGTCGGGCTGTCGGGGCGCGCCTTCATTCCCCTGCTGTCGAGCTTCGCTTGTGCGATTCCCGGGATCATGGCGACGCGCACCATCCAAAATCCGCGCGACAGGCTGGCGACGATCATGATCGCACCCTTGATGACCTGTTCGGCGCGCTTGCCGGTGTACGCGCTGATCATCGGTGCTTTCATCCCGCGGCGAACGGTGTGGGGCGGGATGCAATTGCAGGGCGTGGTGTTGTTCGCGCTCTATATTGCGGGCGTGGCGAGCGCCATGGCGGTGGCCTTCGTGCTCAAACGCAGCGGCCCGGGGGCGCGCCTGCAGTCCCTGATGCTGGAGTTACCCGCCTATCACTGGCCGAATTTGCGAAATTTAGGCGTAGGGCTGTGGCAGCGCGTCGAAATCTTCCTGAGCCGCGTCGGCACCATCATTCTCGCGCTGATGGTGATCCTGTGGGCCTTGAGCTCATTTCCCGCACCACCGCCCGGCGCCCCCGGCCCGGCGATTCAGTACAGCGTGGCCGGGCACTTGGGCGCCTGGCTTGCCGTGCTGTTCGCCCCCATCGGATTCAATTGGCAGATCTCGATTGCTCTGGTGCCGGGGCTTGCCGCACGCGAGGTCGCCGTCGGTGCGCTCGGCACGGTTTACGCCCTGTCTGCGACCGGCAACGACGTGAGCGGCGCGCTGACGCCGCTGATTTCCCAGTCTTGGAGTTTGCCGACGGCACTCTCGCTGCTGGCTTGGTACGTCTTCGCGCCGCAATGCCTCTCGACCCTTGCGACGGTCAAACGCGAGACCAATTCTTGGCGGTACCCGATCATCATGGCGGCGTACATGTTTGGGCTCGCCTACGCGGGGTCCTGGATTACGTACACGATCGCGAAGGCGTTGAGCTGATGAGGCACGAGCACGCATGAGCCGCATACTCGACCATGTCCTGGTGGGCCTCGTGCTCATCGTGAGTGCGGCATACGCCGCCTCAGCGCTCGGCCCGCGCAGCCTGCGGCGACGCGTGCTCGCCGCCTCGAGCCGGGTGATGGCGCGCGCGCCGGCCTCGCTCGGCCTGCGCCGAATGGCAGAATGGCTCGCGGTCCGGTCGACGGGCAAGGCGCAAGGCGCTTGCGGCGGCTGCGATAGCTGCGGCGCCGCGGAGACGCCCGGCGAGAATTCGCCCGACGCCGAAGTGAGAGTGCCGGTAGCGAACATCCGCCGGCGCCACATTTAACATATTCAAACCACCCTGGCCGGAGCGACGGAGGCCATCCCGTTCGTGATAACGTCATCGCGGAGCTTGGGCCCCGGAGAACGCCGATGCGAAAACACCGATTGTCGAGCCGAGAGATTTCGACCGTGAAGGCCGCGTTGCTGGGCACGCTTATCGCCGGCGCGGTGGCGGGATGCGGCGGTGGATCCTCGGGTCCCGCGACGATGTCCGCCATGGCCGGGGTGAATTCGCCGCTCACCATCAGTCAAAGCAATGCCAACGTAACGGCGGCCGAAGCGATCGTCACGCCGGCAGCGTTGAGCGTTGGCACGGCGGCGGGAGTCAGTGCGGCACCGGCCTCGGTGGTCCCCACAACGCTGCGCGCCATCGACCGGCGGGTCGCCCAGGGCATGCAGCCGAGCGCAAACGCCCGTCCGGCGGGCGCCGGCACGGTCACGATATCGTGCGCGGTCGGCGGCAGCGTCACGGTCGTCACGTCCACCGATGGCAAGACGCTGACCGTCACCTTGGCCGATTGCTCGGAAGCCGCGGGGACCTCCGTCAACGGCACGCAGACGTACTCGAATTTCACACTCACGACGACGAGCTTGTCGGACTCGATATCGGCAAACGTCGCCGACTCTCTGACCATCGTCGTGGGAGCGCTGAGCTTTGCCGAAACGGGCGACTACGCGTTCGCCTTTTCCGCCAACAAAACGGTCAACGGCGCCCTCACCACGGAGACATTCGACCTCAGCGGATCGAGCCTCTCGGTCTCGGTGAGCAAGAGCGGCGCGGTCTCCGATTCGGTGACCCTGGCCAACTTCGATTTCAATTTCGAGGAAGATCAGACGGTTTCGCCGCACCAACTATATTCGTCGCTCAGTTTCACGCTCGCGAGTTCGCGGCTCAACGGCACGATCACCGTAACGACGACGCAGGAATTCAAGCAAATCGTCGATCCGTCCGAGACGCGCATGGACCCCTACACCGGGCAACTCTTGATCATGGGCGCCGACAGCGAGCGTTTGCAGGTCACCATACTCGGCGACGAGACTTTCGTGCCGCCGGCAGGCGAAGGGCAAATCGAGCTGCAGCTGGACTCGGGCAGCGGCACCTTCGGAGCGCCGACTTGGCTGAGTTGGGCGACGCTCACAGCCGCCGGCTAAGCCCGCCTCTTGCCGCCCGCCTCCCGACGCGCGGTACATGCTCCTAGTCTTTGCTAAAGTGGTGCGCCGCCAGGAGGCGTCGCGCGCGCGACGGCACTCCATGCACAAATTGAAGAACTGATCGGCGGACGTTGCAGCGTGCCGCGGCGAGGAGCGAGCTATGACCTTACCCAGAGAACCGCGTATTCATCCGGTGGCGATTACCGCGCTGCGGCCGACGCAGATCACGGTCGGGATGCGCGAGGTGAAGGCCAAGCGCAAGACCTGGCGCGATCATCCCGAACGCAAACGGCCCGACTTCCTCGGTAAACATCTGATTCCCGTCATCTGGGGCCCGAAGGAAGAGTACTACGTCATTGATCATCACCACTTGGCGCTGGCCTTGCACGAGGAGGGCGTCAAGAACATCGCCACCACGGTGGTGGCTGATTTGCGGCGGCTGCCGCGCGACGCCTTCTGGGTGTTTCTCGACAACCGCGGCTGGCTGCACCCCTTCGACGCGCGCGGCCGCCGGCGCAGCTACGACGAAGTGCCGAAGCGAATCTCCGCATTGGTGGACGATCCCTATCGCAGCTTGGCCGGTGAACTGCGTCAAAGCGGCGGCTTTGCCAAGGACACGACACCCTTCAGCGAATTTCTCTGGGCGGACTTTCTGCGCCGGCGGATCAAGCCGAAGCTGCTCGCCTATGATTTTTCAGACGCGTTGGTGCGGGCGCTGAAGCTGGCCAAGAGCGGCGAGGCGGACTATCTGCCCGGCTGGTGCGGACCCATCGGCCGCATGATCAATGAACAAGGCCCCTGATTTTCGTATTGCCGATGCGCTGGCCGGCCTGTCGCTTGCCGGATTGTTGTTGCCGGAGGCGGTTGCCTATTCGGGCCTGGCCAACTTGCCGCCGCAGGCGGGGGTGATCGGCTTGTTCGCGGGCCTGGTCTGCTATGCCCTCATCGGCCGCAGCCGCTATGCGATCGTCAGCGCCACCTCCTCATCTGCGGCGGTGTTGGCGGCGGCGATGCTGGCACTCGGCGCCAACGCGGTTGCGCAACGCATCGCGTGGGCGTCGATTCTGGTGTGCGCAACGGGGATTGCGTTCTTGCTGGTCGGCTGTGCCCGGCTGGGTGCGATGTCGAACTTGATCGCCCGGCCGGTGCTGCGCGGCTTTTCATTCGGGCTGGCGTTGGTCATCGCGGTGAAGCAGTGGCCGCATATCGCCGCGGTGCAGACCCATAGCACGGACTTGTTCGCGCTGCTGGGCGAAATCTTTCGCCAGGTGGGCGACTGGCAGCCGGCCAGTCTTGGCGTCGGCGTCGGCGCTCTGCTGTGCTTATTCATGTTCCAGCGCATCCCGCGTTTTCCCGGCGTCCTGGTCGTGATCGTTGCCGGTATCGCTGCGGCGCCGTGGCTGGCAATGCACGGCGTGCGGCTCACCGGGCCCATCCATCTCGCCTTGGAATGGCCGGCATTCGCTGCACCGGCGCACGGGCAATGGTTGCCGACGGTCGAGTTCGCGCTGGCGCTGATGTTCATTCTGTACGCGGAATCCTATAGTTCGATCCGCACCTTTGCGCTGCGGCACAACGAGACCGTGCAGCCGAATCGCGACTTGTTGGCGCTGGGGGTGGCGAACCTCGTGTCGGGCGCATTTCATGGGACGCCGGTCGGCGCAGGCTATTCAGGCAGTTCGGCGAACGAATCGGCCGGCGCGCAATCGCGCGCCGCCGGCCTGTACGCCGCCGCGACCGTGCTCGCGCTTGTGTTGCTGTTTCTGCCGTGGATCGAGCGCATACCCGATCCGATCCTCGCCGCCATCGTCATCCATGCGGTCAGCAAGTCGTTGCGCATCGCTGTCTTCGAGCCGTACTTTCGCTGGCAGCGCGATCGGCTGGTCACGCTCACCGCCGTGGCCGCGGTCCTTGCGTTCGGCATGCTCGACGGGCTGCTGGCGGCAATCGCCTTCAGCCTGGCGATGCTGCTGCATTCACTGTCGAGCCCGCGCCTGTCCGTGCTCGGCCGCATGGGCGCGCACGATTTCGTCAGTGTGGCGCGCTTTCCGCAGGCGATTTGCACGCCGGGCATTTTGGTCGTGCGGCCCGAAGAGCCGTTGTTCTTCGCCAACGCCGAGCCGCTGCTGGCGCAGGTACGGCACCGCATACTCCAACACTCGGATGCGCGGGTGGTGGTCCTCAGCCTCGAGGAATCTCCGGATCTCGACGGCACGGCGCTCGAGAGCCTCGGCGAGTTCGCGGCCTGGCTCGAGACGCGCAACATCGAGCTGCGCCTGGCGCGATTGAAGGAGGCCAGCCGCGATGCCCTGCTG
>Ga0307474_10001517_pt1 | contig 16773 bp, 8 predicted proteins | sample atmos_gasesECM1C_2_FD_203312 | JGI IMG/M metagenome (GOLD analysis project Ga0307474, IMG submission 203312) | Hardwood forest soil microbial communities from Morgan-Monroe State Forest, Indiana, United States - atmos_gasesECM1C_05 | ecosystem: Environmental > Terrestrial > Soil > Temperate... | reverse complement strand
CCACAAACGAAGGTTTCTCGGGCGATGGTGGTGCTGCCACATCCGCCGAACTCAATTTTCCTCAATCAGTGTTTGTCGACAGCACTGGGCTGACAATCGCCGACACTGGCAATCAGCGGATTCGCGTAGTAAGTTCCGGCAACATCAACACAGTCGCCGGCGGAGACACTAACTCCAATCCGAATAACGGCGGCGATAACGGCACAGCCACGTTGGCGACATTGGCCAAACCGCTGACGGTGGCGCTCGAGCCTTCGACGGGAAACTACCTGATCGTGGATCAAGGCCACAACCGCATCCGACGCTTCACTGTGAGTACTGGAAAAATCACTAACGTGGCCGGCAACGGTGATATCGGCGGGTTCCCCTACAATGGAGACGGCGGCCCGGCGACATTGGCTACTCTGGATACGCCATTCGGAGTGGCGGAGGATTCACAAGGCAACATCTACATCGCTGACAGCTACAACGGCGTGGTCCGCATGGTCAGCGCCAAGACTGGACTTATCAGTACCTACGCCGGCGACGGAAATGCTTGCGTCCCGCTGATCGGTACTTGCGGCGATGGTGGTCCAGCCACGGGTGGTCAGATCACGCAACCTACTTCGCTCTCGGTGGACGGCTCTGGCAATCTCTATATCACTGACTTTTTCGGGCAGCGAGTGCGGGAAGTTCTTGCGTCGAGCCAGGACATTATCAACGCGGCGGGTACTGGCTTCGCCGGATTCTACGGCGACGGTGGCCCGGCAAACAAGGCTCACCTTAAGTTCCCCTTTGGCGTTGCTGCCGATCCTGCAGGCGACTTCTTCATCGCAGATGACGAAAACAGCCGTATCCGAGTAGTTGCGGCTAACAGCGGAGACATTAATAACACCTACGTTGGCGGGGATATTTACACTTATGCATTGAACGGCGGCCCTGGCTTCAGCGGCGATGGCGGTCTGGCCACTAAAGCTTCCATGGGTAACGTCGATGAGGTAGCGGTCGATCCCGCCCTGAACGTGTACTTCGCGGGCGGCTTCTATAACGTAGTGCAGAGAGTGGATTATGCCACCGGTACCATCTCCACCGCCGCGGGTACCACCTCTAGTCCGGGAATCACTGGCTTCAGCGGCGACGGAGGGCCCGCTTCGCTGGCCAGGATGAATAACGCCGGGCTGGCGGTCGACGGCGCCAACAATTTGTACATTTCGGATACCGGGAACAACCGCATCCGTTATGTGCTGCTCGCTCCAGAGGCGACTCTGGCCCCTTCCAGCAAGCATCTTCAATTCCCCCCTACCGATCTCAATGTTCAAAGCAGCCCGTTGGCGGTGACTTTGACCAACAGTGGTGAGGAGGATCTTACTATCCCCACTAATGGAGTCGCTACCACTGGGGAATTTGCCCAAACCAACAACTGCGGCACATTAGTCGCGCCGCTCCAGCATTGCACGATCAACGTAACATTTACGCCGACTATGGATGGCCCGGCGAGCGGCGTTCTCACCATCAACGACAACGTGACGGGAAGCCCGCAAACTGTCACTCTGGCCGGAAATGGTCCGAACTTCACCATCACGGCGAATCCGACCACGGTTACATCATCTCCGTCTCAGGCGGGATCGACCACGGTGAGCGTTACGCCCAGCGCCGGTTTCAATCAGTCGGTCACGCTATCGTGCCTGGGATTGCCCCACGCTGCCACGTGCGGATTCTCGCCGAACCCGATCACGCCCAATGGGACCAACGCGGCAACGTCCACACTGACGATCTCGGTCACCAGTTCGACTCCCACCGGAAACTATAAAGTAACGGTGAAAGGGACCGGGCCGGGCGTTGCGCATGTCACCACGATCACTTTGACTGTCCAGTAGCTGGCGTCACGCCTTTAGAAGCCAGTGAGTGCGGTTGGAATTGAATATCCAACCCTTCACTGGCTTTTTTTCCAGAAACCAGTTTTACGTTGGTAGATGTCGTAGACTCCGGGTTATCACGAAAATCGGAGTCAAGCAGAAAGAGACCTGGCCGGCTAACGGTCATGAAGATCCTTGGCATTAGTGGACTGGAAAATTCGGTCGCATTCAAGCAGAAGCATTGGCCTGCTTTGGAGTCGAGAGATTACCGCATCTCGCAAGGCCATGACTCCGCTGCCGCCCTCCTGGTTGACGGAAAAATAGTCGCCGCTGCGGCACAGGAGCGTTTCAGCCGCAAGAAGCATACCGGAGAATTTCCGGTCGATGCCGTTCATTATTGCCTGGCGGAATCCGCGATTAAAATCAGGGAGATCGACGAGATCGTCCGCGGCTTCGATTACTCTCCTTACCGTCAGCTTTATTCGATCGATGCCACATCCGCCGAACTGTTCGATCAAGTGTTTTCTCCGGAGGCATTTGTGCGGCAAGTCTGCCGGAACCTGCCGGAGGTTCCTCCCGAGCGCATCCATCACGTGGGTCACCATCTTGCGCACGCTGCCAGCGCAGCTCTAACCTCGGGATGGGACGAATGCCTCGTCATCGTGAATGATGCGATGGGAGAGGTCCAGAGTCTTACCGCTTATCATTTCGCAGATGGCAGGTTCAAGAAGCTCAGAGAGCTGTCGATCAACGATTCGATTGGCGTCCTCTATTCACTGGTGACGCTGCACTTGGGCTTCGACTTCAATTCCGACGAATACAAAATTATGGGTCTCGCGCCTTACGGCGATCCAGCACGCTTCCGAGACTTCTTCCGGCAAACCGTTGAGTTACTGGATGACGGCACTATCCACATTCCGATCCTGCGACTGAACCGCTCTCGCGAGGACCGGGAGAATTACAGAGCCACCCGCGCGTATTTAGATAAGCAGCTCATTCCCCGTCGGCAACCTGGCGAAGAAATCACGACCGACCACCAGGACGTCGCGGCGGCCCTGCAAGAATGCCTGAATCAGTCGGTCTTGCACATCTGCGGATACTTTGGAGTGCAAACAAAACTGCGCCGTGTTGCCCTGGCCGGCGGCGTTGCGCTGAACTGCACCGCCAATGGCCGGTTGATTGACTCAGGCCTTTTTGATGAAGTCTATGTGCAGCCCGTCGCCGGAGACGATGGAACGGCGCTGGGAGCAGCCCTTTACCGGGCGTCACTTTCCGGAGAAATCGCCAATCACCGCATGCCTGTGCCGCTGCTCGGCCCCTCGTATGCCGCATCCAACATCGACAACGCGATCCGGCAACACAGTGATCGAATTCAAGCACAAGGTTTCGAGAGTCTGGACGCCCTGTGCGCGCAAGCGGCTCGATTGATCGCGGAAGGCCGCGTGGTGGCATGGTATCGCGGCCGCATGGAGTATGGCCCGCGCGCTCTTGGCAATCGCAGCATCCTGGCCGATCCGGGGCATTCTGAAATGCGCAACCGCATCAACTCCATGGTCAAGAAACGCGAAGCGTTCCGCCCGTTTGCTCCCGCGTGCTCGCTCGCGCAGGCGGCTCACTGGTTCAATATCTCCCCCGGCACCGAGCTACCCTACATGATCACTGTGGTGGATGTGCGCCCCGAGTATCGAGACACGCTGCCAGCTATTACTCACGTGAACGGCTCGGCACGGCTGCAAACCGTCTCCCAAAACGACAACCCCGATTTTCACGCTCTGCTTCGCGCGGTAGGAAAGACCACCGGCCGGGAAATGGTGTTGAACACGAGCTTTAACATAAAAGGTCAGCCCATCGTGAACACGCCTGAAGAAGCAATTCAGACGTTTCTCGGCACCGGAATCGAATATCTGTTCCTGGAGAACATTCTCGTTTCTCGGCGCCCAGCTTGACTGGAGGCTTCGGACTAGAGCCTTTTTTCCACTCCCTTTTCCGTGAGTAAGCTGTTAAAGTAACTCAACTGGATTTGAAAAGCGGATTTAGCTCGATTTATCCCCCACCCCCGGTAGAATAGTGCAGGTCGACCCAAAGATAACAAGCGGGATGACTTTGCTGTCCCTGGTTGCGGTCGCCGACAGTAAACTGTAAGGCCTCTCCATTTCACGGCAAAAATAGTGGGAGTACTTGAGGAGAAGTGATGAAATTCATTCGAACCACAACACGGAATCTTGGCGTTGCTGGCGAGCTGTTTTCATTTTTCGTGAGCAATAAACGCTGGTGGCTGGTGCCCATGATCGTGGTGCTGTTCATGCTGGGAGCGTTGATTGTCCTAGCACAGAGTTCCGCGATCGCGCCGTTCATCTACACGCTGTTCTAGGAGCTATGATGTTGGATTTACTGAAACGCGCCTGGGCCGGTTGGAAGAAGATTGCCCACAAGATCGGCAACTTCCAGGCGCGGGTGCTGCTGACAGTTTTTTATGGGGTGCTGGTCCTGCCTTTCGGACTGGTAGCTCGCCTTTTCTCGGACCCCCTCCGGATCAAGAAGACCCCGACTGAATGGCTGGATCATCCTGATGAGGCCTACGGCCTGGACTGGGCTAGGAAACAATAACTGTGCATATCCTGGGAATTTCTTGTTACTACCATGACGCCGCCGCGGTGTTGCTGCGTGATGGACAAGTCGTCGCGGCCGCAGAGGAAGAACGCTTTTCGCGCATCAAGCACGACTACGGCTTCCCCAAGCTGGCCATCAAGTTCTGCCTGGAACAAGCCGGAATTCAGGGGCAAGACCTCGACTACGTTGTCTTTTTTGAAAAGCCGTTCCGCAAACTCGATCGCATCCTGATGACCGCTCTGCAGACCTACCCGCAGTCGTGGAAGGTCTTTCGCGAGTCCATGATCTCGTGGATGCTCGACAAAATGTGGGTCGCGACCACGTTGCAGAATGAGTTGGGAATTGAGAAAAACAAGGTGCTGTTTTCCGAGCACCACCTTTCGCACGCGGCCAGCGCATTTCTTTGCTCGCCTTTTGATGAGGCCGCCATTCTTACCGTCGATGGCGTCGGAGAGTGGGTCACCGCTACTTATGGTGTGGGACGCGGCAACGAGATCAAACTGCAGAAGCAGATAGAATTCCCGCATTCGTTGGGGCTGCTCTATAGCGCCTTCACCGCGTTCCTTGGCTTTGAGGTGAACGAAGGCGAATACAAGGTGATGGGCATGGCGCCTTACGGCCAGCCTCGCTATGTCGACAAGGTGTGGAAGCTGATCCGTCAGAACGCCGATGGCTCGTTCGCGCTCGACATGGATTATTTTTCCTTCCACCACTCGACCGATCGCACCTTCAACAAGAAATTCGAAGCTCTATTCGGGGAGCCCCGTCCTACCAAGCTCAATTTCTTCACCGAAGGCACCGGATTTCCGAAATACTTCGGCGAGCCGCCCTCGAACTACAACGAACTCTGCAAAATGAACCAGCACTACGCCGATATCGCCTCCAGCATTCAAAAGGTGACGGAAGAAGTGTTGCTGGGGATGGCGCGCGCGGTTCAGAAGCGAACTGGCCTGAAAAAGTTATGCATCGCGGGCGGGGTTGCTCTCAACAGTGTCGCAAATTCTCGCATCCTGCGCGAGACCGACTTTGAGGAACTCTACGTTCAGCCTGCGGCCGGCGACGGAGGCGGCGCCCTGGGAGCTGCGCTCTGGGCCTACAACACGCTGCTCGGCCAGCCTCGTAGCTTCACCATGAAGCATGCCTATTGGGGCCGCGCCAACTCCGAGTCTGAGATTGCCGAGTTCCTCACGCAAAATAATATTCCCTTCCGCAAAATGAAGGACGAAGATGAGCTGATCGACAACGTGGTCGACCATCTCACGAACGCCAAGGTCGTAGGCTGGTCGCAGGGACGTTTCGAGTGGGGCCCGCGGGCGCTGGGCAGCCGCAGCATCATTGCCGACCCTCGCAATCCCGAGATGAAAGACATTGTGAACTCGAAAATCAAGTTCCGCGAGCCCTATCGTCCCTTCGCACCTTCGGTGCTCGCCGAAAGCACAGAGAAATATTTCGAGCTGCCGCACGCCACTGAGCACTATCCGGCACGCTTCATGTTATATGTGGTCCCTGTGGTGGAAGCGCAGCACTCCACGCTGCCGGCAATCACGCACGTCGACGGTACCGGCCGCCTGCAAACCGTATTCAAGGATCAGAGTCCGCGCTACTACAAGCTGATCGAGCGCTTTGGACAAGCGACGGGCGTGCCCGTGATTTTGAATACTTCGTTTAACTTAAAGGGCGAGCCGGTGGTAACTACTCCCGCTAATGCTTTTCATACCTTCCGCACCAGCGAGATGGATACTTTAGTACTGGAAAACTTTGTGGTGGAAAAGTCGGCGCTCTAATTCCGAGCGTTCGCTGATCATAACAGTCCCTGTTCTAACATTTGCAGCCGAACTGACATTTCCCTGTTCCCTTTCAGAATGATTGTTCACAATCTACTTGACGCGTATTTAACGTTCTGATGATCACCCCGATGGGAACGCTACTGAGAGCACGGCACAGATTGCCTAGCGCCGGCAAGGGAGGCTCCCCTTTCTTTCTGCTCAGCCCACGATATCGTCAACCTCAGTTCACCTTCTGTACTACCGTCACCGAACTGTGTTGAAAGTTTGCACTGCCTTGATAAGTGGCATTGATGTGGTAGGAACCTGACTGACTGAATGTAGTAGTCAGGGCAGCCGTACCGCTGCTCAATGTCATCGTGCCGAGCAACACGCCATTACTCCTGAATGCCACTTTGCCCGCCGGAGTTCCGGGCGCCGCCGTCACCTTTGCCGTCAGCGTTACGTTTTGTCCTACCGACGACGGATTCGGCTGATCACTCAACGAGGTTGCGGTAGGTGCTGCGGTCACGGTTTGAGTGAAAGCTGGCGACGTGCTCCCACCGTGGCTGAAGTCGCCGCCATAGACTGCGGTAATCGAATCGTTCCCACCGGGCAACTGCGTCGGCGTCGTTGTATAGGTCGCAATCCCGCCACTCAACGTCCCGCTTCCAAGCGTCACGCTCCCGCGCTGAAAAGTCACTGTCCCCGTGGGAGTTCCCGCGTCTGACGACACCTGCGCGGTGAAGGTCACTGCACTCCCGTAGACAGAGGGGTTCTGCGACGAGGAAGTGATAACAGTTGAAGTAGCAGCTACCTGACCGATGGCCAGAAGGTGGCCGGCATTTTCCGCGTAGATCGTTCCGTCTCCGCCGATTGAAACCGGCGTGTATCCCGCGTTAATCGTCCTGTCCAGAAAAATCTTCTGCACCGAAGTCCCGCCCTGCTGTATTGCGTACAAATTCCCATCCTCGTTGTCCGCATAGACCACCCCGTCTGCGTCCACGGCGGCGGCGTTCACGCACCATTCGTAACCATCGGGAAATCCCTTGCCGACACTCGCATCCTTGTACTGCCACTCCAGCCCCAGATTTGAGTCCAGTTGAGTAACATAGTAAGGACCGCGGGGCGCTTTCGGGCACCAGGTAGGATCGCTGCAGTACGAGCCGTTGTCGTAGTGATTGTCCTTGAGGACCACTGAGTAGGTTCCACCGTGGGGATAGATCGCGGGTGTGCTATCCCAACCAAAATCGTAAGTGTTGAGTAGCTGCCCAGCGGGACTTATTTGCAACAGATGTCCCCGCCCGTAGTTATAGGTTCCACTTACTCCCAGCAGAATAGTCCCATCCGGAGCCACCACAGGGGATGACGAACCTTGATCCTGCAATGGGGCTGAACCTAAGTTGTTTTGAGTAGGATCGACGCCCGTGGTTGATCCCGTGCGGCAACCGCCGGGTTGTCCGTTCGGCGGGAGCAGCACGTTGCATCCGTCATCCAGCAACTGCTGCAGCGACATCGACCATTGCAGGCTCAAGTCCGCCGAGTTCACCGCGAGCAAGTAGGAGCCGCGCGGGTAGGAGTGACCACGGCTGGCGGTGTAAATCGTCGATCCGTCGTTGGAAATAACGGGAGCGAGATTCAGCGGAGACCGCTGCAGACCACAGTTGACCAGCGGAGGTTGGGAAGTTGGCGAGGGTGGCCAGGGCAATGGATCGTTGGGCCCAAACACTCCCAGGCACTTGGTTGACGCGCCGGACAACAAAGATGGGTAGGTGACCGTGCTCGCGCTGTCTGCTGCGGTCACCTTCACTAGCCATGCGTTCTCTGCGTCCATATCCCACGGCCAAGCGACATTTAACTGAAGCACGTTGTAGTAAATGTTGCCGGAGTTATCGGCGGTTAAAGGGCTCGAGACAAACTTGCTTGGATCGGATCCACCGAAAGGATTGATTTGCAGAACCAGAGATCCATCGCTCTGCTTGACCTTGTAAATCGTGCCTCCCACTCCTGGGATGTAAATATATTGTCCCGCAAGCACTGGCTGAAAAAGCGGCTCCCATCCTCCGAGAGAATGAGTCGACGGAGAAGTTCCCGAGTTCGGAACCGGCTTCCAGTCCGAGGCGAAGTTCCATAACTGCACCAACTGTCCGCTCTGCCATTGCAGCCCGACTTCATTCCAGATTTCGTTGGCCCATCCATCGGGGCCGCAGGGAAATGGCGTGCCTGATCCAGGCGGACTGCAGGAGGTGTAGGTTCCGGTCTTAACCATCGTGTAGACGTTACTTCCGTTCACCAGCGCGACCTGGTAATGCATCAGCAGCGCGCCTTTCCCTTCTGCTATCTCCTGCGTAACGAAGGGGTCGAATGTCAGATCAACAAGCTTGCCCTGCAGAGGTTGTCCTGCCACTGCGACATTTCCGGAATGCTGGGGATTTTGACCCCATTGCGACCAGGCAGGTGTATTCTGTGCGGAAAGGACAGTGGAAAAGGAGCCGACCGTCAGCAGGAATATCGCCAACCGTTGGGTAGCTTCCAGCCGGGGTGAGGCAAATAGTCTGTACATAAAGCCTTCTCAAAATGGAGTGAGCGTTTAGCGGAGGGAAACGGAAAGCGAAAGTGTAGAGCATACCGCAAGAGAATGAAACAATATCCGCACTGATCGGTTATGTCCCAGTCCCGTTCAGTGTTACGGTCTGAACCGGTCCTCCGGCATTATCATTGATAATCACTGTCCCGGCACGTGCACCCGTCGCTCGCGGCGAGAAAGTCACATTGATCGTGCACGTATTGCCGGGCAGGAGCTGGCTCTGACAGGCGTTCGTGCCGCTCCCGATTGTGAAATCGGCGCCATTGGCGCCGCCGACTGTGATGCTCTTGAAATTAACAGTTAGTGTAGTGCTGTCGTTCTGTACGCTCACGACTTGAGGATTGCTGCTAGTGCCCACTCCCTGACTTCCGAAACTTAGTGTCTTCGGGCTCCATGCCACGGCAGTGCCAACGCCAATCAACGGAACACTCTGCGGACTATTTACTCCGTTATCAGTTGCCGTAAGGCTGGCCACACGACTGCCGGTCGCGCTCGGTGTAAATGCAACCGAGATCGCACAACTGCTCCAAGCGGCCAACGAACCATTGCAGGTATTCGTTTGGCTAAAATCGGCACTATTCGTACCGGTGATTGCGATGGTTACGGGCGTGGAAGCATTGGTATTGTTAACTAGCGTCGCCACCCTTTTCGCGCTCGATGTGCCGATCACCACCACAGGAAATGAAAGCGATGGACTAAGGGTGAAAGTGGCGGTTCCGTTGCCGGTCAACGTCAGCGACGGTGGAGTTGCATTGCCCGCGATGTTGACCGCGCCGTTCCGCGCTCCGGTTTGCGTTGGCGTGAAGATTGTGTCGATGGTACAGCTGGCGCCCCGATTGACAGTCCCTCCGCTATAGGGGCACGACGTGGATGTGCTGGTGACGGTGAAGTCTCCAGTCGCGCTGATGCTGGAAATTGCGAGCAAGGCATTGCCCGAGTTGGTCAGAATCACAGAGGAAATGCGGCTGGCCGTACCCACAAGCTCGTTTCCGAAAGTCAGGCTGGCCGCTGAGAGCCCAATTGCCGGAGCGGTGCCGGTTCCCGTTAGGCTAATCAAACTGGAACCGCCGTTGGCATTATCGCCGATCGAGAGCACAGCGCTACGAGCACCGGCCGCAGTAGGAGCAAAGGCGGCAGAAACCTTACAAGTTATCCCGGGTAAGAGGGTCGCGGGGACATTTCCGCAACTCTGGCTGATTGTGAAATCCCCCGGATTCGTTCCTCCGAGAGTAAAGCTCGTAAGGGTCAGAGGAGCACTTCCGGTGTTGGTCAACGTAACCTCGAGAAATGAGCTGCTGGTTCCCAAGGCTTGATTTCCAAGCGAGATTGCATTGCTGGACAGCGTCAGTTGCGGAACTTGCAGGAGCACTGAAACGGTTGCCGTGGAACAGCTGGCAACTGCCAAGTCCGGTTGTCCGTCGCCATTGAAGTCGCCGCTCGCAATTGAGCACGGCCCATTTGCGACGGAAGAATTCATACTGCTCTGGAATGTCCCATCGCCGTTCCCGATCATCACCGACAGCGTGTTGTCGGAGAGATTCGAGAACGCGAGGTCGAGAATACCATCACTGTTGTAGTCGAACGCGGCTGCTGATTGCGGGCCGTTGCCCGTAGCGTAAGTATTTGTGACCGTGAAAGTGCCGTCGCCATGGCCAATCAACAATCCTATAGTGTTGGTGGTTGAATTGAGCACCGCCAGATCGAGGATGTGGTCGCCATTCCAGTCGCCCACCGTGAGGCTGGAAAGCCCGGAGCCTACGAAAACCGGGGATAGAGGAGTGAAGGTCCCATCGCCGTTCCCGAGAAGAATCGTCACTGTTCCGTCGGAACTATTTGCCACCGCCAAATCCGGCTTACCATCACCATTGAAGTCGCCAACGCCCATGGCTGTCGGTGCGGCACCGACACCAACTGTGGGCTCCGGGGTGAACGTACCATCCCCGTTGCCGAGAAAAACGGAGACTGTATTGTCTCCACTGTTGACGATCGCCAAGTCCTGTTTGCCGTCGCTGTTCCAATCACCCTTAACGATAAAAACCGGGGAGTGGCCCGTAGGCAGCACAGCCGAGGGTGCCGCGCCTACAAAGGTGCCATCGCCGTTCCCTAATAAGATGGCAACAGTGTTATCGGTAGTGTTAACCACGGCTGCGTCCAGTTTGCCATCGCCGTTAAAATCAGCCGCGATCACTGCAGCCGGACCATTTCCTGTTCCTGTGGTAGAGGCAACCGTCAGCGTGCCATCACCTTTACCTAACAGGACTGAGATGGTTCCATTCGTCGAGCTTGCGCCAACCACGTCAAGTTTGCCGTCACCGTTAAAGTCACCCACCGCAATCGAGTGGAAGGCTGCCGGCGTTGTTGAATCCACTCGGCCAAAGAGGAGCGAACTTGTTGTGATAGACCCGGATCCAGTGAGAGTCACAGCTTGAGCTGGAGAGATGTTATCCGTAATGTTAACGCTTCCGCTTCGCGTTCCGCTTTGGCTAGGGGTAAAGATCACATCAATCGTGCAAGTCGACCCCGGATAAACTGGTCCGCCTGCATAAGGACAAGAGGTTGCGGTTGAGCCCAGGCCGAAATCCCCGGTTGCACTAATGCTGGAGATTGACAACGTTCCCGTTCCATTATTGGCGAGCGTAACGGACTGCGCCGCGCTCGAACTGCCGACCGGCTGACTAGTGAATGTCAAATTAGGAGAGGACAAGGCCGGATTTGCAAGCGGCGGCGACTGGGAAAATAATCCATACACATCGACCTCGGTTTGAGTACCAACATACACGCGACCGTTGGCGATGGTCGGAACCATGAATTTCGTATTCAGGCCCGCGGTATCGCGCGACCCTGCTTGCGAACTCGAATAGAGCGTAGTGCCGACATTAGTTGCATCATAAGCGTACAGGATGGCCCGCTTGGAACCGGGCACGTAGCCGAGTGCATCCTGGCGCGCAATCGCCCACACGACTCCATTCGACTGACCATTGGCAGAAATCGCCGGCGTGCTGCCAACGGGAAAAAGATTGCGGCTCTGCGCCACCGGCGCTGTCGAGAGCACCCCGCCCGACAGGCTGTACATCTTGAGATAATCACCGTTCGCTGAGATCCCTTTGACGCCGGAAAAATATACGTAGGTTCCCGCCGAACCTTGCCAATAAGCGGGCGACCCCCAGTAGCCGGCTGGCGCGCCTTGAACGGTCTGCACATCGAAATCCTGGCTTGAGTTGTACCCGCCGAGGAAGTCCCGATTCAGCAGATAAATAGGAGCCGCAGAGGCGGAGCCGAACTGGTCGCATGGACTCCCCCCTTTCCCTGCCTGGAGGAGCAAATCAGGGTAAGGCCCAGATTGTGAGGGCAGGACCATGGGTCCACCCGAAGCAAGATCAAGGTCATTAGTTTGGCGGCATGCCTGATCCATCGGGGTGAAATAGTCGACTATATTCAGGTTGGCGTCCATTTTGAGTACGGTGTCGCCGTAGTCGACTCCGCCAGTGTTGAAATCGAACACCCCATCGCCCGTACTTAAATAGATAAACCCGTTGCTATCGCTCGCCAACCCGGCCCCGGCCTGCCATACCCCTCCCAAGACGCCGTCGGCAGTGGTGTTAAAGACGGCAGTCTGAGTTAAGGATTGGGAGTTGTAGCCCATCACCCAACCGTGAGTAGTCGTCGCCCAGGCGATATACACTACCCCATTCAGAAGTAGTAATGATGCCCGCTGCATACCGTCTGCGAATACGACTTGCCCGCTCTTGGAACCGTAGCCGGTGCCCCGCACCCAGCCCTTGATGGCCACCGGGCCGCCGAATTTCTCAGCGCCGGTAGTGATATCAAGCGCATGCAGTCGCTGCACCTGGGTCCCTTGCTCGGAGGTTTGCGCCACAACATACAACGTACCCGAGTTGGGATCGATCACCGGGGTTGATGTGATCCCAATTATGGGATACACGCTACATTTGGTGCGGTTGTTGCAAGACAGCGTCGTCATGCCATTTGCTGCATCAATGAAACTGACGTGCCAAAGTGGCGTAGAGCTGAGCCCGTCCGCATCAAAGGCGTAGACGCTGTCGTTTTCCGTGGCCACATAGAGCACGTTGTGCATGCCCTGATTAGGGATTACAACATTGGGAACGTAGAGGGGTTGCGCAAAAATCTGCCCGTCGACCGGGAAGGAAAATACCTTGCCGAAAGTGGCCATGTTGACATTCTGCGGCGTCAGCAAGGTTTCCGAGAGATTTTGACCAGTGCGGCCACTGTCATTGTGCCCGGTGAGGACTCCCGAGAAGTTCTGTGCCGAGACCCTACCGACCAGGAGTGGGATTGAACATATCCCCAGGCATAATGTGCGCAGAAGTCGACTTCTCATTTGCGTTGCCCTGGTTAGTAAAATCGGGGGCTCGCTGAAACGGAGGGGGAAGGTAGATTTCAGCGGGACCGCACCACAATATCAGATATCGAGCGACTTTGGTAGTGGATGATTCGGGCGCGGAAGACTGATCCGCGCCCGCCGATGCTAGACCGTTGAAGCGGCTGACGAGCTTTAATCTCCAGTTTCGAGCTTCTCTGCGCTGGCTGCCGGCAGTTTACAATGCGTCGTTATGTCGGAGACGATCTGGTCTGCACCGCTCACTGAATCGGCCATATTGTGCGCCGCGCCTGAAACGCAAGCCATGCTAGCTGGTGAAGTGATCCGCAAAAAATATTGGGTGCCCATCACCGGCGCGGAGGAGTAGTCGTCATCGCCGAACAGGAAATTTACGAACGTTCCGGGATAATTCAGGATTGCATCGCGGGACGTGACGCTGTCGTACAAAAACCTTGAGGCATGAGTAGAGTCGGAATTCTCCATTGCCTCTGAACACCAGGGTCCGGGATAGGCGGGATCCACGAAATGTTGTGCGTCGCCGAGACCGACCAACTGCGGCAGAAGTTCCGAACCGCAGGGACCTACAACTGCACTCTCGGGTGAGATGCACGCGATGTCGATCCGCTGGTACGGCGGTCCGCTTGTTTCTTCCGCCATGGTCAGAATCGAACCCAGGTTGTAGTGCGCCAGCGATTCCGCGATGACTTGAGATCCCGCACTATTGCCCGTCGCGCACAAAGGGATATTGAGTTTCGCCTGAATATTTTGGTTCACCCAGAATGCGACTGTGGCATAGCGGCATGCCAACGCCCGCGGGCCGCCAGGGCCGGTCAACCATCCATTCGGTTGAGTGCTTGAAAACGGATACCCGAAGGATGTCTCGACTGTGGTAAAGCCGGCGTTATGCAGATCTTGCACTACGGTGCTCCCGTAGGTGTATTCCCGCTCATATGTGCTCGTCCCGCCCCCGTTGGTCGTCAGCAGCACGGTGCCCACGCTGGGGGCCTGATTCCAGACCTTGATATACACAGTAAAACTACTTATGTTGGGGCAGGAAACGCTCAGCGCATAGCAGATGCCAGGCAGCGATCCTGCCGCCGTTACGCAGGCAGTCGGCGATACCGAGTCCACGGTGCCGAGATCATTGGCCAACAGCGGAGATGCACATAAGAGCATGCCTAAGGCACAAAGCAGAAGGGCCAGAGTAAGGAAGTATTTCATCGTAACCTGCCGGTTGAAGGGGGAGCAAATCGGAAACTCTTTCTTGGCTGCAGAAGCGGGTACTATCGTACATCGATCTCGCCCGTTGCTCCATAGCACTTCTGTGCCCCCTAGGCCGGAACTGGCGCCTCGGAATATGTCAGCTCAGGTTGGATTCACCCGTGGCGCAAGACCGCGAGAATTGCGCATTTAATTTAAGCGATTTGCACCACTATCAAAGGGCCGTCCAGTTCTCGAAAATGCCGCACACTTCGATGTCTATCCGACAGCAAGAGCCCTGTCCATCCCGGCTTAAAGGTGGGTGTCCCTTCGTGCCGATCCTCGCAGCGACAAAGTTGCCGGTAGCGGGTTATAAAATAACTAGCAATGAGCGGAGGTCATAGAGTATGCCGATCGCCCGTACTAACAATGCGGTTTCAATACCTCGGCGTCCAAGCACTGCGTTGTGCATGATCTTGCTCTTGGGTCTCTTGGCTATGTGGAGCGCTTGCGGCGGGACGTCGCAGCCAGCCACACGGACCTCCATTCCACCGCCCGCAACAATTCCTCCTACAACACCGCCGGGTGCTATCCCGGTGGGCTACTGGGGGCTTCATGTCCTCAATGCAGCGGATTTTCCGGTGCAGGTGCCGTACGGCCAGTTTCGTAACTGGGATGCGCAGTCTCAGTGGCCGCTTGTCGAAACGTGCAAGCCCTCCAGCGGAAGCCCGAGCGATCCGTGCTTCAACTGGACCCTGTTCGACCAGGAAACTGCCAGCCTAATGGCCGATCCATTCTCTGTGAGCGGCGTTTCCACATTCCAGATCAATGACACTCTATACACTTTGAGCCGGACGCCAGCCTGGGCCAGTTCGAAACCTTTGGATATGACGTGCAACGGCGCGTCGGTCGGCCTGCCAGGAGAATGTGACTTACCTACCGATCTCAATACCGACGGCAGTGGGACAAATCAGACCTGGAAGACATGGGTGACGGCGATTGCGACTCACGCTAATGATTCCACCTACCTGCAGACGCATGCGCACGTCAAATACTGGGAGCCCTGGAACGAGTGGTATCGAGACCCCGAAGTTGCGCTTTGGACCGGCGCGGTGTCGGTCTATGCCACTTACGCGCAGATGCTGCGGCTGACGGAAGATGCTCGCTGCATCATCACAGGCAAGGGAACCATTCACAACTATCCCAGCGCGGGTGCCTCGACAGGTTGTACACTGACGGCCATCGATCCCAACGCGGTAATCGTCTCCCCTTCCTCCGCATCGGATGAGCCGGGGTACCGGGCGGTAATGCAGAATTTCTTGTATTGCAATGGCACTGGCCTGGCGGCTCCGATGCCGAACTCGATGTGTAACTGGAACGGTCAGGATTGGGGCAGTCAGGCCGTCGACATCATCGACTTCCACTTCTATGCGGCATTTCAAAACAACACCCTAGAAGAGGTAGTTAGTACTGAAATTCCTGCGATCCGCAGTTTCCTCAGCAGCGCAGATCGGCAGAAACCGCTGTGGAATGGTGAGGGCAGTTGGGGTGTGGTGACTCAACCGAATAACATTTGGGCCAATGATGCCTACGCGCGGGCCGGTTTTATACCGCGCATGTTTTCCCTTTACTGGTCCGCGGGGGTGGTGCAGAATTACTTCTACTCCTACGAGTCATTCTTGTTTCTGAGGTCCACCGGACTGATTACACCGGAGGCGACCGCATGGACGACGACCTACAACTGGCTGGCCGATGCCACCCCGACGCAGAATCCCTTCTGCCAACAAGGGCAACTTGGGTTACCGGCCACCGTGTATAGCTGCCCTTTCACCGAAACTTCTGGCACCTCCGCGCTTTTGGTGTGGGATCCTCAATACGGTCCGGGAGGGACGGCGAGCCCTGCCAACTGCACAAGCTCTGCGAATCCAATCATCTGTGGCAACACCACCATCAACGTGCCCTCTACCTACGCGAAGGATTGGATTGATATGACTGGGGCGGTTCATGCATTTTCCGGAACACTGACCGTTGGGGCGAATCCAATTCTTTTGGAAGCACCATAGGTGAAACCGGCCGCATAGCCGCGAAAATCTTAGCCAGCAAGAACACTAAGTTAAAAAGGAGATCGCGATCCGGCAGCAGGGCTATTCTGTGTCCAGACCAAAGTATAGTATTTGTACCTAGATCTCGAGACAGACGGAGATACTTTTCTGATTCCGATGAACAGAGTTGTTGTCATGGCCTCGCTGGCGGCAAGGGCCGGGATGTTATGGCTGTGCATCCAGTCGATGGCGGCGTCGCCCGCCTTCACCGGGGAAGCCGGCTCACTGATCCCCCCCACGCTTTTTGGAATGCATGTACACATGCGCCCTATGCGGCCGCAGCCCTGGCCCAATGCGCCGATCGGCACTTTCCGGT
>Ga0307474_10001516_pt1 | contig 16776 bp, 12 predicted proteins | sample atmos_gasesECM1C_2_FD_203312 | JGI IMG/M metagenome (GOLD analysis project Ga0307474, IMG submission 203312) | Hardwood forest soil microbial communities from Morgan-Monroe State Forest, Indiana, United States - atmos_gasesECM1C_05 | ecosystem: Environmental > Terrestrial > Soil > Temperate... | reverse complement strand
CGATCCCCGTGTAGCTCGCACCGCGCAGGCGGCGCAGGTCGCCACCCGTCGCGAGCTCCATGGGCAGCAGGAACGCGCCCTCCTCGCGCTCTGGCTCATACACCTTGAGGATGAAGGGATGGTCGAGGCGACTCGCACTCTCGTATTCGTGGCGCAGGGCATCCCACGCCGCTGCAGCGCGGCCCGGTGGCGGACGCAGGATCTTCAGCGCGATGTCCTCACCGCGCTGAGGATCGCGCGCGCGCCAAACCTCTCCCTGGCCGCCGACACCCAGGCGTTCCTGGAGGACGTAGCGCGCCTTGAGCAGCGGGGCTGGGCTCACGGTTGCCGCTTCGCTCAAGACCCCACCCCCAGACCGCATCGGCCATCATCGGCGCGCAGCTGTTCAACGCACAACGTGTTCAGCACCCGGCTCCATCACCACGTGGATTGAGGTGCAATTGTAATGGACGGGCAACTGAACGCGCGCTGAGCCCGTAAGCTACGCTACAGGCCCAGGTGTAGCTGAGAACCCCCGGGGGTCGGGTGACGAAACATTCCGCAGTTCAGAGGCTTGCGAGGGTCGCTGTTGAGGTTCAGGCGCCGGCAGGCGAGCCGGAAGCGGTTACTCAGCAGCTGCGCGTAGGGGCCCGTGCCGCGCATGCGCACCCCGAAGCGCGAATCGTAATCGTGGCCACCGCGCATATCCTGAACCAGCGACATGACGTGAGCGGCACGGTCCGGGTAGTGCGCTGCGAGCCACTCTCTGAACAGATGCTTTATCTCGTGCGGCAGACGCAGCAGCACGTAGCCCGCCCAGCGCGCGCCGGCGGCCGCCGCTGCCTCGAGGATCGCCTCGAGCTCGTGATCATTCAGCGCAGGAATCATCGGGGCCGCCATCACCGAGGTCGGGATTCCGGCCGCGCTCAAAGTTGCCAGCGTCCGCAGGCGAGCCTGTGGGGAAGCGGCGCGGGGCTCCATGACGCGTTTGAGATCGGTGTCGAGCGTCGTAACGCTCATCGCGACGCCGACCAGGCCATCGCGTGCCAGGTCCGTGAGCAAATCGAGGTCGCGCAGCACCAGCGCATGCTTGCTGATGATCGAGACCGGGTGACGCGTCCGGGCCAGCACCTCGAGAATCGAACGCGTCACGCGCAAGCGCTTCTCGACCGGCTGATACGGGTCGGTATTGGCACCCAGCGTGATTGACTTGCACCGGTAACCCGGCCGGGAGAGCTGCTGCTCCAACACCCTGGCGGCATCGGCCTTGTAGAAGAGACGCGTTTCGAAGTCGAGCCCGGGCGAGAGACCCATGTACGCATGGCTTGGGCGGGCGTAGCAATTATGTGACACCACGCCATTGGAGATGAAGTCCCCTGTCCCGGTCGTGATGTCGTAGAGGCGCATTGCCTTGCCGAGAGGCTCGATGCTCACGACCCGCAGGTTGACAGCGCTCTCGAGGCCCCGGCCCCGGAAGTCGCATTTGCGGGATATCGCCGGACCCACCAGGTGCAAAAAGCGCAACTGCTCTCGCAAGCCGCCGAGCATTCGTACGACGTCCACGCACCTTCTTGTCTCCTGCGCCAGATGCTCCACAGTGCTGGCAAAACCGAAAGTTCGGAGCGCGTCACGTACGCGGTTGATGATCTGAAAGTCGGTGCTGGAAATGCGCAGGATGCCGCTGCTGAGGCAGCCTTGCGCATCGAAGATGCCTGCGAGAAAGCCGGCCTGCCATTCGCGGCTCGGTTGATCGGGCCACCCGATCAGATCGCGGATTCGGGTTACTTTGTCCCGCGACGCGGCGTCGATGGCGTACATGGGGCGCACCGACTGCGCACGAAAGCGAAACTGCCGGGTCTCCACATACTCATAAGAGAGCCATTTCCGGGCGCGCTCGAGCGCCTCGGCGTCGCAAAGGGCTAGCCGAAACAGGTTCCATCCGCGACGACCGCTATTGAGCAGCACACGGTTGTAGGTGCCGATCGTGCCATCGCCGCGAATCAGTCCGCACAAGTAACCGGCGCGGTAGTTCACGTCCTGTTGCGCGGGCTCACTGAATGCTCCCGTGCCGAGAAGTTCATTGTTGACAGTCAGGTGCGCGCGCTGACTGCCACGTTCGGTGTCGGTAACGAATTTCCAGCCGCGATCGGTCAGAAACCGATGGTCGGGCCCGACCGTCAGCGCCGTGCCATCCTCGAGCGTGACTCGGTACGCGGGTTTCACGACGCACCAGTGCGCGAGGACCGTCGTGTGGGCGTAACGCCGCCAGCGGCCTCCTCGCACCGTGCCGTAAATCAACTCGCCCTGGCGGATTTCGGCCAGCTTCTTGATGCCCCCGTGCGCCATGAGAATCGGCGTGTCACCCGAGGCGCAGTAGACACACCCTGTCTCGCAGCCTCTGTAGGGATTGATTGATTGCTCAAACGGGATGTCAGGTGAATCGTTTGTGCTGATCACCTCGCGCGCCCGATCCGGCTCGAGGGTCGTCGGGACGCTCTCGGGCACCTCCTCCTGGTACCAGCCGTCATCGACCTCATCCAGCTCCTGCTTGTCGAACCGCCCGGCGGGGTTCGAGAGAGCTCCTCGGCCCGTGAAGGACTGCCGGCCAATGATGGTGCGAGGCATTGCCAGACTGTACGCTTATACAGTTATAGCGTAAAGAGGCATTCAAATCAGTGAGTTACGGTATGAGATCGGCTTGACCGGGCTGCGCGCCGTAGCGGGATGCGGCGTCGCCTTCGCACCGCTGCGGAAGTTCCGGTTATTTCACCAGCCTCAGCGAGAACGGGTAGCGATAGGCATGGCCCTCGCTCGCCTTGATGGCGGCCACGAGCGTCATGACGAGCCAGCCAATGAACAGCGCGGTGCCGAGCAGGACGCCGATGAACACCAGCATGAGCAGCATGCAGACGATGGCACCGAGCAGAACGGAGATGTTGAAGTTGAGCGCTTCCTTGGCGTGGGCTGCGACGAACTCCGACTCGTCGCGCTTGGCGAGCCATACCACCAGCGGCCCGAGAGCGATGCCGATCAGCGGCACGACGAGCCCTGCGAGCGCCGAGAGATGCGCGAGCATCCCCCAGGTGCGCTCGTTTTCCGTCGGCGCAGTCCCCGGGGTGGCGGTCGAGTTTGGGCCCTCCATATGACGGCCCAAGGGTATCACTACCAGAGCGCCACTCGGATGCCCGCGTACGCTCCGATGCTCGGTTGCAGGAAGCCCACCGGATTCTCGTAATGACGGTCGAGCAGGTTGTTGATGCGGCCGAACAGTGCCAGGTGCTCATTGAGGTCGTAGCGGGTCGCGACATTGACCGTGGTGTAGCCGGGGGCCTCTATTCCGGAGGTGAAACCATCCCTGCTGACGTCGACCCAGTCACTCACCGACAACAGGTCGATACTCCACTGCCAGGCGTGCGTCGCCTGCCAGTTGGCGATGAATGTGCCGCGGTGCTTCGGTCGGCGCAGCAGTGGCTGCTGCAGCACCTCGTCCTCGGCTTCGGTGAACGTGTAGTCGATGCGTAACGTGAGGGCGGCGAGCGGCTGGTAGGCGATGAAGCTCTCGATGCCGTCCGTGGTCGCCCGTCCCACGTTCGCCCACGTGGTGCCGGTGGGGTCAGTGTCGATGAGGTCGTGGATGCGGTTATAGAAATAGGTCGCGCCGACCCGCAGTACGTTGCGAACTATTCCCTGCTCGAAGCCGGCATCCCATCCGGTGCTGGTTTCCGCCTTGAGGTCGGGATTTGCGAAGAAAAAGAATTCCGGAAAGCTTTGAAACAGCTGGCTCAGCGTCGGCGCCTTGAAGCCCGTTCCGACCGAAGCATGCAGCTTGGTGTCCGTCTCCGTGATCAGCCAGGCCGGTGCGAAGCGCCAGGTGGTCTTGCCGCCGAAGCGGCTGTTGTCGTCGTAACGTGCGTTGAGTGCGGAGAACCAGTGCTCGCCGATGTGCGACTGCAGCTCCGCGTAGCCGGACGCTATGTGCACGTTGGCGCTGATCGGCTGACTGATCTCGTCGCGCTCGTACTCGGCACCGAGCACCAGTGTGTGCGCGGTCGCCAGACGCACGTTGCCCTGCCAGTCCGCCTTACGCCGCTCGCCGGTATTGAGCGCGGCGGCCATCTGCGGCTCGATGGTGTCGGTGCGTTCGTGGGTGTAGGCGAACCCGAGGGTCTGGTCGAGCACATCGTCGAAGGAGCGCAGGTGCGCGGTCAGGCGCGTTGCATATGCGACCGTAGCCGCGCTGGTCTGCGCGGCTGCCGGGTAACCGGTATAAGGCGGGACTGTCAGGTAGTCCTCTCCGGTCGTCCGCACGTGGATGTCGCTGTAGCGCGCGACCAGGCCCAGGTCGAAGTCGCGCGTCACATCGAGTCCGAGCTTGGTCGACAGCGTCAGGTTGTCGTCGTAGTCATCGATGCGCGCCTCGCCCGGCAACAGCAGGTCAGGCGGGGTGACGGGCGTGGCGCCGGCATGAAAGTGCGCAACGCTCGCGCTGTAATGCAGCGCATCGTGCGAGCCACTCGCGGTGCCTGCCTGATTGAAGGTGTCGAAACTGCCGCCCTCGAGCAGGCCCTTGAACTGCGGCGGGCCGCTGCCGGACTTGGTGATGATGCTGATTACCCCGCCGATCGCGTCCGAGCCGTACAGGCCGCTCTGCGGCCCACGCAGCACCTCGACGCGCTCGATGTCCTGCGTCAGCAGCTGCCCGAAATCGAAGGCACCGGTGGCGTTGCTCGGGTCGCTCACATCGATGCCGTCGATCAGCACCTTGGTGTGGTTGGAGTTCGTGCCGCGCATGAACACCGAGGTGACGCCGCCGGGGCCGCCGGTCTGCACGACGTTGACACCCGGGATGTCCTTCAGCACGTCCGCGAAAGTACGCTGCTGGCGCGCTTCGATGTCCGCCGCCGTCACGATCGTGATGCTGCTGGCGACCTCGCTCACCGGTGTCGGTATGCGCGTCGCGGTGACGACGACCGGCTGCAGCTCATCACCCTCGCTGCCGTGGGCCGCGCGGCAAAGGCTCGTCGCAGCCGCGAGGAGCAGCAGTGCTGCCAGGTGCGGGTTGAAAGACCGGGATCGTAAGCCGGCGGGAGGGCTCGTAGTTCTTGACATAGAGAACGGCTCCTGAAAATGCACACACCCGTGCCCGAGGGTCGTGGCATTTGCAGGGCCTGCAGCGCGCCGTCGGCGCGAGAGCGTCGACCGGCAACCCGCATCGCCCGCCGCGACGCCATCGGTTATCGCCTGAGGCCGGTCTCCGGGCTCTCGAGATGGAGCGTGACTCCGGGCGGATCGCCTTCCCGCGCCCGCTTGCGGCGCAGTGGCTCGTGTGATTCGCCTGCTCTCGATTACCGTTGCGGGGGCAGCGCCGGCTTTGGACGAATCCTCACCGGACTTCCCGTTTAACCGCTCACACCGCGCGCGGCCACAGCCTGCTGCCACGCGCGTTGGAACGGACACCTCACGCCGCACGAAGCGTGCCCGCGGCGAGGAGTTGCCGTCAAGAGCCGCATCGCTGTTCCCTGCATGGCATGATCGGCAGCGTGGGATCCACCGAAAACGACACGGGAACGACGCAATTCAACGCCCCGCCCGAATGGACGGGCTACCTGGCTGTGGCCCCGCTGGTGTTATGCCTCGCCGCTGTCGGACTGCTGCCCGAATATGCCTGGCAGGAGCTGGCGCAGCGCGCCGCAATCGCCTGGGGCGCCGTGCTGCTCGCCGCTGCTGCTGCAGTGCACTGGGGCCTGGCGCTCGCCGGCAAGCTCCCCGAGGCAGGTGCGGGCGTCGCCGCGGCGCTGGTCGCCGCAGTCGCGGGCACCGCCGCCGTGCTGGTCGGCGGGCAACGCGGCCTGGCGCTGCTGGTGGTCGGCCACGGCGGCTTCTGGCTCTACGAAAAACACCTGCATGGCGCGCGGCTGCCGCCGGCGCACCTCGCGCTGCGCCGTCCCATGACATTCGCAACCTGCATGCTGCTCGCGCTCACCATGTTCGTATCCGACGTGGCCGGCCTCAGCTGAGCGAGCGGCCGCCATGGAAGATCTGGTCTCCGCACCCTGGCTGCGCCGCCTGATCACCGCGGCGCTGCTCGCCGGTCTGGTGCTGCTCGGCTTTCGCGTGGTGCAGCATTTCATCGTGCCGGTGGTGTGGGCAGCCATCCTGGCCTTCGTGACCTGGCCGGCGTACTTGCGGGTGCTGAGTGTCTGCCACGGCCGCAGCATCATCGCCTCGCTCCTCATGACTACCGCGGTATCGATCGCCGTGATCGCTCCGATCGCGTGGCTGGCGGTGGTGCTGCGCATCGAGGTGGCGCACCTGTGGCATGACACGCAGGCACTACTCGCCGGAGGCGTACGGCTGCCAGCTGCGGTGCTGAAGCTCCCATGGCTCGGCGAGCAGCTGCGCGACCTGACTGAGCGCGCGGCCCAGGATCCGCACGTCCTCGGGCTCGAGTTGCGCCGCGTCACCGATCATTCCTTCGAGCAGATCGCGCGATTGGTCAGCGGCATCGGCCGCGAAGTGGTGAAGATGGCGCTGACCGCCCTGAGCCTGTTCTTCGTCTACCGGGATGGACAACGGCTGGCAGCACAGCTTGCACAGGCGCTCGAGGAGGTGCTCGGGCCGCGCATTCACAACTACCTGCGGGCGATCGAGCAGACGGTGAAGGCGGTGGTCTACGGGCTGGCGCTGACGGCGCTCGTGCAGGGCTTTCTGGTGGGGCTCGGTTATCTGTTCGCGGGCGTCGGTGCGCCGGTGTTTCTCGCCGCGCTCACCACGGTGTGCGGCCTGATTCCGTTTGCGGCGCCTGCCGTGTGGGCGGGTGTATGCGTGTGGCTCTTCATCAAGGGCAGCACCGCAGCCGGCATCGGGCTGTCGATCTGGGGCGCCATCGTCCTCGGCTGGACGGACCACATCGTGCGGCCCTTCCTCATCAGCCGCGAAGCGGAAATCCCGTTTCTCGTCGTGTTGTTTGGGGTGCTGGGCGGACTTGCCGCCTTCGGCCTCGTGGGCCTGTTCGTCGGGCCGGTAATTCTGGCGGTGCTGCTCGGTGTGTGGCGCGAATGGCTGTTCGAGAGCCGTAAGCCTGCGCCGCCCTGAGCGCGCGCTGTGCGATTTCCCGGGGTGGCTCTCACGACCCCAGGAACATGCGATAGGCGGGGTTGCCGGTCTCCTCCACGTAGGCGTAGTGCAGCTCGTTCAGGTGCTGCAGGAAATCCCCGCGCTCGGCAGGCGCCACCTGTATGCCGGCCAGCACGCGGCCGTAGTCCGAGCCGTGATTGCGATAATGGAACAGGCTGATGTTCCAGCGCGAGCCGATAGCCTGCAGGAACTTCAGCAGCGCTCCCGGGCGCTCCGGAAACTCGAAGCGATACAACACTTCATGTGCGATGCCGCGCGCGTGCCCCCCGACCATGTAGCGCACGTGGAGCTTCGCCATCTCATCGCCGCTCATGTCAGTCACGGTGAAGCCGGCCGCGCGTAGCTCGCCGACTACCGCGTGCTTCTCCGCGCTGCCACCGCTGAGCGCCAGCCCGGCGAACACCTGGGCGCTGTCGGCGGCTGCGTAACGATAGTTGAATTCGGTGACGCTGCGCCGCCCGAGCGCCTCGCAGAAATGCAGGAAGCTCCCGGGCCGCTCGGGAATAACGGCCGCGAGCAGCGCCTCGCGTTCGCCGCCCAGATCGGCGCGCTCGGCCACGTGCCGCAGCCGGTCGAAATTCATGTTGGCGCCACTGTTGATGGCGACGAGGCGCCTGTCGCGCCAGCCCTCGCGTGCCAGGTATTTCTTCAGCCCCGCGACTGCCAGCGCGCCCGCCGGCTCGACGATCGAGCGGGTATCCTCGAAGACATCCTGTATGGCGGCGCAGATCTCGTCGGTGGAGACGAGCAGAATCTCATCGACCTGTCCGCGGCACAGAGCGAAGGTCTCCTCGCCAACCCGCCGCACGGCGACGCCGTCGGCGAAGGCGCCGACACGCTCGAGCGTGATGCGCTGCCCGGCCCTGAGCGAGTCGTGCATGCTGGCGGCATCCTGCGGCTCGACGCCGATTACCTTCACGCGCGGATACAGGTACTTCACGTAGACGACGATCCCGGCGAGCAGCCCGCCGCCGCCCACCGGCACGAAGATGGCGTCGAGCTCGCCGCCGGTCTGGCGCAGGATCTCCACCGCGACCGTACCCTGGCCGGCGATCACATCGGGATCATCGAACGGATGCACGAAAACCAGGTTGCGCTCGCGCGCGAGCTGCAAGGCACGCTCGAACGCGCTGTCGTAGTCATCGCCGTGCAGCACCACCTCGGCGCCCAGATCGAGCACCGCCTGCATCTTGATTTGGGGAGTGGTTTGCGGCATGACCACCGCCGCCGCGATGCCGCGGCGGTGCGCGGCGAGCGCCACACCCTGGGCATGATTGCCGGCGGAGGCGCACACCACGCCGCGCCGGGCAGCGAGCTCCGACAGGTGAGCGATGCGGTTGTAGGCACCGCGCAGTTTGAATGAGAACACCGGCTGCAGGTCCTCGCGCTTGAGCAACACGCGGTTGCCCAGCCGGCGCGACAGCCGCGCCGCAAGCTCGAGGGGCGATTCGATGGCGACATCGTAGACGCGCGCCTTGAGAATTCGCTCGATATAGGGACTCGCCACCCGCACGAGCTTAGCGCACGGCAAGCGGAATTTCGTGGGGGTGCCCCAGGCGGCGGCGACCGCGCTGTCAGCGCTTCTCGGCGCTCTTGCGCACCACGAAGTGATATTGCGTCCGGCCGATGGCGATCTGGTCGCCGTCAGACAGGGCCTGACGGGTCACGCGCCGGCCGTTCACCTGCACACCGTTGGTGCTGTTCAGATCCTCGATCACGGTGCTCTTCGGGCCAACCAGGATCACCGCGTGATGACGGCTCACGAACTTGGCATCGAGCTGCAGGTCGTTGTCGGGCGTGCGGCCGATGCTGGTCTTGCGGCCGAGCACGTGCACCACCTCGCGGCCGCCCTCGCTGCGGATCAACAGCCGGGCGGCGCCGGCGGCGACCGTCTCCGCGATCGGTCCGCTCTCCTCCTCGGACTCCGCCGCCGGATCACTCAGTATCGGGGTGCTGTCGGTCGCGGCCTGGCGAGTTTCGCCGGTGCTCTCGCGCCAGCGCTCGTTGGATCTCTCGAGCTCGCTGACGCGCGCCTCGCGGTTGCGCACATCGGCCTCGAGGCGGTGCAGTGCCTCCTCGGCCGCGTGCACGTCGCTCTCGAGCTCGCGTACGCGCGCCACGTGTGTGGCGCACTCGGCTTGCAGCGTTCTTACGTTCTCGTCGCTCGTCGTCACCTGCTGCTCGAGCTCGCGCACGCGCGACTGCGCAGCGCTGATGTCGGCGAGATGACCGCCGCGCTCCTGCTGCACCGAGCGCAGCACCTCGCCCCACTCAGCCATTTCAGCGCGCAGGGTTGCCAGTTCGGACTCGAGCTGCGCGGCGCGCCGGCGCTCGGCCTCGAGCGAGACTTCGAGCCGCGCACCGCGCTCGGTCTGCTGCGCGAGCGCGGCCTGCTGCGAGCTTGCCTGCGCGCTCGCTGCGGCGGCGTCGCGCCGCGCCGCCTCGAGCGCAGCGTTGGCGCCGGCCAGCTCGTTGCGCAGCCGTTGCTGCTCCTCGCGCTGCTGTCCCGCGCTGCTGTCGTGTTGCGCGACCTGCGCCTCGAGCGCCCGCAGCCGCTCGGTGCCCGCCTTGATCTCGCCCTGCAGCCGCGCCACGCTGGCGCGCAGCCCCTGCGCCTGCTGCTCACCATCCTGCAGCTGTGTGTCGCGCTGTGCCAGCGTCGTCGTCAGCGTGCTGAGCTGCTGTTCGAGCTGCGCTATGTGGGCGGTGCGCTGCGCGAGTTCCGCGTCCTGTGCGCGCGAGCGCTCATCGTGCTCCGCACGCTCACGCGCGAAGCGCACCACCTCCGCCGCTCGAGTGTCGGCCTCGCGCTGCAGATCGGTCACCAGCTCCTCTGCAATCTCCCGTCTGCGCTCGAGCGCCTGCAGCGACTCGAGATAACTCATGGCGCGTGCCCGCTCGTGATGCAGGTCCTCCATCACCGCGGCGGTGTGGGCGCGCCGCTCGCTGGCGAGCGCCTGCTGCTGCGCGAGCTCGCGCGCGCGCTGCGCCTGGCTCTCGCTTTGCTGTTGCTCGAGGCGCTGCTGCAACGCGTGGGTGTGCGCGCGGGCTGCGCCCAGCGAGGCGCGCGTCTCGGCCAGCTCCGCCTCCGCCGCCGCGGCACGCTGCTCGGCAGCAGTTGCACGCTGCTCGGCAGCAGTTGCACGCTGCTCGCCAGCCGCCGCCCGCTGCGCTGCTGCCGCCTGCGCTGCCAGGGCCTCGTCGCGCGCCTGCTCGAGCTGTAGCGACCGTTTGCCGTGAGCGGCCAGACGCTCCTGGATCTCGCGCAGCTCCTGGGTGCGCGACTGCAGCTCGGCTTCATAGCGGCGGCGCTCTTCGGCGCTCGCGGCCGCAGCGGCCAATGCGGCGCGCGCCGGGCCCGCGAGCGACCAGGTGTCGGTGCTCCCGTGACGCTCCTCCGCAGGATACTCGGCAATCTCCACCGTGACGGTCGGCGCCGCCGGCGCCGTAGCGGCGGGCGGGTCCAGCACCGGCAACTCGGCGGTGCTCTCGAGATCCGGATTGGTCTGTGATGCCGCGGAGCGCGGCGGCATCGGACGCGTACTCATCGAGGTTCCCAGTTCCCTATGTGAAGCTCCGAAAGTTTAGCGCCGCGCCCTGTCAGCGCCGCGCTGCCTGCGACAAATGTGTGAGAAATATCGCGAAAATCCCCATTTTCAGGCGCGCAGAAACTCGCGCGCCGCTTCCACGATGCGCTGCGGCGCCTGAGCCAACATGTCGCTCGAGCTCTGCTGCAGCTCGGTGAGACGCGCACCCGGCAACGCCTCGCGCACGCGGGCGGTCGCTTCCCACAGGTCATCGTGCGGACGAAGCACCAACAGGCGCTGGCTGAGCCGTGCCAGGCGCTCGCGCAGTGGATACTGCGCCGCAGCCTCGAGCAGCCAGCGGGCTGCATCGCTCGAGCGAAATGCGCTCTCGACCGCCGCGGCAGGTGCTGCCTGGCTCCGCGCTGCCTGCCGCTCCGCCTCACTGAGCAGCGGCACCGAAACGAACACCACGCGGCTCACCTGGTTGGGCCGTGCGAGCGCCAACTCCGTCGCTGGCACCGCACCGTTTCGCAGAGCCAGCACGGCAACGTTGCGCAGCCGCATGCTGTCAAGAAAGTCGCCGAGTGCGGCCGCATAGTCGGCCATGACGGCACGCGCAGCGGGGCCGTCGGATTCACCGAACCCCGGCAGGTCCGGCGCATATACCGAGCGGTCTTCCCCTGCGAGCATCAGCAGACGCGTGAAGACGCGTCCTGTTCCTGGCAGATCATGCAGACACAGCAGCGGCGTCCCTTCCTCAAACCCGCCTCCAGGCGGCATGGCGTGATGTACGTGAAGCTGGCCGTAACGGCATTCAAAGTACCCGCGCCGCGCGCGCGCCGCGGGCGCGGGCAGCTGAGTCGGCGTTCCCCTCGGCATGGACAACATAGTGCCATGATCCGCAGCGCTCTTGCGCCGCTGGTCCGCGCGAGTAAATTGCGCATCATGGGACGGGTGTGGGCACTGCTCGCGCTGGCGTTGCTGCTCGCGGCTTGCGGGGTGGCAGACACAGGTGTAACCACCGCAGCGCAAGCGGAATCGGCAGCGCAGCAGGCAGCGCAGGCACGAGCGATACAAGACCAGGTCCGGCAGCAAATCGATACGGCCCAGGAGAAGGCTGCGGAGCAGCGTCGCGCGGCCGAGGCGGATGGACAGTAGCCATGCACAACCTCCAGGTGAGGATCAAGCGCCCGCCCTCGCGCCCGGCTGATCTCGAGCTGATCGAGGCCGAACAACCTCCGCTCACCAACGGCTCATTCCTCGCCCGCGCACTGTGGCTCGCGGTCGACCCGTTTCGGTGCACCTCGGACCTCGCTACGCGGGGATTGCCGCGACCCGGCGATGTCGTGCCGGCGCGCGGCGTCGGGAAGGTCATCGAATCGCGCCACGAGGTCTTCGGAGTCGGCAGCCTCGTGGTGCTCGATTGCGGCCTGCAGCAACTGTGCGTGTCCGCAGGACAGCATGCGCGATTGCTGCATCCGGGACAGACGCCAGCCTCCACGGCGCTCGGAGTTCTCGGCGCCCCCGGCATGGCGGCGTACTTCGGCCTGCTGCATCTGGCGAGGCTGCGCGCGGGGGAGACGGTGCTCGTCTCGGCGGCCGCCAACGCGGCCGGGGCGATGGCCGGCCAGATCGCCATGCTCAAGGGGGCACGAGCCATCGGCCTTGCCGACACGCGCGAGAAGTGCGAGTGGGTGAGGCGCCATGCGCGGCTCTCGGCCCGCATCAACCACGCGGCGGAGAATGTCGTGGCGCGGCTGCGGCAGCTCGCTCCGAACGGGGTCGATATCTATTTCGACAATGTCGGCGGGGAGCTGCTCGAGCTGGTGGTGGCCAGCGGTGTCCTGGCGCGCGGCGCGCGCATCGTGCAGAACAGCGTAACACCGGCGGATCCCGCAGCGCTCCTCGCGCGCGGCGGCCATGCGCCCGGTACCGTCCAGGTACTGCGCGTGGACCCGCAGAGCTACGAGCACCGTCGCGGTGAGTTTCTACGCGATGCGATTGCCTGGTACGGCGCCGGACGCATCGCCACCAAGGATCACGTCGTCGAGGGGCTCGCCAACGCGCCGGCGCACCTGCTGCTCGCCATGCAGGGAGGAAATTTCGGGCGGCCGCTCGTGCGGCTCTGACGCCGGGTTCCTCGCGCCCAACCGGCGTCCCCGAGAAATCACGCTTCTTGATCAGCGGCCGATAACTCAGTCATCGCGTTAAGCGTGATTTCTTGGGGTGGTTCGCGGGGACCCCGGGGGCGCATCCGTGCGCCGTGTGTTGACGCGCTCCGCGGCGGCTTCAGCGCCTGCGGCGCGCACCGCGACGTACGCGCCGCGCCGCGCGTCGGGTACCACGTACCGCGCGCCGTGTAGCGCGCGCCACGCGCCGCCCCACCTGCCGAGCGGTGCGTGCAGTCTTGCGGGCGGCCTTGCGAGCGGCACGCCGCACACCGGGCCTTGCGGCCCTGCGCGCAGTCTTTCTGCCGGCGCGGCGGACCTTTCTCGCCGACTTTCTTGCCGCCCTGCGAACTTTCTTTGCGGCTTTCTTCGCTCGCTTCGCCACTTTCGCGACCACCGCCACTTTCACGGCGGCAGCCCTCGCCGGTGGCGATGAAGGCGCTGCGGCCGCAGGCTTCGTGGGCGCAGCCGCGCTCTTCGGCGGTGCCGGTGACTTGGCGGGCGCGGCGGGCTTCGCCGCAGCCGCTGCCTTTGGCTGGTTCGCGGCGCGCGGTGCTTCCTGCACGGCGAAGGCCCCGCCCTGGGGGTCCATCATCATGGCGATCCAGCTTCCGCCCGGAACCTCCATCGGGCCGTGCAGAAGCCGGCCTCCGGCCGACTTGGCGGCCGCAACCGCGCGGCTTGAGTCCGCAACGTGTACGTAGCTCAGCCAGGAAGGCGCGGTGGAGGGACCCTGCACGTTGCACATGCCGCCGACCTGGGTGCCCCCATGCTGGAATAACTGATAGGTGCCCATCGCGCCCATGTCATGGCCGGGACCCTTGCTCCAGCCGAACAACTGACCGTAGAAGCGCAGGGCACCCGCGACGTCCGTGGTCGCCAGCTCGTGCCAGGAAAAACCGCCCTGTGCGGGCTGCGAACCGGGCGGCGGGCCGCCGCCGGGCGTGAACAGGGCAAAGGTCGCGCCCTGGGGATCCGACAACACCGCGAAGCGGCCCACGTTGGGAATGTCCGCGGGCGGCTTGACGATGCGCGCTCCGAGACCCTGTGCCTGCGAGCAGGTGGAATCGACGTTGGGCGTCCCGACGTAGACGAGCCAGTGCGGCGGCGTCGAGCCGGCTTCGGCCGGCAGCGCCATGAGGCCGCCAATCTGATTCTGTCCAGCCATCCAGATGGTGTAGCCGGGCATGCTGGAGGGCGCGGTCCGCCAAGGCACGACCTTGGGGTAAAAGGCGGCGGCGCCTGCGGTGTCATTCGTCAACAACTCGTGCCAGACGAAACGTCCCAGGACTTCGGCGTTGCTCATGGTGACTCTTCCTCTTGTTTGCGAGCGGCATCTGCGACGGTCGACGAGCGCAACATTTTGCCCTTCTCCGTCGCCGGCTGCCACGGCTCTCGCGCGGCCAGGCCCTCGAAGTGCGTCCGCTGGTGCCAGATGAGATACAGGCCGCTGAGCATGACGATGCCGCCGCCGAAACAAACGCGTGCCGAGGGCAGGACGTGCCAGACCACCCAGTCGATGGCGACTCCCCAGAGAAGGGCCGTGTACTCGAACGGCGTGACGACCGAGGGCGGTGCGGAGCGAAAGGCCTCCGTGAGCAGGTATTGCGCGACCGCCGCCAGTACGCCGAGCCCCAGGAGCCATTTCCAGTGCGCCCGCTCGATGGGCACCCAGCCCGGCGCGGCGATCGCGGCTGCAAACAGCGTCATCAGGCCGACCGTCCAGAAAACCACGCTCACGGTCGTGTCGCTGCGCGTCAATACCCGCACGGTGATCGCGCTCACTGCGTAAGCGACCGCACCGACGAGCGCCGCCAGCGTCCCGAAGGTGCTCAGGCCCGAGGCGCTCGGCCGCAGCATGGTGAGCACTCCGGCAAGGCCGACGAGGATCGCGAGCCAGTTGCGCCAGTCGATCCGCTCCCTGAGCAGCGGCACCGAGAGAGCGGCCACGATGAGCGGCGCGGACAGGAACACGGAGTAGGCATTCGCGAGCGACAGCACCCGTACGGCGTAGATGAAGCCGCCGAGCACCAGCACGGAGAGCATTCCCCGCAACAGGTGCATCGGCCAGCGCCGCGGCCGCAGGTCCCCCAGCCTGCCGCGGAGCAGCACCGGCAGCAGCGTGAAGGGCAGTGAAGTCGCACCGCGCAGCGCCGCGACCTGCATCGGTGGGTAGTAGGCCGCGAGTAGCTTCAGCAGCCCGTCCATGAACGAGAAGACCGCAACCGCGGCCATCATGATCGCAATGGCTCGCAGCCTCCCCTGGCGCACGGGCTCAGCCGCTCAGATCCGCCTCCGGCTGCCGGGCGGTGCGGCTCACCGGACGATAGCGGGTGCCAAGCAGACGCGCCGGCAAGGGAAATGCGCTCATCAACGACACGATGAGCGAGGAGGCATAGGGCACCGACTGGATGAGCAGCACCACCACCCAGGCGAGATGGTCGGGACCTGCGTTCTGGGGCAGTCCGGTGTACGAGACCATCCATGCCGAGAGCATCAGTCCGATCATGATCAGCGTTTCCTCGCGCGCGGCGGCGAGCGCATGCCACAGCCCGGAGGAGCGGCCCTTCTTCGGGGTGCGGAAGAAAGGCTCGCTGCGGGTCACCAGTCCCTTCACCGTCGCCCGTCCGATGGTGTGGGTGAGGGCGAGGCCGGCGATGGCGGCGGCGAGTGTCTGGCGCAGGTTGGCGCCGACCCGCACGTGGTAGAGGTGCACGAGCTTGGCGAGCTTGAAGGTGAAGAGGGACAGCGGCAGCACCGAGTACAGCACGAGCGGCGCGTCCACTCGGCCCGGCGCCCACACCATGGCCAGCGACCAGCCGAGCGCCGCCAGATTGAACAGCAGATTGCAGCCATCGGCGATCCAGGGCAGCCAGCCGGCGACGAAATGATAGCGTTGCCCCGGGGACAACGGCCCTCCCTCGAGGAACAGCGCCCGTGCATGCGCCTTGATGATCTGCATCGCGCCGTAGGCCCAGCGGAAGCGCTGCTTCTTGAAATCGATGAAGGTATCGGGCATGAGGCCGCGGCCATAGCTCTCGGGCACGTAGGTCGCGTCGTAGCCGGCTTCGAAGATGCGCAGACCGAGCTCTGCGTCCTCGGTGATGCACCACTCGGCCCAGCGGCAGGCATCCAGCTGAGCGCGGCGGACCATGGTCATGGTGCCGTGCTGGATGATGGCGTTGCGCTCGTTGCGGGTGATCATGCCGATCTGGAAGAACCCGCGGTATTCGGCGTAGCACATCGCCTTGAAGGCGCTCTGGCCGGCGTCGCGGTAGTCCTGGGGCGCCTGCACGATCGCGATGCGCTGATCCTGGAACACGGGAGTCAGGTCGTGCAGCCAGCGGGGATCGACCACGTAGTCGCTGTCGATGACCGCGACGATCGCCACATCGGGCGCGGTGCGCTCGAGGGCGTAGTTGAGCGCGCCGGCCTTGAAGCCTGCGAGCGGTGCGACGTGGAAGAAGCGGAACCGCGCGCCGAGCTTGGCGCAGTGCGCCTCCACCGGCCGCCACACGCGCTCATCGCGCGTGTTGTTGTCGATCACCAGCACCTCGTAGTCGGGATAGTCGAGCCGCGACAGGGCATCGAGGGTCTCGATCAGCATCGCCGGGGGCTCGTTGTAGGCCGGCACGTGAATGGAGACTTTTGGCGGGCAGGCACTGTGGGTCAGGATCGGCGCACCAAGGCGCCGCCGGTAGTCCACCCAGTGCGCCTCCGCCCACTCGTGTGCCTCGGCGAGCAGCACCAGCAGCACGCCCAGCATGCCGAGCAGCAGCAGCACGCCCGACACCACGCTCGAGACGGTCATGTACTGTTGCGTGAAATCGTAGATGACCCACACGGCAATGGTGGCCGCGGCATATACCACCACCGCGAGGAAGCTGCGGCCGCGGTTGCGCAGCGCATCGCTGTTGAGATACACGAGTCCCAGCACCAGCAGTGACACTCCGATCGAGACGGCA
>Ga0307474_10001515_pt1 | contig 16778 bp, 11 predicted proteins | sample atmos_gasesECM1C_2_FD_203312 | JGI IMG/M metagenome (GOLD analysis project Ga0307474, IMG submission 203312) | Hardwood forest soil microbial communities from Morgan-Monroe State Forest, Indiana, United States - atmos_gasesECM1C_05 | ecosystem: Environmental > Terrestrial > Soil > Temperate... | reverse complement strand
AACAACGATACGTCACGTGCTAGGATACCGCGAGGCCGGGATTGATACCAATTACTGCGGCAAGAATCGAGCACGTCGCGGCAGTCTGGCTGTTCGGACTCATCGCCTTCTTTTGGGCCTTTCACGGGCTGCGGGTGGCTTACGGCTCATTGCGGTTGCCGTGGATCAAGAATTTTGCACCTGCCGGGGATGCGGAGTGCCCGCGGATATCGCTGATTTTTGCCGCGAGGGATGAGCAGGAAAAGCTGCCGGCAGCGCTGGCCACTCTTGCGGCGCTCGACTATCCCAACCTTGAGATCATCGCAGTTGACGACCGGTCGCGCGATTCCACGGGAACAATTCTGGAGGAGTTCGCGCGCGCGCATCCGCGGCTTCGTGTGTTGCATATAAGAGAATTGCCGACTGGCTGGCTGGGAAAGCCACATGCGCTGCAGGGGGCCTACGAGGTCTCGACGGGAGAATGGCTGCTGTTCACGGATGCGGACGTGCGGTTTGCGCCGGATGTGCTGCGGCGCGCGGCCAGGCTTGTCAAGGAGCTGGCGGTTGATCACTTGACTTTGTTCGGTGATGTGGAGATGCATGGATTTTGGGAAACGACGCTGCTTACATTCTTTGGAATGGCATTTCATTTGGCGACCGATCCGTATCGCGTGAGCAATCCGCGTTCCCCGGCCTATGTCGGGGTCGGCGCGTTTCAGATGGTCAAGCGCGCCGCCTATGAGGTGGCGGGTACACACCGGCGGCTGGCGATGGAAGTGGTCGACGACATTAAGCTCGGGAAGATTGTGAAGCAAGCGGGATTCCGAAGTTGCGCGGGCCTGGCGGCGGATGGGGTGGTGGTGCGATGGCACGCCGGTGCGGGAAATATCGTGCGCGGTGTTACCAAGAATTTCTTTGCAAGCGCGGGCTACAACCTGACGGTGGCAATTCTTTCGGCGGTGGCCGTGTTTTTGTCGAACGTGGCACCGTTTATTGCAGTTTTTGCTGCCAACGGCTGGATTCGAATATTTGCAGCGATTGCGGTGACGATTGCTGTTGGTTTTCACATCGGCGTCGATATTGTTATGCGTGTCTCGCCGTTGTATGCGCTGACGCATCCCATCGGCGCGGTGCTGTTCTGCTACATGCTACTGCGTTCGACGGCGGTGACCTTGTGGCAGGGTGGTGTAACGTGGCGCGGCACCTTTTATCCGCTAGAGGAACTCAAACGCGGCGTGGTGTGACGCTCCGAACCCTCGCGTGGTGTCACGAAGCGGCGGACGCCTTTTCCGTGGAATACATGCCCGAGAGGTCGCGCTGTTTCAGGCTGCGAATGCGGTCGCGAAGCTGCGCGGCTTTCTCAAACTCAAATTTCTTGGCCGCTTCGCGCATTTGCCCTTCGAGCTGCTTGAGCAATTCGGCGAGCTGCTGCTCACTCTTCACGTTGGCCGTGGCTGTATCCAGCGCGACCTCGTCAATGGGTATCGTCACATAGTCGGCTTCGACGATGCGCGCCAGCTCCATGTCGACGGACTTGACGATAGATTCGGGCGTGATGTTGTTTTCCCTGTTGTACGCAAGCTGCTTGTCGCGACGCCGGTTGGTCTCGCTGATGGCTTGATTCATGGAACCAGTACGCGTGTCCGCATAAAGAATGGCGCGACCGGATATGTGGCGCGCACAGCGGCCCATGGTTTGGATGAGCGACGTGGCGCTGCGCAAATAGCCTTCCTTGTCGGCGTCCAAGATTGCGACCAATGACACTTCGGGAAGATCCAGCCCTTCGCGAAGAAGATTGATGCCGATCAGGACGTCGAATTCGCCTCGGCGAAGGTCGCGAAGGATTTTGATGCGGTCCAGCGTTTCGACTTCGGAGTGGAGATAACGACAGCGCACGCCGATTTCCGTGAAATATTCGGAGAGATCTTCCGCCATGCGCTTGGTCAAAGTGGTAACAAGCACGCGCTCGTTGCGCTCGGCACGGACGCGAATTTCCTCGAGCAGGTCGTCAACCTGACCCTTCACGGGGCGGATCTCGACCTCCGGGTCAACCAGGCCAGTTGGACGAATCACCTGCTCAACGAAACCGCCGCCCGACTTCGTCAACTCATAGGGACCGGGAGTCGCCGAGACATAGAGCGCCTGATTCACCCGATGCTCGAACTCTTCGAAGGTGAGTGGACGATTGTCAAGTGCAGAAGGCATGCGAAAGCCGTAGTTCACCAGAGTCTCTTTGCGAGAACGATCGCCGGCGTGCATGCCGCGGACTTGCGGAATCGTTTGATGGGATTCATCGACAAAGAGCAAATAATCCTGCGGGACGTAGTCCAGCAATGTGGGAGGAGCTTCGCCGGGCAGCCGACCGCTTAGATGGCGTGAATAGTTTTCGACGCCATGGCAATAGCCAATGGTACGCATCATCTCGATGTCAAAAAGAGTGCGCTGGGTCAGGCGTTGCGCCTCGACAAATTTTCCAGCGCGCTCCAGTTCTTTTTTCCACCATTCGAGCTCTTCGTAGATGGTGACAATGGCGCGCTCGCGCTGTTCGGTTGGCATCACGTAGTGTGTCTTGGGATAGATGGGCACGCGGGTCAAGTCTTCCTGCCCGGCCCGAACTTCCCCGGTGAGTGGGTCGATCTGGCGCAACGCGTCGATTTGCTCGCCCCACATCTCGATCCGATACCCGTTGTCTTCGTAGGTCGGATAAATCTCGATCATGTCGCCGCGAACGCGAAACGTTCCGCGACGCAAGTCTTCAGAACGATCGTACTGAATATCGACGAAACGGCGCAGTAGTGCTTCTCGTGAGGTGTGCTGGCCTTTTTCGAGCATGACCAACATGCCGTAATAAGCTTCCGGCGAGCCCAGGCCGTAGATGCAAGAGACGGACGCAACGATGACCACGTCGCGACGTTCAAAGAGCGAGCGAGTGGCGCTCATACGCAGCTTGTCGAGCTCGTCGTTAATGGTTGCCTCTTTCTCGATATACACGTCAGCGGAGGGGACGTAGGCTTCTGGCTGATAAAAATCATAGTAGCTGACAAAATATTCGACCGCGTTCTCCGGGAAAAAACTCTTGAACTCATGGTAGAGCTGAGCGGCCAAGGTTTTGTTGTGCGCCAGAACCAATGCCGGGCGATTTACGGCTTCGATCACTTTGGCCATGGTGAACGTCTTGCCCGAACCGGTGACGCCCAGCAGCACCTGGTGCTTCTCGCCGGCCTCCACGCCGCGGACGAGTTGCTCGATGGCCGCGGGCTGGTCGCCGCGAGGTTGGTAAGTGCTGCGCAATCGAAATTGCACGGGAGAGTCTCCTGGCGGCCCGCTGGGGCCAGCCGAAACTTTCATTATACTCCTGGCCGCAAGCGGCAGGACGACCTGACTTGATCGAGGGAGAACGTCGGTCCAGAAACCGAAAATTAAGGAGAGTTCTGTGAATTGAGCGGAGTCTGCACCACGAGGACAACTTCCGAGTGACTCCTAGCATTGACGCCGTAGCGAACACGATTCGAGCCATCCGTTTTTGCCACCGTAACATCCATTTCCTGGGTGGATTCCTCGGTGGCCCGAACGAGAAGACCGGATTTCAACGAAATGTAGGTGATGATGCGATTGGCGCCGCGAGCTGTACCGGTGGTACGCAATTCGTGGAGCTTAAAGTCCTCAGGAGTGGCATTTGTTGGATTGGAATCCTGATGGAGAGTGGCGTTAGTGAGAATCACCGCGCAGGTTTCCGATTGCGCATCGGATGGAGCAACGCCGCCCTGTACGGTCAGCTGCACGGCGCGGCAAGGTTCATCCCGTACGTAGGTAGACTCGCGTCTCCAGCGAAGGCCTGCTATGGGAGCCGGGGACCTTTCCGCTTCTACCGAATTCCATTTCTGAGCGACACGGACGCCCGGCGTGCGCGAATCGGCGGCCAGCAGAAAGCGCGAGGCCCACTCTTGCCAGGCTTGCTGCTGCTCGGGAAATAGTCCGTCGAGGCCGGTCACCTGATCGAGCTGTCCATTCGAAAGAATCGTAAACTCAACGAGTTTCCCCTTAGGATCTTCCCTTTGTACCTGAGAGGGCAGCTCAATCTGCGGAACATTTAAATGGGAGTCGGAGTTGAGGACTTCGAACTTTGTTCGCGCGTGAATGATGGCTCGATCGCCCTGCGCCTGAACACTGAGGACTTCGAGGCGCAAAAGCGCGTTTACCTCAATTTTTGCGGAGTCGTCAGGTGTAGCAACGATCACCGAACTCTGTGTCTTGATTTTTTTTTCGCTGTGATAGCTGACCTGATAGGCCAAGGTTTGGCCAGCTCGCAATCGTGGAAACATGTTGACGCTCGCACGCTGTTCTTTCGGCGCGCAAACAGAAGCTACGAGCAAAACGATTGCGGCGCAAACCGAGATAGGGTGCTTCGCCCGACCGAATAGATCGCGAAACCGCATCATTGAGCGACGCCGGCAGAGATCATTTGGTTTTTGCTGGCCCGCCGCTGCCATCGCTACGCGCTTTCAGGCGACGATCAAAGAAATCGCTGGTGGCATGATATCCGGCGAGCCAGTTGCGGTGCAGCAGAAAATCGTGGACGTCGTCCGGGAAAACAAGTTGCTCAATCGCTACGCCGCGGGCACGCAAGCGGGCCACCAGGTCTACGGTTTGCGCAAAGTAGACGTTGCGGTCATCGTCTCCGTGGATAAAGAGCACAGGAGACTTCCATGTTTCTACGGAGGTGACCGGCGAAGACTCATGGGCCAGTTTGGTCAGCTCCGGAGAAATGTTCTTGCCGTCCCAATTATCCGTGGGCCAATCGTGGACGCCGTGGAAATCCACGCCGGCGGCGAAAATATCGGAATTACGCGCAAGACCAAGGGCGGTGAGGTAGCCACCATAACTTCCGCCCCACAACCCAATGCGTGACGGGTCCACATCGGCGCGCCCTTGCAGATACTTGCCAGAGGCAACGATGTCCTTGTATTCGCTGGCGCCACGTCCTGCGCGCCCGGGGGCTTCGCGGAACGAGCGGCCGTAGCCGATGCCGCTGCGATAGTTCACCGAGAGCACGATGTAGCCGCGGCTCGCCAGATACTCGTTCATCGCGTACGAATTCGCGTAGTAATACATGTAGTGCCAGCCGAGCAGCATTTGCCGGATGGGTCCGCCATGCATGAAGACAATCGCTGGTTTCTTTTCCTTAGCATTCGCGTTCGGTGGGAGAAAAAGCTGCCCATGAATTTCCAGCCCGTCTGCCGCTTTGAAAATCACCTGCTGCGGGGCCACTAGCGCGTCAGTCAGAGGATTATGGGACCACGAATCCGGGCCAAGGATCTTAGCGTTCCCCGGCTCGTCCAACTTACTCCAAAACGTTTGGCCAGGCAGTCGAGGACCGGAAGCGAGATAGACCAGGGTCTTCCCGTCGCTTAGTGCAACGGGACTCCACTCAATGCCTGGGTTCGCAACCCCTTTAGTGATCGTGACAGGTTGCGGCTCATCTTTGTCGAGGCCGACACGCCAAATGTGCCGGCGGTCGATGTCGCCGCAATTGGAGTTAAACAGTACAGTCTTTTTGTCAGGCGTGAGGGACCATTGCTCAACCTCGCAATTTCCGGGAGTGAGCAACCGCGGGGTGCCGCCATCAGCGGAAAGCGCATAAAGATGCTGCCAGCCATCCTGTTCGGAGGCGATCAATAGGTGATTGTCCGCGGCCCAGCGAATCACTCCTCCGCCGGTATCTTTGGCCATGAACGGATAGGAACCATCGGGCGATGCGCTGCTGTGCCAAATCTCTCGCGCATTTCCTTCCGCCTCCGCAGTCCAAATCGCCCACGGGTGAGGCTTGTCTGGCTGCAGGAAATAGCCCGCAGGCGTGTCGCGGGGCTCGGCGGGTCTGCGCACAAACGCAATGTGTTTTCCGTCCAGTGACCACACCGGATCGCTATCTGTATCCACACTGGGAGCAACAAAATGCAGCGATTTTGCGACGGCGTCGTAGACGGCGATAAAGCTATGATCGGTTCGTGCGGAGACAAAGACCAATTGCGAGCCGTCCGGCGACCATTCTTCGGAATGATTTTGCCCGCGGACGATCAATTGCTTCGGTTTCTCAGCGCCGTCCAAAGGAGCTATCCAGATTTGCCCATCGCGAACATAGGCAATGACTCCTTTTGCGGAAATTTTCGGTGAATCGCCGCCGTCTACCCTCCTGGGCTCGCCGCCGCTCCAGGCGATGCTCCACACCGTTTGCTCCGTTCCTGCGGGATTGCTGGTCGGATTGGGGAATTGCCCGGAGGCATTCTTGCCCTCGCCTCGAACATAGACGATCGCGTTGCCGGCCGCCGAGAAATTCAATTCGGAGATGGGCTGGCCATCGTCCTCCAGGTACGCGGTCAGCCGGCGTGCGCTGAAGGACGGTCCTTCCGCGACCCATATATTACGCTCGCCTTCCTGGTTGAGCGTCCAAGCAAGGCGATTGGCGGTCTGGGCTGCGGTTAGATTTTCGGGGAACGGCGCGCTCATGAGGTCTTCCAGAGTGAAGCTTTTCTGCGCCCAAGCGCACTGCGTTAAACATGCCACCGCCAGCACGAGCACGAAACATTTTTTCACTTTTCTCGACCTCTTGTTCCGACCGAATTTACGGAATCCGCTTAATCCGCCGGGCGGCGCGCTACGAGCCGTTCAATCGAAATCTTTGGCACATCCAGCGGTCCCGAAATCTTCAAGACATAACCTTGCTCCGGAAGGCTATCCCCAGTTTGCTCATCAATCAACGTTTTCAAGGTCAGATCGGAAACCTGTGCAAAGCTCATCGTCCCCTTGAGCAAGGTCATTTCCGAACCTTCCAGGCGCAACCCGGGAAAAATGATGCCCCGATCACGCACCAGAAAAGTGCCTTCCCCTGAGGCCCATCGTGACGCGCCCTCGCGCGGCGCGCCCTCAGCCATGCTTGCGTTCACATCCCAGCCGCGGAATTCGACGTCGCGCAATTTCAGATCGCCTTTTCCCGCCAGGTGCTGCAGCAGTTCGTCTCGGCCAACTCCTTGCGTAGTGAGATGCACTATTCCAGACGCGAGTCCCGTGAAGCGTTCCATCAAATTGTTAGGCGTTGGAACTTGCCGCAGATCAACGTGTTCCAGCTCTGCGGTCACGTCGTAAGTTGGGCGCGGCAGGAATACAGCCCGCAGCTTGGCATGCAACGTTCCTCCGGCGCAGCGACCTTCCGCTTGATGCAACTCCAAGTGCAAATCGTGCAAAGCGCCGCTCGCGCGCACTTGATCCAGTTTGATCCCCTCCAACGTAAATTCGTCGAAGCTCAAGTCGCCTTCGGCGTTCACCCGCCGGAGCAGCTCACTAGCCGCATTGTTTTCGGCACTTCCGAGTAAAGAAGGAAGCAGGCGTTGCAGCCAGCCGGGCCTGGCGCGCGGCCCCATCCAACGATCGAGATCGGCAGCGTCAACATGATCAGCACGAAGCTGAAAATTCCATTTTGAACTGCCGTCGGAGTCCGCAACTTCGGCTTCCGTCACCCGCCCGGACCATGTCGCCCCGAACGCCTCCACACCCGTCACGCTGGCGATGCGCAAGCCGTCCTTCCAGTCCAGCCTCCCCTTATTCAGTTGCAATGGCTGATTGAGCCCGGCAACCTGCAGCCTTCCTTTATTAACATCCAGATGACCTGTCCAACTTTTGGTCACGGCCGCATCGTCCCATTGATAGTTCAACGCGGCCGACACCGGTCCGGCCAACTCCCAGCCGTGATTTATCGGCCGCCCCAGGGCAGCCATTACCTTAAGCACAGCCTCGGCATTTTCTGTCCGGCCATCCATACTCACACTTCCCACGCGTCCGCTGAAATCATGCATAAAGCTGACACTCACTTCGCTCTTGCTCTCCCCGGCGCTTCGCCGCTTCGTCGTTACCGCCAGAAGCGCTGTCGATTCAGGGCGCTCCGGCGCCGCGTAGGAAATGCGAATTGGTGCGGTAATCAAACTCGTTCGCTGGCGGCCGCCTTGAAACGCACCAACTCGCACAGGAGCGTCCAGGCCTGGGACGCGCACTTCCCCACCGGCGCTGGAGAAAGCTGCTTCCCCAATCTCCAGCGGCCATCCACGCAGCACAACCGCTCCGGTAAAGTATTGCTCGGCTACAATCGCATTGTTCACGTTGGGATCAAACGCGCGATACCAAGCCAGCAGGTCAGCCGCTTGGATTCCCGCCGAATCCAGGCGGACTTCCCAAGCGGGTGCCGCATTTGCTGCGAAGCGAGCGCTACCCCGCAAATTCGATTTGGCGGTTTCGACGATCAACCGCTCCGCGGAGACGATGCGCAGGCCCGCGTTCCAGCGGCCTTCCAGGTTCACATTGGCAGCCGGATTATCCAGGCGTTCACTCAGATCCCAGCGGTGAATCTGGCTAGCGCGCGCCTGTAAGGCAAAGGTCCATTCACCAGGTTGAGGGTGGACTGCTCCGGCGCTTTTTGCCGATCCATCCAACGAAAAGGTGCCGCGCACCCCATAGTCCTGCCCGCGCAACAAGCGCAGCACATCCGCGAGAGAAGCTTTGCCCCAATGTACCTGGATCTCAGCGGGCTGCAGGCGCGCCGAGGTTCCCGCAACATCGCCTCGAACCATCACTGTCCCCGCGGCCTGCAACGTCACGCCGCTGCGCCACGGCTGGGCTTCGACTTGCAATTGCCAGCGGCCCGGCGAAACTTGCTCCACGCTGCCGGACACTCCCAAGAATGCGAAGGGCAGCTTTTCATCGCCGATCTTGAAATTAATTCGACCGTCGTCGATGTCGATTTTCTGCAAGCGGTTCGAAGGCGTCTGTTGCGCGCGCGGGCCATAGAATCGAGATCCGGCCCCAAGGGTTGACTTCGCCGGCGGCAACCAGCGCTCAAGATTCCATGCGCCTTCGTCATTGCGGACCAGGACCAAGCTGGGCCGGCTCAGCGACAGCGTGCCAAACTCAAAATGGCCCCGCAGCAGCCCGCTCCATCGCAAACCAGCTGTCAAACGCTCCGCCCGCAGGAAATATTCGCTGCCGAACGCCGGGTCCTCGCCAATGCTGACCTGCTCGGCTTCCAGCACAGGCCTGGGCAATAGAAGAATGTTGAAGTGGCGAACCTCTACGCTTCTACCAAACGCGCGCTCCAGGTGCGCGACCAAGTACGTGTGGATACCGCGCGCACGGCCCAGAAAAGACGCCCCGACCTGCGCCAAGACCAAAAACGTCAGGAGTAAGAGCGCAGGTCTCAACCATTTGCGTACACGCTGCATGATGTTCGAGAGTTTCGCAGACTGCCGAGAAAATGGGAAGTAACGCCAGTGCCGACTTGTCAGTGTACTGTGCGGAGCATTCGGCTCCAGCGAGTGCGCTGCGGCAAATGCAACAAGGTATCCACCACACTCTTTAGCCGTTGCAAAAAGCTACTCTGCCCATAATCAGCGCTGTTTGCTTCCACCGACCAGTAGATCAAAAAGGGCCGGCCCATGATCGCGTCGCGATCCACAAATCCCCAGTAGCGGCTGTCCAGGCTGTGATCGCGATTGTCCCCCATTGCGAAATACTTTCCGGAGGGAACGACAATCTCTTCGCCTCGAACATATTTCTTGATCTCGTGCGCCCATTCCATCACCACCGGGCTGGCGTATAGCTGATTACCCATGGGCGGAAACGCATAATTCAGCGGATCGTAACCGGCGCCAGGATCATGCACAACGTAGGGTTCGATGAGCGCGCGGCCATTCACGTATACGCGCTGATCTTCGACCTTCAGCCGGTCACCTGGCAACCCGATCACTCGTTTCACAAAGTGCTGATGATCCGCGAACGGATACTTGAACACAATGATGTCCCCGCGCTCGAGCGGCCGATAGGGCAACAATTTCTCGTACCACGCGCCCTGGCCTCCGAAGATAAACTTATTCACCAACAAGTGATCGCCGATCAGCAGCGTCCCTTCCATCGATGCGGATGGGATTTTGAACGCCTGGACAATGAACGTCGTCCCGAAAAGCGCGAGAATCACAGTGACCAGCAAAGACTCCAAATATTCTGAAAGAGTCGCTTCGTCACCGCGAGGCTCAGCATTGCTGGCGGGTTCCTGGTGCTCTGCTTCCTGCGTCAGTGTTTCTTCGGACATTTCGGGGTCAGCTTTTCACTTCCGTTTGCACCAGGCGCTCAAGCGCCGTGCCGGCGGCGCGCTGCTCCGCCTCCTTCTTTGTGCTTCCTTGCCCGGAAGCCAGGCAACAGCCCTCCGCCCAAACTTCTACCTGAAATATCTTTTGATGATCCGGCCCGCTCTGCGCGGCAAGGCGGTACTCCGCAGGAGGCTTGCCGCGCCCCTGCAAAAACTCCTGCAGCGCGGATTTGCGGTCGGTCTCAAACAGGGGGTTGGCGCCTTCCTCCAAAGCTAGCTCGAAAAGCGTAAGCCGCAGCATCTCTTTTGCCGCCGCCAAACCCCCATCCAGATAGATCGCCGCTACTACCGCCTCAAACGCATCGGCCAGCAAAGCCGGTTTGTCCCGTCCTCCCGTTTTTTCTTCGCCGCGCCCCAGTCGAAGATGTTCGCCCAGATGTAGCCGGCGAGCAGCCAACTCGAGCGCTTGCGCGTTTACCAGCCGCGCACGGCTCTTCGAAAGCTGCCCTTCGCTCCATTTTGGAAACTTCTCCACCAGATATTCGCTGGCCAACAGATCCAGCACGGCATCGCCCAAAAACTCCAACTGTTCGTTGTTCTCCGCCGGCTGAACGTCGCCCGGGTCTGCAGCTCGCAGTTCCGGAATCGCCGAGCTGTGCGTCAGTGCACGCCCCAGCAACTCGCGATTACCGAACGCATGGCCCAGTCGCTCCTCCAGCTGTTCGTCAGAATTAGTCATTGCACAAGCACGTGCCGTCGCACAACACGCCGCTTCCATCAATTAGGAGCGCTCAGTTGCGTAGAACCTTGTTTTTTGGCGTCTTCCGCGCCGCTCTTGCAAGTCGCTTGCAGCGTGCTTTGCACCGCAGCGCATTTTGAGAACGCCGCTGCCGCGGCTTCAAAGTGCGACGTCTGCTTATTGGCGACGCCCAGCAGGTAATAGTTAACCGGGTCGGGATCCGGATGGACATCAGCCTTCACCGATTGTTCTAGCTCCGGCACAGCCTCGGAAAATTTTCCCCTGCGAATGTACACCAGCCCGAGCCCGCTGTGCGCCATCACCAGCGTGTCATTCTTCGCGTTAGTGAACGCTTCGTCGGTCAAATTTTCCGGCTTTGACAGCGTCGGCGTAATCTCGATGGCTCGCTTCGAATACAATTCGGCCTTGTCCAACTGCTTCGCCGCGTCGGGCGCCTTGGCGTTATATGTGCGAGCCAAAGCCTGTGCCATTACTGCGAGCACCGGCGCGTCGTTGGGGTTTAGCTCAACCTCTTTTTCCCCGACCTCCAGCATTTTTGGCACCTGTTGCGTGGCAAAGTATCCGGATACAAGAGCCTGATACATTGACGGGCGGTAACGGCTCTGCGGATACTTCTGCAAAAACTCCTCGGCCATTTGAATTCTCTTATTGGGGTCAGACGCTTGTTGCGCTGCTTTGGCCGCGGACTCCTCTTCGGGGGTGGGCGGCGCACTGTCCATTGAGAGCGGCGCCGGGTTAGGTTGCTTATCCTTGTCTGCAGGAGGTTGCTGCTGTGGGGCAGGTTGCTGCTGGCTGGGCTGAGCTTGGCTGCCTTGCCCTGGCTGTCCGCTTTGCGACCCAGCCGACGCCGTGTGGCACAGCAAAAATACCGTGAGCACCCCCGCGCCCGCCAAAATGATTCTTTTCCCTCTCATCTTTACCTCTCCGATGCTAGATTTGGTTCTGGTGGTCCGTGGGCTTGAGACGTACTCCCATCATCGTTTAGATGCCATATCAGCGCCAATTTCTCTAGGGTCTCTCCGCCGGCTTCGCCGCATTGAACGCAGCCAATCCTTTTTGCGCCGCTTGCCGTGCTTGGTCTGGACTCCCGCTGACCGCCAGCGCCTCCTGATATTGCGTTTTGGCCAGATCAGCCTGCCCTTCATCATCGTAGATCCGTGCCAAATAAATATGCGACCAGGCCAATACCATCGGGTCATCTGTGGCACTGTGCACGCCAGACGTCAACCTGCCGAAGACTTCTTTAGCTCGCACGCCATCATGATCCATCAACGCCACTAATCCAATGCCGTACCATGCCCGCGTCTGGTCCGGATACTTCGCCAAAACTTTTTGAAACGACGACTCCGCAGCACGCGGGTTCTTCTCCGCAATCCTTCGTTCTCCTTCCGTCAACGCGGCGATGGCGTCAGGATCGTTCGGCACTGTGGTTGGCGTTAGCCTCTTTCTCCTCGCGACTTCTTCGCTCCCGCTTTGGTCCCGCTTCACCGCACCGCTCGCCGCCGCGAATTTTATCGCTTGAACGCGCTTGGCTTCCACATTGACGTCAATCGACCTCACCATCTCCGGGAAAAACAGCCTCATCGACGGCTCGGACCTTTCAAAATTCCCGAGTGCGGAAAACAACGGCCTCACCAACACATAGCCATCCGCATCGTTCATGTCCAACCCCGCGGCGCGCTCGCTCGGCGACATTCGTCTCAGCTTTAGCTCTACCGCCCGTACCAGGCATTCGGCGAAATACGAAGGGTAGTCATCTCTCAGGTCTGCCACCAATCGCGGCGCTCGCGCCGCCGACTCAAACAAAGGCTTCTTCACCGCGACTACATGGGGATATTGAAGCGGCAGCGGATCAAGCAAAAAGTGCAAGTATGCGTGGCGAACCGTATCTGTCGGCACGTCGTCAGCGCCGCTCAGCACGATGGCGTAATGATCGCCGAAATTGCGCACGTTGGTAATACGACCCACCAGTGGCTCTAGCATCACGGTAAACGTTCGCGGGTTTGCGTTATTCATCATCTCGCGAAGGTAGTTGGTGGCCACAAAAACGATCTGCGACACCGAATCATGAAGTCGCTCGATTTCACGGTTATACAAAGGCTGCAGTTCGCGCCACAGCCGCCCGATCTTCTGCTCCTGATAATAGGACGAAAGGATTTCGCTGAATCCTTCCAGCGCGATCACCTCCGGCGGCAGTTCGTCGCGTCGTAGAGTTGGTTCGAACTTGGGCGCCGACCCGGAAACTAATCCAAACCACACATACTGCGAGAGCATCGCACCTTCGTCGGCAAGCTGGTGCTTCTTGTAGAATTCGCGCACCGCGTCCACCGCTGGCCCTTGCTGGTGCTGCATCCGATCGCGGAGCTGCGCGCGCAACGGATGCCAGTTGGCCGCGCTCACGTCCGACTCGAACCCTGCCGCCAGCAACGCACACATGGTCGTGAACATCGCTTCGCTTCCGTCGACCGTAACGTTCGTCACTGGACTGGCATGCATGCGGGGGCCAGCCGACGGCGTAGCTTGGGACCCCGCCCCTTCGCACTTTGCTGCCCCGGGCCAGACGAGCCATATCAATAGAAATGGAACGAGCCCGGCAAGCAAGCCCGTGGTATAGCCGCAGCGTCGCGCTGATGCCGTGTCCGTTGTTTTTTGTTTTTTCCCCTGAATCCCTTGCATCTTCTCAACATACAAGGCGTTCATCCGATGAGTCAAGGAACCGAGCCGCCTTTTTCACGCCCCTTAGCAACATATGCGTCCGTTGCAAGCATCTCTCTAGAGTGACCTTGTTCTTCCTGCAGTCGGTTATCGTCCTATGAAAAAGTGGCTGTCACTTTTTCTGCTCGGTTCTGCTTGCACAACGCTAGCTATCTGCGCTGTCCGCGTCGCTGCTCAACTCGTCCGTCAAGATAATCCGACACCCGCGACCAGGGACTCCAGGACAAAGCAGGATCCAACCGGCAAACGCCGTATTTCCCAGGAACTTCAAATTACTGGTGATCAATCCTGGACCGACACGGGGATCGATGTGCGTCCCGGCGAGCACATCATCGTCACGGCTAAAGGTACTCTCCGCTACGGTGACGCCAAGGAAGACAATGGACCGGACGGCATCTCTCGCGGTTTCAAAGATCTGCTTCGGATCCTGCCGTTCAACGGCGCAGGTCGTGGCGCACTGATCGGCCGCGTCGGGGACGCGGAGATCGCGCAGCCTTTTCTCTTGGGAGCTCACCGCGACGTCATCGTTCCCGTGGCTGGAAAACTTGCAATCGGAATTAATCAAGCTGGTGACGACATCGGCGATGGCACCTACGCTGTTCGCATCGAGGTCCAAGCGCCCGATTCGGACTCCGCATATCGCCCCGCGCGCCAAGTCAAATCGCTTTCTGGTGTGGACGCTACCCTATGGACCAAAGTCCCCCGCCGCGTCACCGACAAAAATGACACCCCCGGCGACATGGTCAACTTCCTCATTATCGGCTCGGAAGACGCTATGCAAAAGGTCTTCACCACGGCCGGGTGGGTCAAAGTCGATGCTGATGTGCGCGGCACCGTCCTTCACGGCATCCTCGAGAGCATTTCCAAGGAATCGTACCTAACCATGCCGATGAGTCCCTTGTATCTTTTCCGCCGTCCGCAGGACTACGGCTGGGCGCACGCCGAACCGATAAAGGTCGTGGCCTCACGCAACCATTTGAGAATCTGGAAGGCGCCCTTCGAAATTGATGGCCGGGCCCTGTGGGTCGGCGCGGCCACCCACGACATCGGCTTCGATCGCGATCAGCGCAATGATGGCATAACCCACAAAATTGATCCCGATGTCGACCTTGAGCGCGATTACGTCGAGAAAACACTCACAGCCACAGGCCTCATCGATGAGGTCTCCTATGCTCTTCCGAGTAATGCTCTCAGAGATGCAAGGACCGCCACTGGCGGTTCCTTCCACTCCGATGGCCGCGTTCTCATCTTAAAAATCGGCGACCGCGTTGGGAGTGTTTCCGCTCAATCCTCGAGTCACCGCTAGCGCTCTGGCTTACCCTAACCACCTCCATGCCACGTCGCTGTTAACTTGCCAGTGCGACCTGTGAGGACGTTTCTTCCCGTAACATCCGGCGCAAACCTAAAGGATTTACTTGATACCACCTTTCCTTTACGCATCGCACAATACTGCCGATATGGCGGCCACTACTCAATCTCACGTTCATTTCCTCGACGAACCACCTGACGGCCGCCACATCTTTTTGGGCTGTTTGCGAACTGAAGTCGCACCGCATTCGACCTAGTGGAACTGCTTCCCTCCCGGTTCTCTCTACGAAGGTAAGAGTGTGTCGCAACTCTTTGACGGTTCCGAAGCTCCACCCAGCTCGCCGCTTTTAACGGCGCCGCAAATGTCTCCCCCGTCTTTCGCCCAGGAGACCATGCTCTTCTGGGACAAACTCGTTCCCCACAGCGCCGTATATAACGTCCCGATCGCGTTCAGCATACAAGGTCCCCTGGACCGCCGGGCCCTTGCCGACAGCGTCGATCTAATTATTTCCCGCCACCAGGTCTTGCGATCCAGTTTTCGAGTGGATCGTGGCGAACCATCCGTCGTGGTCATGCCCCAATGTCAAACAGGCCTCTCCTTCCTCGATCTTTCACACCTATCCCGGTCGGAAGCCACAACGGTCGACCAAGCCGTAAACGCCGAAGCTCGTCGTCCTTTCCACCTTGCACAAGACTTGATGCTGCGCGCCGCCCTCCTTCGATTATCCCCATCCGAGCATCTGCTCGTGCTGACCATGCACCACATCGCCGCCGACGGGTGGTCGGTCGGGGTCCTGGTGAAGGAGTTATCGCAGGCTTATCTCGCGTTGGCCGGTAAAGCCGCCGACGCAGCGAATGCTCTGCCTCCTCTACAAGTCCAATATGCCGATTTCGCCCGTTGGCAGCGTCAGTTCGTTAGCGGGCCCGCATCAGAACGTTGCCTTACCTTCTGGAGACAGCAGCTTGAAGGCGTCGCCGCTAATTCCGAAGGCCTACCTCCCGACCATCCGCGCCCGCCACAGCAAACCTTTGCCGGCGCCACACTGCGCACCACTCTTCCCGGTTCCTCGCTTTCCGATTTCGCCCAACTTGGTCAACTCCGCCGCGCCACGCCCTTTATGGTTATGCTCGCGGCTCTTCAAACTCTTTTGCAGAGCTATTCCGCCAACGATGAATTGATGGTAGGTGTTCCTGTCGCCAACCGCCGCCCCGAATTTGAGCCGTTAATCGGTTGCTTCATAAACATGGTTGTGGTCCGGGGCGATCTCTCCGGCAATCCCACTTTCCTGGAGCTCTTAAGTCGTGTCCGCGAAACCGCACTTGCGGCGTTCCTCCACCCCGAACTGCCTTTTTCCGAAGTAGTTCGCCATTTGCGCCCTAAACGTAGCGCGAACCGCACTCCGTGGTTCCAGATCCAGCTCGTTTTGCAAAATTATCCGATGCCCTCGATTGATTGGCCCGGTCTGACCGTGCGCCGCTTTGAAGTCGACACCGCGACGTCCAAATTCGATTTAAGCGTGCTGATCGAGAAAAAGGACGACCTCGAAATCGGGTTCGAATACAACACCGACTTGTTCGATCGATCCACCATGCAACGCCTGCTCGACGACTACGCTAGCCTTTTGCGCCGCGTCGTGAAACATCCCGACGCTCGGCTTCGCGATCTGTCCCTCGGCGCTATGGTTTGTTGATCTTGCTGAACGCAGGAGTAAATCTGAATCAAGAAGCGGAGTCGCGCATCTTCGGTTTTTTTTAACACACGTAATGTATGAGCACATTCTCATCCAGTGAATCTCGGTTTGGTTCCAATTGGCTTCAATTTCTGAAGCGTCCCTTGCCTCCGAAACAAGGCAGGCGCGTCGCTCTTGAAGATCCTGGGCCTTCTCTTTC
>Ga0307474_10001513_pt1 | contig 16800 bp, 11 predicted proteins | sample atmos_gasesECM1C_2_FD_203312 | JGI IMG/M metagenome (GOLD analysis project Ga0307474, IMG submission 203312) | Hardwood forest soil microbial communities from Morgan-Monroe State Forest, Indiana, United States - atmos_gasesECM1C_05 | ecosystem: Environmental > Terrestrial > Soil > Temperate... | reverse complement strand
GCAAGTGACGGAGACCCCGACGAGCTCTCTGTCTTCGCGGCGGCATCCTCGATGGTTTTGGCAGCGGCGTCGCGCTTGGCGCCGTACGCCGTGCCGATCTCAACCCAGTCGCGGCGCGGCGCTTTCAAGTATGCGTCGAGGATTTGATCGCCAACCGCTTCCATGGCCATGCCCGACTCTTGATTCGTGAACACCAGAACGCCGAGCTGAAGTTCAGGGATCATGGCGACCCAAGTGACGCTGCCCAGCACACCGCCGGTGTGCGCGACTTTCCTGTATCCCAGCACGTCTTGCACTCCCCAGCCCAAAGCGTAGCCGTTGAAGTGGGTGCGATACATCGTCGTGAACAACGGGCTTACCGGGATGATGGTATTCATGCTCCACATTTCTTCGCTGCGTTCAGCAGTGAATAACTGCTGGCCGGTCGGCATCTTGCCGGCGGCGAGTTGGGTTTCGAGCCACTTCGCCATGCCATTGATGCTGCAGTTGATGGTTCCTGCCGGCCCGACTGCATCCATGTTGAGAACTGGAATCGCCTTGAGCTCGCCTTTGATCACCACGTGCGGGGAGGCGACGTCGCTGCGATCCGAAATCCGGGTATAGCTCGCCGCACAGGACCGCATTTGCAGCGGATCGAGAATGCGTTCCGTGACGAAGTCTTCCCACGATTTTCCCGTCACGGCGGGAATTATCTGGCCGGCCACCATATAGAGCAGGTTGTCGTAGTCAAATTTGCTGCGAAATCCGGAGACCGGCTTGAGATAGCGCAGGCCGTGGATGATCTCATCTCGGCTGAAGTCGGTGGCCGGGAAAAACATCAGGTCGCCCGCGCCCATGCCAAGACCGCTGCGATGAGTGAGCAAGTCACGAATCGTGAATTCGCGCGTCACATAGGGATCTTGCATCCGAAACTGCGGCAGGTAGTCGATCACCTTGTCGTCCCAGTGAATCTTGCCGGCGTCGACCAGGAGCGCAAGGGCGGCGGTGGTAAACGCCTTGGTGTTGGAGCCGATTTGAAACAGGGTGTCGGCATCAACTTGTGCCGGCTTGCCGAGTTCGCGCACGCCGTACCCCTTGGCGTAGACCAGCTTTCCGTCTTTGACAATGCCCACGGCCATGCCGGGCACTTGAAACGCCTTCATGGCGCGCGCCACGGTTGCATCGATCGTTGACGGCGAAATCGGCAGCGCCGGCGGCGCGCCCGCCCAACTCGCAATCGAAGGCAAGTAGGCGAGAACGAGGATGATCGGCAAGCGTTGAACGATTGATCTCACGGTAGGCTCCTGCAGCTCCAGATGTTTACTATTGCTCTGTATAGGATCATTCTAGCCCAATTAGGACACTTGGGGCATGAGCATGCAAATATCCCTCGGCAGGATTGCAACGGCGGCGATGCTCATCATCACGGCGTCGAGCGGCCCGGCGGTCCTGGCAAACCCAGCATCCGCGGACGTTTCGCCAGCGCTCACGCAGTCGGACGCCGATGCGTGGTTAGACGGTTTCATGCCTAACACGCTGGAGTCGAACGATATTGCCGGCGCTGCGGTGGTCATCGTCAAAGACGGCCAGGTGCTTACCCAGCGCGGCTTCGGCTACGCGGATGTAGCGGCGCGTCAGCCGGTGGACCCCGAGACCACGATGTTTAGAGCGGGATCGATTTCAAAATTGTTCACCTGGACTGCCGTCATGCAGCTGGTGGAACAACATAAGATCGATCTGGACGCCGACATAAATCAGTATCTGGATTTTAAGATTCCGCCGTATGAGGGCAAGCCGATTACGGTGCGCAACCTCATGACGCATACCCCGGGTTTCGAGGAAGCTTTCAAGGGCGGTATTCGTTTCAGCGGCCAGGTGCCCCCACTGGATGAGGTGCTGAAACAAATGCTGCCCGAACGCGTTTATGCGCCGGGCACGACACCCGCCTATTCGAATTATGGCGCGGGCCTTGCGAGTTATATCGTCCAACGCATCTCCGGTATTCCGTTCGAGGAATACGTGGAGCGCAACATATTTGCGCCCCTCAATATGACCCACTCTTCTTTCCGCCAACCCTTGCCCGCGCAACTTGCGCCCTCTATGTCCCAGGGATATCCCAAAGCGTCGGTGGACGCCAAACCCTACGAATTGATCTCGATACCGGGTGCCGGTTCAGTCGCGGTGTCCGCGGCCGACATGGCCAAGTTCATGATCGCTCATCTCAACCAAGGCGCCGGATTGATCAAGCCCGAGACAGCGCTCTTGATGCACGATCCCTCGCACGTGACCCTCCCCGGTACCGACCGCATGGCGCTTGGTTTTTACGAGTTGCAGGTCAACGGCCTGAGCGCGATCGCACACGGCGGCGATCTCAATTACTTTCATAGCGATATGTGGATTTTTCCCACCAAGAACGTCGGTCTCTTCATTTCGATGAACAGTGCCGGCGCAAATAACGCGACCGAAGCGATTCGCATCGCGCTCTTCGAGCAGTTCGCAGATCGTTATTTTCCCGCGGCGAACGCCATGGCGCCCGTAGAACTGCCGGCCGCCAAAGAGCATGCCCGGATGCTGACGGGCAACTACATCAGCAGCCGTGGTTCCTTTACGAATTTCGTCGACGTGTTGAACCTCGCGGGTCAAGTCAAAATCTCCCTGGATAAGGACGGTCGGCCTTCGGTTCCCGAGATATTGGGAGGCCCGCCGCACAAGTGGATCGAGGTCGCGCCCTTCGTATGGCAGGCCGCCAACGGCCACGGGCGTCTCGGGGCCGTGGTCGAGAACGGTCGCGTGGTGCGCTGGAGCATCAACCCGGTGTCGCCCTTCATGGTTTGGGACCGGGCTCCCTGGTACCGGGATGCGGCATGGCTGTTGCCCGCCTTCGGGGCAGCCATGGTTCTCATTGTGCTCACGGCTCTGTCCTGGCCGGTCGGCGCCATCAGCCGGCGCCGCTTCGGGGCGGTCATGTCGCTTAGCGGGCCGGATCTGAAATCTTATCGCTGGGTCCGCGGCTTCTCCTGGCTGGTGGCCGTGGCTCTGGGCGGTTGGACGGCGCTCTTTGTGTCGCTGGGGTCGGACACCATTATCGGTGGCGCGATGTTATGGCCACTGCAAATTGCCGGTACGGTGGGCTTTATCGGTCTGTGCGGCACGGCGCTTTGGAACCTGCAGCGAGTCTGGCAAGGCAATCGCGGTTGGTTCGCGAAGCTTTGGAGCGTGCTATTGGTGCTCGCTGCCTTCGTGACACTGTGGGTGACGTTGAGCTTTCACCTCATCAGCTTCGGTACTCGATACTAAACGACTGGCGGAGTCTCGCGAGTGCGTCCCTAATTCGTCTGAGTGTGGCGGGTTTTGGGCAGCATTCCGGTCTAAATGAACAGTACCGAGTGAGGGGATACCATGAAGATACCGAAGCGGCGGTCAACCGCCCTAGTTCTGATGGGCGGCATTTTCGGATTCGCCGCGGGGACTGCGCAGGCCGACATCACCATCGAACGCACCACCTCCGTCGAGGGAGTCGGTGGAATGGCGTTCGCGAATATGTCGGGCAGCTCGAAAACGAGCATCTCCGGCGACAAGTCGCGCACCGACAACGACATGAAAATGCAGTCGAAGATCGTCGGTTTTCTGGCGCGCAACGCCCTGGGTCCGAGCGCCGAGATCGTCCTCCTCGATCAGGGCACGCTCTATCACCTGAACATAAACAAGAAGGAATACACCGAGACTACCTTCGAGCAGATGCACGCGCAGATGCAGAAAGTGACCGATCAAATGAACGCAAGCGAGGCCAAGCAGCAGCCCTCCGCGGTCGACCAATCGAAGTGCGTGTGGCTACCGGCGAAGGTCGATGTCACCAAGAGCGGCGAGAAGGCGCAATTCGCCGGTTACGATGCGCAGCGCGTGACCGTCACGGCGACCCAACCTTGCCAGGACAAAGAAACGGGTGCGATTTGCGAGATCGCATTGGTTTTGGATCAGTGGACTTCAGCGGACTTTGCCGACAGCAGCGAAGCCCGAAAATTTTATAGTGCCTATGCATCCAAGATGGGCATCGACGTCTCGAGCTCTCAAGACGTCTCCGAAAGAGCCAAGGCCTTCTTTGCCCAGTACAAGGGTGTCTGGGCGGAAGTCGCGGCCAAGATGCAGGGCGTGAAAGGCTATCCGGTCAAGAGCAGTTTTACGCTCGGACTGGGCGGACCGCAATGCAAGAATTCAAATTCGCAACAAGCGCAAACGAGCCAATCCGACAACAGTTCGCCCAGCCCAAGCTCCAGTCCCAGCGGCATCGCTGGGGCGGTGGTGGGCAAGCTCGGCGGTCTTTTTCAAAAGAAGAAGGACCCGGCAGATGCGCCCGCGGCGCAGTCCGCACCCGCTGTCGCTCCGGTTGCGATGCCGCCGGGTGACGTGGCTTTGATGACCGTGTCGTCACAGGTGGTTTCGGTGTCGACCAATGCCGTGAGCGCAGATGTGTTCACCGTGCCGGCCGGCTTCAAGAAAATAGAAACCAAGACTCAATGATCGTCACTTCGGGAGCCCCTCCGTGAATAGGCGTGGGCTGCGCGTTAAAACGGCGGCCTCATCGCCCACTTTCCGGTTTCCTTGTCTACGTAAAAGAAGGCCATCGGCACGTTGTTGTACATGCTGGCGCCAATGTTGGCCGAGGCCACCTGGACATCGAAGCGGCAGTTGTAGCCCATCGGCGTCGGATTCTCGCAGGCTTCCTTCTTGAAGAACTTGATCGTGATGGGCTCGCTGTTCTGAATGCCGGGCGGATGATTCATGGCGTACAACATGGCCTCTTTCATTTGAGATTCAGAGGGTTCACTCCCGCCGCCGGCGCCCGCTGCGCCGCAACCGACCATGCTCAACATGCTCGCCGATAAAATGATCATCTGTGTTCGACGCATAAATTTCTCCCCGAATTGGTTTGCTAGACAATGCCCATCCCAAGCACCCGGGATACGTCGGTTAACAAGCCGAATGCCGTGGTCTTGTCCATCCCGCCGGCGAGAACGTAACCACGGCCGCCCATTTCCACCGCCAGTCCGTGCGCGGTTCGAGACACTTCGGCCCGATGCGCCATGCCCATGGCTTGAGCGCGCGGAGTTTCTATCAGCAGGTTCGGTACCCCGACTTCTTCGTCGGTGAGGCCGTTCTTGATGATCAGGCGGTGGATGTCCGCTCTGCCGAAGGTTTTTCCATTGCTTTGAATCGATTCGCCGGTGACGCGAAAAGTGCTCGGGCTGCGATACTCGATCGGCCGCAGGTCGTGGGTCCAGCCCCACCACACGGCCGCCCCTCCCCCCGCAATTCCGATGAATCCCAACAGATGTTCGGAAGAAAAGAAGGCCAGGCCGAGCAGCGCCATCAGGCCGCCCATGATGACGATGAACATGAAACGCTTTTGAGGAGCGGGAACGACGCTGAAGACCATCGCATTCCCTTCCTGTCGCTTTTGATACTCAGAGGCGCTCATTTGCTCGGCTCCCTTTGGGTTAGAGGATTGGCTATGGATGTAGACGCGGCTCACGCTCAAACGTCAGGCTCGGTCATGCACCCTGACAAAGCGCGGGAAAAACACGTCTTAAGTCATGCGCGCTATTTCGCACCGGAGCTGCCTCCATTACGCTAGGCCAAAGGCGCCTCTAAAGACGCCTCGCCGCCGGGTGTACATTGGAAAAAGCGATATTTATGAATGCCTGCCGTGAGGGCGGCCGGCAGATTGAAGGCGCCTTAAGGTCGCTGGATCGGGCGTACTTTGGGGTGCTGCACCGTGATTGTCTGCGCGCCGTGCGCGATGCGGATGCCGCGCGTGATTTGGTGCAGGAGACCTTTATCAAGGTTTGGCAGCGCTGCGCGACCTTTCGGGGCGAATCGGAGCTGCTGCCTTGGATCCGCTCCATCTGCCGGCGAGCGATACTTGACCGGCTACGTCAACCCCAAAGAGAAGTGCCATGGGAGCTGGAAGCTGGAATGACACCGGAAACTCAGGCAAGAGTGGCGGAATTATCGGCGGAACAAGTGCCTGCGGCGGAAGATGCCGTCAAACAACGCCAGCTCTCGGCGTGCTTTGATCGTTGCTGGGACAAATTCATGGAGTCATCGCCGGAGCACGCATTGGTCATTTCCTGGATTGCGGAGGACAACCTGACGCACGAACAAATCGCAACGCTGCTGGGACGCTCGCCGGGCGCGACGCGCGAGTTCATTTCACAGTGTCGCAAGCGGGCGCGCATCTACCTGGCCGACTGGTATGCGCTGGCCTTTTTGGAGGGATAGCGATCGATGCGCGATGACGATGACATTTGGTTCGATTCCCTGGCGGGAGCGAAAGGTGACGAGTCCCAGGAGGCCGCGACGGCCGCGCGCGCCGTTCGGGCGGCAATCTTGAGTCGGATCGCAGCCGAAGGATCTCCGGTAGCCGACCAGAATGGTCAGCGCGAAAGCGAACTCATCGCCCGCGCGAGAGCGGAGGGGCTGCTGCCGCCGGCTCGAACCCAGTACCGACGCTTGCCGGCGTATCTTGCGGCAGCGGTGATTGCCGGACTGGCAGTGACCGTGACCCTGCAAATGCGCACCGAATCACCGGCTCCGGTGACTCGCGGTTCGCCTTCCGGCATTGCGCGAATTCACGGTGAGCATCCGAAAGAGCTGCAGCAGCAGTTGATCCGCGAGCTCAAGTCCGTGGGCGTGCAAGCTCGGGGCTACGAATCGTTCGGCCGGCCGGCCATCGACGCCGATTTGCCCGCGCCGCTGCCATCCGGGGTGCGCGAAATTCTCGAGCGCCACGGCATCACCCCGCCGAAAGACAATGTGCTGCAGTTGGAAATCGACGCCTCAACTCCGTGAGCGTACGCACCCATATCGTTGGGTTTTGGCTCATCGGTGGGTTTCTGCTGCTGAGCGCCCGGGTTCATGCGATTGCACTGCCTCCAAGCTGCGCGGCGTCCAAAGCGCCGGACACATCGGATGTTCCTCCCGCAAAGTTGCGCAAACGGCTTGCGGAGCTCGGTGAGACCGATCCTGACGCTGCGATTCAGCTGATGTGCGACACCATTCCACGCGTGGCGCGCGAGAGAGGCGAGCATTCCGCGGATCTCGCCTGGTGGGCCGCCTCGCTCGCGACCCCGCTGATCGCGTACAAGGAAAAATTCCAGGAGGCGATACCGCTTTTACAATTTGCCGAACCGATCCTGGAGCGGCAGCCGAACAGATACGCGGCGGAGATTGCCGATATCAACGTCGCCTATGCATGGATCGCTTTCCGGCAGGGGCGATTGGCGGAGTCGGCCGATGCATGGCAAAAAGCGTTGCACGCCCGAGAGCGCTCTCCGGGCCTGCAGCAAATCGAGCTGCAAAAAGTGCTGGTTGGACTCGCGCAGGTGCGCGCATCACTGCGCGATTTTCCCGCCGCTCACGAGGCCGTGGCCCGAGCCAAGGGCATCTTGATCGCCAATCATGCAACTGTGAGCGAGGCCGGCGCGGCGATCGAGAATTTAGAAACCAATCTCGATTTGCGCGAAGAGGCCTATGAACACGCGCGGGTCCACGCCGAAGCGCAAATCGCGATCGAAAAACAACTGCAGGGCGGGGCGCCGCAACTCGTCACGGCCTACGTGCTTCTCGGCAGCATCGATCAACGCCAGGATGATTTCGATGCAGCGGAAGCCGCGCTGCGCGAGGCGATTCGACTATCTGAATCCGAGAAGGGGCCGCTGCAGCGCCACTATTTGGCCGCACTCACTCAGATGGCTGCGATGCTGATTGAGCGGGACCGGCCGTTCGAAGCGCTGCCGTTTGCGCTGCGCGCCCTGGAAGTGGGGGAGTCCACTCTTGGCAAGGACGCGCCGAAGCTGGTTGGAGTCTTGCGAACGTTGGCCGAGGCGAATCGCGCACTTGGCGATCTGCCCGCGGCATTGCATCTTTATCAGCGCGCGGACCGGATCGTCGAGGAAAGTCGCGCCAATGTCGAGCGTCAGGTATTGGTGGCGCATTACCGCGGGTTTGGCAATTTGCAGTTGGAGCTCGGTGATCTACCGGCGGCCCGTGCCGCGCTGAATGCGGGAATCGAAGCCGCGGGCGATGATGCTACTTTGACGATGGAGCGCGGATATTTGTTGTTGGCACTGGCGCGCGCCACTGACTCCGCGAGTCCCGAGCGCACCGAGCGGCTTGAGCAAGCGCTGGCTCTGTTTCGGGCGCGACTGCCCAAATCACACCCCGTCAATTTGCGGGTGGTCAACGAGCTGTGCGCGGTAGAAATCGCCGCGCGTGCCGAGCCGGCTCCTCGTTGCAAGGAAGCGGGCGACTGGGTCTCGAACGCCCGCGATGTGGAACCCTCGCTGCGCAGCGCCGTATACCAAAATGAAAGTGCGCTGTATGAGGCTCGCGGCGACCTCGACGGCGCATACGCGCAGGCATTGAAAGGTTTGGCGGCCGCCGAGGCCGTCGGCACGCCGGATCCTTTGTGGCGAGCCTACTTCAGCTTCGCCGCGGCGAGCGCCACGCGTCAGGACACGGCACTGGCGATTTTCTTTGGCAAGGAAGCGGTGAGTCAAATCGAGCGCCTGCGCGGCGATTTCACGCGAAAAGATCGGGAGCTGCAACGGACATTCCTCATCGACAAGGTATCGGTGTACCGAACAGTGGCGGATTGGCTCATGGGAGCCGGCCGTATCGACGAAGGTCTGGAAGTGCTCAAGCTCCTGAAGGGCCAGGAGCTCTACGATTTTCAGTTGAGGGGAGCCGCGGCTTCGAGCGATACGCATGTCGACTTCACCATGGAAGAACAAGGCTTGCGGGAGCGTTACGCCGCGGCGCTCACCGCGGCCGGAGAGCGCGGCGAGGAATTCGAGCGCTTGTCGCGCCTGCTCGAAGCAGATCGATTGACCCCCGCCGAACACGTCCGACTCGAAGAACTGCTGCGAAGCGATGTCAGCTTGGATGAAGTCCGCAGAAGTAAAATCCAAGCCGTTTTAGCTTCTGGCAAAACCGTTCGAGCCCCCGGCGATGCCTCTGAACACAGCTTGCAGGCCGCCGGTCTATCGCGTGAGCTGCGCCATGCCGGACCGGACGCGGCACTCGCGGTGTTCCTGCTGACTCAGAACCATTTGCGGGTCTTAGTCGCCACGGCCAAACAGCAGATTGAATACCAGGTGCCCGTGAACTCCGCGGACCTGCAAAGGGAGATCGGAAACTTTCTCGAGACTTTGAACCAGCGCGCGGACGTCACGGCGTCATCTCGCTCTCTTTATACCGCGCTCGCAAAGCCCCTGGACATCGCGGCGCAAGCGGCTCACGCCAAGCGCTTGGTATTGTGGCTGGACGGTGCATTGCGCTATGTCCCATTCGCCGCCTTGAACGACGGCAGCCGCTACTTGATCGAAAAGTATGCGCTGCAGATTTACTCCGTGTCGGGAGGTCGAGCAGGCTTGACGCAGAGCGCATCGCACTCGCTCAACGTGCGGGGCCTTGGCGTGACCCAAGCGGTGCCGGGATTCGACGCGCTGCCGGCAATGGCCGAGGAGCTGTGCGATGTAGTGCGAGGCCCGATAACGGGATTGACGCAACGCGGATCGGCGTGCACCGCGATGTCCGTCGGTAATGGCGCGCTCCCCGGTCTGGGTTTTGCCGACGCCGCCTTCACAGAGGCCCGCTTTGACTCGGTGCTGCAAGACACCAGCGACTATTCCATCTTGCACATCGGCACGCACTTTAGTCTGCGGCCTGGGAACGTGATGCGTTCGTTCCTGGTGCTGGGGGACGGCTCACGCCTGAGCCTCGATGCCATCAGCAAGCTGAGTTTTTCAGGCATCGATCTTGTCACGCTGTCGGCATGTCAGACAGCCCTCGGCGGTGCGGTGAGCGATGATGGCCGCGAGGTCGAGGGATTGAGTGCGATCGTGCAACACGCGGGCGCACGCCAGGTGATCGCGAGCCTCTGGCAGGTCGAGGACAAGAGTACAGCCTTGTTGATGCGCCAGCTCTATGGGCATTTAGCCAAGTCCGGAGTGGATGGCGCACGTGCCTTGCAGCAGTCGCAGCTGGAACTGCTCACGTTGAACGTTGGCGGGCGCCGGCCCTATGCGCAGCCCTTCTACTGGGCTGGGTTCGTCGCGTCCCAACAATGAGCGGCGGCCGCGCATCACAAATTCATCACAATTGAGCGGCTGCGCCCAGCCGCTTTTTACGTAGACTGCGGCACTGGGGAGATTTCGGGGGTGGCCGATGGATAACGAGTCCGCAACACTAAAAGCCTCGCTGCTCGGCGCACTTCGTTCCCGTCTGCGCGGTACATCGCTGGTGCGCGGCGATGAAGGCTATGACATTGCGCGCCGCGTCTGGAACGGCGCCATCGATCGGCACCCCTCTTGCATCGTCGGTTGCGCCGATGCCGAGGACGTGTCGCACGCAATGCGCATTGCGTCCGAGCACGGGCTGCCGATGACGGTTCGAGGGGGTGGTCACAATGTGGCGGGGCGCTCGATCCGCGACGGCTCGCTGCTCCTCGATCTCTCAAAGCTACGCCAGGTGGCGGTCAACCGCGAATCGCGCGTGGCGACGGTTCAGGGGGGTGCCGTGTGGCGCGACGTGGACAGCGCAACCGCGATCGAGGGGCTCGCAACCACGGGCGGACTGATTTCCAGCACCGGGGTGGGCGGATTCACGCTCGGCGGCGGCGCGGGATGGCTGATGCGCAAACACGGTCTCGCCTGCGACAATCTGCGAAGCGCCGGCGTGGTGCTGGCGGACGGTCGATTTGTCCGTGCGTCCCCGCAGGAACACGCGGATCTTTATTGGGGGCTGCGCGGCGGCGCCGGCGGACTCGGTGTGGTGACCAGTTTTGATTTTCAATTGCATCCGCTGCGCGAAGTGCTGGCCGGACTCATCGTCCACCCAGCCGAGCATGCCGTCGAAGCTCTGTGCGCCTTCCGGGATTTTGTGGCGGTGGCTCACGATGAATTCTGCGGACTTGCGGTGATCGCACATGGGCCGCCGCTGCCCTTTTTGGATGCCGCCTGGCATGGGCGCCCGGTCCTCATGTTCGCGGTGTGCTGGTCTGGCGATCTTGCCGAGGGAGAAGCGGCGCTGGCGGCGTTGCGCGCACAGGGCCAACCGCTGGTGGAACACATCGGCCGGATGCCTTATGCGCAGTGGCAGCAGCTGCAGGACCCCACGGCGGTGAGGGGGCATTACTACTATTGGAAAACGGCAAACTATGCCGCCCTCAGCGACCACACCGTCGAGGCACTCGCTGCCATGGCGCACCGCTTGCCGACCATGAGAAGCGAAATTCACGTACAGCATATGGGCGGTGCGGTAGCCCGAATTGGCGCGGAAGACTCCGCGTTTGCACACCGCAACACGCCGTTCTTCGTGAATTTTATCGGCATCACCGACGCGGCGAGCGCCATCGGCGTCCTGCGCGAGGGCATTCGGGCACTGCATGCCGAGGCGTCGCGTGAGGCTTTGCCGGGAATCCTCGCAAACTTCGCCGGGCAGGACGATTCCGACAACGTTCAGAAGTTCGGATTGCAAAACGCCGGCCGGCTCGAGGCCCTGCGAAAGAAGTATGACCCGGCCGGAACTCTGCAGGGTGCCTAAGCAGCCGGCATGGCCCCAAATTGCCGTAGTCGCTCCGCCGCTTCATTTATCACGTCTTCCACGCGCATTCGCGCGCCCGCGCTGACCAGCGCCTCGTAGCGATTCAATCCGAGCTCGGACCGCAGTCGCGCGTTGGCGGACTCATTGTGGCGATACCAGAAGCTAAACAGCGGCGACTGCGCACGCTGGCGAATCTGTTCGGCTGCACTCAAGAATCGACAGGCTTCCTCTGTCTCGCCGAGCCGCTCAGCCAGGTATCCGCATCCCTCGACAGATCCCGCGACACCTCGCAGGTGCCCTACCGAGAGGGCATTGCGCATGGCTTCATGCCATTCGGCCGCCGCGGCCGCCAGGTCGCCTCGCCGGAATAACGCGAGGCCGATGTACATGCCGATAAAGTGATGCTGATGGGCGTCGGCGCTGAGACCGCGGACCGAGCGTAGGAGATCAATGGCGTTCTCGGTATCCTCTTGCGCCAGACACAGCCAACCGCGCACCAATCCGGTGAGTCCGCGCAGCAGCTCATCGTCATGCTTTTCCGCGAACCGCTCGACCGTCGCCAGATGTTCCACAGTCTGCTCGGATTGCCCGAAGTGAATCCGCCAAAGGGCCAGATGTCCGCTTGAATAGGCTTCGGTCCATTCGTCGCCGACCTCATGTGCGATGGTAACGGCCTCGAGCAAGGACTGATCCGCCGCAATTTTGGTGCCGGTGAAGATGCTGATGCCGCGGCACATCTCTGCTTGCGCCCGTTCGCGGGTGCGCAGCGACGGGGACGCGGCGATCGCGCGATCGCATAGTCGTACGGCAAATGGGGCATTCCCATGCGCCTTGAAATAAAGCGTCAGAAGTCCCGCAATTCGCAGAGCCGCCTGCGGGTTGGCACCCGGACCCGCTGCGTATTCGGACGCGCTGTCGATATTGCCGTGCTCCAGCCTGAGCAGCGCGATGCGCTCACGCATCCGAGCCCCGAGCATGTCTGCATGGGCCGCCTCCGTCATGCGCAGCACGTAGGCCAGGTGCGCATCCCGCGCGCGCCGTTCATCGCCCAAAACTTTGAGCTGTTCGAGTGCGAATTCACGCACGCTCTCGAGCAGCCGGTAGCGCGGTGGACTTACGCTTTGGTCCACGGAAGCCAATGATTTGTTGGCGAGTCCGGTGAGAAGATCGACCGCTTCCTCAGGCGAGACGCCGAATGCGCTGGCCAGATCGATAACCGCTTCGACGGTGCAGCCCTGCACGAAAACCCCGAGCCACGCCAGCAGACGTTGTTCGTCCGGCGATAGCAGTGCAAAGCCCCACTCGAGCAACGCGATCAAATTCCGGTGCCGGTGGTCGCGGCCGGCAACCTCGCCGACCAAAAAGCGAAAGCGATGGTCCAGCCTTTCCAGCACTTGTTCCGGCGAGAGCAGCGCGAAGCGCGCTGCCGCGAGCTCGAGCGCAAGCGGCATGCCATCGAGCCTTTCGCAGATGCCGACGATCGCCGGACCATTGGCCAGAGTCAGTCTGAATTCCGACTGAACGTCTTGTATGCGGGCCAGGAGCAGCGCGACCGCGGGTGCCGCCGCGATTTGCTGCAGTTCGCTCTCATCCGAGGGCCGCTCGAGGGCAGGCAATTCCAGCGGCGGCAAACGCAGTACGCGTTCGCCCACGAAACTGAGGTGCTGCTGCGATGTGGCGAGAATCTTCAGCTGCTCGGTGCCGCGCAATATTTCAACGGCCAGAGAGCCTATGCCTGCCGAGAGCCGGTCGCAGTTGTCGAGCAGCAGAAGCGCGCGCCGGTCCGCGAACATCTCCGTGATTTTCGCCAGTAGCTCGCGCTCGCCCGCGGGTGCGATCGCCAGTGCCAGGGCCAATGCTTGCAGCCACTCATCGGCGCGGCGCATCGGCGCCAAGTCGAAGAACCAAACGCCATCGGGATATCGATCCGCGTGGATTTGGGCAAAGGAGAGCGCGCACTGGGTTTTGCCCATGCCTCCGGTGCCGAGAACCGTCAGCGAACGGCCGCCCTTCAGCAGTGCATCGATCTGCCTCAGCTCATTGCCGCGACCGATCAAAGCGTGCAAAGGGGCCGGAAGACGTACCGAAGTCGGCGGCGCGAAACGGGCGCGCGGCTCCGCCGGCGAAGGCGCCGCCTTCTCGACCGGACCCACGTAGCGGTAGCCCGAGCCGTGAACCGTCTGGATGTACTTGGGTTCCTCGGCGTCGTCGACCAGCGAGCGTCGCGCCAGGGCAATAACCCGATTCAGTGTCGAGGGTGTGACATAACGATGACCCCAAACGGCGTCCAACAATTGATCCCGCGTCAGCAACTCTCCGGGCCGCATGACCAACTGCGTCAGCACCGCGAATACCTTTGGCTCAAGGGTGTGCTCCACCCCACCTTTTCTGAAGATGCGGTTCGCAGTGTCAAGCTCGCAGTCTCCGCAGCGATACACGACTTGGTCCAAGCAGATCTCCCTTCCAGTTGTCCGTCAATCCCTCACGAATCCCTCACGATTATCCAAGGACTGCGGGCGCCGTAAAGCCTAGATTGCACACCGTCGATTCAGGTCGACAAGGGGAATTCAAATTCGCACATGGGAGTCTTTTCATGAACACTATACTCAACTTGAATAGATGCCGAGCCGCCGTCCGCGGCGTTGGGCTTATCGCGATTTTCGCTCTTGGGACCGGACTGGCTCAACAAGCGAGCGCCGGCTGTCTAGACGTTCCGGGGATCAAGGTCCCGACATCCGACCTACGGAATTCGCTCTCGCCTTTCGCTTCCGCGCGCTTCATGAAAGCGGATTATCGACAGGTGTCGGACGACGAATATGGGCCGTCCTTTTTTCGCGCGCCGATCGTCGGTCTGTGGGCATTCAAGTACACATCCATGGGGAATTCGAAAACGTTGGGAATTCCTGACGGCGCGCCGATCGACAATGGCACTACCGGGTGGTTCGCCGACGGCAATGAAATCACTTTCTCGGGCACCCGCAACCCAATAGTCGGTGCCACGTGCATCGGCGTGTGGAAACAAACCGGCGAACGCACCTATGTGCTCAACCACATCGGCCTCTCCTGGAATCCCTTGGCGCCTTCTAGCGCCCCCGCGGGACCCGGTAATCCCAGCGGTGGACCCGGCGCGGTAGGCGGTCCTGCGTTCATCAAGCAGTATGTGACCTTGTCGAAGGATGGCCAGAGCTACACGGGAAGTTTTGCCATCAGCCAATTGCTGCCGGACGGAAAGACGCTCGCTACGCCGGCGCCGATCAAAGGAATCATAGCGGCGACCCGCATCACGGTCGAAACCGACACGTTCGAGCCTTAAAAGTCCCGATCCCCCCTTAGGCCCTCAGCGTAAGGGGGGATTCTCCAGCGACCCAGCGATTCTAAATATTGCGGATCGCCACCACCGGAGAAATTGACGCCGCACGCAGAGCGGGCCAGAGAACTGCGATCTGTCCGAGCAGCAAGACGGCGACCGCGGCCACGAGGGTCGAGCCGACATCGAGACGCGCCATTTCGAATTTGCCCGCCATCAAAAAATTCAACGCGAGGGCAAGAAGTATCCCCAAGGCCGCGCCGGCCGAGGCAATCATGAGATTCTCCGTTTGAAAGTAGCGCACGATCGCGGTGCGCGAGGCTCCCATTGCCCGGCGAATGCCGATCTGCCGCCGCCTCTGGGACACCCAAAAGCTCGTGACGCCGATGATGCCGAATGCGGTCACGATCAGCAGGACCACACTCACGACGGCGAGGATGATCGCGAGACCGCGGTCGTCGCGATAGACGCGCTCCCGGGATTCGGCCATGGTGCGTGTCCTTTCGTTGATGCGCCCGCGGTTGATGGCCAGCAAGCGTTTCTGTGCGCTTTTCATCGCTGCTTGAAGCTGGCCGGGCTTTGCGCGCACGATGTAGTGAGAGTACTGCTCGACGAAGCGGTACGGTTGAAGCATGGCGTATTCAACGCGATCGTTCGTGATTGAAACCCAGGGCTGTTGCAATCGCTCGACGATGCCGACGATCGGCGCCTTGCTCTTGTTGCTGCCCAGGTATATCGATTTGCCCAATGCATCTGCATTCGGAAACAGTTTCGTAGCCAAGGCCTGGCTGACAATGATCGCCGCCGGCGGCTTGCCTTCCAGGTCGTTGCGCTCGACGATTTCCGACGCATCGAAGTTCCTGCCGGCAACGAGCTTCAGACCCAAGGTCGATAGGCCATGTTCGTCCGCGAAGTAAAGTGCGCTATTGGTCACCCAGTGCACGCTCGTGGCTTCGAGCGAGACCCCGTCACCCCAGCCGCCATTGGAAAGTGGATAGGACTGGGAGGCAAAGGCGTCAACGACCTCGGGCAGCGCGCGCAGTGCAGCCAGATCCGCCTGCACTTTGGCCGCGAGGTCCGGCGGACTGCCCACCCATTGGTTGGCGATGGTGAAAATGTCCGGTTCCTGCAATCCCGTCGGCCTCTCGCTCGAACGCAGCCGCTGCTGAATCAGGAACATGCTATTGCAGAGAATGGCCAAGGTAATGGCCGTCTGAACGACGATCACGATGGCGCCGACCTTGTTGCGGCGCATGGCAGAGAGTATGGGGTGCAGTTCCATGGATATCCCTTATCCATGTTGGAGGACCGCAGGGGCCGGATCGTTTAGATGGCCGGCCTCAATGTTGAATCGCCAACCTCAATGCGCAGGCGGGGATACGAGATCGCAAAACTTCGCCATGTCGATGTTGCCTCCGGAAACGACTGCGACAATCGGTCCAGGTCCTGCCTTGCCGGTGAGCGCCGCGGCCAGCGATAACGATCCCGCGCCTTCGGCGATGACGCGTGCCTTTTCCGCCAACATGCGCATCGCCTGCTTGGTCTGCTCCAGGCTGACCACGATGGCGCCGTCAACCACCGGCTTCAGCCGCTCCCACATGCGCGGGAAGAGGCTTTGGCCGCCTGCGCCGTCGACGAACGAAGCCTTCCAGTCCTTGAAGACCTGCGGCGATCCCATTGAAAACGACAAGGCCGTCGGCGCGGCCGTCTCCGGTTCGACGCCCCAAACCTTGATTGCCGGTTTCAACGCTTTCAAGGCGCTGCCCACTCCGGTAATGAGTCCACCCCCGCCGATGGCGGCAATCACGGCGACCGTGTCCGGAGCGTCCTCGAGAATCTCGAATCCCATGGTGCTGTGGCCTGCGATGAAGTTCTGATCATCGAAGGGATGCACGAACGTTCCGGTCACT
>Ga0307474_10001512_pt1 | contig 16805 bp, 15 predicted proteins | sample atmos_gasesECM1C_2_FD_203312 | JGI IMG/M metagenome (GOLD analysis project Ga0307474, IMG submission 203312) | Hardwood forest soil microbial communities from Morgan-Monroe State Forest, Indiana, United States - atmos_gasesECM1C_05 | ecosystem: Environmental > Terrestrial > Soil > Temperate... | reverse complement strand
TTGCCCGCATTGCTGCCGGCCAAAGCGACATCGCGCTGATCGGTGGATCGCAAAACGGCGAGCGCAAGGATATCCTGGTTCTCTATGAGTTCGGCGGATTTAATCTCAAGGACAGGTTCGTTCCGGTCTGGGCACGAAGCGACAAGCCCGGCTTCGCGCTCGGATCAGGCGGCGCATTCCTTGTCATCGAGTCGAGAGCGCACGCGGAAGCGCGCGGGGCAAAACCCTTTGCGCGCTTGACAAACGTCGTCGCCGACATGGCGCGCCGCAGGCACCCTGGAGAGATTACCTCGACGCTCGAAACGCTTTGGTCGAAGCTCGGCAAGCTCGCCGACAAGGGCGCCATCATCACCGGTGCGACCGGCGCCGAGCCGGTCACCTCCGAAGAGCGCGCATTCCTTGCCGCGCATCCCTCCTTTCCAGTGCGCGCCAGTGGAACGATGTTCGGCCATGCGATGGAAACGCAATTTCCACTCGGATTGGCTCTGGCGGCGCTTTCGCTCTCGCGCGGCGCGCTGTTTCCGGCCAATGATCCCACCGGACTGGAGGTTGAAATGTCCACTCCGCCGTCCCAAATTGTCGTGATCGGTGCGGGTCATTGGCGGGGGGAAGGCATGGCGCTGGTCGAAGCGATCTAGTGTCCCGATTCGGAAACGCATACTATCTGCTACTTATGGATGCCACTTACGGGGGATAGCATGCCAGCTACGCGCGACAAGTTCGGAAGGCCGATCGTCGTCGTCACCGGAATGGGCGTCGTGACTTCGCTCGGGTCGAGCAAGGCTGACAACTGGAAGAGACTGACCGCCGGCGAGTCCGGCATCCGTACCATTACGCGCTTTCCCATCGAGGGGCTGAAGACGACCATGGCCGGCACGGTCGATTTCATTCCCGTCGAGCCGTTCTCGTCGACCGACCTTTCCGAGCGGCTCGGCGAAGTCGTCGCTGAGGAAGCCATTGCGCAGGCTGGCATCGGCAGCAAAGGCGATTTTCCCGGTCCGCTTTTTCTTGCGGTCGCCCCTGTGGAGCTCGAATGGCCGCAGCGCCAGGAACTCGGGCGCGAGATCGGACCCGAGACCGAAGTCAACTACGATGCCCTGCTAAGGGTGAGCGGCGGCGGTCGGCATACACAATATCACCGACGATTTCTGTTCGGCTCGGTGGCCGATCATCTTGCCGAAGTGTTCGGCACCAAGGGCTCGCCGATTTCGCTCTCCACCGCATGCGCCTCCGGCGCCAGCGCGATCCAGCTCGGCGTCGAAGCCATCCGTCGCGGCGAGGCGGACGCCACGCTTTGCGTCGCGACCGACGGCTCCGTCAATCCGGAAGCATTGGTCCGGTTTTCGCTGCTGTCGGCGCTGTCGACCCAAAACGATCAACCGCAAGCCGCGGCGCGGCCGTTTTCGAAGAACCGCGACGGCTTCGTCATGGCCGAGGGTGCCGGGGCGCTGGTTCTGGAAAGCCTTGAGGCTGCAACCGCGCGCGGCGCAACCATTCTCGGGGTGGTTGCCGGCTGCGGGGAGCTGGCGGATTCCTTCCACCGCACCCGATCAAGTCCCGACGGCAAGCCGATCATCGGCTGCGTCCGCAACGCATTGTCGGACGCGGGCCTGGAGTCCGGCCAGATCGACTACATCAACGCGCATGGCACCGGCACGCCCGAGAACGACAAAATGGAGTATCTCGGCATCTCGTCCGTTTTCGGCGAGCGTGCCAGGCAGATTCCCGTGTCGTCGAACAAATCGATGGTCGGACATACCCTCTCCGCGGCAGGCGCCGTGGAAGCCGTGTTCTCGCTGCTGACGCTCGAGCATCAGCGAATTCCGCCGACCATCAATTACGACATCCCTGACCCGGCAATTCCCTTCGATGTGGTGCCTAACAAGGCGCGCGATGCCCGCGTCACCACCGTGATGTCGAATTCGTTCGGCTTTGGCGGCCAGAACGCCGCGCTGATCCTGACCCGTGAACCGGCTTAGCCCGACCGATCCGTCCTGTGCGGCGGAGGCGCGCGGAAAGGCGGAAAGCATCGGTCAACATCGCCGTTGGTCCCTAATGCATCCTCTGCTGCTTCGCGCCAAAGCCCGTCTTCGCGACGCGACCAAGCCGCTCGGAGATGCGGCAGTGGGTGGGCTCACCATTTTGCTCCTGCGTACCACCCGCTATTTCGATGCCATCAAGACCGCGAACCTGTTCGGCCGGGTCGCCCGGCTGATCGGACCGCTGACGCGCGAGCAACGCATAGGCCGCGCCAATCTGACCGCCGCCTTCCCGGAAAAGCCGCGGCAAGAGATCGAGGCCATTCTCGCTGGCGTATGGGATAATCTCGGCCGCCTTGGCGCCGAATTCGCGCATCTCGATCATATCTGGGAGTACGACCCCGCCTTTCCCGAACGAAGCCGGATCGAAATCCCGCCGCGCACCTATGAGCTGTTTGAGCAGCTTCGCCTCGACGGCAAACCCGCGCTGATCTTTGCCGGCCATCTCGGCAATTGGGAGCTGCCGGCGGTAGCCGCGGTGGCGCATGGGCTTGACGCGGCGATCCTCTTCCGCCGGCCCAACAGCGCTTCCGCCAACAGGATCATCGAAGAGCTGCGCGCAGTGAAAATGGGAACATTGATTCCGGCCGGACGCGACGCGCCGATCAAGCTCGCGGAAGCCCTGCGCAACGGCCAACATGTGGCGATCCTGGTCGACCAGTATTTTTCCAATGGCGTCGACGTCACGTTTTTCGGCCGCAAGACCAAAGCCAATCCGACACTGGCGCGGCTGTTGCGGCAAATCGAATGCCCCGTGCATGGTGTGCGGATCATTCGCCTGCCCGGTCATCGTTTCCGCGCCGAAATCTCGGACGAAGTGAAGCCGGTGCGCGACGCCTCCGGGCAAATCGACGTTGCCGGCACGATGCAGGTAATCACCTCGGTGATCGAGGGATGGATTCGCGAGTATCCGGATCAATGGCTGTGGCTGCATCGCCGCTGGCGTTGAGAGTGATTTGAATCTCGTGTTGGGTCGCCGCGCGCGAACCGTCTCGCTCTTCGCCCATTACCGCATCCCGGGGCGACCATCCTATGCTGCAGCTTCGATCAGGTTAGGAACTTTCCTCTTCGATCAGACGTTCGGCAACCTTTCGCAAGAAAGGCCAAGCCGAATCCCGAACTTCTTCGACCAACGACCGGTCAGCCTTCGACAGCCTCGCTGGCCTGCAAAAAACAGCAGCCTCCAACCATACATAACGTGTAATCTTCAGGCTTCTGTTCGAACGATGATCTGGCAACCGAGCCCATCGCAATTGCACCCAAACCTAGGGAGCCCGTCATGAGCAGTACTCGATTTCAGATGCGCAGCGAAAAGAGATTCAATGTGATCGGCCTTTTGGCCGTCGTCATGCTATTGAACTTCCCCGTCACGTCTCGGGCGCAGCAGACTCCGGTTGCGGAGCAGATCGCCAAGACCTATGGCCTTGATTCGTTTGGCCAAATCGAGGCGATCCGCTACACCTGGAATGTGGATGCCCCTGGCCGCAAGATTTCTCGCACGTGGGAATGGAGCCCGAAGACCGACGCGGTCTCTTACGAGGGGAAAGACAAGGAAGGAAATCCGGTAAAGGTCAGCTATCAGCGCTCGCAGCTGTCTGGCCAAAGCGATGCCGTCAAAAAGGATATCGATCCGGCGTTCGCCAATGATCAGTATTGGTTGCTGCTTCCGTTCCATGTCGCATGGGATGGCGCAACCGTGACAGACGAGGGCACGCAAAAGCTCCCACTGGGTACCGGCTCCGCCCGGCGCGTTGTGGCCAAATACCCGTCCGAGGGCGGCTACCAACCCGGCGACACCTGGGACCTCTACGTTGGTGCCGACAATCGTATCGAGGAGATCATGTACCACCGCGGCGCTCCCACCCCGCCACCCACTCTCGTGAGCGCCACTTACACCGACTACAAGAAGGCCGGCCCGCTTTTGATCTCGGCGGATCATCAAGGCACCATTGATGGAAAACCATTTCGGCTTTTCTTTTCGGATGTGTCGGTCAAGCTGACGGGATCAGACAAGTGGATCAACGCACAGTGACTGTCGGAAGGCCTCGTTCGGCCTCTCGATGATGAAGGCCAAGGCGCACCGCTGTATTGCCTACGCGGCGGCGCGCCTTGTCGGTTAACTGATGCACACGCAAGGATTCAATCAGCCGCTATGTAGAGCAACTGTTCGATTTCCTGGAGCACGCGCACATGCCCGCCAATCCCTTCACCGACGTCTGGCATTTCCTGACCGCAACGACAAGCGACTATGTCCACCAGGGAAGCTGGCGCTATCTGATCCTGGCGCTGTTCTGGGTACTGCTGCTCGCCAGCATTGTAGTGGCCATTCGGAATTGGCAGGAGGATCCGTCGCAACGGACGGGGCGGCATTTTGGCATTTGGCTAGTCCGGGTCCTCATTGGCATCATGTGGTTCCAAGGCATGTTGTGGAAGCTGCCGCTTCCCGTGTCCGACGGCCTGAACTACTGGACCGGGCAGGAATCGACGAGCGCAGCGTTCGAATTTCACCGCACCTTCCTGAAGACCGTCGTATTGCCCCATATGAACGTGTTTGGACCGATTGTATTTCTCGCCGAACTGGTGTTCGCCGGATCGATGATGCTCGGGCTTGCGGTTCGGTTCGTGGGCGTCCTGGCGATTGCGTATACGCTGCAACTCTGGCTCGGCCTCTATGACAATGCGTCCGAGTGGCCGTGGACGTATATGTTCCTGGCGCTGCTGATGTTCCTGTTCGTGCTGGAGGCCGCCGGCCGCAGCCTTGGCCTTGATGCCTGGTTGCGTCGCCAAGTCCCTGCTGTGCGCGACGGGAAGGGCCTCGTCGGCTGGTTCTTCAATATCGCCGGATAGTCATCGTTTAATGTGAAGGGCGAACGCATGAAGGAAGCGGCCGTCGCAGCCGTGCTTCTTGTAGCGCTGGGCACGACGTGCACGCACGCCGCCGATATCGGCTACCTGGCTCCGCCCGGCGTCCCTGCAAAAGAGTTTCCCTCGCCGCGGCGCCCGGTTGCGTCCATCGTCAGCCCAAGCCGCGCCGGCGAGGAGCACCGCGATTCCCTGAATGAGGCCGATGAGATCGCCCGTCTTCTTGAAATAAAGCCGGGGATGACGGTCGGCGACATCGGTGCCGGCAGTGGCTATCACACGGTCCGGCTCTCGCCTCTTGTCAACGAGACCGGGTCAGTCATCGCGCAGGACGTCACGCGCGATTACCTCATCGAACTAGCCAAGCGAGTTGAACGTCTCGGACTGACAAACGTCAGATTCGCGCTCGGCGAACCCCACGATCCGCGACTGCCTGCTTCCTCGCTCGATGTCGCCATCCTCGTTCACATGTACCACGAGATCAGCCAACCCTATGCTCTTCTCTACAATCTCGCGCCCGCTTTGAAGCGAGGCGCACGGATCGGAATTGTCGACCAGGAGCGCCCGACGGCGGAGCACGGCACGCCAATCGAACTCCTGCGTTGCGAATTGTCCGCCGTCGGCTATCGCGAGATAGCCACACATCAGCTTGCGGACGATGGCGGATATCTGGCGGTGTTTTCGCCGCCACGAGAAGCTGCTCGAAAATCTCCCGGCGAAATCGTTGCCTGCGGGAATCGTGCCCGCGCTCGCTGATCACCGCTGCGACGGTCCTCCGCGCGGAGCATCACCTCGCAGCTCGATCGCCAGACGAATAAACGTCGCCGCGATGGACCAGGCTGCCTTGATGCCCGCGATGAAATTGCCGGAGACCTTCGATACCCCACCGATCCGGCGCCGCTGTCCGACGGGGAATTCTGTGGCTGGCAAGCGCGCGGCCGCAACCCGCATCAGCATTTCCAGGTTCCAACCATATGTCTCCTCCTTCATGCCGAGACGTCGGAGTTCATCGCGCCGGATAGCGCGAAACGGCGACAGGTCGGTAAAGCTTGCGCCATAGACGAGCCGCAGGAGCAGTCTGCCGACATTTGCTGCGAGGAGCTGCTGTGGCGCCAGGCTGCCGGGTTCGCGTGAACCGCGAACGCGCGAACCGAGGACGAAGACGGCTTCACCGGCGACGATCGGCGACACCAGATCAGGAATGAATTCCGCGGGATCGCTGCCGTCGCCATCGAGGAAGACGAGAATATCGGCGTCGTCGCGCGCCGCAGCGATCCCAGCCTGGATCGCGCGACCATAGCCGCGCCGCGGCTCGACGATCACGCGAGCCCCCGCGGCCTTGGCGCGCTCGGCGGTACGATCCTGCGAGCCGCCGTCGACAACGACGACCTCGCTTATACCTTGCGCCAGCACCGCGGTCACGACCTGACCGATCGCGGTTTCCTCATCGAAGCACGGTATGATTGCTGAAACCACGGGCACGTGGTGCGACGAGGGCGGCTTCACTTCGATCTCCCGGGTCGCCACTCTCACAGGCTCCAGCGCAGGCCACAATTGGCGCAGCAAACCGGGGGCTTGTCCGAGAGGAGAGCCGCACGAAAATTCCGATACGCGCGTCCGTTCCAGATGTCCCGCAGGGACTGCTGCCCCGCATGGCCAAGGGTATAGTTGTCATAACCATGCTGCGAAAACGGCGCGATGCAGCACGGCAGGGCGCGACCATTGGCCGTGAAATACATGAGCGACCACGGCCGCCGGCACAGAGACCACGGCGAAACGTCACCGCTGCCCTTCAGACTTAAGCCCGGCTCACTCGCTGCGCCCGACGCGCTGAAGGTCACACCAAGCGTGCGCGCCAGATCTTCGGCCTGTTTCAAATAGGCCGCTTCCTCCTCAGTAAGACGTTCGAACAGGGCCTGATCGGGCCGTGCTTTGCCAATCGCCGATTCAGCGAAAAACACGAGCCGCTGCAGATAGACTTCCTTGACGCCAATTTCTGCCGCAACTTTCACAAACGCCGGGAGCTGCTCGACAGTCTCCTTCAGGCCGGTGAGCCAGACAGAAACCTGCGGCCTGGTCCGTCCTTCCCGCTCCTGCAGCTCGCGAAACGCGCGCACGTTGCGAATGATGCGGCCAAAATAATCCTTGCCGCGGATCGCCTCGAAGCTCTCGCGGTTTGATGCGTCCAGCGACACGCGCAACTCATCAAGCCCGGCATCGATCAGCGCACGGCCATTGCGCTCGCCGAGGATCGTTCCATTGGTGTTGAACAGAACGTAAACGCCGCGATCCTTCAGATAACCGACCATTCGAGGCAGGTTCGCGACCAGCATCGGTTCGCCGACGCCATGCAGGACTGCCCGCGCAAGGTCGGGGACCTGGTCGACGATCGTCGTGAACAGGTCCCAGCTCATGTCGGCTGGCGGCTCGAGCTCCTCGTAGGTGCGCGGGCAAGTGGTGCACAAGAGATTGCAGCGGTTAGTCACTTCCAGATAAAGGCAAACCGGCGGGCGCTCGGCTAGCTCGGTGCGCTCGCCCGCGACCGACTCGTGATAGCGGCGCGGATCGAATGGCGCTTGAGTGACCCGCGCGTCGTCGGAAGGGCTCATTGCGATAATCCTGCGTCCGCGGTCCGCTGCATGCGGGTTCTCCAGGTCGTAAAGGTCCAAGCCAGGATGAGACCACCGAACAGAATTGATTTTGTCACCATTCTCGGGATGTAGAAATCCCAGTCCAGTTGTTCGGACAGCAAGAGCGCTCCGATCGAAACAAGCCAGGTTGGCAGCGCGCCACAAAGAGCAACAAACGGCGTGATGACCAGAAAATACCAGGGATAGTTTGGCGACAATAACAGTAGGGCGAGGAGTAGCAGCGTGTTGATGTCGGCAAGGGCGGTCTCGATGGTGCGGTGAAGGCTGTAGGCCACGGAGAGCCCCTTGGACAGGAGGATCAGTGCGGCCAGTACCACGTATGCGACAACATCGCCTTGATGCTCGCCGAACACAATTCGCCAGAGCGCCAATGGCCAGACTTCGTTGCCGTCTCTGATGCCCTCTTCCACCAGATAGCCTTTGGTGAGGAATCCGAACACCCCCCAACCGACCGACAAATAGGGAAGATAGCAGAGCGCGATGACTGCAATCACAACCAGCGGCATTTTGAGGTCCCATGGGCGCCATATCCCCGCCAGTACCGGTGCAGCGATTGGCTTTACCAGCATCGAGAACGCGATCAAGACGGCCCCGCGGAGCGCATGGCCGGTCAGGGCAACCCACAGGCCAAGAAGCATCAGCGCTACCATCAGCGCGTCGACATGGCCGCTGTTGGCTATCTCCCATAATGGAAGCGGATGCCAGAGATAAGCGACGATGCGCGTCGCCGGGCGGTTCATGCGTCGCAGCAAGCGAATGATCAGTATCACGGTGACGAGCTCGCACCCCAGTAGTGCGAGACGCATCACTGTCACGCTTTCGCCGATCCGCGTGACAACGAGGAAGAAAAACTGTGCCACCGGGGGATAGATCGAGACGGCAAAATCGGCACGGTTTGTGTTGGGAAAGATTGTCGCGTCGCGCAGAAACGCTAGCGCCTCATGGGCTGGGAAATAGCGGTAGGGATTTATGCCGGCGGCCTGAACCCTGCCGTCCCAGATATAGCGATAGATATCACTGGACAGAAGCGGATCGAATAGCAGCACATAGACCCTCATCGCGATTCCAAATCCAAAGATGAGCCAAAGCGCGCTTGGTGCGCGCTCTGCGGCGAGCGTTGCCGCAATGGTCAGCAAACCTGCGACGATGGTCAGGGCAATGAAGGCATTGTCGCCGTATTCCTCGAAGGCAAAGGGAGTCACCAGGGTCAGTCCAGCCAGGGCAACGCCGATGCCGGCCAACAGATAGAGCGGAGGCACGTCGTTGGCAGCGCGCGCCAGTCGACTGAATTGAGTTGCAGTAGCTCCGGGCATGGGCTCTACGCGTTTATTTGCGGGCCGGCCTTGAGAAAGGCCCTGCTCGCGGCTGCAAATCCGCCGTCACGAAAGCGGGTTGAACGGCCGGCCAGTTCGTCCTGCAGCCAACGCAACGTCTGGATGTCGTCGACATCGTACCATTCCGGAAGGAGCGTCGTGGCAAGGCCGATTTCAGCGGCGCGCTCGCACGTGCTGCGAGCGACGGTTTCTGTTCCCCATGCGATCTGCGTAAACAGGTGCTTGTGTGGGTGCTTCAAGCCGATGAGGTAGTAGCCGCCGTCGCTCGCCGGCCCAAGCACCATCCGGTCGCCGGGCTCGCGCAGATTTTTGATAGCCTGCACCAGCAAACGAGGCGGCAGGGTCGGGCTGTCGCCATTGACGAGCAGGACACAGTCATGTTTGGCGTCGTCTAGAAGAGCGCGCGTCGCGCCAATCAGTACGTGCCCCAAGTTATCGCCGGCCTGTAGTAACATCCCGAACCCTGCGGGCAGCAGCTGCTGCATGACGTGCTCAGCTCCTGCGGGAGCATAGACACCGTAGCCGCGTCTGCCGAGCGTCTCGGGTACCGCCTCGATTGCTGCGCCAACATCTCGGACGAAGCAGGCAGAGAGCTCAGATGCGGCAACTTCGCCAACGGCAGTCGCTAGCCGCGTCTTAGAACGGCCGGGTTCCGGCGCCTTGCAAATGATCCCGATTGCCGCAACGCTCACGATAGGAGCCGGGGCCGCAGGCGATCGGCGGCGATGGCGATCAATTGCAGGGCGTCACGACTGCCTGCCACCCGCTTCGCCCTTTTCAAAATCGCCGTCGACGCGGCCCATGTGATCGATCACCCGAGCAAATAAAGGATAGGCTTCTGGCAGAATGTGACGATGTCGGTCACGAACTGACGGGCCACCTCTGAGTGCTTCACAAACGTATCAAGATAGGCTCCAATAGCGTATTAATCACAGATGCCGCCTGGTGGGTAGGTAGATTGTGGCAAGGGGTTATTTTCCGACCGCCAGCGCGCCTTGATGGTGAGGCCGTCATGAATCACGAGACCGCAGTTTCCAAGACCAAGGAGATCGCCGATCGCATCCTCGCGCCAGCAGCCATGCAAAACGACAAGGATGCTCGATTTCCATCCGACACAATCGCAGCGCTCGGCTCGGCTGGATTGCTGGGGATCATGCTGCCCAGCGAGGTGGGCGGGTTGGCTCTGGGACCACGGACTTTCGCTGCCGTCATCGCCACACTTGCCGAAGCGGACGCCTCCGCCGCGATGATTTATCTGATGCACGTCAGCGCCACCGCGACGATCGCCGCCGCCCGTCAGGGTGCTACAGTCGGGCAGACGCTGAAAGAAATTTCAGCCGGTCGACATCTGACTACGCTGGCATTTAGCGAAGCCGGATCGCGCAGCCACTTCTGGGCGCCTGTCTCGCGGGCCAAACGCAATGGCGCCAACCTTCACATAACGGCCAAGAAATCGTGGGTGACAAGCGCAGGCCACGCCCAAAGCTACGTTGTCTCGGCGCTTGCTCCTGAAGGGAGAGGCCCGACGGATTCGACCCTTTATCTTTTCACCAGTGGTAGGCCGGGACTGTCGGTCGCGGGCCCATGGGATGGCTTCGGGATGCGCGCCAACGCTTCCGCGCCGATGATACTCGAGAATTGCGAGGTCGAGCCCGGCCTCCAGCTGACCGACGATGGCGCAGGCTTCAAGGCGATGCTGGAGATTGTACTTCCGCTGTTCAACCTCGGAACATCGGCAGTCGCTCTGGGCCTTTGTCGGGCTGCGGTGGCAGGAACAGCAGCTCATCTCAAGACCGCTCGCTTCGAGCATTTGGGACAGACCCTTGGAGAGAGCCTGCCGACGCTTCGTGCGCAGCTGGCCACGATGCAGATTGACACTGATGGGCTCGCGGCGCGCGTCGACGACCTTGTCGATCATCTGGAGCGCCCCCGAGATACCACGGTGCTGCGCGTGCTCGAGAGCAAGGCGTCGGCTGGTGATGTTGCCATCGCCGTCACCTCGGCAGCGATGCGGGTTTGCGGAGGCGCTGCGTTTTCCAAGCACTTGGCCATCGAGCGATTGTTTCGCGACGCCCAAGCGGGCGCTGTCATGGCGCCGACCGGCGATGTTCTGCGCGAATTCATCGGCAAGGCCATTTTGGGAATACCGTTGTTCTGAACGCGATAGCGCTGCGTCTTTTGGCAGCGCTCAGACGCAATTGATCGCATTCAAATGCTGAGAAGCGGGAAGCAATCATGAGCCGGACGATCTGGGTAGGAGCCGTCGCATACGATCCTAAGGTGGTCGGTATCTGGGAGGGCATGCGACGTTATTTTCATGAGGAAGCGCATCTATCGCTCGAAGTCGTGTTGTTTCAGAGCTACGAGGCTCAGGTCGCCGCCCTCCTGGCCTCGCCAGGCGAGCCGCTGCCACGCATTGACATCGGATGGAATACGAACCTCGCCTATATTCAGGCCGATGCCTGGAGCGACCACCGTTGCCGACCCATTGCGATGCGCGATACCGATGTCGGCTGGATGAGCAAGATCGTTGCGGTCACCGGCGGCCCGGTCACCAGGCTTGCCGATCTAAAGAGCCGCACGCTTGCTCTCGGCAGCCGCGACAGCGGCCACGCGGCAATCCTTCCGACTTATTTTCTCAAGCGCGAGGAGCTGGTTGAGGGGAAAGACTATCGAACTCTTCGATTCGACACCGACCTCGGCAAGCACGGTGACACCGGTACAAGCGAAGCCGACGTGGTTCGCGCGGTTCTCGATGGCCGCGCCGATGCGGGCGCTATCGGCAGCCCATTCTGGAACGCGGTGCGCAGCGATCGTCTCGTACCCGAAGGTGCGCTCACCGAAATCTGGACATCGCGGCCGTATAATCATTGCATGTTTACGGCTCGATCCGATCTGGATCCCGCTTTGGAGCGGCAGTTTGCCAAAGCATTGTTCGGCATGAGCTACGACAACCCGGTGCATCGACCTGTGCTCGAGGCGGAAGGGCTGCGCCAATGGATAGCGCCGCAGCTCGAGGGGTATGCAGAACTACGAGAGGCCTCCAGGCAGCAAGGTTTTCTGACGCGGCCTTTGGCCTAGTGGGCCGCCCCAAGAGCCGGTTCCGCTCTCCAGGAAATTCAGCGGCCTTGTCACGCGCAATTGAAAATCCTCGCCAACCTGTGCTGATGCTCATTTTCGCGATCGAAGGCGCGGCGCACGGCTGCGAAGGATTCAGCGAGCGGAAAGATCTCGCGACTGACCAGCAGGTCGTCATCCTCGGCCCCGACTGGATGCCAAAACACGCCTTCCGCCGTTATGGTCACTTCTGGAACCAAGTCAGCTCTTGCCAAAGCGATACCCTTTATCGCGGATCCTCGCAGGGCAATTCGCCTGATGACCCGATTCTCCTCGCTGACTTGGCGGGCATCAAGAAAGCTGCGGAACTCCTCGGCCTCGATATCGGTCGACACTGTTGCTGCTAACCGTACCCGGAACCCTTCGGCGTGGACCAGCTCGATCCCCTTCCACGTGCGCACCCATGTTCCCTTTCCACGATGGCTCTCGTGAAGTTCCGGCGTTGGGCTGTCGAGGCTGATCTGGAAGGTCACGCGGTCGCGTGGCAATGAGCGCAGCGTTTCGAGCCTGCTCCCTGCAAATAGCATTCCGTTGGTGAGAACCGTGGTTGGCGCCGCCGCAGCGCATGCAGTGACGATCTCGCCAATATCCGGCAGCATGAATGGCTCACCGCCGGTGACAAAAATTTCGCTTACGCCGAGTTCCGCCGCCTCGATCGCGATCCGCCGCACCCGCTCGATACCAAGCGCCCGCCGCGGCGCTTTGGGTGACGAGCGCACGCAACAATAGTCGCAGCTTAGATTGCAGTCGAAATTGGTGTAAAGCCAGAGGCGAGACCCCACGGGCCGATCTTCTCCCACATTCTCAGGGGCCTCGCCGTACCGGAGCACCCAGCGGGTGTGGCCTTCTTCGACTGCTGTGTCGACCAAGCTGTTGCGGGTAAAGCGACACCATGCCTCGAGTTCGGGGCCGATGCTTGGATTGCTGCTGATCACTGCCACAAGGTCGCCCTTATGAATACGGCGCAGCGCAGCTATCAAATCCGGCAGTAGACCCGAGGCAAATGTCTTGCTGCCGGCGTCCAGTTCAACCTTGGCGTTGGTTGTCATGCGCAAATCCGAGGTTCTCCAGACGTTCGACCGCGCACCAGTTTCTCACCAGAAACCATCTCGTCAAATCACAACGAGCGCGCTCGGTCAGCGACGAAAGCGCCGAAAAGTCGACCGAGATCCCGATCCTCCCACTCGTAACTGTCTGGTTGTCGGTTCAAGTCTCACTGATTTACCGCCATTTTGGGGCGTAGCGGAGATGACGCAAGAGTGCTCGGACGTCTCGTTCCGAAGCAAAATCGAAAATTGGCAGGTCAGCGGCCCGTCTTCACCCTGGTCCAGAGCCGATTGATGATGCGCTGCGTCGCTGGATCGCGCGCGGTGATCACGAACAGCTTTGCGAGCGTGGCTTGGTCCGGATAGATGTTCTTGTCATTGAGAATTTTCGGATCGATGTACTTCTGGCTCGCCAGATTGCCATTGGCATACGACAGAAAATTCGAATTCTTCGCGGCTACCTCGGGCCGATAGAGATAATCGATCAGTTCATAGGCTTCGCTGACATTTTTGGCGTCGGCTGGAATGGCAAGATTGTCGAAGAACATCTGGGCGCCCTCTTTCGGGATGGCATAACCGATCTCGATGCCGTTGTTGGCTTCGGCAGCACGGCTTCTCGCCTGCAAGATGTCGCCTGACCAACCCACGACAAGGCAGATCTCGCCGGTGGCGAGCGCGCTCAGATATTCGGAGGAATGAAATTTTCGGACCGAGGGCCGGATCTTGACCAGGAGTTCTGCTGCCTTTTCCAGATCGGCTTGCCTGGTCGAATTCGGATCCAGCCCCAGATAGCTCAGGGCTGCGGGGAAAATATCGTCGGCCGAATCCAGCATGTGGACACCGCAATCCCTGAATTTCGCAAGATTCTCCGGCTTGAACACAATGTCCCAGCTGTCGATCCTGGCATCTGCGCCAAGGACTTTCTGAGCCATTTTGACATTGTAGCCGATGCCGGTCGTGCCCCACATGTAATTGGCGGCGTATTGATTGCCGGGATCGTAGACGGCGAGGCGCTCCGTCACCACCGGCCAGGCATTGACGAGACCAGGCAGTTTCGACCTGTCGAGCTTCTGGAACACGCCGGCCTTGATCTGGCGCTGCAGGAAATAGGCTGTCGGAACGACAACATCGTAGCCCGATTTGCCGGCGAGCAGGCGGGTCTCCAGCGTCTCGTTGGCGTCGAATGTGTCGTAGACGACCTTGATGCCGGTTTCTCGCGTGAAGTCCTCGAGCACGCCCGGCGCCATGTAGTTCGACCAGTTGTAGAAGTTGACCTTTCGCTCTTCTGCCCCTGCAGATGACGCAGACAACGCGATGACGATGGCAATCGCAACCGCATATCGGATGCCATTGAGCTCACGCAATTGTCCTGGTCCCCTCACCTGCGATGCACCGCATCCGACAGGCGCTCCAGCGCGGTGTCCAGCGTTGCATCCTTCTTGGCAAAACAGAAACGCACGACCGTCGTGACGGGATCTTTCTCGTAAAAGGCCGATACCGGGATCGCCGCGACCTTGTAGTCGGTCACGATGCGTCTGCAGAACGCCTCGTCCGTCTCGTTGAGACCCAGCGGCGACAGATCGACCGTCAGGAAATAAGTGCCCTGGGAGCGAAGAACCGGGAAGCCGATGTTCTCCAATCCGCGTGTCAGGCGGTCGCGGCTGCGTGCCAGGTCCTCGCGCATCTGGTGAAAATATTCCGCCGGCTTGCCGAGGCCGTAGGCGACCGCCGCCTGGAGGTTCGGGGCGGTGGTAAAGGTCAGGAACTGATGCACCTTGGCCGCGACGCGCAACAGCGCCGGCGCGGCGCAGACGAATCCGATCTTCCAGCCGGTCAATGAAAAAATCTTGCCGGCTGAGCCGACCTTGATGGTGCGATCGCGCATCCCGGGCACGGTGATGAGCGGAATGTGCTCGCGGCCGTCGAAGATCACGTGCTCCCAGACTTCGTCGCAGATCGCGATGGTGTCGAATTCCTGACAGAACCGCGCCAGCAATTCCAGGTCCTCGCGCGGATAGACGACCGCCGCGGGGTTGAGTGGATTGTTGAACAGGACCGCCTTGGTCTTGTGATTGAAGACGCCGCGCAGCGCCTCTTCCGTCAACCGCCAATGCGGCGGCTCAAGGCGAACCAGCCGCGGGATGCCGCCGGCCTGGCGGATGATCGGAAGATAGGAATCGTACACCGGCTGGAACACGACCACCTCGTCCCCCGGTTCGACCACGGCAAGGATTGATGACGTCAACGCCTCGGTGCCGCCAGAGGTGACCATCACCTCGGTCATCGGATCAAGGCTGATCCCGTGCCAACGCTCATAATGAGCGGCGATCGCCTGCCGCAACTCGGGAATGCCCATCATCGACGGGTACTGGTTGTAGCCATTCACTACGGCGTCAGCGGCGGCGCGGCGGATGTCTTCCGGTCCGGGGGCATCCGGAAAGCCCTGGCCGAGATTGATCGCGTCATTGTCGCGGGCAAGCTGCGACATCGCCTCGAAGATCGTGACGGGCAGGTCCGCAAATACCTTGTTCATGGAAGTCATGGCAACGATCAGCCGCCGGCCTTCGTCGGTAGACCCGCAGCCTTCCAGGCCAGTATTCCACCCGCCAGATGCTTGTCGTAAGAAAAACCGCCCGCTTGCGCCGCAAGCGAGGCCGTCACCGACCGCTTGCCGGAACGGCAGGCAAAAACCACCTGCTTGCCCTGTGGGTCGGGAATGCCATTCGGATCGAAGCTCGACAGGGGAACAACGACTGCACCGGGATAGGCCTCCACGGCCACTTCGTTGGGCTCGCGGACATCGACCAGAAGGTAGCGGCCCTCGGCCATCCCCTGCGATACTTCCAGCGGCGTCAAATCGTGAACCCGACACTCCTGATCCGCCACGCAAATCCTCCTACGCCCTTCGACCCGACCTGCCCGTCTCTTAACGGCTAATCAGGCGAGAGCAAGCCAATTCGGCGAGCACCATACGGCTGGGCGGGTTTCTGCGCCAAGGTCTTTCTTGGGTCACGAAAGTCAGGCAGCGCGGTTAGACGGTCACCTGCGTTCCGACCTCGACCACCCGCCCGCTCGGGATCTGGAAATAGTCGGTCGCATCATTGGCGGTCCGGCTGAGCGCAATGAACAGGTGATCCTGCCAGCGCGGCATTCCGGAATGCGCGGCGGGCTTGAGCGCGCGACGCGAGAGGAAGAACGAGGTCGACATGATGTCGAATTGCCAGCCGAGCTTGCGCGCAATCGCCAACGCCTTCGGCACGTTCGGCGATTCCATGAATCCGAACCGCAGCGTTACCTTGGTAAAGGTCTTGCTGACCTGCTCGAGCCTTACCCGCTCCGACGGATCGACGCGCGGGGTGGCTGCTGTCTCGATGGTCAGAATGACGTTCTTCTCGTGCAGCACCTTGTAGTGCTTGAGACTGTGCATGAGCGCGGTCGGCGCGCTCGCCGGATCGCTGGTAAGGAACACGGCTGTACCCGAGACGCGCTGGGGTGGGCGTTTTTCCAGCATCGCCACCAGTTCGTCGAGCGGAAACTCCAGCTTGCGCGATTTCTCGAACAACAGCTTGCTGCCACGCCGCCAGGTGTACATCAGGAGCATCACGACGGCTCCGAGCGCCAGGGGCACCCAGCCGCCTTCCAGCACCTTGAGCAAATTCGCGGCAAGGAACGTCAGATCGAGAATCAAAAATGGCGCCATCAGCGCCGCCGCCGCGAGCGGCGACCAGTTCCATACGCGCCAGATGACGACGAATC
>Ga0307474_10001510_pt1 | contig 16823 bp, 18 predicted proteins | sample atmos_gasesECM1C_2_FD_203312 | JGI IMG/M metagenome (GOLD analysis project Ga0307474, IMG submission 203312) | Hardwood forest soil microbial communities from Morgan-Monroe State Forest, Indiana, United States - atmos_gasesECM1C_05 | ecosystem: Environmental > Terrestrial > Soil > Temperate... | reverse complement strand
ATGCCGTTGAGGGTTTGCGCCTCCATGTTCTTGATGCCGCTCACGCTGGTGCTCATCGCGTACTGGCTGTAGGTGGTGACGCGCTGCTCCATCTCCGGCACGCTCAGGCCCGTGTACTGCCAGATCACCGACACCACCGGGATGTTGATCTCGGGGAAGATGTCCTCCGGCATGACCGTGATGGCTGAAACGCCGACAAACAGAATGAAGGCAGCCAAGACGTAGAACGTGTATGGGAATCTCAGCGCAAATCGAACGATACCCATCTCGATATCCTCGTCCTTGCCGCGGCAGGCTCCTGATTGCAGGTAGCCCGTCGTTGGGCCGAACGCAGATATTGACAAGAGCCCTAAAAGGAAATGCTATATCCGTTGCACTCGCTACTGAGCGGAATTCAGCAATGAATCGTAGCGATCTTGCCGACCTGAACGCCTTCGTTGTCGTCGCCAATCAATTGAGCTTTCGCGCGGCGGCGACGCAGCTTGGCATATCTGCATCAGCGCTCAGCCATTCCATGCGCCAGCTCGAGGAGCGCCATGGGGTGCGACTGCTGCATCGGACGACGCGGAGCGTGTCACTCACCGACGCCGGTCTTCACCTGCTCGAACAGCTGCGGCCGGCCATCGACCAGATTTCAGGCGCTCTAGAGACCTTGAATCAACAGCGGCAGCGTCCGTCTGGTCGCTTGAAGATTCATGCGACGCATATCGCCGCAGCCGCGGCCATCGCGCCGGTTTGGGCTCGGTTCGCGTCCACCTATCCGGACGTCCATCTCGAGATCTTGATGGAGTCGAGGCCGATCGACATCGTAGCGAGCAGCTTTGATGCGGGGATCGGGCGGAAGGAATGGGCAGCCGCCGACATGATTGCGGTTCGCGTGATGGGGCCGATGAAAGTGGCCGTTGTCGGCGCTCCCAATTATTTCGAGCGACGGCGTCCTCCGCGCACGCTCGACGACCTTGCCTCCCATAGCTGCATCCAATATCGTTTTGCGCCGAACGAAGCTGTTCTGCCATGGTCTTTCGAGCAGAACGGCAAGACCAAGCGGATGACGCTGGCGGGCGCGGTGACGGTCAACGACCCCTATCTTGCGATTCGCGCTGCCGTCGACGGGCTCGGAATTGCATATACTCTCGAGGCCCTGGTCGAGCCGTTCCTGCAGACGGGACGACTGGTGCGCGTTCTCGAGAAATCCTCACCCTGCCTGGAAGGACTCTTTCTGTATTATCCCGGTCACCGGCAGGTCCCAGCCGCGCTGCGGGCCTTCATTGACATGCTTCGCGCTCCCAAATCGCCGCAGGACGTGCGCCCGCTGAAGAATCCCTTTTTCAAAGATTGAGCGCGTCGATCGCCCCGTCAGGATTCATTCCTGAATTTCTTTCAACGCCGCATGAAACAGACGCCCGATTTTCATTCCCGGTGATCGGAGCTAGTTCATCCGGCGAGATGATCAGGAGGAGTAGACCCTGAATTTCGGATCCCGCTCACAACCTAGAGCGGGATGGCTCCATCCATTGCGCCCAGGACAGCCATGAGTGATGGGACCCGCCCAGGAGCCCGGCAAAAATTCTTGACCAATTCGGATAAGGGGCTGAGGGCGATCAAATTGCTGAACAGGAGCATTCAATGACGGAGTTTCCCCTCGCGCCGGATGTGCCGATGGAACGCGTTCTCCTGCACGAGTTGATTCACAGGATCAATAACGAATTCTCTTCCCTCATCGGCGCCGTGTCTCGTACCGCCGCGCGTTCCGTCAATCATGAAGTCAAAGTCGCGCTGGCCCACATTATTGAGCTCCTGTTCCATTATGCAGAGCTGCATCGCGCGTTGCAGATGCCGGACAACGACACGCTTATCGATGTGGCGGCCTATCTCGAAAACCTCTGTCTCTCGATCGGCCGATCGAAGCTCGACGGCAGGAAGATAGATCTCGCCCTGACGGCATCGCCTTTGCGGCTGCCATCGGAACGGTGTTGGCGACTGGGAATGATAGTATTTGAGCTTGTGACAAATGCGACGCGGCACGCGTTTGGCAACGGGACCGGACAAGTTCGAATCGAGTTATCACGCGCTGGCAAGCTTGTTGAATGCAGCGTCGTCGACAATGGCTCGGCTCCAATAAACGTTCAGCGGGGACGCGGGCTCAAGATCGTCTACGAGCTTGTCAAAGGTCTCGATGGACGCCTTGACCAGAGGTTTGGACGAAGGGGATCGTTCTCGAAATTAACCTTCCCGTACAACCTCGAACTGCAACGAGCGGGCCTCGAGGAGAAAGCTGCCGCCAATTGTCACAGCGGATAGTGATGCCGCCAGCAAGGTCGCTGCCGCGAAATCGGCGAAAAGCCCGCGAACCAGAACGACGTAACAGGCCCTCAGCGCCGGCTGTGTAGCGGCGCCAGTGCGTTGGATCAGAGTGCCTGCTGCCTTCTGCCCCCGCATCGCCAGGCCCAGGAACGTGCGTCGATTTTGCCAGGTTTGGATCGCTGCTGGCTCGCAGACGCGCATTCCCTGCACTCGTCGTGAAGGACGCGGTTACGTCCGGCAACAAGCCCGGATTTGGAAGCTCGATGCTGATGCCCGCTGCGGCGTATTTGCTCCAGGCCCCCGTGTTCGAGACGTTGGGTGAATACGCAAATCCAGCCGCGACGCTTATTTTCTCGGTAAGTTTTCTGTCTACACGGCCCACCAGTTCAAAATAATCGGTGTCAATACCGCTTACCTCACCAGGATATAGAGAGTAGGTTACGCCAATATCGAGATCGAAACCGGACAAGCTGGGACGAAAACCACTGCTGTACGACAGTTCGACCGCCGGGTCGCTCGGTAATTTCACGCTGGTGATCGTCGACCCGGTATAGAATGAGCCGAACCTCGCTTTGAACGCCGCGCCAACCGCGGGTTGGTGAGCGGAAAGCGTAACTCCCCGATAGATGTAGTCTGATGCCATGCCGGCCGCGAATGTGTAAGCGAACTCTTGTTCTGTCGTCTTTTCCGGCACCACGCTTTGCGCTCGACTGGTCGAGAATCCGCCGCGCGCACCAAGCGAGACCGAGCTTCCAGCCTGGTCGCCAGAGGTTTGCGCGCATGCCTCGTGTGGCGTCAGAAGCTCAAACAACGTTGCCGCAACGCCGGTGGCAACCTTGAGCCGATCCCCGGTCGCCAGCGCTAGACTTTGCGCGTTGCGGAAAACCCTTTCTCGCGCGGCCATGATAAGTTCGCTCCGTCCGGTCTCCGTGCCAAAAAGTTGTACGCACCGCGTTCACTCACAACACAAAGGCCCGCCATTATCCCGAACTCATGATCGCCTTCGTGGGCAAGGCTACCAATTGGCTGGCTCACTCGCACTCCGCCGCCGTGCGATCGAAACGAGGCGTTGCCTGGGTTTGATGGTTGGCGTATGCTTCATCCGCTAACGGCATGCGAGTTTTCTGACCAAATGTCAGACGCCGGCTTGGCTTAGGTCCGGCAAGGCATAAGCAGTCGAATAACCCGGCGTCTCCACTTCGATGGAGGGTCGCCATGAAATCGATACACATTCTGTTGCTTGCGAGCATCGCGCTAACAGTGCCGTCTGTTTCGCGCGCGCAGGTGGCTGGGTCAACGGTCATCGGTATCAGCGTCGCAGAGGCGCGCGAACTGGCCTCAGGCTGGAGTGCCAAACGGCAGATCCTGGGCCAGCCCGTATTTAACGACAAGGATGAACGCGTCGGATCCATCGACGACATCATCATCGCACCCGACAAATCAGTTTCCTACGCGATCGTCAACGCTGGCGGGTTCATCGGATTGACGAAGCACGATGTCGCCATCCCAGTATCCCAATTGAAATTGGTCGACAGCAAGCTGGTTCTGGCAGGCGCCACGAAGGAGGCCTTAAAGGCTAGTCCCCCGTTTGAGTACGCCAGATAAAGCGCGGATTATGCCTTTGCGACGACCTACAGCAATCCGGAATGCTGAATTCAAACCGGGGAATTCAAGTTCGGGAGGAACTCAATGTCCAACACACACGTCCAACCCGGCCGAGGATCTCCATTCCTCGGCCTTGCGCTGCGCGAGCTCGCAGAAAACTGGTGGCTGCTGCTGCTGCGCGGCATAGCCGCGATCGCCTTCGGAGTCTTGGCCTTCGGCTGGCCCGGCCTCACCCTGCTCACACTGGTCTTCATGTGGGGCTTTTACGCTATTGCCGACGGCGTCTTGGCGCTGTGGGCGGCGATTGCCAGCAGAGGCGGCGAGATAGCGCCGCGATGGTGGCTTGCCGTTGTCGGCATTGCCGGAGTTGTTGCCGGCGCACTTACTTTCGTTTGGCCAGGCATGACCGCGCTAGTATTGCTGATGTTCATCGCCAGTTGGGCAATAGTTGTCGGCGTGCTGCAGATCTGGGGCGCGATCCGGCTGCGCAAGGAAATCGAAGGCGAGTGGCTGCTCGGCCTGAGCGGCCTGCTGTCGATTGCCTTTGGCGTTATCATGTTTGCCCAACCCGGCGCGGGAGCGCTGGCACTTGTCTGGTTGATCGCCTGGTTCGCGGTCCTCGCGGGTTGCGTTTACATCGGGCTTGCGTTCCAGTTGAAGAAGCACAAGCGTCCGGCCTGAGACTCAGGTGTTGATGGCGAATAAGATTCTGCGTGAAGGATTTGAAGTCGGCCAACGATGGAGGAATGACCATGGCACAGCCTCTCTCCGAGCAACTCGCCGAATTGTCGGTTCGCGCCAAACACGCCGAGGATGCAGTCGCAGCGGCACAGAAGGAAGCGCATGAGAAAATCGAGCAGCGCAAAGAGCAGGCACACGCTGCCGCCATGGAGGCTACGGAAAAGGTGAATAAGGAGGTCAAGTCCGTCAAGGATACCGCCACCAGAAACTGGAAGGCATTGGAAGCGAAAATCGCCGCCGACGTCCAGGTGTTGAAGGCCGGAATCGTCCACCGAACACGAGAGCGAGAGGCTGGCCGCGCGGAACACACTGCCGAGAGGCTTGAGTGGGAGGCGGGCTTCGCGATCGACTATGCCGTCGCGTCGATTGAGCAGGCAGAACTGGCCGTCCTCGATGCCATCGCTGGCCGCGTTGAGGCCGATCAGGCAAAGAGAGCTGTGTAGACGCTTGGCTGTGAGCAACGAACCGTACCGAGTCGCTGCAGGACGGCGACACGACGTTGGTCGGCTGACCTGACGGACATGCGACCGCTTGGAGGTGTGCCGAAAAATCGCCGACGCTCGGCCTGAGAGGGTCGGGGCATAACTGCCAATGAAACGGTCGCACCCAACGTCCGTGACGATCGCGATACGCCCCTCTTTGCAGAGCGCGGGATGTCACCATTCCTGAAGTGTTTCGCCATCACGTCACAAGTGCGGACGCCTGCGGCAAGTTGGCACGACGGGCAATTTGCGCATGGCAGCGATGCATGATTTCGATCAATTGAGGTGCGCTGGCTCTCGCCATCGCCATCGACAACAACAACTCGCGAAAATGGACACTAATCGCCGTGCGGTAACACTTGGGTAGACTGGACCCGACTAAAGATTCGAAGGTCTGTGGTGCCGGTGGACAATGGCCTCGCTCTTTAACGGAGCACAGGAGCTCTTTTCCGCTTCTTCTCTGGTCGTTTCGGCACTGGTCCATACCTGCTGGACGCCGGTGAAGAACAGATAACGACAATGCTTCTTGTAGAAAGGCACCGGGTATTGCTCACTCAGACGAGCAGCCTCTATCCTGGACCCAACCAAAATTCCGCGATTGAGACCATAGCCAGCCAACAAAACTGCCGCTAAGCCCAACAGCGCCCAGAGAGCTGACGATAATCGCATGCTTCACCTCAAAAGGCGCGCCACCCAACCACCAGGTGCCGTCAGACGGGTAGTCGAAAAATGGTTTCGGTCCTGAGATTCGAATTCATATAGAAGGCAATCACATCGCCGAAATGCTTGTGTCGGCCCTTATTGATCCATGCATCGTAGAATGAATTCTGTGCGGTCTCTGGGCAGGACCCCCTGAACATCAGCCATGTGACGGCATTTGATCTGTTCGACATGTGCGGCGAGTGTCCTGGCCCTTCGCTCTTCCGCTTCCGGATCGACCAACCTGATCGTCTTCACCTTGATAGGTGAGCCATCCGACTCGAATTGAAACTCATATTTCCTCCCTTTCTCGTCGGTGGCTACGCAAGACACGCTGGACACCTGTTGCAGCGCGAAATTGCCAATCTGCGTGCATCTGCCGGATGAGGGCTCGACGGACGCTATCGGTAATCCTTCCGCCTTCGGACTGTCCTTGGACTTCAGCAGCACTCGGTCTATCGGCAGCTCGTACAGGTTATCCTGCTCTCTTTTTCCATTCTCACCCGAAAACGTGATGATGTGATTTTCATCGTCTGGATCGTTCAGAGGAACGGTGAACGCGGATCGGCCTCCCGGGCTGTGCGAGAAAGCCAGAGAGGTGCACGCGAAATTGCGCTCGGCGATCCTCAACGTGCTGCATTTGCCAGCCATGGAGGCGAACACGTCGCTCTCAATCTCCTCAGCCCTGAGGGTGACGGAAGCAATTGAAAGGGAGCCAGCAATGGCAACCGTTCGCCAGCAGATGCGCATAAAAAATCCCTTAGCCGAGAAATAGCTTAGGGACCCAGCGAAAAAGACGCAAGCGAACCCGGCAAATCTCGGGTCGCCTTACGGCCCAATCTCGCTTGATTATCCACATAGAGGAAGCCTCGGACCAAACCAAGGCTTTTTGTCGGGCCGGCGGCAAAACATGCCGATGTCGGCGACTGGCCGTTGGCGACATATTGCGTGTGCGTCCTGACCGTGCTCCGCCAACTGAACCGACACGTCACTCTAATCTAGAATGCGTGTTGCATTTGCATCTTCAGGTTAGCGGGCCCTGAAGCAGTGCCCGCCGCCCCGATGCCTGACGCGCGCGCGACACGCGTCCATCGTCGAAAATGAGCAGTCAGGTTCGCCGGCGGTGGTTGATCCCCTTAACTGCGCACAGAACTTGGCAGCATCGGCAGAATCTTGAGGATAAAGAACGAAGCCCATCGAGAGAATCATCATGGCAATCAGCGCTAGCATTGAACGCGACATATCAATCCTCCCTGCAAGTTTTGCCCCAGCGTGGGCTAACCGGTCTCTCAGCCACCGACTCCCACGCTGGGTCACCGCCGGTGCCAGCAGGTAAGTTGGTAGATGCCATTTTGTTCCTGCCGCAGCCTGCCAGCGGCAATTTCAACGAGTTAGCGGGGGCTGCTCTTATCGAAAGCACAACCGGAGGCCTGAAAGAACGCTGGCTGGTCGATCGACATTAAGGCGGCGCTCAGAGGTTCGAACTCGTTGGGCGTGAACGGAGCACTTCGATCGTGAGCTACTAGCTCGCGACCGCTCTTGGTTTGACATGGATCAATTGCAGGCGTTTTCTAAGGTGCTCCACAATTTTTGCCAGGGGAGCCAAATGAACTCGATATCTCGAAGGATTTTCATCGCTGCGCTTCCGCTTGTGGCTGTGGGGCTTGCGTCCGCCGCTCGCGCGCAAGGCAATCCGCCAGCGAATGCCAGCGCGACGTTGTTCCAGAATGTGCGCATCTTTGATGGCAAAGGCGCTTCCCTCTCCGCACCGGCCAATGTGCTGATCAAGGGCAATATCATCGAGCGTATCTCGACGGAGCCGATCGCCGCAGAGCCAGGCATGACCACAATTGCCGGGAACGGACGAACGCTGATGCCCGGCCTGATCGACGCACACTGGCATGCGATGCTGATACGGCCTAACCCCGCTCAGGCGATCGCCGGAGACGTCGGATTCAATAATATCGCGGCGGGGGCTGAGGCGACAGACACGCTGATGCGCGGTTTCACCACGGTCCGTGACGTGGGTGGCCCGGTATTCGGACTGAAGAGCGCCATTGACTCAAGGGTCATCGCGGGGCCGCGCATTTTTCCCTCGGGAGCTGTCATCACGGTGACCAGCGGCCATGGCGACTTTCGCCAGCTGTCCGAACTGCCGCGCACGATCGGCGGCATGCTCAGCCGCATGGAACAGATCGGCGGCAGTATGGTCGCCGACAGCCCCGACGAGGTGCGCCTGCGCGTCCGCGAGCAACTCATGCAGGGCGCCTCCCAGATCAAACTGACGGCCGGCGGCGGTGTTTCCTCGCCGTTTAGCCCGATCGACGTATCGACCTTCACGGAGGCGGAGCTGCGGGCGGCGGTTGAGGCGGCGGAGAATTGGGGCACTTACGTTACCGTGCACGCCTTTACGCCCGCGGCGATTCAGCGGGCAATTGCCGCCGGTGTGAAGTGTATCGAACACGGCTTCCTGATGGACGAGGCCACCGCCAAGCTCATTGCCGAGAAGGGCGTGTGGCTCAGTCTGCAGCCTCTCCCTGAAGAGCTGAAACTAGGCTTTCCGGTGGGCACAGTTCAACGAGCCAAGGCGGAAGAAATCTGGCCTGGCATAGCTCGAACTTACGAGATGGCGAAGAAATACAAGATCAAGACGGCTTGGGGCACCGATGTCCTGTTCTCGCAGGCGCTGGCGCAGCAACAGGGGGCGATTCTGGCCTCGCTTGTCCGCTGGTACAGCCCCGCCGAGGCGCTCGCAATGGCAACCGGAACCAACGCGGAACTGCTGGCATTATCCGGCAAACGCAATCCGTATCCTGGCAAGCTTGGTGTGGTGGAAGAGGGCGCGCTTGCCGATCTGCTGCTAATCGACGGCGATCCACTGGCGAATATCAACCTGATTGCTGACCCCGCCAGAAATTTCAAAGTTATCATGAAGGATGGGCGTATATTCAAGAATACCCTGTGACCGCGGCTCCTCCGGTCGATTCATGTCCGTGTTGGTCCTGCATACGCCTTTACCGGTTGCCACCATGATCGGGTGCACCATGACGGAAGTTGGCCGTAACGAAAAAAGCAGAACAGCCAATTCGGCAACGGATCGCTATTGCAGCCGCTGTCATACCTTCGCTAATCTTGGCGCGTTTCTCGCAGACCAGCGTCGGATAGGTTTTCGCATCGGAGGACCATCATGACAAGTTCGTCGGATACCCTGCAAAATCTTCGAACCGGAACTGATTTGGCACCGCTCCGCGCAAAGTGGGGTTGGATTGTCGCACTCGGTGTCGTCTATGTCTTGGCCGGCTTCATTGCGCTCGGCAGCGTCGTGACGGCGACGGTCGCAAGCGTGTTCATCGTCGGCATCATGATGATCATCGCCGGCGCAGCCGAGCTCATCAACGCCTTCCAGATCAAGAGTTGGGGCAAGTTCCTGATTTGGGCCCTGCTGGGCGTGCTCTACATCGTCGCGGGCTTTGTGACGTTCGAAAACCCGCTGTTCGCCGCGGTGCTGCTCACGCTGCTGCTGGGGGCGTCGCTGGTTGCTTCCGGCATCGTGCGGCTTTTTCTGGCGTTCAACATGAAGCGGGAAACCCCATGGATCTGGGTGGCGCTCTCCGCCGTCATCACGCTGCTGCTCGGTGTGCTGATCCTGGCGCGCTGGCCGATCAACAGCGTTTACATCCTCGGCCTGTTCCTCGGCATCGATCTCATCATGGCGGGCGCCGGATGGATCGGGCTCGGCCTAGGCTTGCATCGCGTTCCGGCATCCAGACCGGCTTGAACCGCCGGGCTGATCGCATCTCGACTGCGCCGTTGCGATCGAGGGTCTTTGACACAAGGACCGAGGATCGGGAACGAAGTGTTATAGGGTCAGAGAAAGCATAACGGTCAAGGTCCGACCGTTCGGTCGAGAATGACGGAAGGCAACATCCGCCGGATCACTCGGGCGCCACCGCGCTCGCCGAGGAAGTCGCAAGGCTGCGTGATGTTAACCAACGCGACGCTAAATTTTCGCCGTCCTCAGTGCAATCCATTATGCTAGCGTAGCTGGGGGGCTCTCGATGAGGGTACGGACTATGAGAGGGCTTTTCGGAACTGCATTTCTACTTATTTCGACGGCCTGCTTCGCAGCGGACTACATTCCGCCCGGAGATTTGGGTGAAGCGCCGCCCGCTTATGGTGCACCCGCTTATGGTGGACCTGTCGATGGTGGGCGGGTGTATGGTGCACTCCCTTATGGTGCACCGGTTTACGGCGCACCCCCTTATGGCGGACCTGTCTATGGTGCACCCGTGTATGGTGGACCTGTCTATGGGCCCGAGTATGGCGGCCCCATGTATGGTGGACCCATGTACCGTGGGCCCATGTACCGTGGACCCGTGTATAGTGGACCGGCGTATGGTGCGCCCGTTTATCGTGGACCGGTCTATGGTGGACCCATCTATGGTGGACCCATCTATGGTGTAATCCCGCCTTACTAACAGCAAATCCCTCGGTGCCGGAGGAAATCGAACGAGTCGTCCGAGGTTAGATAGAGCGACGTTGCTTCCGGTTCTGGCCCTTGGCGGAGGTGAGATTGGCTGTCCCTGATTTCCGCCTTCGAGCGCAAAGCAGGACATCCTGCCACCGCCAGTTGGCGGTTTCACAGTTCGTGAGATCGATGACGAGGCGGAGCGCCCACGGGGCATTCGAAGACAGCAAGTTTGCCGTCCCTGGACTTGGTTTGCGCTACGCCGCCCGCACTGTCGTAAGAAAACTCTCGACCTCGTGCTTCAAGCGTTCGGATTGCCTTGCCAGTTCACCGGTCGAGCTGAGAACCAGCTCGGCGGCGGCTCCCACCTGGCCTGATGCCTGATTTACCTCGGCAATGTTTTGCATGACCCCTTGAGTGCCTTGCGCGGCCTGATGCACGCTGTGGGCAATTTCCTTGGTCGATGCGCCCTGTTCCTCGACCGCGGCGGCGATGGTGGTTGCGATCTCGTTGATCTGACCGATGGTGGCACCAATCTCGCGGATCGCTTCGGCCGTTGTCCCGGTAGCATCGCGGATCGCCTGGATCTGATCGGCAATTTCCTCGGTCGCCTTGGCGGTCTGGGTCGAGAGTGCCTTCACTTCGTTGGCCACCACCGCAAAACCCTTGCCAGCGTCGCCGGCTCGGGCCGCTTCGATCGTCGCGTTCAAGGCCAACAGGTTGGTCTGAGCGGCAATGTTCTGAATGAGACCCATCACCTCGCCGATTTTCTGGGTCGAGGCCAGTAATCCTTCGACCATGGCATTGGTGCGATCTGCCTGGGCAACGGCGCTTTGCGCGATCGACGCGGAGTGGTCGATCTGCTGCGAGATTTCCTGACTTGATCTCGAAAGCTCTTCCGCTGCGGCCGCTACCGTCTGCACATTGCCGGTTGTCTGCTGCGCCGCCGATGCAACCGTCGTGCTCTGCCGCGTCGTCTCCTTTGCAATTGCCGACAGCGATTGCGCCGAGCGCTGCATTTCAGCGGCTGCGGAAGCGGCTCCCGCGACGATCCCGCCGACGCTCCTTTCAAAATCGGTCGCGATCCGGTTCATGGCCGATTTGCGTTCCGCCATGGCGCGGGCCGTCGTCTCCTCGCGCTCGGTGCGGACACGTTCGGCATCGATCAACCGATCCTTGAAGATGGCCAGGCTGCGTGAAATCTGGCCGATCTCGTTGCGATGCCCGGTGAAGGGCACCTCGACGCTCAAGTCACCCTTCGCCAGATGCTCCATGGTGCTGCAAATTCCGTCGAGCGGGCGAACGAGGCCTCGGCCAAGGGCGAATGCCGCCAGTCCCGCGATGAGCAAACCACCCAAACCCCCCACGGCGATCCAGATGGCCTTGGCGAATACAACCGCCTCGATATCGTCGGTGTAGACGCCCGCCTGGATTGCGAGCAGCTGCTCGCCCTCGCCGTACCCGCCGGCGTAGGTGAGCTTCGGCAGCTCGGGACCACCTGTTGCCTTCGGCACCTCGTATTGGAGAAATCCGCCGCCGGCGCGGGCTTTGCCAACGATGTTCTGGATCACCGGCTGGCCGTTGTGGTCCCTGAAATCCCAGCGGTTGACATTGATGTATTTCGGGTTGGCATGCACGTAGGTAACACCGGCATTCGAACTGCCAGCCCCATAGACCCCAAGATAATCGGCAGATTTGCCCCAGCGCATGGCGCCGATCGCATCAAAGGCAAGCTGCCGCGCGTCCGCAGGCGAAATCTTGCCGGCCCTTGCTTTCTCGTCGTAATTGGAGAGGATTTTCTTTGCAGCCTCGACCATGTCGAACACCTTGGTCCGACGTTCCTCAATGACAGTCTCGCGGAGAACCATCACCTGGGCGACAAGCGCCGAAACGAAGACGATGGTCAAAACCGCTATGATCAAGCCGAAGCGTTTGTAGACTGTAAGATGCCGCATCCCTGTGTCCTTCGTAACATGAGCGGCCGCGATGGTACTTTTGGGTGGTTAACTGATTGTTGAGGATATGTCCGAAAGCCGTCCCTCGAAGGAAGAACGGAGGTGATCGGGCGTTTTTCGGCTTGCGGGCTCGCAAATTTTCGGCTTGCGAGCCCACAATTCGAGTATTTTCGTTTAAGGAGGTCGCTCGGTTTATCGCGATTTCAGAGCAAGGAGCGGTCGGTTGACCGAAAGACGAGTCACGCTCACCTTTGACAACGGCCCGACGCTGGGGGTCACCGAGCGCGTGCTCGACATTTTGGGAGCCGCGCGAATCCTTTCGACGTTTTTCGTCATCGGGCAGAAACTGGATGACGGCGCGGCCGCCGGCCTGATGAAGCAGGCGCATTCGGCGGGTCACTGGATCGGCAATCACACGCTTTCGCATACGGTTGCGCTGGGCGACCGGAGGGAGCTTGCTTACGCCGCCAGCGAGATCGAAGGCGCGCAGCAGCGCATCGGAAAATTCGCCCATCCTGAAAAACTGTTTCGACCCTACGGCAAATCGGGGCGTCTCGGACCGCATCTGTTGAGCCGGGCGGCACTCGACCATCTGCTTGCGCAAAATTTCAGGACAGTGATCTGGAACAATTTGCCGGAAGACTGGAAGAACCCGGACGGATGGGTCGAGGGCTGCATCGCGCAAGTCTCGGAACGGGACTGGAGCGTTGTGGTATTGCACGATATCGAGAACGCCTGTCTCGCCCGCCTGGGCGAACTGATTCACCGGCTCCATGATCTCGGCGTCATTTACGAGCAGGATTTTCCGGACGCCGTCACTCTGACGCGGGGTGGCAGGATTGTCGGTCCGGCGAAGGGTTACATTGCCGACTGAAATGGTACGACGTTAGAGAAAGAGTCTGGCGTGATCCGTAGAGGAGGGAGCATGGCGCGCAAAATTCTGATCCTTGGAGCCTCGTATGGCTCTCTCTTGGCGACGAAGCTATTGATGGCGGGTCACAACGTCACCCTGGTTTGCCGGAAGAAGACGGCCGAGCTCATCAATCGCGAAGGTACCGTGGTTCGCATCAGGCTGCGGGACGAGCCGACGCATCGCTCGATCCAGTCGCGCGATCTGCCGGGGACGCTGGATGCGACCCCGCCCGCGGACGTCGACCTTTCCCGTTATGACCTGGTCTGTCTTGCCATGCAGGAACCGCAATACACCAACCATACGATCCGGGTCCTGATGGTCAAAATCGCCGAGGCGAAGCTGCCTTGTCTTTCGATCATGAACATGCCGCCCTTGCCCTACCTCAAGCGTATTCCTGCGCTGGCGGATATGGATCTCGAGGAGGCCTACACCAATGCGCAAGTTTGGGAGCGGTTCAAGCCGGGACTGGTGTCGCTCTGCTCGCCCGATCCGCAGGCCTTCCGCCCACCGGAAGAGGCGCCCAACGTCCTTCACGTCGGCTTGCCGACAAACTTCAAGGCAGCGATATTTGCCGATGAGGCGCACAACCGGCTGCTTCGGGAGCTTGAGTCGGACATCGACGCCGTGAAGCTGGACGGCCAGGACGTTCCGGTGAAACTCAAGGTGTTCGATTCGCTGTTCGTGCCGCTGGCCAAATGGTCGATGCTGTTGACCGGGAACTACCGCTGCATCACGACGCATGAGCCGCAATCGATCCGCGACGCCGTGCACGACGATCTGGAGCTTTCGGAAGCCATCTATAACCATGTCGATGCCATCGCGCGGCGTCTGGGGGCGGACCCCAAGGATCAGGTGCCTTTCGAAAAATACGCCAAGGCGGCGGAAAGCCTTCTCAAGCCTTCCTCGGCGGCGAGAGCAGTGGCCAATGGAGCGCCTTTCATCGAGCGGGTCGACCTTCTGGTGAAGTTGATTTCGCATCAGCTTGGGCTACCCAATGCCGAGATCGATCACACGGTGCAGACAGTGGATCAAAAGCTGAGTGAGAGGATCGTCGAGGGCGGATCCGGCGCGACCTGACGTGTTCCCATCGCACGTCCAGAATGTACTCTCGAAGAGAGGCTGGTTCCCGACTCCGGCAGTTCCGCCCCGGACACGCGATCAAAGGCGTTGATCCACATCAACGCCGTCGCTAGCTCGGCATCCTAGCTTTTTTGACCCCCGGAGATCGCGCGTCACCATCTCATGTTTGTGAACTCGGCAAATTGAAGCGAGGTAAAAAAGAGGAGAACCCCAAATGAGTGATCTCGTCGTAATCGCATTTCCCACTGAAGCCAAAGCCGAGGAAGTCCGCCAGAAATTGCTGAAAATGCAGGGTGAATACCTGCTCGAACTGGGTGACGCGGTCATCGCCGTGAAGGACGCCCAGGGTAATGTGAAGCTGAACCAGCTGATCAACACGACCAAGGTCGGCGCCGTAGGTGGCACCTTTTGGGGCGCGCTGATCGGTTTGATCTTTTTGATGCCGCTCGCTGGGGCTGCTCTGGGGGCTGCTTCCGGCGCTCTCGGCGGTTATCTCTCCGATGTCGGAATCAATGACAAATTCATGAAGGATACCGCCGCCGCCATCCAGCCCGGCTCGGCGGCGCTGTTTGTGCTGGTGCGCAAGGTTACGGCAGACAAGGTGCTGGAAGGGCTCAAGGGCGAAGGCGGTACAGTCCTGAAGACATCGCTCGATCACACCAAGGAAGCAGCGCTGCAGGCTGCCCTGAAAGGCGTGCAGGCGGTCATTCCGGCAGCTGCCGCCTGACCTCGGCTTTATCGGTCTGGCGTAATAAGGCAAGCCCGCCAAACGTGACCGGCGCGGCGGCCGCGCGCAGGTACGCGCAAGCTCGGTGCGGGTTGACAGCGGACTAAAGCGTGATGGCTTTACGTCGAATTGCCATCGCGCTCCAGTTGTTGTTTGCGCATGATCTCCGCGCAAACGCGTTCCGCGTTTGTCGCGAGGGAAAACCACTGCACACTTTTCCGGATCATGCGCTAGCCAATCCGCCCGACGAGTTCTGTCATGATCAGGATATCGATATTGGCGGTGTTGATGTCTTGCATCGCGACCATGGCGGGCGCGGCGGATGATCTCTATTCCGCGCAGACGGTCGTCACCGGCCAGGGCGAGTCCAACCGTACCATGGGCTTCGCCGCTTGTCTGGAAGATGTTCTCATCAAAGCGTCCGGCGCGGCGAAGCTTGCGGGCGATCCTCGGCTTTTTGCCTACAAATCGCGTGCGAGAGATTTCGTGAAAGCGCACCGCTATCACGACCAGATGTCCGGCACGCCCACTCGCGACGAGCAGGGCACCCGCGACCGGCCGTACGATCTGATCGTCGAATTCGACGAAAAGAAAATCGACGATGTTCTTGAAGCCCTCGGCCTTAGACCATGGCTTTCGCACCGTCCGGCGCTGGTTGCTTTTGTCGAGATGGAGCAGGGCGCAAGAAACTACATCGTCACCACGGATGCCGGACAGTCCACGGCGCCGCGAGACTCGCTGCTCGCAGCCAGCGCCAAACGCGGGTTGGCGGTGGTGTTGCCTGACGCTGCGGCATTGGCGAAGTCGGGCATTGATGCCGCCGGCCTTGTTAAGGTGCCCCCCTCGGCACTGGCCGCTCGCGCCGCGGAGATGGGTGGCGAAGTCGCTCTGGTCGGGCGGCTCACATGGGATGATGCCGATCTCGAATGGGTCAGCGAGTGGCAGATGGAACGGCAGGACGGGACGCATCGCTGGCGCCTCCGAAGCCGCACCTTCGATGAAGTTTTCAGGCGTGCGATGGGGGGCGCCGCGCAAATCCTGTCGGGCAACGGCGATCCCGGATAGTTGCGGGAGCTAAAGCGTTATGAAGTCAGGTTGAGCTGTTACCGCGGTGAAAGTGCGCTCCCTCTCCCATTGGGAGATGGTTGGGGTGAGGGGGTACGGTCTCTCAAGGGAACGCTCGCCACTCACCCGCATCGTGCGGCATGAAATGACGCGATGCAGATCCAGGACCTATGAATAAGCAATGTCCAAAACAAGGATGATGGACCCCCGGATCAGCAGCGCATCGCTAACGCGCTGCGCAGCATCCGGGGAAGGTGGCACCGTCATCGCCCGCAAGTTTCGCAAGCGCTCCACCCATCCTTCGGGCTAAACACCCTGGAGCTGTCCGCATCGTCGCGCAACAAAGAGGTGGCTAATCAAGGCGAAAGGGCGCATGCTGTACGCATACAGCGCGGGCGCAGGGCTATTGCGAAAGGCAGGCGGGCAATGACAATCCGCTCGCGGCGGGAAACCGTCACCTTCAAACACCCATTCCGGATCAGGGGCATCGAACGCCTTTTGCCCGCGGGCGCCTATGAGGTCATCACGGACGAAGAGATGATCGAAGGACTTTCGTTCGCCGCATTCCGCCGCGTCGCGACCATGATCGTGGTGCCTGTGGCGGCCTCGCACGGCTTGGCGACGGAGATGATATCGATCGGATCGGTCGATCTGTCGGATGCGCAGCGAATCGACGCGAGCAGGCGCGATGACTGACGAACCGCTCGATCTCGACAAGCATCGCGGCATGGCCGCGCAGAAGGCGACTGAGCTTCGTCGTGTTCTGGCCGAGGTTGAAAACCAC
>Ga0307474_10001509_pt1 | contig 16823 bp, 15 predicted proteins | sample atmos_gasesECM1C_2_FD_203312 | JGI IMG/M metagenome (GOLD analysis project Ga0307474, IMG submission 203312) | Hardwood forest soil microbial communities from Morgan-Monroe State Forest, Indiana, United States - atmos_gasesECM1C_05 | ecosystem: Environmental > Terrestrial > Soil > Temperate... | reverse complement strand
CCTTGTCGACATTTTTCCGAAAGACCCGGCAGACCGGATTATCGCCGCGACGGCTCTCGTCGAGGGTTTGCCTCTGATTACAGCCGATCGAGAAATGCGTAAATCCAAGATTATCGAGACAATCTGGTAGCGCGGTTCATCTAGATTCTTCCCTGCATGCGAAACCGATTCTCCGGCTGGCCCTTCACTCCCGTTCGAATGGAAAACAAACTCCCCGCCAAACGATCTCCCAGCGGTGCGTGCGCCGACGCCGTCGTAACATACAAAGTCGTCAGATCCTCACCGCCAAAACAGCACGTCGTAATATTCTGCACCGGCATTTCCACCACGCGATCGATTCTTCCGTCCGGAGCGACCCTCACCACGCAGTTTCCGTAATAACGGCAGTTCCACAGATAGCCCTCGGAGTCCATCGCCGAACCATCGGGCAGCCCGCGCGTAAATCCTTCCAGGAACGGCCGTTCATTGGAAATGGCGCCGGTCGCCTGATCGTAGTCAAAGACCCAAATCACGTTCGCGATGCTGTCGCCCGTATAAAAATGCCGGCGGTCCGGGCTCCACACCATCGTGTTCGAAATTCCGATGTCTCTTCGCCACACGCTCGTTTTCCCGTCCGGATCGAGCCGCAGCAGCACGCCGTCCGTCCCGCCAAATTCGATCGCCGAACCGTCCGCGGCGATATTGCTCCGCATCGAGCCCACCCACAACGAGCCGCGCGGGTCGCTTCGCGCGTCATTCAGCCGCACCGCGGGCCAGGCGTCATACTTGAACAGGGGCTCATGCCGCGTGTCCGTGCTGGGCTCCCACAAAATCACCTTTGAGCCCAGCACCACCAGTAGTACATCGTCGTGGTCGGTCAGCGAAAGCGCTGTGACCGGTTCGCCAAAAATCCAGCTGCGCACCGAAGCATTCTCCGGCTCAAAGCGCTGAATTAAAAACCGGTTGATGTCCACCCAGTAGACCGCGTTCTCCGCCGCGTGCCAGACCGCGCCTTCGCCGCACACGTTCCCGATTGGCGCGGCGCATACCACTTCGCTGGTCATCGCCCCACTCCTAGCCCGCTCACCGCCCCGCTCATTGCACTCCGATTCCCGCCAGCAGTCCGCCATCCACCAAATAATCGCCGCCGTTCAAAAATGAGATGTCGACGCCGGAAGTTTCAGTCCGACAGTTGGGACAAGATATCTCTTGCCAAAGCTCGACCTATTTCGCGGAACTCATCGGTCACGCTGAGTTGGCCGTCTGGATCGACTCCATCAATTCTAAACAACGGTCGAAGCTCTTGAACCGCCGCGTTGTTGCTGCACCACAATTTGTAAAGACCGCGGTACGCCAGGTAAACGTCTGCTTCACCGGTGACGATTCCTTGCAGCAATTCCTTCGCCGATTGACGGCTGGCACGCCTTCGAATTTTAATTTTTGAGAGGGGAGTCACCGTTCGAGTTCACCTCGTCTACTATTGCACCCCGATTCCCGCCAGCAGTCCGCCATCCACTAAATAATCACCGCCGGTGCAGAACGCCGATCGGTCCGAAAATAAAAATGCGGCCAGCTCCGCTACTTCTTCAACGGTGCCCACTCGGCCCAGCGGATGCGCGGCGCCAAACCGCGCCACCACCTGGTCCACCGGCTCGCCCGGAGAAAAATGCCCAGCTGACATTTCCAGCATCGGTGTGCGAATCGACCCGGGGCTCACCGAATTCACTCGCACCTTATCCGCGGCGTGATCGAGCGCCAGCGCTCGCGTCAAACTCAGCAACCCGCCTTTCGACGCTGCGTACGCCACCACCCCACGTTGGCAGGCATGCCCTTGCACCGACGCCACGATCACGATTGAGCCGCCGCCGCGCTTCTTCATCTCCGGAATCCCGAAATGCGCGGTAAGAAACACGCTGCCCAGATTCACCGCCATCACTTTGTTCCAGGTCTCCGGGTCGGTCTCGAAGGAATTCCCAAAGGGATGAATCGCGGCGGAATTTGCGATGTAATCCAGCCCGCCGAATTGCGCCACGGTCTTCGCCACCGCCGCTTGCACCTGCTCGGGCTTGCTCACGTCGCACAGCTCCACGCGCAGCGGCAATTTCCGGTCATCGGCGATTTGTTGCAGTTCGCGGTTCGCCGCCGTGTCGATCCCGCAGGCCATCACCTGCGCGCCACCGGTCGCCAGACGCAGGGCGATGCCTCTCCCGATTCCGGTCGTCCCGGTTACCAAGCCTACCTTGCCTTCGAATTCCTTCATTTGAGTTCCCGTGTTTTTGATTTTTTTCCCCTGCTTGCCAAATGCAAAATCCAAATCCTAGCTGTAGCTCAACCCTCGCACCACCCCGCGCAATTCCGCCAATCCCTTCAACCGCCCGACGTACGAATATCCCGGATTCGTCTTCTTGTCGATATCGTCCGCCAACAAATGTCCGTGGTCCGGCCGCATCGGAATCTCCGCATCCGCGCGGCCCTCGCGTCGCCGGCGTGCCTCTTCTTCCAGCAGCGCGCGAACCACGCCCACCATATCGGAACTTCCCTCGAGGTGCGCGGCTTCGTAAAACGAGCCATCCTCCTCGCGTCGCACCTGCCGCAGATGCGCGAAATGAATACGCGGCGCAAATTCCCGCACCATCGCCACCAAATCGTTGTCCGCCCGCGCCCCAAAGGACCCCACGCAGAAGGTCAATCCGTTGGCCGGCACATCCGCCGCGCCGAATATCGCACGGACATCATCCGCGTTGGAAACCACCCGCGGCAATCCAAAAAGCGACCAGGGCGGATCGTCCGGATGAATGCAAAGCCGTACGCCCAATTCCGCGGCGGCTGGCGCCATCTCTCGCAGAAATTCGCGTAAATTGGCACGCAGATCCTCGGGCGTCGCGCCGTCGTATTCGCCCAGCTGTCGTCGAAATTCTTCACGCGTGTAAGAAGCCTCCGCGCCCGGCAGCCCCGCGATAATCGTTCGTTCCAAATCGTTTCGTCGCGTTTCCGGCATCGCGTCGAACCGCGCACGCGCCGCCATAACGCGCCCGGCGTCGTACTGCAAATCCGCATTTTGTCGCGCCAGAATAAACAAGTCATACGCGGCAAAATCGGTCGCGTCGAACCGCAAGGCGTAACCGGTCGAAGGCAGTGCCCACTTCAAATCCGTCCGCGTCCAGTCCACTACCGGCATGAAGTTGTAGCAAACAACCTGCACTCCGGCCTGCGCCACCGCGCGCAGCGAATCCTTCCAGGCATCGATGTAAAACCGAAAATCTCCCGACCGCAGCTTGATCGAGTTATGCACCGGAATGCTTTCGACCACCGACCACACCAGCCCCGCCGCTTCGATCGCCGCCTTGCGTTTCATCACTTCCGCCGCCGGCCAAGCCTCCCCGCGATACATGTGGTGCAAAGCCGTAACGATTCCGGTCGCTCCGGCCTGCTTCACCTGCGCCAGGGAAATCGGATCCTGCGGCCCAAACCATCTCCACGTTTCTTTCATGATCCCTTTGCCATCGTGGTGATTTCGTCCTGCGCTGTCAATTCGAGCCGCCTCGCGCCATGAAATCCACCATGGCCGGGGAGCTGATCGCGAGCGACTGGCCACTTGGACTCAGCCGCCCCGAATTTTTGTCGATGCGAAACGTCACCACCGTATTGGAATCTTGATGCGCCACGATCAACCAGTCGCCCCCGGGATCGATCGCGAAATTGCGCGGCCTCTTGCCCAGGCTGTCCGCGTTCTCGATCAGAGTGAGTGTGCCTTTTGTTGGATCCACCGCGAAAACCGCAATACTGTTGTCGTCGTCGCGATTCGAAGCGTAAAGAAATTTGCCGGAGGGGTGCAGCGCAACCTCTGCCGCGGTACTGAATCCTTTAAATCCGTTGGGAAGCGTCGAAACGGTTTGCACCGGAGTCAGCCCGCCGTCCCGAGCCTCGTATGAATACACGGTGATGGTCGAACTCAATTCGTTGATTAGGTACAGCAGTTTTCCGCTGGCGGAAAAAATCAGGTGCCGCGGTCCAGCCCCGGCCTCCGTCTTGATCACCCTCGCCTCGCCCAGCGTTCCGCGGGACGCGTCAAACGGATAGACCAGCACCTCATCGATTCCCAGGTCCGCTACCAAAGCAAAACGATTGTCCGGCGACATCGCAATCGCATGCGCGTGCGGCGTCTTCTGCCGTTCTTTGTTTGGCCCCGCGCCGCGATGCTGGGCAAAACCCGTCGAGTCGCCTATTTTTCCGTCCGGCAGCAGATGAAATACCGCTACGCTGCCCCCGTCGTAGTTCGCCACCAGCACGTACCGATTCGTTCGATCGAGAACGATATGCGCCGGGCCCGAGCCTCGCGACGACACCTGATTCAGCCTTTTCAATTTGCCCGTCGTGGAATCGATGGCAAACGCGCTCACTCCGCCCGTGGCCTGACCGTTAAATTGATTGCTCTCGTTCACCGCATACATGAATTTCCGATCTGGCGTGATGGCCAGAAAGGAAGGTTGAACAGTTTCCGCCGCCAGCTCAGGAGTCCCCAGACGCCCCATAGCGGCGTCAAACTCGCAAACGTAGATCCCTTTGCTGCCATGCTCGGTATAAGTCCCGATATACACGAAATATTTCCCATCATCTCTGGCCTGCGTGGAAAAAGTTGCTGCGAGGCCCAAGCCCGCCAAAAAAATCCATCGCGCGAAATGCACCACCGCCAGTTCGTGCTCTTTCATCGTCACTCCCCAATTCCTCGATGATCTAGAATCCCTCTTTTCGATAGTTCGCCACTGAACTGCGAATCACTGTGGGTCGGGAATCGGTTCGATGCGCCGCAGCAGAAAAACATATCCCCCAATTCCCAGCAGCAAGATTCCAGTAGCGGCCACAAATGCCGACGAAAACGCATGCGTGATCGACGCCGCGTAACCGGTAATAATCGGCGCCGAAATCGCAGCCAGCTGCCCGCAGAAATTTACGATTCCTCCCAGCCGGCCCACACTTTCGCGCGGCGCAATCAACGACGGCACGGTCCATGCCACCGGCGCAGCGGCAGCCAAACCTCCCAGCGAAATGCTGACCCAGAAAAGCGCCGTCAACGGCGACTGCGCGTGCGCCGCTCCCAGAATCCCCAATCCAAAGCCGGTTCCCACCACCAGCACTGTCTGCCGCACCCGGCTCGCGTCGAAGCCTCTGCGAATCAGATCATCCACCAGCCAGCCGCCCACCACCAAATCAGTGAAGGTCGCGAACAGCCATGGCACGCTGGTATACATTACCGAATGCATCAGGTCGACGTGGTGTGCAAACGCCAGATAGCTGGGCAGCCAGGTCAGCAACAAATAAAACGTGTAGTTGTAAGCGCCCCAGCCTAGCCCTAACCCGTAAACTTTCGGCTGCCGCAGCAAGTAGCCCAGGGTCGCACCGCGCACCGCGGCGTTATCCGCGCGCGAAGCGGCCTCCTCCTGCACGCCGCCCCGCGTCATGAACTGAAACTCTTCCTGGGAAAGTCCCCGATCTTCGCGCGGATTGAAATAGGTCCAATAGAACAGAACAAAATACAAAAAGCTGATCAGCCCGGTGACCGCGAAACTCCACCGCCAGCCAAAACGCAACAGCAGCAAACCCAGAAACGGCACGCCAATCGCCGTGGAAAATTTCGCCGCCGAATCCGTAATCGCCGTGGCCAGGCTGCGTTCGGCTTGCGGGAACCAGTAACCCAACGCCTTGGCGTTCGCCGGGAAGGTCGGTGACTCGCCGATCCCCAGCAGAAAACGCGCGCCAAACAATCCGCCCAGCCCGGTGGAAATCGCGGCGCCGAACGAAGCCGCGCTCCACAGCAGCGTGCTGATGCATCCCACCCGCCGCACTCCAAACCGGTCCAGCAGCACGCCCGCCGGAATCTGCATCAACGCGTAAGTCCAGCTGTACGCGCTGGAAAGAAAACCGAACGCCACCATCGACAACCCGAACGACACGTGCAGCGCGTCCTGCGATACCGAAAGATTTACGCGGTCAAAAAAATTGACCAGCACCCCCAGCGAAAGCAGGAACGCAATGCGCCATCGCCGGCGCGGTACCACAGCAAAATTGGAATGCATCGCTGTCAGATTATCTCGAGGGGCAGGGGAACGCTCTTAGATTTTTGTGTGCGCTCAAAAAAAGTAGACAACATGTGGACCAAGTACCGATCATTGCGACTCAACGATTGGGGAAAGTGGCTTACCGTACAAACGTCAGCCCATGCGGTATCAGATGCGGAAACACGTACGCGTACATCATCACAATCACGCCCACAATCGCCGCCAGCGCCACTGAATGCCAGAACACGAACCGGAAAATCATCCCTTCGTTGCCCACCTGATTTGTCGCCGCAGTCGCCACGCAAATCGACTGCGCGTCGATCATTTTGCCCATCACCCCGCCGGCGCTGTTTGATGCGCACATCAATATCGGGCTCAAGTTCAATTGCTCCGCGGTAATCCGCTGTAATCCTCCGAATAGCGCGTTCGACGACGTGTCGCTCCCGGTCAGCGCCACGCCCAGCCAGCCGATGTACGTCCCGAAAAACGGAAAGAACCATCCTGTGCGCGTGAACGCCAGCCCCAACACCGCGTCCATTCCCGAATAACGCGTCACGTATCCCAGCCCCAACATGAACGTCATCGCGATTATCGCGAATCTCATGCGATACAGCGTGTGTCCAAAAATCCCCATCATCTTCTTCGGCTTCAATCCCAAAATAGCTCCCGACAGCAATGCCGCCAGAAAACAGCCGGTCCCGGTCGCGGTCAGCCAGTTGAAATCGAATTTTGCATTTTCCGCGGTCGGCTTGGCCACCACCGGTTGCGCGCGATAAATCGCTTTGTGCAGGTAGGGAACTTCCCATCCGCCGGTCTTAAACGCCGGCGTCGTTGCTCGGCCCATCGCCGCCTTCACCGTCGGCAGGCCCCACAACAGCACGAAAATCGAAAGAATCGCAAACGGCAGCCAGGCCTTGGCCACTTGCGCCCCGCTGTGATGCACCGCCGGGACCAGCTTCTGCATCTCGCGAACGTCCCACTCGTCGCCCATTGTGTCTTCCACGACCGCAGTCGCCTTGCTTGCAGGCGTCGCGATTTTGCCACTGGGCGCCGAGACCTCCCGCTCATCCTCGAATCGCCAGATACGTTTTGGTTTCCAAAACCGCAGAAACACAATAATGGCGATCATCGAAGTAATGCCCGCCGCGATGTCCACCAAATTGCTGTCCATGTAATTCGACCAGAAAAATTGCATGCCCGCGAAAGAAATACCCACCACCAAAATTGCCGGAAGGACCTCAAACGTTTCGGACCAGTTCACCATGGCCCGCACCAGCCACAACGGCACCAACATCGCCGTGAACGGCAGGATCCGCCCGATCATCGCGTTCAAATCGCTTTCCGGCAGGGAAGTCACCGCCGCCAGCGTGTGCACCGGAGTTCCAATCGCGCCCCAGGCCACCGGCGCGGTATTCGCTATCAGATTCAGCACCGCTGCATGAAATGGTTTGAATCCCAGGCCGATCATGAACGCTCCGGCGATCGCTACCGGCGCGCCGAATCCCGCGGCGCCTTCGATGAATGCACCAAAACAAAACGCCACCAACAACAACTGCAGCCGCCTATCCGGCGTGATCGTCGCGATCGATTGCTTCATGATTTCAAATTGCCCGGTATCCACCGAAATGTCGTACAGATACACCGCCGCAATCACGATCCATACGATTTTCAGCAGCCCAAACGCCCCGCCGTACAAAAAGCTCGTCACCGCCAGCCTTCCCGGCATGCCGAATACAAACATCGCGCACAAGATCGACGTCGTCGCCCCGGCGATCGCGCACAAATGCGGACGAATCTTCAAACCCGCCAGCATTCCCAGCAGCACCACGATCGGCAACGCCGCCACCAGCGTCGAAAGCCACCAGTGGCCGAGGGGGTCGTATACTTGCGTCCAATTCATGAGTTAGACCTCGATGAGGCGGTGTGTAAGCGATCCGTCAAGAACACGCGTCGCGCACCGATGAAATACATTCTTAAATCGACAATGTCAATTACTGCGTCGCCTGATTCCAGCGAAACATCGAAGCAATTGTTAACGGTGTGTTACAAGAGAAGCAGTGGTCCCGTGTAGTTCGTCCGATGTTTTCGAAATTGACTCTCGCCACCCCAATCCAGTAGAACGCACAGTGACAATATGAACTGGCCAGATGTGGAATGGATTCGCGTACCGGCGAACGGAATTTCGTTCGAAGTCGCGACAATGGCCGCCGTCCCCGGTGCCCATCTCGGTGGCGAAGGCTCGGCAGATCGCCTAGCGCTCTGCCTGCACGGCTTTCCCGAACACGCGATTTCCTGGCGGCATCAGATGCCGCTACTCGCCCGACTCGGTTACCGCGTCTGGGCGCCCAATCTTCGCGGTTACGGCGCCTCCGATTCGCCCCGGGAAATTTCCGCCTACCGCACCAAAACCTTGGTCCAAGACGTCGCCGCGCTGATTCAAGCCGCCAATGCCAAAGAAACCTTGCTCATCGCTCACGATTGGGGCGCCGCGCTGGCTTGGATCCTGGCCATGCGCCAGCCAGAACTCATCCACCGTCTGGTGATCATGAACGTGCCGCATCCGGCCTGCTTCGCCCGCGAACTGCGCCACTTCCACCAGCTCCGAAAATCCTGGTACATGTTTTTCTTTCAAATCCCCGCGCTGCCGGAATATTTGCTGGGCCGCGATCACGCGCGAATGATTGGAAGAATGTTCCGGAGCGGTGCTCGTAATCGCTCTCGTTTCTCCGACGACGTGATCGACGTGTACCGCGACAACGCCTCCAGGCCCGGCGGTCTCACCGCCATGCTCAATTGGTATCGCGCATTTTTTCAGGGACGAAAAGGCGGGCAGGGCAGCATGTCAGGTGAGTTTCCGAAGATTACCACTCCAACTCTATTCTTGTGGGGCGATGCGGACATCGCTCTGGATTTTCGCACTACGCAGGGCACTGAAAATTATGTCTCGGACCTTACCTTCCGCGTCCTGCCCGGCATCTCCCACTGGGTTCAACAAGAAGCTCCCGAAGCCGTCAACGTCATGCTCGAATCCTGGCTTACCGGCGCCCACGTCCCCGAATATCAGGAAATCGTCGCTTCTGGTCACTAGCCTTCGCGGCCGAACTTTTACGTCGTGGCCTTTTTCTGCCAACCGCCGATAATCGCCCCCATCACCAGAAATCCAAAAACGGCGCAGCCCGCGTCAATCGCCACTAGCGTCAGCGGGTGCATCTCAAAAACGTAATTGGTCAGCGTGACCGGCGCCACAATAAACACCCCCAGCACCAGCGCCAATTTTATCCCCGCCGCCGCTCCACGCGTGCTCGTCAGCGAAAACACATACGCAATCGCATAAGCCAAAACTAAGTCGCACACGAACGCCGTCACATACAGCGGCCAATACGGCTTGCCGTCCAGCTCGCTCATGATCTGCGGCAGAGTTTTCCCCAGCGCCGCCAGCCACGCCTTCCCGAAAACCGTGAACCACGCCGATTGAATCCCGTAGTACACGATGCCCGCCACAATCGCGGCCTTGTGATTGATTTTGTTCATGCGACCCCCGCTGGTCGTACGTAACTACTCTGGACCCACGCTCCCGTCAAGCGTCTAAAATGCCGCGACCTTTTTGATCACTCAACAGGGCGGTTACTTTGCGGAAGCCCGCCGCGACTTTTGTTTCGCCGATACCGATCGGATAATCAGTTTTCCGCCGCTTGCCGCCATAGGTATTTTCGCTTGGGCCTCCGCCGCGGCAATCAATTCCAGAACCTCCGGCCGCTCCAATACCTTTGCCGATTCCAGTCGAATGAAACGATTCTGATTTCCGGACCCCAGCAGAATTCCGTGCGGATCGGGAAGCGTGGCACCCCAATAGAAGGACAGCCCCACTCCATTCGCCGCCGCGGCAATCGACACGACGCAGTCCGCCGGCCGTTCCGTCGAGCAGTAACCCAGCGCGAAAAAGTTGTAATTGTCGTAGGCCAGTTCGTTCGCGGTAGGGAACCGCTTGCGCAGGGCCTTTCGAACCGCACGGATCAACCCTTGATTCTTCGGCTCGAATTTGGCGATGAGGCTCTGCAATTGCTTTTCGGCATCGGGCGATGCCCGTTCGCTCTTCGCGCCGAACTTCATGGCATTTTCCTTCACCGCCTCATCCTTCCTTCTTCGTTCAGGCCACACCGCCGTTAGTCGGGCCTTGTCAATCGGAGTCGCTCAGTGTCACTCTGCGTTTTTGTCATACTGCATCGCGCCCACCGAGTTTCCTTCCGTATCCTCAAAAAACACGAGACTCCCCACGCCCGCTATCACCGTCTTCTGCATGATCAGCTTTCCACCATGTTCTTTGATCGCCGCGATGGTCTTGGTGATCGATGGCACCGAAATCGTGCATTCGTATCCCGTCATTTTTTGCCCCGGCACCAGTTCTCGTCGCCCCTGCAGCGAACCCAAAATGCGCGGGCTGGATTCGTCGCCGGTATTGATCATGTAAAATCCCGGAGGTCCCCACGGTTCAAAGTTCCAGTCGAACGTGCCTTGGTAGAATTTCTGCGCTCGCTTCAAGTCGTCCGCGTTGATCGAATAATGTGCGACATTCGGCATGGCTAATCGTCCTCCGCCAGAATTTAATTCAACGATTCGGGCGGAGAATAGCTCTTCGAGCCTTCGGCGGACTTGCTCTATACTGCCAAGTAATGTCGAGAAAGCGCCACGCCGCCATACCAAGAAAAAGGCCAGCAAAAAGGCCACCAAAAACCCCGCCAGAAACGCCTGACGGCTCGGTCCTGGTCCGCACCTTTGGAGTCACCTTCACCGAAGGGCACGTGCTCAAAGCCCATCGTCACCAATGGGATCAATTTACCTACGCCACACACGGTGTGCTTACGGTAAAAACCGAAAAGGGAACCTGGGTGATCCCGCCGCACCGTGCGGTTTGGGTTCCGGCGGGAATCGAGCACGTGGAGGTAATGTCCGGCCCGGTCGCGGCACGTTCGTTGTTTTTTGTGCCTGGCCTGGCGAAATTCCTGCCCCGCGAATGTACCGCCGTGAATGTTTCGCCGTTGTTACGCGAATTGATCCTCGCCACCATTCGCCTCGGCTATCTGGACCGCAACGTCCCGGCCCAGGCGCGTCTGCTCGCCATCATCCTGGATCAGTTTGAAGCGCTGGCTCAGGCTCCGCTGCAACTCAAAACTCCCACTGATCCCCGCGCTCTACAAATCGCCGCCCTGCTCGAAAAAGATCCCGCGTCCACCGAGTCCCTCCGCACGCTAGCCCGGCGCGCCGGCGCCAGCAAGCGCACTATTGAACGTCTATTCAAAGCCGACACCGGAGTTTCGTTCCAGCAGTGGCGCCAGCGTCTGCGTGTGATTCAGGCCTTGCGCCTGCTCGCCTCCGGCGAATCCGTCACCAGCGTCGCCCTCGACGTCGGCTATTCCGGCACCAGCGCCTTCATCGCCATGTTCAAACGCGAACTAGGCACCACTCCCCGCCGTATCTGGAAAGAAAAATCCCAGCACCCGCCGCGACCCTGACCATTTGCCGTTGCCCTTACGTCGTCATTCTGAGCGCAGCGAAGAATCTCACCCATGCCAATGAGTCGCGGCGCAGAACCAAGCAGCATGAAGCCGCCCGCACCACCTGTAGCCGCCGTTGCCGTGGATTTTGACTCTGGAGGTCTCGAGAAAACAGCTTTCGGTAAACGGGAAGAGCTGTCTAAATCCGAATTCCGTTCGATACGAAGAACGTCCTATCGCACCCGCGACCGCCTCTGCGGTTCCTTCACATGCAAATACAAAAACGACTCCACCAGATTCCACGCCAGCGCCGCGACCTTGGGGTGGTACGTCGATCGCGCGTCGCAAAAGAACCCATGATCCGCGTCCGAAAAATCCACATTCACAAACGGTTTCCCGGCGCGATTGCATTCATCCGCAATCGCCTGGGTCTGGTCCTTGCTGATGTGTTTATCCTTCCCGCCCCAGCAGAATAAAATCGGCGCATTCAGCTGCGGTACCCGCGGCAACAACGCCGGTGCAATGCTTCCGCCGTAAAAAGAAATCGCCGCCTGCAGCGGCAACGTGGTGCACGCCAGGAACGAAACCCGCCCGCCCATGCAAAAACCAATGCTGGCGATACGGTCCGGTTGCACCCCGGCATCGTTGCGCAAAAATTCATACGCCGCTCGCGCATCCTCGATATTTCCTTCGTAGGTCATGGCCTGCATGTGCGGCACGGTGGAGGGAAAATCACTGTACGGTGCTTCAAATCCGGCCGCCGTGCGATGAAACAGCTCTGGAGCGATCGCCGCCACTCCGATTTTTGCAAAGCGATCCGCCACGTCCCGGATGTGCGCGTTCACTCCGAAAGCTTCTTGAAAAACGATGATCCCCGGATGCTTACCCGCATGCGAGGGCCGCGCTACGTACGCCTTCATGGTCGAACCATCCGCGACTTTCAGCGCGACATGTTCCGTGACAATTTGGTCCAAACCCGGAGCCTCCTTCGCGGCTGGCCGCGAAGCGCTATAGCATAATCGCACCGCCGCAAAATAAGAAGTCCGTTTTCACCCCGGAAAACGCCTCCCAAATATCGTCCGTGGCGCGCAGTCTTCACCCCTCAGGTCGTATAATCGCTGGCGCACCAGGGCCTCACTGCCCAAAGGAAGTACACTCACTTCGAATGAAATTTTACAGCGGCCCGCCATCCGACCACTTCGATGGCGAACATTTCTACAACCCGTCCCAAGGCCGCCCGCCGGGCACCGGCAGCCTGTTCAAATGGCTCACCCACCGCCAGCCGGGCCCCTGGCGCAAATGGATTGACGCCGCCCCCGGCCCGATTCCGCCCGACCGCGTCAGTGGCGGAGTCATCCGCGCCACATTTATCGGCCATTCCACGGCCCTGATCCAGATGGACGACATCAACATTCTTTGCGATCCGATCTGGTCGAAACGCGCCAGCCCGGTCTCTTTCGCTGGCCCCAAACGCCATCGCGCGCCCGGCATTCCTTTCGAGCACCTTCCGAAAATCGATCTCGTCCTCCAGAGCCACGACCACTACGATCATTTCGACGTTCCCACGTTGCGCCGCCTCGCCGGCCAATCGCGGCCGAATTTCGCCATTCCGCTCGGTGTCGCACACCGCCTCATCTCCAAAAAGATCGCCGTCGACTCCCAAATCGCCGAGCTCGATTGGTGGCAACCGGCCAAATTCTCAGAATCCATTCGCATCACCGCCGTGCCGGCCTACCATTTTTCCGGCCGGGGATTGCGTGACCGCAACCAGACTCTCTGGTGCGGCTACGCCATCGAATCGCCCTCCGGAACGGTGCTCTTCGCTGGTGACACCGCCTACGGCCCGCACTTCGCGGAAATTCACGCGCGCTTCCCGAAAATCCGCCTCGCCTTCATTCCCATCGGCGCCTACCGCCCGGAATGGTTTATGGGCCCCGTGCACATTTCGCCGCGCGACGCCGTCCGAGCCCACAAAGATCTGGGTGCGGCCACCAGCATCGCCATTCACTTCGGCACGTTTCATTTGGCCGATGATGGCGAGCACGAACCGGTTACCGAATTACAACGCGCCCTAGATCAGGAAAAAGAACGTCTCCGCTTCTGGACTCTCGACGCCGGCGAAGGTCGCGATATTCCCTAAATTTTCAAACTGGAAGTCGTGCGCGGAAAATCAGAGGAAAGGGAAGCCCGAAACTTATTCGCTCGGCGCGATCAACGCATCGAAAAATAATCCCAACATAACCCGCACTTCTTTTTCCGTAAGCACACCCGGATTTACCAGCCGCTCCAGCAGCAAAGCTTGAGATAGCGCGCCCAGCGCCGTCCCGATCGCCCGGTTCGAAATTCCCGCCGGCCGCCGCCCGGTGGAAACCATCGCCAGAATTTTCGTCGCGGATTGTTTCAGCCGGTCCTGCCGTGCCCGGACCCGCGCATGCGCCTCCGGATGCCGCACCGCGAACAATTTATATTCGAGCGACAGCATCACCAGCCGCCGGTCCTTGGCGATCTCCACATAGTGTTGCCGCAGCGCCCGCGAACGCGCCTCGCGCCCCTCATGCATTTGCAGGCTTGCCGCCAATGAACCAATCGTATCCGTCACCCACTCTTCCAGTAGCGTGAAGAAAATATCTTCTTTACTCTCGAAGTTCGCGTAAAACGCGCCCCGCGTATACCCGGCTTTCGCTGCAATGTCTTCCAGCCGCGCCGCCTCAAATCCGCTGCGCGCAAAAATCTGCTCCGCCGCGGCCAGCAGCTTCCGCCGCGTCGCGTCCGTGCGCTCCTGCTGCCGCGAACGCGCTCCAGCTCCGTCGAGCCGCGCGGCCCTGATCCCCGCTTGCTTTGTCGTGGCCTGTTTCATCTTGGTATCAGCCGCTTTCCGCCCCGCTTTACAGATACATACATGCATGTATATAATACAACTATCCGCTAAGCAAGGGAGACTAGGCTCTGGCTTCCATCGCGTTACCTTCCGAAGGTGTTCTATGGCGGCCCCGGCATAACCCCTGGCTCATCGCCATCACGGTTACCCTCGCCACCTTCATGGAAGTCCTCGACACTTCCATCGCCAACGTCGCCCTCCCACACATTGCCGGCGGCCTCGGCGCCAGTTCCGACGAGTCTACTTGGGTCCTCACCAGCTACCTCGTTTCCAATGGCATCATTCTGCCCATCAGCGCCTGGCTCGCGACCCGCCTGGGCCGCAAACGTTTTTACATGACTTGCGTCGCCCTTTTTGCCGGCAGCAGTTTTTTGTGCGGACTCGCCCCCACGCTCGGCATGTTGATTTTCTTCCGCGTGCTGCAGGGCGCGGCCGGCGGAGGATTGCAACCCAGCGAACAAGCCATCCTTGCCGACACCTTTGTGCCTTCCAAACGCGGCATGGCCTTCGCCGTCTACGGCATGGCGGTGGTCGTCGCCCCGGCCATCGGCCCGACCTTCGGCGGTTGGATCACCGACAATTTCAGTTGGCGCTGGATTTTCTACATCAACGTCCCGGTCAGCATCCTTTCGCTCTATCTCACCAACCGCCTGGTCGAGGATCCTCCGTACCTGAAAAAAGAACGCGAACGTCAGAAGGGCATTCGCGTCGACTACATCGGCCTGGGACTGGTCGCGCTCGGCATCGGCAGCCTGCAGATCGTTCTCGATAAAGGTCAGGAAGTCGACTGGTTTTCCGCCCACTGGCTTACCGTGACTCTCGCCGTCGCAATTATTTTGCTCGTTTCCTGGGTCGTCTGGGAATGGCACCATCCCAACCCCATCGTCGAATTGACCTTGCTGAAAAAGCGGAATTTCCGCACCGCCATGTTTTTTATGTTCGTGCTCGGCATCGTGCTCTACGGGACCACCGTCATCATCCCCCAATTTCTTCAGCTGCTCCTCGGCTACTCCGCGGTCAGCGCCGGAGAAGCCCTGGCCGGAGGCGGCTTCATGATGATGCTGATGATGCCCATCTCCGGTTTTCTAGTCGCCAAACTCGATCAGCGCATGATGATGGCCTTCGGCTTTTCCGTCACCGCCTTGTCGCTCTACTACATGGCCACCCACATGACTCTCGGCATCGATTTCAAAACCGCCGCGCTGCTCCGCGTCTACCAGGTGGCCGGCCTCGCCTTCATTTTCGTCCCTTCCAACGTTCTCTCGTACGTTGACGTGCCCCGCGAAAAAAATAATCAAATCTCCAGCATGATCAGCTTCATCCGCAATATCGGCGGCAGCATCGGCATCGCGCTGATCAGCACTTTCATCACCCGCGCTTCGCAGCAGCGCATGACCTACCTTTCCGGCAATATGAACCAGTCCAACCCGCGTTTCCGCCAGATGCTCGAAGGCCTCACCGCAACCTTGCATGGCCAGGGATTGAGCGCCTCCGAAGCTTCGCATCAGGCGTACGGGCGCATGGCTGCGTTGCTGCAGCAGCAAGCCACCACCCTGGCCTACGGCGACGTCGTATCGATCATGGCTGTCGCCGTGGCCCTGCTCGCGCCCATGGCTTTTCTAATGAAGCGTCCGCCGCCCCACGCCGCCGAGCCCCCTCCCGTTCACTAACGCGCCTTTCTGCCCCGCTCGCGCATCGAAATGCTGCGCGGCGTTCACGATTGTTAGCTCCGCGTTAAAATTTCGATCGCATCCAGAAATCCCTACGAGCCCAGCCCGTAGTTAAGGATAATGTTCGCGGAACGCCGATCGCGCCGAGGGCCGGCCGCCGCACACGGAGAGTCGCTAATGTCAGAAGTCAGCACACTGTTCTGGGATAACGGAGGCGTATTTCTCACCAACGGGTGGGACCGCACCTCCCGCCGCGCTGCCGTCGATAAATTCAAGCTCGACTGGGCTGATTTCGAAGATCGCCATGAATTAATGCTCAATGATTTCGAAACGGGTCGCGCCACCCTGGACGAATATCTGCGGCGCGTCGTTTTCTATCGCGAGCGTCCCTTCACTCCCGACGACTTCAAGAAGTTTATGTTCGAACAGTCCCAGCCGTTCCCGGAGTCGCTCGATTTCATCAAGAAACTGGCCCACACCCATCGTTACCCCATGTGCTCCTTGAACAACGAATCGCTCGAACTCAACGAATACCGCATCCACACCTTCCATCTTCGCGACTACTTCGAATCGTTTTTTAGTTCCTGTTACCTGGCCCTGCGTAAGCCCAACATCGAAATCTATAAATTGGCCTTGAAGATTACTCAGTGTGAGCCGGAAGAGTGCGTGATGATCGACGACCGCGGCCTGAACCTGGAAACCGCCAAGGAAATCGGCATCCACACCATTCAATTCAAAAATGTCTCGC
>Ga0307474_10001508_pt1 | contig 16843 bp, 17 predicted proteins | sample atmos_gasesECM1C_2_FD_203312 | JGI IMG/M metagenome (GOLD analysis project Ga0307474, IMG submission 203312) | Hardwood forest soil microbial communities from Morgan-Monroe State Forest, Indiana, United States - atmos_gasesECM1C_05 | ecosystem: Environmental > Terrestrial > Soil > Temperate... | reverse complement strand
GCACTCCTCACGCTTTACAACTATCTGTCTCGAATCGGGGCACTCTGGCGGAAGCCGATTAACGACCACTTAAACCTTCACCGTGTCGCCCTTCACTTCGCTTCCCCCAGCCTCTCCGATTGAATACGGGTTTCGAATAAAGATGACTTCGCGCTCCTCTTCTGCCCTCCGCAAATCGACCGCCACGCGCAAACCGGCTTCGAAGAGAGCCGCCGCCAGGCCAAGGGACGCGAAGCTGCCGGAATGGAACCTTGCCGACCTCTATTCCGGGATCGACGCGCCCGAAGTTACCGCTGACCTCGAGAGGTTGGACGCCGATTGCGTCGCGTTTGAGACCGACTACAAGGGCAAGCTGGCGCAGCGCGCGGCGGGGGCGGGCGGCGGCACGTGGCTTGCCGAGGCGGTGCGGCGCTATGAGGCGATTGACGATCTCGCCGGGCGCCTGAGCTCCTATGCCGGCCTCGTTCACGCCGGCGACAGCGTCGATCCCGCGATCTCGAAATTCTACGGCGACGTTTCCGAGCGGCTGACGAATGCGTCGGTGCACCTGTTGTTTTTTGCGCTCGAACTCAACCGCATTGATGATGCCGTTGTCGAACAGGCGATGCAGACGGCTGAGCTGGCGCATTATCGTCCCTGGATCGAGGATCTGCGAAAGGACAAGCCGTACCAGCTCGAGGACCGCATCGAGCAGCTGTTTCACGAAAAATCCCAAAGCGGCTACACCGCCTGGAACCGCCTGTTCGACCAGACCGTCTCTGCGTTGCGATTTCGGATCGGCGGCAATGAACTTGCCATCGAGCCGACGCTGAGCCTTTTGCAGGACCGTTCCGCGGCAAAGCGCAAGGCGGCCGGGCAAGCCATGGCAAAGACGTTCAAGGCCAACGAACGGACCTTTGCGCTGATCACCAACACGCTCGCCAAGGACAAGGAAATTTCCGATCGCTGGCGCGGCTTTGAGGATGTTGCGGATTCCCGCCATCTCAACAACCGCGTCGAGCGCGAGGTCGTCGATGCGCTGGTTGCTTCGGTTCGCGCGGCTTATCCGAGGCTTTCACACCGCTACTACCGGCTGAAAGCGGCCTGGTTCAAAAAGAAGAAGTTGCCGCATTGGGATCGCAACGCGCCGTTGCCGTTTGCCGCCACGGCAAACATCGCCTGGCCTGAAGCCAGGGACATGGTGCTGACGGCCTATCGCGGCTTCTCGCCGGAAATGGCCGGAATTGCCGAGCGGTTTTTCACCGATCGCTGGATCGACGCGCCGGTGCGGCCGGGCAAGGCGCCTGGCGCGTTCTCGCATCCAACCACGCCGTCGGCGCATCCTTACGTGCTGATGAATTATCAGGGCAAACCGCGCGACGTGATGACGCTTGCCCACGAACTCGGTCACGGCGTGCACCAGGTGCTGGCGGCCAGGAACGGTGCGCTGATGGCGCCGACGCCGCTGACGCTCGCCGAAACCGCAAGCGTCTTCGCGGAAATGCTGACCTTCAAGCGGCTCCTGGCGGAGAGGAGCAGCGCCAAACAGCGCCAGGCGCTGTTAGCCGGCAAGGTCGAGGATATGATCAACACGGTGGTGCGGCAGATCGCGTTCTATACTTTCGAGCGCGCCGTTCACAACGAACGAAAGAAAGGCGAATTGACCGCTGAGCGCATCGGGGAGATCTGGCTCAGCGTGCAGAGCGAAAGCCTCGGCCCCGCCATCGACATCCGCCCCGGTTATGAAAATTTCTGGATGTATATTCCGCACTTCATCCACTCGCCGTTCTACGTCTACGCCTACGCCTTCGGCGATTGTCTGGTGAACTCACTTTACGCGGTCTATGAGAAAGCCCAGGAAGGTTTTGCGGAGCGTTATCTGGCGATGCTCTCGGCCGGGGGAACCAAGCATTATTCCGAACTGCTAAAGCCGTTCGGGCTCGATGCCCGGGATCCCGAATTCTGGGACGGCGGGTTGTCGGTGATCGCAGGCATGATCGAAGAGCTGGAAGCGATGGGCTGATCGTCATCAAGACGGAATGCGCAAACGCAGGGGCGAAACGGCTTTCCGATTGTACCGATAGCGAGGGCAAAGCCGCTGTTATCGGCGTTGCCCTCCCAACAGGATTGCGGTAATTCCACGGTTGAGCCGCAAATTCACGGGGAGACGGATGGCAGAACATAGCGAAGTGGCCTACACGACCGCTGACGGCAACGATTACATTGCCCACGAGCAGACCTATGAGGGCTTCATCATGCTGGTGAAGTACGGTTCCGCTACCGTTGCCCTCATCCTGATCCTGATGGCGATTTTCCTGACCTGATGCATGATCCACGCGCCGCCGATCGGCGTCGCGATTTTCCCAACGACTTGCCGCTGCGATTGTCAAATCCACTCCACTAGTTGCGCGCGCGAGCTTCCCGCGCCGCCGGAGGCCCCATGAAGATTGCCGTCGCCAGGGAAATTGATCCGTCAGAGCCGCGGGTCGCCGCTTCGCCCGATACGGTGAAGAAATACAAGGCGCTGGGCTTCGATGTCGCCGTCGAGCCGGGCGCGGGCGTCACATCCGGCTTGCCGGATTCGGAATTTGCCGCCGCCGGCGCCGCCGTGAGCGCCGAGGCGGTCAAGGATGCCGACGTCGTCATCAAAGTGAAGCGGCCGGAAGCATCCGAGCTTGCCAACTACAAGCGCGGCGCGCTGGTGGTCGCCATCATGGATCCTTATGGCCATGAAGCCGCGATCAAGGCGATGGCGGATGCCGGCGTCGTCGCGTTCGCGATGGAATTGATGCCGCGCATCACCCGCGCCCAGGTGATGGATGTGCTGTCGAGTCAGGCCAATCTCGCCGGCTATCGCGCTGTGATCGAGGCTGCCGAAGCCTTCGGCCGCGCCTTCCCGATGATGATGACGGCGGCCGGCACCATCCCCGCGGCGAAGGTGTTCGTGATGGGCGTCGGCGTCGCTGGCCTGCAGGCGATCGCCACCGCACGGCGGCTTGGCGCGGTGGTCACCGCCACCGACGTACGGCCAGCGGTGAAGGAGCAGGTCGAGAGCCTTGGCGCCAAATTCCTTGCCGTCGAGGACGAAGAGTTCAGGCAGGCGGAGACCGCCGGTGGCTACGCCAAGGAAATGTCCAAGGAGTATCAGGCCAAGCAGGCGGCACTCACCGCCGAGCACATCAAGAAGCAGGACATCATCATCACCACGGCCTTGATTCCGGGCCGGCCGGCGCCACGCCTCGTCAGCCTCGAGATGGTGAAATCGATGAAGCCGGGCTCGGTGCTGGTCGATCTCGCGGTCGAGCGCGGCGGAAATGTCGAGGGCGTCAAGAGCGACGAGACCGTCGAGGTCGACGGTGTGAAGATCGTCGGCGTGCCAAACCTCGCCGCCCGCGTCGCAGCGTCGGCTTCCAGTCTCTATGCGCGCAATCTTTTTTCCTTCATCGAGACGATGGTCGACAAATCGGCCAAGGCGCTCGCGGTGAAGTGGGACGACGAACTGGTCAAGGCCACCGCCCTGACCAGGGACGGCGCCGTCGTTCACCCGAATTTCCAGCCGAAAGCTTGAGGAGAGCCGCCATGGATCATGTCGCGCAGGCCGTCGATCCCTTTGTATTCCGGCTGTCGATTTTCGTGCTCGCCGTGTTCGTCGGCTACTTCGTGGTGTGGTCGGTGACGCCTGCGCTGCATACGCCGCTGATGTCGGTCACCAACGCGATCTCCTCGGTGATCGTGGTCGGCGCGCTGCTCGCGGTCGGGGTCGGCCTCGTCTCCAGCGGCAGCGGCTGGGCGCGCGCCTTCGGCTTCGTCGCGCTGGTTTTTGCCTGCGTGAACATCTTCGGCGGCTTCCTGGTCACTCAGCGCATGCTTGGGATGTACAAGAAGAAGAGCAACTGACGGCGATGAAGATTTCTCGAAATACGTCGTCGTGCCCCGCGCGGGCGGGGCATCCGGTAGGGCGCGATCTATCGTTTGATCGCGACCGTTTCTGGTTACTCGATCATTCAGCTTCGCGGATGATGACGGGGGAGGGGGCTCTCTGATGAACGCCAATCTGTCTGCAGTCCTGTATCTGGTGGCGGGTGTTCTGTTCATTTTGTCGTTGCGGGGACTATCGAGCCCGGCCTCGAGCCGCCGCGGCAACCTGCTCGGGATGGCCGGCATGGCAATCGCGGTCGCCACCACCCTTGCCAACCATCCGCCGGCCGATGGCCTCGCCTGGCTGCTCGTGATTCTAGGCGTCGGCATCGGCGGCAGCATCGGTGCGTTGATCGCGCGCCGCGTGCCGATGACCTCGATGCCGGAACTGGTCGCCGCCTTCCACTCGCTGGTGGGCATGGCCGCGGTTTTGGTCGCAGCCGGCGCGTTCTATGCGCCGGAAGCCTTTGACATCGGCACGCCCGGTCACATCCATCCGCAGAGCCTGGTCGAAATGTCGCTCGGGGTTGCGATCGGCGCTTTGACCTTTACCGGCTCGGTGATCGCATTTCTGAAGTTATCGGCCCGCATGAGCGGCGCGCCGATCATCCTGCCGGCTCGCCACATCATCAATATCGCGCTTGCGCTGGCGCTGTTGTTCTTCATCGTTCACATGGTGATCTCAGTCAGCGCGCTCGATTTCTGGATGATCACCATCCTGGCCTTGATCATCGGCGTGCTCATGATCATCCCGATCGGCGGCGCCGACATGCCGGTCGTGATCTCGATGCTAAACTCCTATTCCGGCTGGGCGGCTGCCGGCATCGGCTTCACGCTCGGCAATTCGGCGCTGATCATCACCGGCGCGCTGGTCGGCTCATCCGGCGCGATCCTATCCTACATCATGTGCCACGCGATGAACCGATCGTTCATTTCGGTCATCCTGGGCGGGTTTGGCGGCGAGACCGCGGCCGCAGGCGGAGCTGCCGCCGAGCAGCGGCCGGTGAAACTCGGTTCTGCCGACGATGCCGCCTTCATCATGAAGAACGCGCAGAAGGTCATCATCGTGCCCGGTTACGGCATGGCGGTGGCGCAGGCGCAGCACGCGCTGCGCGAGATGGCCGACAATCTCAAGAAGGAAGGCGTCGAGGTGAAATATGCCATTCACCCCGTCGCCGGCCGCATGCCCGGCCACATGAACGTGCTGCTTGCGGAAGCCAACGTGCCCTATGACGAAGTGTTCGAACTCGAGGACATCAATTCGGAGTTCGCCCAGGCCGACGTCGCTTTCGTAATCGGCGCCAATGACGTCACCAACCCGGCGGCCGAGGAGGACAAATCCTCGCCGATCTACGGCATGCCGGTGCTGCAGGTCTGGAAGGCCGGCACCGTGATGTTCATCAAGCGCTCGCTCGCCTCGGGTTATGCGGGGATCGACAATCCCCTGTTCTACCGCGACAACACCATGATGCTGCTCGGCGACGCCAAGAAAATGACCGAAAATATCGTCAAGGCGATGTGATGTCGCTTCGCGAGATTTCATGACCATCCTGAAATGGATCGTTGTCTTCCTTGCGGTCGGATATCTCGGTGGCGTCGTTGTGATGTTCTTCGCACAGCGCTCGTTCATCTATCCTGTTCCGCAACGCTTTCGCACCGCGCCTGCGGCGGCCGGCTTCGACGCGGCTGAAGAAGTTTTGCTGACCACCGCAGATGGCGAAAAAGTCATCGTCTGGCACGCGCGGCCACGAGGGGATCACGCGGTCGTTCTTTTTTTCCACGGCAACGGAGATTCGCTCGCCGGACTCGCCGGTCGCTTTCGCGAGATCACCCAAGATGGGACCGGGCTGGTTGCGCTGTCGTATCGCGGCTATGCCGGATCGAGCGGGCGGCCGACCGAGCAGGGCCTTCTGCTTGATGCGGAGGCGGCTTACGCTTTCGCATTGGCGCGATACGATGCGAGGCGGATCGTGGTCTGGGGCTTTTCGCTCGGCAGCGGAGTTGCCACGGCAGTTGCGGCGGAGCGCCCAATCGGCAAGCTCGTGCTCGAGGCCCCCTTTACCTCGATCACGGATGTCGCCGCTGCCGCCTTTCCTTTTCTGCCGGTGCGCTTGTTGGTCATGGACCAGTTTCGTTCCGACCAGCGCATTGCGCGCGTGCGGGCGCCGCTTTTGATCATGCACGGCGCGCAGGATCTCACGATTTCGATCGAGCTATCCCGGCGGCTGTTTGCACTCGCCAATCAGCCGAAACAATTCGTTGCCTTTCCGAAAGGCGGCCACAACGACCTGGGCGATCACGGCGCCATCGAAACGGCGCGACATTTCATTGGATCGCCGGCCGACTGATCGATTATCTTCTGTTGCGCAGGCGAGCGTTGCGCTTTGGAAATGAGGAAATATGAGCACGCATGGACCGATGCCGCGATCGGCTTGGATTTTCCCCGCGCTTGCCGTTCTGCTCTTTGCCGCTGCCACCGCGCTTCACTACAACTTTACGCCGTCCGCTATAGGCCTCGTGTTCGCGGGCGTGCTGTTGACCATCTTGTTCGGCACGGTGTTTGCGGCCGTTCACCATGCCGAGGTGATCGCCGAACGGATTGGCGAGCCTTTCGGCACGCTCTTGTTGACGCTTTCGGTGACCATCATCGAGGTGGCGTTGATCGCCACTATCATGCTCGGCGAAAAAGCCGCCGCCACGACGCTGGCGCGCGACACGGTTTTCGCGGTGGTGATGATCGTCTGCAATGGGCTGGTCGGCATCTGCATCCTGGTCGGGGGAATGCGCTACCGCGAGCAGGATATCCAGGTGTCGGGATCGAGCCTCTATCTCAGCGTTCTCGCCGTTCTGGCAACGATCACTCTGATTGAGCCGAGTTACACATCGACCACGCCGGGGCCGGTCTATTCGATGAGTCAACTCGGCTTCGTCAGCGTCGTCACCATCCTGCTTTACGGCGTGTTCCTTTACACCCAGACCGTGCGGCATCGCGACTATTTCGTGATCGATCCTGGCGGCGCGTCGGACAAGGAAGTGCACGCATCGAAGCGGACGATCCTGCTCAGCGCCGTGCTGCTGCTGGTTTCGCTGCTCGCGGTCGTGCTGCTGGCAAAAAAATTCTCGCTAGTGGTCGACGCCGGCACCGCGCTGATCGGCGCGCCGCCCGCATTCGCGGGCATTGTGGTCGCGTTGCTGATCCTGCTGCCCGAAAGCGTTGCCGCGATCAACGCCGCGCGAAATAACGACCTGCAGAAGAGCATCAACCTTGCGCTCGGCTCGTCCCTTGCCACCATCGGTCTGACGATCCCGGCGGTTGCGGTGGCCGCCTATGTGCTGGAAAAGCAGCTGGTGCTCGGTCTGCCCGTCATCGACATCGTGCTGCTCGCCCTGACCTTCGTGGTCACCATGCTGACGCTCGGCACTGGCCGCACCAACATTCTTTTCGGGCTGGTCCATCTTGTGGTATTTGCGGTATTCGTATTCCTGGTATTCGTGCCCTAAAGCCTCCGGGGGAGAGAATTAAGGCAATGAAAAGCGCTAAATCCGACATTCAGGTCGACACGCCGGAAGTGCGCGTCACCGAGTGGCGGCTGGCGCCGGGCAGCGCCACCGGGCATCACATTCATGAGATGGATTACGTGATCGTACCGGTAACGACCGGCGAGATGACCATTGTGGCGCCCAACGGGGAACGCTCAAAAGCCCGGCTCGGGGCCGGCAAATCCTACTTCCGCAAGGCCGGGGTGGAACACGATGTGCTCAACGAGACCACGAGCGAAATCGTTTTTCTGGAAGTGGAGTTGAAACCATAACCGCGCCGTTTACCGAATTGCCACCGATCTGCCTCAAACCTCGGGCATCAGGGCCCGCGCGGGAGTGGTCGGCATGCTGAAATTGGCCTCCAAATTTGCCATGGATGTATTTCCGTCGGTGATTGCGACCATCATCGGCGCCTATATCGTTAATCATTACATTAACAACAAAGCGCCGGCCGACGCGGCGACCGCGGCGGCAGTGTCGACCGCCGACCCGAAAAAGGCCAATGCGCGGGGCGAACCGAAATCGGCTGAGAAGTCTGCCGACATCGGTAACATCCCCGAACCTGGCGTGAGGGCAAAAGGCATTTCCGAAAAGGCGATTATCGACAAATCGGCCGCCGAAAAGACGGTGGAGAAGCCGCCCGAAAAGGCCGACAAACCAGCCGAAACCGCCAGCATCCCGCCGGCCACGACAGCGGCCGACTCTCGCCGCCATCAGCCGACGGCCCGCGAAAAGGCCGCCGCCAAGACCGCTCCGGCGGCGGTCCAAGCCCCAGCGCCGCCAGCCTTGCCCGCCGAACCCGTGGTTGCGGCGCCAAATGCCGTGCCGCCGGCGGAAACCGGTCCGGACGTGAACGATCTGGCGCGGGCCGCGATCGAACGCCTGCACCGCACAACCACCGCCAGCGAGCCAGCCCGCGCTCCGGAAACGCCGCGCGTCATCGCCGCTCCGGCACCGTCGCCCGCACCGCCAGGCGCCCCGCAGCTTCAACCGCTGCCGCCGCCGATCATGGTTTCAACCCCGCCGGACGGCAAACCGCCGTATCCGCCCGGGGCGCGGCCGGACGATCCGCAGCGCCCGAGACCGCCAGCCGAGATTCCAGATCCGCGGCCACCGCTCGATCTGCGAGCTGACGCGGTGGATGCCCAGCCGCAGGGACGGCCGTCGGTAGCCGAAGACGTGCTGTCGGCGGCGAAATCGATGTTCCACTCGGTCCTGCCGAAAAATCTTCATCGCGACGAGAATTAGCCGGCCGCGATCGGGTTCGAATTCGCCGCTTGCAGTGCAGGAACTTCAAATAGGCGGCACTAGCCAGGCTTGCCGCCGACGCGGGCAAAGCCCGTTCGCGCGGCTTCATCACCCGGGCGCAGGTTGATGGCGCGGGCGTATGAAGCAGCGGCCTTGCTCCTGTCACCGAGGCGTTCATAGGCGAGGCCTCTGTTCATCCAGAGCTGTGCGTTCTGTGGATCGCCCTGCACCGCCTCGTCGAGATCGGCGGCAGCCTCTTTGGCCTGGCCCAAGGCAAGATAGCTGAGCGCGCGAGCGAGCAGCGGCTCGACCTGCTGCGGCGCCAGACCATGTGCCGAGGTGAAATCGTCGACCGCCGATTGATACTGCTTTTCGCCCTGATTGAGCAGGCCGCGATTGTACAAGGCCTCGGCATCGTCGGAGCGAAGCGCGATCGCCTTGTTGAAATCTTCAAGCGCCTGCGCCGCCTGGTTGCGCGACTTGTAGATCATGCCGCGGCCGAACCAGGCCGGCGCGTAATTGGGGTCGAGCGTCACCGCCCGGTCGTAGTCGGCCATAGCCTCCTCCAACCGCTTGCTCTTGCGATAAAGGGTACCGCGGTTGGCAAAGGCTTGACCGTAGTTGGGATCAAGGCTGATGGCCTTGTTGAAATCGGCGAGCGCCTCGTCGGTCTTTCCGGCCTGCAACAGCGTCAGCCCGCGTATGTTGTAGCTGATCGGATCGTCAGGGTTGTTCTTGATGGCCCGGCTGAGCGAAGCGATGGTGCCCGAGGCGGCCAATTGCGCGGCTTCTTCCTGCGGCTCCGCGGAGCGCGTCAGCGAATCCAGCGGGATCGAGCAGCCGGAAAGCGCGATGGCGATCACGGCAATCGGCGCGGAGGCGCGCAGGCGCAAACTTGCAGAAAGCACGCCACAAGCTGGAATCGCCGTCATCGAGAACACTCACGCGCGTTTGCGGATCATTGGTACCTTGCCACGCCAGCAAATGCATCGGTCAAAATCGATTCAGCACATTGATTGCGCAGATCATTTACCATTGCCGGTCGGTCGGCCACGGTTTCGCGATTTTTTCGTGAATCGCGTCAAATGAGAATTTCGCAAAGCTAAAATTCCCAAATCAAAAATTCCCAGGCCGAAAATTCCGCAATAGGCTACCGGTCCGCGAAGCCAAATCCGGGAGGAGCCATGTCCAATTCAACCCTGAACGCTGCGGATGCGTCGCGTCCCTCGGATGCCGCTTCTCTCAACATGCTGTCGGCGCGCGAACTCGCGGCTTCGATCGCGAAAGGAACGATCGGGGCGCGCGCTGCGGTAGAGGCTTGTATCGAACGGATCGAAGAGGTGAACACTGCGCTCAATGCCGTCGTCGTCAAACGTTACGAGGAGGCGCGCGGTGAGGCCGATGAAATCGATCGGCGCCGCGCCCACGGCGAGACGCTTCCGCCGCTGGCGGGGGTGCCGATCACGGTCAAGGAATGCTTCGATCTCACCGGTACAGCGGCAACCTTCGGGCTTTCGAGACGAGCGGGGGCGCGCGCGACATTAGACGATCCCTATGTGGCGCGGCTGCGCGCCGCAGGCGCGATCGTGATTGCGAAATCAAATGTGGCGCAGCTGCTGATCTATACCGAGAGCGACAATCCGCTCTACGGGCGCGCCAACAACCCCTGGAACCTGGAGCGGTCATGCGGCGGCAGCAGCGGCGGGGAGGCAGCGATCCTCGCCGCCGGCGCCTCCATGCTCGGTCTCGGAACCGACATCGGAGGCAGCGTGCGGATCCCGGCCTCGTTTTGCGGAATATCGTCGCTGCGTCCCACAGCCGGCCGCTGTCCGGACCCTGGAAGAGGCAGCATACCGATCGGACAGCGCGCGGTGGTGAGTCAAGTCGGACCGATGGCGCGATCGGTCGACGACCTCGCGCTTGCGCTTGGACTGATCAATGGCGCCCACGGCATCGATACGATTCCCGCCGTTGCGCTCGGCGACTTCAACAAGGTCGATATCGCAGGGCTTCGCGTCGCGGTGGTGAACGACGACGGAATGATGACGCCGTCGAGAGCGGTAGAACGCGGCATCGCCGAGGCTGCCGAGATCCTGCGCGCGGCCGGCGCCGAAGTTACGCCCTTGAATGCGCTGCCTGGCGCGGAAATCCTGGAACTCGTTCTCGGCTGTTTTTCCGCCGACCGTGGCCGCGGCATGCGCGATCTCTTGCGCGGAGAAAAGGTCGATCCGCGCGTGAGCGTGAACATGAACATTGCGCGCATGCCGCGCGGCTTGCGGATCGCGCTCGCTGCATTGCTGGGCTGGCTGGGCCAAAGGCATTCGGCCGCCACGATGGGCGCGTTCGCCTCCGGGTCCGCTTCCGATTACTGGCGCTTGACCGAGCGCGTGATGGACTTTCAGACGCGGTTTCGCCATCAGCTCGATCGCGCTGCCGGCGGGCCCATAGATCTGGTCCTGATGCCGACCTATGCGGTGCCTGCCGTCCGTCACAGGGCCACGATCAATATGCCGTTTGCGGGTACCTATGCTCTGTTATCTCCGCTGCTCGGCTATCCCGCAGGCGTCGTGTCGGTCACGCGGGTGCGCGGCGAAGAAGAGGCCGGACGCAGCAATTCCTTCGACCTCGCGGAAAAAACCGCTTTCGAGACGGACCGCGGAAGCGCGGGCCTGCCGATCGGAATTCAGCTCATGGGCCGGCCGTGGCGCGACGACGTGGTGCTGGCGGCGATGCGCGCGATTGAACAGGCGGTGCGCAAGCGCGCGGATTTTCCGATTGCGCCGAAGCTTTAGAGCGTTTTCGAGTGAAGTGGAAACCGAAAGTGGGAACCGGTTTTCCCTTAGCTAACAAACGCGGAAAGCGTTTGCGCGAAGATCATGCTTAGATAATATTATGAACTGCAAACGAAAACGCGGACCGCCAGGGTCCGCGTCGTCGTATTCTATCCTTACGTAAGATCGCCGATCAGCGCGATCCGCGCGATCCACCGGGGCCACCACGGCCGCCCCCGGGACCGCCGCGCTCAGCGCCGGGGCCTGCGCCGAACACCGGCTTCGGCTTCATCGGCAACAGTCCTTCACGCTGCAACTTCTTGCGGGCGAGCTTGCGCGCGCGGCGCACGGCTTCTGCCTTTTCACGGGCCTTCTTCTCGGAGGGCTTTTCGTAGTGACCGCGGAGCTTCATCTCGCGGAAAATTCCCTCGCGCTGCATCTTCTTCTTCAGCGCCTTGAGGGCTTGATCGACATTGTTATCGCGAACGAGAACCTGCACGCGGCATCCTCTTTCATTGATCGGATTTGATTCTGCTAAAGTCAAAGGGCCGGCAAAAAGGCCTGGCTCTGAAACCTTGAGCCGGCGGATGTATCAGACAAAGGTGGGAATGTCCACCGGCGCACACGCAAATCGCATTCCGAAAGTGGCCAAATCGCGGTCTAGTGGTCCAATTCTGACATTCGCACCCCGTTTCGGAGGCATATTTGCGAATGTCAGAATTGTAGGACCACTAGCAAATACTGGTTCCTAGTGGAGTTTTGGATTTGACATTCGCTTTGCTACCTCTCGGCCAGTTGGGAGCGAATGTCAAATCCACTCCACTAGTAGTACCGATCAGGCGGTTTTTGGCAGCTTTGGCGTATCACTTGGCTGTGTCAGCTGGATTTTTGCGGAGGCTGGACCTGGGTCACATGACCCATCTTGCGGCCAGGTCTGGCTGCGCCCTTGCCGTAGAGGTGGAGGGTGGCCCCGGGAACGCAGAGCCATTGCGCGTAGTCGTTGATCTCTTCCCCGATCAGATTGGTCATGGTGACCTGGCCATGGCGGACGGGCTTGCCGAGCGGCCAACCGGCGATGGCACGAATATGCTGCTCGAATTGCGAGATCGAGGCGCCGTCCAGCGTCCAGTGTCCGGAATTGTGCACCCGAGGGGCGATCTCGTTGACCAGGACCTTGCGTCCACCGTCCGCCTGCACCACGAACATCTCGACCGCGAGCACGCCGACGTAATCGAGCGCGTTGGCGATACGCTGCGCGACGTCGATCGCCTGCGCCGCCAGCGCGTCTGATATGGCGGCCGGGGCACGCGATACCTTGAGGATGTGATCCCTGTGCTCGTTTTCGGTGACGTCGAAGCATTCGACCTGGCCGTCGGCCGAGCGCGCGGCGATCACCGAAATCTCCCGCTCAAACGGCACGAACGCCTCGAGGATCGCGAACTTGGTGCCGAGGTCGTTCCAGATCTGGTCCGGATCCTCGGCGGGGCGGACGATCGACTGCCCCTTGCCGTCATAGCCGAAGCGGCGGGTCTTGAGCACCGCGGGCAGGCCGATGTTGGCGATCGCGGTGCGCAGGTCTTCGGCCGATGACACTTCGGCGTAATCGGCGGTGCCGATGCCGAGCCGGCGCACAAAGTCCTTTTCGATCAGCCGGTCCTGCGTGGTTTCCAGGATCTTGCGATCGGGCAGCACTGGGCGGCGCGCCCCCAGGATCATCGCGGACGCCGCCGGCACGTTCTCAAACTCGTAGGTAATGACGTCGACATCGCTCGCGAACAGCTCGAGCGCCTCCACATCGGCATATTCCGCGCAAGTCGCGCTTGCCACGACATCGAAGGCGGGCGAGTCCGGGTCCGGCGAAAAGACCTGGCAGCGCAAGCCAAGCCGCGCCGCGGCCATCGCCAGCATGCGGCCGAGTTGTCCGCCGCCGAGGATTCCGATGGTGTCGCCTGGCTTCAGCGTCACCGCCGTCACGGAGATTCCTCCGGACGCTCGGCGACCGACTCGGTCTGCCGCTTGCGCCAAGCAGCTAGTCGTTCCGCCAGCGCCTTGTCGTGCAGCGCCAGGATGCCTGCAGCAAGCAGCGCGGCGTTGACGGCGCCGGCCTTTCCGATCGCCAGGGTTCCGACCGGTACTCCGGCGGGCATCTGGACGATCGAGTAGAGCGAATCGAGGCCGGACAGCGATTTCGATTCAATCGGGACGCCAAGGACTGGGAGTTCCGTCAGCGATGCAGCCATGCCCGGCAGGTGCGCGGCACCGCCGGCGCCGGCGATGATGATCCGAAATCCGGCCGCCTTCGCGCCCTTGGCAAAGGCAACCAGCCGCTCCGGCGTGCGATGGGCGGAGACGACGAGTTTCTCGCAGGCGACACCGAGCTCATCGAGCATGTCGGCGGCGTGACGCATGGTTTCCCAGTCCGACTGGCTTCCCATGATGATGGCTATCGGGGCGCGCATTTAAGGCAATTCTTTTCGACAATCCGGATAACGGGGCCGAACCGGTGTGGCCGGTTCTGACATTCGCCATGAGTATTCGCGGATCGTTAGCAAAGCGAATGTCAAAATCCACCGCACTGGTGGGAACGGCCCCTCTTGATCAAGGCGTGGTAAGGAGTCCGCAATGGACTATCCTGTCTTGGTGCGGCCCGGCAAGCTTCTTGGCGCATGATTCCACTCCGAACAACAAGGTTAACGCAGAGCGGTTGCCGATTTTTGGAAAACGTTCACGCTCAAGCGAAAGGATGACCGGAGGCTCCGATTCGAGGCCGGATCTGCCCCAGAGCATGATCCGGAAAAGTGGAAACCGGTTTTCCGAAAAGATCATGCTCAAACAAAGAGATGAGATCATGATGCGCATTCCACCTAATCACATCATGATCTAGGAGGCCTATGAAGAAGAAAATCAGGACGGCGGCATCCAGGCTTGCAAAGCGCCGCAAAGCTGGCGCCGTCAGCGGCCGCGCTCCATCCGCCCCGCGAAGGTCGGCCGCCTCCGCCGGCGCCAAAGCGGAGATTCGCCGGTTGAAAAGCGAACTCAAGCAGGCGTTGTCACGCATCGAGGAGTTGAAGTCCTCGGCCAATACCGACTTTCTGCTGGAGATTCCCAATCGCCGCGGCTTTGAACGGCTGCTCAATCGCGCGATCTCCTACATCCAGCGCTACCGTGCCGGTGGCGCGCTGATCGTGCTCGACGTCGATCGCCTCAAACCGATCAACGACACTTTTGGCCACGCGGCGGGTGACCAGGTCTTGAAGGTGATCGTGGCCGCGCTCTCGCGCCAGATCCGCTCCTCCGACGTGATCGGAAGGCTGGGCGGCGACGAGTTCGCGCTTTTGTTGTGGAATCTCACCGAGACCGACGCGCACGCCAAGGCCGCTTCATTGGAACAGGCGATCGATGATCTGAGCTTCGTGTTCGACGGTAAAACCGTCACCACAGGTGCTTCCGCCGGCGTAGCCGTTCTTGGACCGCATTCCGAGGCCGGGCGCAGCCTCGAAGAAGCCGATTGCGCGATGTATGTGCGCAAGGCGCAGCGCCGCCATGAATCCTAAGTCGTAGCTGTCTCTGACGGCAAGCTGTACCCTTCAACCGATCGTTGCCGTTCGCTCCAATCAGCCGAGCAGGATCATGACCGAGCCAGTACCGTTCAAGCTGCGGATCCCGGAAGCCGACGTTGCCGATTTGCGCGAGCGCCTCGCCCGCACGCGTCTTCCCGATCAGGCCCCGGGCGAGCCATGGGCCTACGGCACCGACGTGGCTTACCTGCGCGGGCTCATCGAATATTGGCGCAACGGCTTTGACTGGCGGGCGGAGGAAGCGGCGCTCAATGCCTTCCCCCAATTCCGCGTTCCAGTCGATGGCATCGATCTTCATTATCTGCATGTGAGAGGCGTCGGTCCAAATCCCATGCCGCTGCTTCTGCTTCACGGCTGGCCAGGATCGGTGTTCGAATTTCTCGAGATCATTCCGCGCCTCACCGATCCCGCGCGCTTCGGTGGCGATGCCCGCGATGCCTTTACCGTGGTGGCGCCGTCCTTGCCGGGATACGGGCTTTCCTTCCGGCCCGGGCAGAAGCGATATGGGGTGCCGGAAATGGCAGACTGCGTCGCTGCGCTGATGCACGATGTACTCGGCTTTTCGCGCTTCGGGGCGCAGGGCGGCGACTGGGGCGCAGGCGTCACGAGCCGGCTCGGCTATGCCTTTGCGGATCGGATGATCGGTATTCACATCAACCTGATGATGGCCGCGGGCCGTGATGCTTCGGCGTTTCAGAATCCGACCGAAGAGGAGAAGCGCTATCTGGAAGAACTGGCGCATTGGACACGCGAAGAAACCGGGTATTCGTGGATCCAGGGCACGCGCCCGCAGACGCTCGCCTTCGCGTTGACGGATTCGCCTGCGGGACTGGCAGCCTGGATCGTTGAAAAATTCCGCGCCTGGTCGGATTGCGACGGCGACGTCGAGCGCGCGATCGGCCGCGACCGCATGCTCGCCGACATCTCGCTCTACTGGTTCACGGGCGCAATCGGCTCATCGTTCTGGCCGTACTATGCGAGGCTTCACGGCTCGGCCATCCTGCCAAAAGGCGACGCGATCACCGTGCCGACCGGTTATGCGCAATTCCCGCGTGAAATCCTCAAACCACCACGCACGACCGCCGAGCGCGTATTCAAGAACATCCGCCGCTGGAGCGTGATGGAGAAAGGTGGACATTTCGCGGCGCTCGAACAGCCCGAGCTGCTTGCGCGGGAGGTGCGCGCCTTCTTCCGCGAGCTACGCTGATCAGGCAGCCTCGTCGCCGCTTCGCGTCGAGCCGTGGCCGCTCAAGGCTGCCGTCTGCAATTCCCTCAGCTCCAATTCCAGATACTCATTCGCCATGAGCAACACCTTGATCGTGCTGCGCATGTTTCCGTCGCACAGCGCGATCGCCTGATCGCAGGCCCGCTCATAAGGATCGCTGGCAAACAATGATGCTGGCTCGGACATGGCAGACTCCATGGGTGGATTTGCCGATGTTCCTATTTTGTTCTCATCGAGTCAAGAGCTCAAAGCTCTCTCACCGGGAAAAATGTTGGCCCCAGCAACCATCGTGCGAACGGGCAAGAGATCTTGGCATAGCAAGACGCCACGCAAATTTCGAAAGCGTATTTCGCCGCTAGACGGGCGAGACGAAAGAACGTCACGCGATGATATCGGGCGTGATCTGGTCTTCGATGAAAGCGATGCGGTCGCGCAACTGCAACTTGCGCTTCTTTAGTCGTTGCAGTCGCAACAAATCGGGCGCCGGCGATTGATGCAGGGCATCGATTGCCGCGTCGAGGTCGCGGTGCTCCTGTTGCAAACGTGCGAGCTCGGTGTGGAGTTCGCGCTCATCTTCGTCAGTC
>Ga0307474_10001506_pt1 | contig 16853 bp, 17 predicted proteins | sample atmos_gasesECM1C_2_FD_203312 | JGI IMG/M metagenome (GOLD analysis project Ga0307474, IMG submission 203312) | Hardwood forest soil microbial communities from Morgan-Monroe State Forest, Indiana, United States - atmos_gasesECM1C_05 | ecosystem: Environmental > Terrestrial > Soil > Temperate... | reverse complement strand
CGGCCAACTTGGAAGAAACCAGCAAGCTGCTCAACGCTTATGTGCGGGCGATCTTGGCTTCTGGCTCCTGATCTTCTGGCTCCATATCCCCAAGGGATATCAAGGGCGAAGCCCTTGCCTAGTTAGAGGGGCGGGGAACTACTCCCTACTCCGGCGGCCCAACTTCGCTGCCCTCCGCCGGAGCGAGAGGCAGACGGGTGGCCCCGCGCATCATCTCGCGTTCCTGCTCGGAGAACATACCCTTGAAGCGATCTGAGTTAATGATTCGCTCGCGCTGTTCCGGGGTCATTGGTCGAAGGTCGTGGATCGCCGTGCCCACGGCACGCTGACGATCTGGCGGCAACTGCTTGATCTGCCCGAAAATTTGCCTGGCCTGCTGCTTTTGTCCTGGGGTCAAATGCTCCCAGGTTTCCATGCGGTTGAGCATGCGCAGTTGCTGTTGCGGCGGCAGGCCGGAGAAATGCTGCAGACGCTGCCGAAGCTGCTGTTGTTGAGCAGGTGGCAAACGGCGGAAACCGGTGTCATTTTGCAGCGCGCGTTCCTGCTCTGCCGGGGGCAGATCTTTATAGCGCCGCAGCCAATCCCCGGCATGGCCGCCCGGTTGGGGCCGCACCTGAGCCTGTCCCGGGCGGGGAGGCTGATAAGCCGGAGGACGCCGCTGTTGCGGTGGCGGTGGCGGATGATAAGCTGGAGCGGGACGCGGCGGCGGATGCTGCTGCGCCGGGTGGAAGTTTCCTTTTTGTGCCACGCAGGGAAAGGGAACTGCCATCGCCCACGCCAAAGCGGCGCACGCCAGCCTTTCGGCGATGTATTTTCCCCGGATCACCTTCCCCGTCCTTTATCTTTTATCTTTGCCCGTCGCCGCAGTGTAACCGCTGCGCCCGCAGCGGCTCGACCTTTCTTACGGATTCGCTATTACATCCTGCTGCACATCCAGATCATCGAGCAACTCGAAATCGGAATATAAGTCATGGTTTTTATCCAGGGCCTGCAGATCGCCGACCGCAGTGCCGGGCTCGGGAGGAGCAAAGTTATCGCTAATGCCTGGCTCTGGGTTGTAAATCCCGCTGCCTCGAGTAAAAAGCAGACCGACGCCAATTCCCATCAGGACCGTCAGGGCCGCCGCCAGCACCGGGCGGCGGAACCACTGCAACCAGCCCGTCGGCGGCTTCGCCATTTCTTCCCGCAGACGAGCCTGCAGCCGTACGTCGAAGTACGGCGAAGGCCCCGGTGTCTGCCACTCATCGAGCAGTGCCATGGTCGCGCGCATTGCTTTCAGCTGTTCTGCGCACGCGTCACAGGTCGCGAAGTGCTTTTCCTCGTCCGCCGTGGGCTGGGTGAATCCGGCCGCTAGGTCGGGCATCCGTTCTCGAATTTCTTTGCAGTTCATGACTGCTTTCCCTCAACTCTCTGCTTCTGCGCTCCACGAAATGCTGTCTTGCTACACATATTCTTTTAACTGTTCTCGCAAAGTCTCATAGGCCCGGAAGAGCAGCGACTTGGTTGCCGACTCGCTCTTCTTCAGTACATCGGCAATTTGCTTGTAATCCATCTGCTGGTACTTATGCATGATCACGGCCAGCCGCTGAAGTTCGGGCAAGGCCTCCACCTTCCGCCGGATCGCCAGCATGCGTTCCTTTTGCACCATGGCCTGTTCGGCGGTCAGCTTCCCGTCGGGCAGTTCGACCCTGGAACCGGTTTCCTCGTTCGGTTCGTCCAGGCTGACGCTCAACTCCGGCCGCTCGTGACGCGTGTCGCGGGCATGGTTCACCGCCAAGTTGGTCGCGATGCGATACAGCCACGTCGTGAACTTGGCGCTGGCCTCGTAGCTCTCGCGCGAACGATACACGCGCAAAAAAACTTCTTGCGCCAGGTCTTCGGCCGCGGCCGCATTGTGCGCCATCCGGTACAAGAAACTGATCATCGGCCGGCGGTACTTTTGCACCAGGTAGTCGAAAGCCGACTGGTCGCCCGCCTTGACCCTCAGCATGATCTCGGCGTCTGAAACAGCCTCTCCACCGATCCGACCGGTTGAGAGCGCAGCGCCCTCTTGTGGCGTTGTCGCAGCCATCAGCATGCCTCGATCAAGTGCAGCTGTGCTCACACCTATTTCAACCCCGGCGGAGTCGGAAAGTTGCGTCTCTGCGCTGTTAGGGGACGCCGGGGAAGTTCCTGCAGATGAAGGAGATAGGGATCCGCAAGCGGGTTTTGGTTGGAACGTCATGCCTGGGGAAAAGACGGTCACGCGGCTCCGGTCGAAAGCCCGAGTCACGCTGCTGCAGCCGATAGGCTAACATGCCCGGGCAAGACGCCGAAACTGTGGCTGGGGCTGGCGAAAGATCAGCGAAAAAGGTCGACCCTTCTTCGCAAAACTGTTTCGATATTTGGGCGTAGGTTGCATAATCTGCAGCTAAAATGTTTGAGTAAAAACTCACTCTTCCTGGGCGCTTAACTCAGCGGTAGAGTGCCATCTTTGCACGCTCTCCATCGACCCGCCGGCTGTTGACTATAAAGAGGTTAGGTAAGGTTAGGAATGGGGAATACCGGTATATTTGTCGGCGTTTGGTACGCTTTTGGTACGGTCGTGGCCGCAGGCAAGACAATGGCGGGGCGCGGTTCCCCACTAAAACCATCCCTTAACTCCCTCTTCTCGAAAATGTCATCGGAGGCGTGTGTCTGGTGAATTGCTACAGTGGCACCGGAAACCAGAATGTGACACGAATGTTACACCGCCCCTGAATCGAGTTTTTGCGCACCGCAAGAACAACAAATACCAATGAATAGAGGCGAAACCACAACTCGACAGCCACAGGATGGCGGCTGCATTTGTTCTGAGTCACCCAATAAGCCGGTGCAAGACCGTCCACATACAGCCCTGCCTCTTCCCCGATACCAGAGCATGCAAAGTGTCAGTTTCCCGATCACAGCCAACACAGATGGATGATCAAGACACGATTCAAGCCGCAGACAGGCTGTAATATTCCCGCTCCTCCGCCTCCGTGGCCGTTTCGAGTAATTCCACGGGCACGATGAGGATATTCCCTGCCGCGAATCGGACCAAGGCTGTGCCGTCGTCGAAGGTTTTCATCTGGCAGGCGGGAACGCCGTAACGCATATTCTTGGCCTGACGGACCAGTACAATAGGAGTCGCAGTAGCTGCCATAACACCTCCTGCATGCGAAGAGTGAACATCTTTTCTGCACTCCATTGGAATCCCTGTTTTACCTGATTTCATGGTGGGTGTTTGTCCCTAATACCGTCACTTTCGAAATTGAGCGTGCGGTCCTGTGATCGGGTTGCTTCCAGAGACGGCGACCACGTGGCCCGATGCGACATCCAGCCGCTTGGAATTCAAGGCCGCCCTCAATCTTGAGGGTCCGACGCAGGCAAATCGCAACGATGAGGATGCCCCCGAAGAGTATCGCGAGATCTCCGACGCTGAACAGTCCGAGGTGCACTTGATCCGCCAGAAAGGTTAGCCGTGTTTTCGGTGTCGCCGCCTGCCACATCGGGTTCGCAGGATGCAGTGTGGAGGGCATGCCGACAACTGGCATCGTCCCAGCGTTTGCGTCGGTCACCAGGGCATTCAGCATCAGTCCACACACCATTAGCAGGACGCCTGCCCCTACCCAAGGCGATCGAACTGCCCGAACCACCAGCCACAGGATTGCGAAGGACTCGCACAGCCAGATCGCCGGGTATTGCGTCCATGCCAACTGATGTACAGTCGAAAGAAGATTCACCGACCACCACCCCGAATCACAAAAGGGACCAGTCACCGGAAGAGCAGAAGGCCCTCTACTGGACCGAACTGGCGACTGCTGAAAAAGCGTTGTTAGCGTACGAGCCGACTGGCCGAATGGTGCCGACGACGATCACAAAAATGACGGCTAGGATTACGGCGTACTCTGCGATGTCTTGACCTTGATCGGCTCTCCATAGGTCGGCGAGGATGGTCATAGACCTGCTGGAGACTATGCCTCAGGAACTTGCCGCATTCGAACGTCTTCCCGTTACTGTGACCGAGGCTGATCTTTTGCTCGATATACTGATTCACCTCCGGTGAATGAATCCGACTTCTTGTAGTCGGGAAGGGCAGATTCGCGGAGCACGCAAGCATCGACCGGATCGGTTTTTTGAGTTGGAGACAAGCGGTGTGCTAGGTGGATGGGAAAGACGCTCCCGGATAGCGAGGACGCTGTTTTGAAGAAAATAACCGTGGCCAATTACCGGCAGGATACATACTACGCTCCGATTGTGAAGGCGGTTGAGGGTCTTCTTCGGGAAAAGGGATTCGTTGCCCCGTTGGAACTCTTTATTCGTATGGATCTGCTTTCCCCGGAATCGGTGGAGGACTGGAGACGCGGCCGGATTCCGTATCTCGAGAGGGTCATACGCTGCAATTTAGCCAAGGCCAGCCGAATCTTGCGGATTTTGCGGATGCACGCGCACGATCTAGATCTCAAGCCCTCGCTCACCGTGTACAAACGATGGACCAAGGGCTCTCGCCCCCTCTTGCGGTTTTCAAAGACGGGCGACCACAACATCGAAGACGCTTACGCCCGTCACTTCGTTTCTCCACGTAAAGGCTCTTTTGGAGCAGTCATGAACTGACCTTGTGGATCTGGTCGGGGAGCCTCACCCTCGAGTTCGACTGATGACCTCCGCACCGGCTTTCCTTTGAAAAACCACACGATTTAGTTTCGGCGAACCACAGGTCTGAATTCTCTGATAAATTAACCCTTCGTAGCCGGGGCGGCGTTTTCCACGGCCCTTTTACCAACAAATTGTGCTATAGATCCAAAATTTGAGTCGCCCGTTTTTTCCGCAAACAAAAACCGCAGATCCGCCAGTGTCAAACTTTGCGCGAAGCGTTCCTCGCCCAGCACGTCGTCGGCGAGCGCGGCCTTTTGCTTCTGCAGGGCTCGTATTTTTTGCTCGACGCTGTCGCGCATCAGCAGCCGGTAGGCCATCACTTTGCTCGTCTGACCGATGCGGTGCGTGCGGTCAATGGCCTGGTTTTCCACCGCAGGATTCCACCACGGGTCGAACAGGACAACGTAGGACGCGGCGGTCAGGTTCAGTCCGAATCCGCCAGCCTTGAGGGAAATCAAAAACACCGCGCCGTCTTTGACGGACTGAAATTCCCGCACCAGTTGGCCGCGATTTTCGGTCGCGCCCGCCAGATAAAAATGCGGCCAGCCGCGCTTGTTCACCTTTTCGCGCAACAAATCCAGCATCGTCACGAACTGCGAAAACACCAGCACTTTGTGGCCTTCATCGAGGAGCGGTTCGAGCAAATCCTCGAGCGCCGAGACTTTTGCGCTTTCGGCCTCCCGTAAGTTTGCATCTACGAGCGCCGGGTGACAGCAAATCTGGCGCAGCCGCAGCAGCGACGTGAGAATGTTAAAACGCTCCTTGTTGAGTTGCTCGTTGGTTTTGACACCGAGGACGAGTTGCCGCGCACGTTTGAGTTCAGCGCGGTAAAGCGTTTTTTGTTCGCCTTCCATTTCACACAGCAAATCCTCCTCCACGCGGTCGGGCAAATCCTTTTCGACCTGCGCCTTGGTGCGGCGCAACAGAAACGGCCGCACACGCGCGGCCAGGCGTCGGCGGGCAAGGGGATCGTCTTTGCCGTCAAAGCGGCGGAGAAAATGCGTCCGATTGCCCAGCGCGCCGGGCATGGCAAAACCGAAGATGCTCCAGAGATCCAGCAGGCGGTTTTCAATTGGCGTGCCGGTCAGCGCGAGGCGGTGTTCGGCCTTCAACGCGCGGGCGGCCTGCGCGGTTTTGGAACTCGGATTCTTAATGTATTGGGCTTCATCCAAGATCGCCGCGAGCCAAGGCACACTTCCGATGTCGGGCGAAAGGAAGCGCAGCTGCGCATAGTTGATGACCAGCAGGTCGGAATTTTCGCGCGCCGCAAAGAGTTCCGCGGTCGGTTCGCCGCGCCACAAGCGCACGCGCAAGTCGGGATAAAACCGCTCGGCTTCAGCGTGCCAGTTGTCCATGACGGATTTGGGGCAGACCACCAGGGACGAGTTGAGAGCTGGCGGTTGAGTGTTGCGGGTTGTTTCCCGCAGCCAAGCCAGCCAGGCTAGGGCCTGCAGCGTCTTGCCCAGGCCCATGTCGTCGGCCAGCACACCGCCGAAACGGTTGGACGCGAGGTAGGCAAGAAAGTGAAAACCTTCGCTTTGATACGGCCGCATTTCGGCGCGGATGGCCGTGGGCAGCGGCGGCGTGACCCGCGTTCTCAATTCGCTCGCGCGGCGCTGAATGGTTTCAACCCACTCCGGAGCGAGAAATTTCTTCACGGCATCGTCGGCCAGCTGCAGCGCGTGGAATCGTTGCGGTTCGGCGGAGAAATCGCCCACGTCGAGGCCGAGCCGGGCAAGTTGTTCGTCGTCGTCAGGTGTGAGACTGAATTCGAACCGCCGCCAGCCCCTTTTTTCGAGGCGAACGTAACCGCCGCGCGCGTTGAGCAGCAATTTCATTTCCTCGGGCGTGAGCGTGGTATCGCTGACGCTAAGCACGACTTTGAGATCGAACCAGTCCATGCCCGCTTCGGCGACATCGAGCGATAGGTTGCCGCTGAGCGGCGCGTCACGCAGCGTCGCCAGTTCTGTGTCCAGGAGCACTTCAATTTCCGGCGGGAGTGACTTGAGCCACGCGACGAACAGTGCCGGCGTTTTTTTCGTGAGTCGCAACTTCCAGTCGGCGGGGTAAGTACTCCATTTCAATTCCAGCGATTCGATCGCCCGCGGAAAATGTTGTTGCGCGGCGCGATCGTGGACGACGATGACGTCGCCGTTGGCCGGCGCGAAATTTTTTCCCTCGCCGTTTTTCCGTTCCACTTTCCAGCCCATCGGTGTGAATCGTTCCGATTTCATTCCGGACGCATTGGCCACGACGCACAGGACGATGTCCTCGGTTTGGCTGCCGGGATAAATCGGCCTTAACGCGCACGAAATCGTGATGCCGACGGGAACGGTGCGGATGCGTTTGGACAGATGTTTCGGCAACGCAATGCCGGCGGCGTGGAGATATCGCAGGCCGTTGGGGGTTTCGAGCGCGGGCGCGGGAATGTTCTTGCGCAATTCGGTGTCGAGCGCGGGGGCGGGCGGGCCGGCGAACAAACCGCTTTCGGTCAAATACAAAGTCGGGCGGCCGTCGAGCACGCAGAGAATTTTCGGCGGCGGCGAACCGTCGGCGGTGCTGAGCGCCAGTTCATAACTGCCGTCGCCGTTTTCGGGTGCACGTAGATTCCAGCGCAGAGGCTGGGCAACGCGCGCCAACGGCTGGCCGTCCGAGGTCACGACGCGGTCAAGAGCGAGCGGCATGCGCAGCAAGCGGTTCAGCCCGGGACGGGCAGCAGCGTTGGTGTACCCAAACAACCACCAGCTTTCGTTACGCCACGGTCGATAAGCAGCGCCCCACAGCGGCAGCGAATCGGGCGCGATGGTCAGCGTGCCTCTCTCGAATTGCTCGGCGATTTTTCCTGCCTGCACCCGATCGAGTTCGGCAAACTCCGGGTTCTGGTCGTTGTGCCATTCGAGTCGCGCCTCTTCCGCGCCAACGGCCAGGCGGACTTCGAGCGCACCGGTTCCGGAAATGGCCGCGCAGTTGTCGAATTCGCGGAACCAATGGTTCCACCGCTCGATTTCCTTTTCGCGCTCCCATTGCTTCATCACCGGTTCTATCAGCCGGAAATCCGTGATGCCGGCGATGAATTGCGGATACTTCCAATCACGCCGGCGCAATTCCCAAGCGACGTAAAGCCAGAAATAGAAATCGTCGGGGGGAAATTCGCGCCAGAGATCGAGTGCGTTCCAGTAACCGTCAGAAGCTTGGCCGGCCATCAAGCCCAAGTCGTTTTCCGTCAGCATGCGGATGCGCGCATCGGCAAAACGCGCTTGCACCCGGCGGACGAACTTGGCTTCGTCGTCCTGAAGTTCGCGCCCGAGATTTTCAATGAGTCTTCCCCACAACGGCGAGCGCGGCGGCTTGGCCACCCGCTCCTCCGGATCGCGCGGCCGTCGGTTTGTCGCGGCAAGCGCTCCTCTTAACTGCTGCCAACGCCGCCTCTGGACTTCGGCAATCTTTTTCCCTGCTAAAACTGACAATCTGTCGTTGGCCATCGCCCGTTTTCCCATTCCAGCTGAGTCCATTCTGCCATCTCCCGACAGTGCTGTCACGGCGTGTCCAAGTCGGGCAGTGTTCAAATCTTAGATTAGGCCACCACCCGAAGTTGCTCTCGCGGTGGCGCACAACCTTGACGCCATTGACGTGAACCGTCGCAACCCAGCGATTGAGTTCCTCCCTGGGCGGGAGCTAGTCCCCCTATAGTCGGTGAGGTGGTGTGGCGATGAGTAATGGAAAGTGGAAAGTGGAAACCTCGAGGAACTGCCGTAGTGCAGATCCAGCTCCCAGCCGGTGGTCGAACGATCCAAAGATCCAAATGACAGCGGCTCGGCGAGCTATGTGAACGACGCTTTCAAGGTGGAGGTCTGCGGGAACACCTTTGCCCACTCATGCCACTCGCTCCACGATCAATCCGAGGGCAACCGCGGCCTCAATCTGCCGGTGGTCGGCACTGATGAAAGGTATCCGTGCTCTCAACTGCCCGGCAAACTCCTGCGCCGACGCGATGTGAATTGCGTCCAGTGTTCGGACCGAATGACTGGCGACGATCTGTTCAGTTCGCTCCAGAATTTCTGTTGACACCGAAAGCAGGTTCCATTGCGTACGGTCCAATGCGAGCTGCTTGAGTGCCGCAGGCAGGCGAGAACGTCCAATCACATTTTCGTCGGCACGTCGGCGTAGGGCTCCGCGAATTTCGATTGGGAGGATGGCTGACGCTACTACCTCGTGTTGCCGCAGCAGCCGCAAAACGGCCGTTCGACCTCTCTCCTGCACGTACAATTTCACGACCGCGCTGCTGTCGAAGTAGCCCCACACTAGAACCGTTCCTCGCGGTCTGCGCTGATCGCCGCTGCCAAAGGCTCTCCAGTTACCTTGAGAGGTCGGAATCGCGACAGCTTCATCGGTCGCCTCTGCCGCGCCGGCCGGATTAGCCCCTCCGTCACCATCAAGTGAAATGCCTTTTCTCGCGCATGGCGTCCGATTGGCTTGACCACGGCAATCGCTTCGCCACGGTCCGTCAATACTACCTCCTGTCCGGCACGAACGGCCCTAACAAGCCGAGAGAACTCCTGGTTCGCTTCGCGCAATCCGAGCTTCATGTAGCTATGATACTACATAGTTCAGGGAAAAACAAAGAAGAAAGCAAAACCAGTGGCGAGTACGTGCTCAGATCTGCCCGGCCCCACTCCGCAACCTAGGAAAATCCTTTTCCGTTCGTCGAGTCGCCGATCATGACGATGACGACACAGCGCTCTAATGTTGGTCGGTACGCTTTCGGGGCAAGGAGTGCGGGTCGCGTGCGTCGGCGCGGAGATTGATGCCATCGTTCGTGCGCGTTAGTTCCAGGTTCCAATCAGTCGCGCATCACTACCAAAAGAGCGAGCATTTGCGGACGATCATTTGCTCGATGAGCTTGGATGTCTAGGGTTTGTCGGCAGTGAGCCGTCGAACTTCGTTGAGATAGCGATCGTCATTGAGCACGCCCGCAAAGATCACGGCGTTCCAGACCGTGAAGGACACCTGCAGTGCTTCACGGGCTTGATGTTCAAGTGCCTCGCTCGGGAGATCACGCAACAGAGGTCCCGAGAAGTCCAGGAACGTCTCAGAGATCTTTCGATAGGGAACGAACTTCCCCATGCGTTTGGACACCTCGCCCTCAGTGCTCCGAGCTTTTATTGTACGTCCAGTCGATCGAGCCCAGTCGTCTACGCCCAGGACCCGGACCTTCCCCTCCTCGGGATGGCCTGACGTCGTCTTCACGCGCTCGAGTATCGTATCTCGGCTGGCGATCATTCCCACAGCAGATGCGATCCCGGCAATCCACCCCGAACATAACCGACTCGCCGCAACGTCTGGGTAAGTCGATTCGTTTCTCGTGCCTGCGGGGCGGCGACCCCGGGCAACCGCTTGGCAAAGATCTTGCGTGGGCAGTGCCAACTGCGACAACGGAGCCGCCGAGTCTTTACCTGCACATGAACTTGCTGCCCTGCCAGGGCAGGTCGCGCAAATGCCGAACATAAGTGCTGTGATACGGGACTTCCGGTCCAACGACTTCTTGTTCCCGAAGAAGCAACCGACCTGCGGGTGCTAATGCGCCAGAGACAGTTCAGTGATCGAACCGTAGGGTCGGAAACTTGTGTGCCATCATGGCTTTACCGCGAATCAGTGGGCGCTTAAGCCAGCGGCAGAGTGCCATCTTCACACGCTCACCATCGACCCCGCCGGCTGTTGACTATAAAGCTGTTGCCTATAAAGAGGTTACATAAGGTTAGAAGCAGGAAATACCGGTATATTTCTCGGCGTTTGGTACGCACGCGTTTGGTACGGTCGGTGGCCGCCGGCAAGACAATGGCGGGGTGCGGTCCCCGACTGAAACCATCCCTTAACTCCCTCTTCTCGAAAATGTCATCGGAGCCGTGTGACCGGTGAATTGCTACAGTGGGACCGGAAACCAGAATGTTACACCGCCCCTGAATCGAGTTTTTGCGCCCGCAAGAACAACAAATACCAAGGAATATAGGCGAAACGACAATTCGCCAGCCACAGGAATCGAAGAAACCGATCAGCATCAACCGGAAGTACATTCCAAGGCAGCGACGGGCGACCCAGCTTCTCGTGATAGAAGATGCGGCGGCGCGTTTCGCAGAAGTCGTTCGAAACCCGCACGATCCCACACTTCGTTCAGCCGCTGGTAGAAAGGATGGCCAGGAGCTTGGGCCAGATCCCGGCGGTATCAAAGCTCCTCTTGCCGCTGACGTTGTTTCCGTGTTCCCATCGCCATTCTCCCAACTTAACCGGAGACTGTATCAGCACAAAGTGATTAAATTGCAGCACAGTCCTGTGCTGCAGCCCCGGAGGCGGTTGGAGGCGAAATGAATTCTCGGTTATGTGTTCTTGGTCTTAGTTTGTCCACTCTGCTGGTCTTTACCCAGCCCGTTGTTGGCCAAAGTTCCGCCACGCGCACGGTTCCGCAAGAAGACTCGAGCTATATCGATGGGCAGGGCACGGCGCACATCACACGTGTGGTTGAGGTCCCGCAAACCATCAGCCCGGAAGCTCAGAAGGCTCTCGCCAAGGAAGGCAATCCACCGGCATCGCATGACACCACACCCAAAATGCCGCAGCCGAGGCAAGTCCGGCAGATGACGTCGGACGCAACCAAGGAGGTATACCCGGTGAATATTGCGTTTTCCACGATCGCCGAGATTCCCGTCAGCATCGTCACGCCGCTGGTTACTCCAGCCGACAAAGCGAATCGGGTGCTCATCAACCTTCACGGCGGGGGATTTACTTCGGATTCGGGCTCACTCACCGAATCCATTCCCGTCGCCAACCTGACGCAGACGAAAGTCGTGTCGGTTCTCTATCGCCTGGCTCCCGAACACCCCTTTCCTGCCGCGGTGGAGGATGTGATGGCGGTTTACAAAGAACTGATCAAGACCATCGAACCAAAGAATATTGCCATTTACGGTTCGTCCGCGGGAGCAGTACTTACTCCGGAGGTCGCGGTCAAGATCAAGCAGCTTGGCCTGCCACTGCCCGGCGCACTCGGCATATTTTCCGGCGGAGGTGACTTCACCCAGACCGGCGACTCGCAACAGATATACGGAGTCCAGGGACTAGTTGGACACCCGGACACCCGGCCGAAGGGAGTTCAGTGGCTGGCGGTGTACGTGGGATCTACTGGTCCAAAAGATCCCGTGCTCTCCCCGTTCTTTGCCGACCTGCATGGCATGCCCCCGACCTTATTCATGACCAGCACGCGCGACATGCTGTTGAGTGACACCACCATTCTGCACCGCGCCTTTCTGCGCGCGGGAGTGGATGCGAGTCTGGTCGTCTTCGAGGGGCTCAATCACTGCTTCTGGTATAACCCCGATCTGCCGGAATCGCGAGAAGCCAACGGCATCATGGCTAAGTTTTTTGACACGCACCTGGGCGCTAAGTAGTCAGGAACCTTTTCCTTAACTCACTGCAAACGGAGCCTAAGAAATGAACGACGGGAGGGAACACCTGCGAACTGACCGAAAGCGGCTTACATTCCAGAAACCCATGAACCGCCGTGCCTTGCTGCAAAGCGCCGCGGCGTTGCTGGGAACAACGGCTGCCTCCGCCATGGTTACCCCCGCAGCCGAGGATACCCATAATAAAGGACAGGCCGGTCAACCCGCATTTCCCGAGAAGTCTCCAATTGTCGCCTCGGCCGAGGTGGCGATTGCAGAAACCATCACCGGCAAGGTTCGTGGCTACATCAGAAACGGGATCTACACATACAAAGGCATTCCGTACGGCGACAGCACGGTGGGAAGCGGACGCTATCAGCCTCCGCAAAAAGCCAAGCCGTGGATCGGAGTCCGCAGCTCGATGCAATACGGCAGTGTGTGTCCGCAGGGTCGGCGCGGAAGCTGGAACGCCGACGAGGAATCGTGGTTGTTCCTGTACGACGACGGGGTGCAGGGGGAGGATTGCCTGCGGGTGAACATTTGGACGCCCGGACTAGATGGGCACCAGAAACGGCCGGTCATGGTCTGGTTGCACGGCGGCGGGTTTGTATCCGGTTCCAGCCAGGAACATCGTTCGTACGACGGAGAGAGATTGAGCCGTCGGGGAGACGTGGTAGTGGTTTCGCTCAATCACCGGCTTGGTCCTCTGGGATTCCTGAATCTGACCGCGTACGGCGAAAAATACGCAAGCTCTCCCCACCTGGGAATGCTGGATATCATTGCCGCGCTGGAGTGGGTGCGGGACAACATTGCCAACTTCGGCGGCGATCCCGGAAATGTCACCATCTTCGGCCAATCCGGGGGCGGCGGCAAGGTTGGGACGCTAATGGCGATGCCTGCGTCGCAAGGTTTGTTTCATCGCGCGATTGTGCAGAGCGGATCGTTTCTGCGGGCGGTGATGCCTGACCGATCGGCGATATTGACCCATGCCATGCTCGACCAACTCAACCTGAGCACGTCCCAGTTGGATCAGCTGCAGACCATGCCCTTGCAGAAGCTGATTGAGGCGGGCGACGCGGCTCTCCTAAAAACTCATCCCCATGGTCCGCTTGTCTGGAGCCGCGTAGCCGATCAACTGGGGTGGGGGCCGGTGATGGATGGCAAACTTCTGCCGCAGCATCCATTTGATCCCTCCGCCTCGGCTATTTCCGTGCGGGTGCCGATGTTGATCGGCACGACGCTCAATGAATTCACCACTTCGCTGAATCATCCCGAATACGAGTCGATGACCGAGGTGGAGGTGGAGAAACAGCTGGCGAGTATGTATGGCGACGATCCCGCGCGCATTGTGCAACTATTCCGCGCTTCGCACCCGGACGCGAAACCCTTCGACATTTTTTCCCTGGCCATGACCGCGCAGGTCCGGCAGGGCGCGGTGATTCAGGCAATGCGCAAGACGGCGCAAGGAACGCCGGCTTATCTTTATTGGTTCACCTGGAAGACTCCGGTTCTGGACGGCCGGCCGCGCTCCATCCATTGCTGCGATCTGCCGTTTTGCTTCGACAATACCGACCGCAATGAAAACCTGACGGGCGGCGGCGCGGAACCCCGGGAGTTGGCTGCCAACGTCAGCGAGGCGTGGATTCAGTTCGCGCGTAGTGGAAATCCCAATCACCATGGGCTGCCCAAATGGCCGGCATTCTCGACGGAGACTTGTCCGACCATGATTTTCGACTCCCAGTGCAGAATGGAGAACAATCCTGACAAGGACGAAAGACAGGGGCTGGCCTCGACTCCTCCCTTCCAGCCATTCAACAGTTGAAACCCCCACCGAGGTTTCGGTTTTTTGAAGTTTGGAAACCGGGAACTTTCGATACAATGCTCGCGATTTGGATCCGACTCCTATGAAAACCTCCGACGAGCTCGAGAAACAAAAGAAATCGGGCCGCCGCGATTTCCTCAAAATCGACGGACTGCCGATGGCTGCCAATCTGATTTACACGGCGCTGCCGGTGAGAGTGCGAGCGGAAACCACGGAACAAGCATCCACTTCGGCCGCGCATGCGATTCAGGAGATGATGCCGACGCGGAACCTTGGTAGGACCGGGTTTCGCGTGGGAATTTTCGGACTGGGCGGGCAGGGCGCGCTGGACAACGCGAACAACGAGGCGATTGCCCTGCCGGTGATCGAGAAGTCGCTCGAATTGGGCGTGAATGGAAGTCATGGCTCACGGGCGGATTCTCTCCAGTTGGACGCCGCCTCCGGTCGAAGAGCAGAAAAAAACGTGGGAGGGGACAGGCGCCATCGCCACCAGGCCGGGCACGCTAACCAAACACGAAACGATGTTTACACTCTTTCCGTGCCCATCAGCACGGCCATCATTGGGTGCGATTCGGTGGCGCAGGTCGAGGAGTGTGTTCAACTTGCCCGCGAGTTCGCGCCGCTCAACGACAGCCAAATGGCGGAGCTGACCGCCAAAACAGAGCCAATCGCCAAGCAGGCTCTCTTTTTCCGTGTGATGAAACGCTAAAGCGCGTGATGCGTCCGCGAATCTGACGGTCGCAAGAGAATTGTGACCGTCGACAATTCCACCCGCCCGACACTTCATCTTTTGTTATATAGTAGCCGCCACAAATGCTCCCTAAAACGCGTCGCGAATTTCTACAGCTTTCCGCGTCGACAGTTGCCGCTGTCACGCTTGCAAAGGGCGCCCCCGTGTGGAGCGAAGCGACAGCACCTTCGCGCCTGCTGAAGACCTGGGTCACCTCCGACACGCAGAGATTCGCGCCCGTCGAAGCTCCGAAGTGGGCCACAGCAGCGACTCAGGATACTGATGTCATCCGTATCGACCCGACCAACTGGTATCAGGAGATTCTTGGCTTCGGAGGCGCCTTTACCGACGCCTCCTGCTACTTGTTCTACCAGTTGAATCCGCCGGATCGTAAAGCGCTATTCGAGGAGTTGTTTGGACCCGACGGTTTGCGTTTCTCGATGGGCCGAACGTGCATCGGGTCGAGCGACTACACCACCAGCATTTACAGCTACGACGACAGCCCCGAGCCGGACCCGGAGCTAAAGCATTTCAGCATCGAACATGATCGCGCCTACATTTTGCCATCTTTGCGCATGGCACGCGAGTTGAATCCCGATATTTTTCTTTTCTCGGCTCCTTGGAGTCCGCCGGCCTGGATGAAGCCCAATCGTTCTATGCTGGGCGGGTCCATGGAGAGAAAATACTTCGATTCCTATGCGGAATATTTCGTGCGTTTTCTGCAGGGCTACGCGGCCGAAGGAGTCAAGATCAACGCGACCACGGTGCAGAATGAAGTCGATACCAACCAGAACAGTCTTATGCCGGCGTGCCTGTGGTCGCAGGAAGACGAATCGAGGTTTGTTGCGAATCACCTGGGTCCGGCGCTGGAGCGGGCGTCGCTCGACACAAGAATCTGGATTCTCGACCACAACTACAACTTGTGGGGCCGCGTGCTGGACCAGTTGAGCGAGCCGGGCGTAAATTGTTACGTGGACAGCGTTGCCTGGCACGCCTACAGCGGCAGCGTCGACGCGATGACGCGAGTGCACGACGCTTTTCCCAACAAGCACGCGCAATGGACGGAGGGCGGCGCGGTCATCACCAGTCCGGACTTTGAAGTGGATTGGAGCAAGTGGTCGTCCACCTTCACCGGAGTGCTCAAGAATTGGGGATGCTCGATTGTTGGTTGGAATCTTGCGCTGGACGAAGACGGCAAACCGAACATGGGGCCGGGGCAATCCGGAGGCATTGTCACCATTCATTCCAAAACGCAGAAGATCACGCGCTGTGGCCAGTACTGGGCCTTGGCTCATTACTCAAAGGTCATGCAGCGCGGGGCCCGCGTGCTCTCTTCGCACGGACACGTCGCCGATGTCGATCACGTCGCAGTCAAAAATCCCGATGGCAGCTACGTGTTAGTGCTAACCAACCACGGCGGTCTGGAGCGAGTGGTGCGCTGCGGCCTGGGATCGTATGTATTGCAGATGAAACTGCCGCGAAACTCCGTGGCCACCCTGACCTGGTAATTTAACGATTTAGTTCGGCTTCTCTTCGTCGCGAATCACAAGGGGAAAGCATCCGACCTTGCGCTTTTGCAGTCAAGACTCCGAACAATTGAGAGGACCCTATGATCGCAGCCATCGAAAGAATGTTGAGTGATTTGGAACACGGCAGAATGACTCGCCGTCAACTTGCAGTTTCTCTTGCCGCACTGGCGGCCGGGGCGTCCGCGGTGCCCGTCGCACTCGCGGCACCGACCAGCTTCCGGGCGGTCAGCATCAATCACGTCACCGTGAAGGTCCCCGACCTGCACCGCACCTCGCAGTTTTATCAGGAGTTCTTTGGAATGCCGATCAAACAACAGTCGGCGACGGTACATATCCTGGGAGTGGGGAATTCGTTTTTCGGCATCGAGCAAGGCGAAAGCAAGACTGCGACCGTCGATCACTATGATTTCGGAATTGCCTCCTTCAATGCCGATGCAGTTCGTGCCAAGTTAGCCGAGCGCGGCCTGAAGGCTGACAGCAATTCCCAGGAATCGTTTAAGTTTATTGATCCGGACGGATTCCATGTGCAAGTAAACGCCCCGGACTATGTAGGTCACGTTAGCTAAAGCCTGTCGTAAAAATTACACGTTGCAGAACCCCGATTCTTGCAGGAGCCCCGGTTTTCGCGGGTTCCGAGGGTAGTGTGCCCCTTTGGAGGGCCGCCGGCGGGCCCGGCGGGCCTTGCA
>Ga0307474_10001505_pt1 | contig 16863 bp, 11 predicted proteins | sample atmos_gasesECM1C_2_FD_203312 | JGI IMG/M metagenome (GOLD analysis project Ga0307474, IMG submission 203312) | Hardwood forest soil microbial communities from Morgan-Monroe State Forest, Indiana, United States - atmos_gasesECM1C_05 | ecosystem: Environmental > Terrestrial > Soil > Temperate... | reverse complement strand
GATGTCGGCGGTAACCGGATGCGACGTCATCACCGACCGCCCCAGATCGCCGTGCACCAGATGCACCAGATAGATCCAGAACTGCACGAACAATGGCTTGTCCAGGCCCAGCTGCTCACGTACCGCGGCGATTACATCGGGTGTCGCATGATCGCCGGCGATCGCGATCACCGGATCGATCGGCATCACACGTCCGATCAGGAACGTCACCAGCGTCAGGCCGAACAGCGTAAGTGGGACGCTGGCGAAACTGTTCGCCAGCGTCTTCATTCGGGAACTCACGCCTTGGTTATTTTCGAATAGTGCGTGTAGTCGGGCATCGGTCCAACCTTGAAGCCGGAAACGCCTTTGCCCAGCACCGCCACTGCATTGCGTTGCAGCAGCATGGCGAATGGTGCACGCGTCAGGAACTGCTGTTGGATCGTGCGGTACAGCGCGATCCGCTTGGTCGGATCCAGCTCACGCACCGCAGCCTGTGATTCACCCGTCAGTTCCTTGTCGACGAAATGGCTGCGCCAGGCGAGGATCTTCAGCTTGCTCTGATCCGAATCATCGGGATTTTCGCACCACGCCTGGCTGTTGGAATTGGGATCGAAGTAATCGGTGCCCCAATAAAGCATTGCCAACTGGTGCTGACGCGCGCGGGTCTTGGTAATCACCTGCTTCTGGTCACCCGGCTGCAGTGACACCTTGATGCCGACCGCGGCCAGATCCGCCTGGATTGCCTGGGCAATCTCCGAGTGGGGTGAGGCTGAGATGTAATCCATGGAGACCGAAAATCCGCCACCCAGACCGGCCTCCGCCAGCAACTGCTTTGCCTTGGCAGGGTCCTTTTTGAAGGGCGTAACCTTCAATGAACCCGGTAGGGCATCGGGCAGGAAGGTCTGGCGGACGCTCCACGTGTTCGGCGTGATATTCTTGGCAATCCCATCGTAGTCGATCGCCCACTTGATCGCCTGATGCACCTGTACTTTCTGCAATTCCGGCATCGACTGGTTCATCGCGATATACATCGAGGTGCCCTGCGGCGCCGCATTGACGGTCAGGTTCTTGTCGCCGGCGATCGACTTGAGCTGATCGGATCCAAGCTCCCGCGCGATATCCACGTCGCCTTTCTGCAACAGCAGAAGCTGCGTGGATGGGTCGGCGACATGGCGCAACACGATACGCCGCATCAGCGGCTTGTCGGCGGCGTTCGGATTGACGTCGATGATCACGTGATCACTCGCTGCCCACTCGGTCAGCTCGTACGGCCCAGCGCCTGCTGTGCGAGTCTTGAGCCACGCATTACCGAAATCGCCGTTGGCCTGGTTCGCCATCACGGTCTTCATGTCAACCACGCTGCCCACATTCGCCGACAGGCAGTACAGCACAAAGCTGGTCGCCTGCGCCTGAGGCAGTTTCATTTCCAGCGTGTAGTCGTCCAGCGCACGAATCATCGACTCCACGTTGTCGGGATTGAAGCCGAACTGCGTGACGATAAATCCAGGCGTCTTGTTCAGCTTGACCACGCGATGCAGGCTGAAGACAGCGTCTTTCGCGGTCACTGGATTGCCGGAAGCGAATTTCGCATCGTGTCGCAGCGTGAAGGTGAAGGTCAGGCCGTCCGGGCTCACCTTCCAGCTTTCCGCCAGGTCGCCCTCGATTTTGGTGGCATCGTCGAGGTTCGGTCGGATCAGCCGTCGGTAGCAATTCGCATCCACCTCGCCGTTGGTAAATTCATAGGACTCGGCAGGATCGAAGCTGACAATGTCGTCGATCTGCTTGGCCATGACCGCGACGCCGTTAGGCGTGGCGGCATGCGCGCCTGTCAGTATGGCTGGGGCGGTGGCGGCGGCAGCCGATGCGGCCAGCATGGTGCGTCGGGTCAGCATGTAATGTCTCCCCACTCCGGTTTGGCGGACACTTTGCCAAGGCCTCACGGCCCGCGCTAGGCTGCCAGCACTATGAACCTGCCAAGTCGACACCGCGAGGTTCGCTCCTCGGTCTGCCCGCACGACTGCCCATCCACCTGCGCGCTCGAAATCGAAGTGCTGGATGGGAAACGCATCGGCTCTGTGCGCGGCGCCGAAGCCAACAGCTACACGGCTGGTGTGATCTGCGCCAAGGTTGCGCGCTACGCCGAGCGCACCCACCATCCGGACCGACTGACGCAGCCGATGCTGCGAACGGGACCGAAGGGCTCCGGCCAGTTCCGCGCCATTTGCTGGGACGAAGCACTGGATCGCATCGCGGCGGCGTTCATCACGACGACACGGCTGCATGGCGCACAGGCGGTGTGGCCATACTATTACGCCGGCACGATGGGCCTGGTGCAGCGCGACGGCATCAATCGGCTGCGCCATGTCATGCGCTATTCTCGCATGGCCAAGACGATTTGCACGTCGATCTGCGAGGCCGGCTGGATGGCGGGCGTCGGCCGCTTCATCGGACCCGATCCGCGCGAGATGGCGCGATCCGATCTGATCGTGATGTGGGGCGGCAATCCGGTCTCCACGCAGGTCAATGTGATGACGCACATCACGCGCGCACGTAAGGCACGCGGCGCAAAACTGGTCGTGGTGGATCCATACCGTACCGGAACGGCCGCGGTGGCCGATCTGCACCTTGCGCTGCGACCTGGCACCGACGCGGCGCTCGCCTGCGCGGTGATGCATGTCGCCTTCCGCGACGGCTACGCGGATCACGACTACATGGCGAAACTTTCGGACTTTCCCGCTGGGCTGGAGGCGCATCTCGCGGCGCGTTCACCGGAGTGGGCGGCTGCGATCACCGGCCTGCCCGTCGAACAAGTCGAAGAATTCGCGCGGCTGTACTGCACGACGCAGCGTAGCTATATTCGTATCGGCTACGGCTTCTCGCGCTCACGCAACGGTGCCGCTTCGATGCATTCGGTGACCTGTCTGCCAACTGTAACCGGCAAGTGGCAGCATGAGGGCGCCGGCGCGCTGTGGAGTTACCGCAACATCTATAACTGGGACAAGACGCTGATCGAGGGGCTGGATGCGGTAGATCCCAGCACGCGAATTCTGGACATGAGCCGTCTCGCCAGCGTACTGAACGGGGACCGTGATGCGCTCTGCGGTGGGCCTCAGGTCCACGCGATGCTGATCCAGAACAGCAACCCGGCAACGGTAGCGCCCGACACGCATCGCGTTCGGCGCGGCCTTATGCGCGACGATCTGTTCGTCGCCGTGCACGAACAGTTCATGACCGAGACCGCGCAGCTGGCTGATTTGGTACTGCCGGCGACCATGTTCATGGAGCACGACGATCTGTATCAGGCAGGCGGCCACAGCCACATCCAGATCGGCGCCAAACTGATCGAACCACCAGGCGAATGCCGGTCCAATCACACGCTGCTTCAGGGCCTGGCAATGCGGCTGGACGCGAAGCATCCCGGTTTCGCGATGACGGAGATGGAGATCATCGACGCCACGCTGCTCGCCTCCGGCTGGCCAGACGCGGCAACTGTGCTGCGCAAACGGTGGATCGACACCGCCCCGGCGTTCGCCGATGCGCACTTCCACGAAGGTTTCCCGCAGGCGGACAAACGTTTTCATTTCTCGCCCGACTGGCGCGCTCTCGGCTCCGATTGGGCGCGCATGCCCACGCTGCCCGACTACATGCCGGCGATCGACGAAGCCACGCCCGATCGTCCGTTTCGCATGGTGACGGCACCGGCGCGGCAATTCCTCAATACCTGCTTCACCGAAACACCCAGTTCGCGGCAACGCGAAGGGCGACCGAGCGTATTATTGCATCCAACCGACGCAACGCGGCTGGGCGTGCAGGAAGGCGATAAAGTGCGGCTGGGCAATACACGTGGCGAGGTTGTGCTGCATGCGCGTCTATTTGGCGGACTGCAACCGGGTGTGGTGGTGGTCGAAAGCGTCTGGCCGAATGCCGCATTCGAAGGCGGCATCGGCATCAATGCACTAACCAGCGACGATCCGGCTCCCCCTGGTGGAGGAGCGGTGTTCCACGACACCGCGGTGTGGCTGCGCTCCGCCATGGCTGAAACGCCCCTGTCAGCGGAATCGCATTGTCATGGGGGGAGCGTTGCGACGAAGCAATCTTAGACGTCGTTGGACCGAGTTTGCTTCGTCGCAACGCTCCTAACAAGAAAGAGTTGCCACCGCCAGGATCGGAAACCCGCGGACGTCCTTGGTCTTTCATCCGGCAGCCGGTCGGCCAGCGGCCAGTACGGAACTCGCAATGACAGAACTTTGGGGGAGGAAACAACAGAATGAGCAAGCGCATCGCCTTCGTCGGCGCCGGTGCGATCGGCGGTTATATCGGCGCGAACCTCGCGGCCCTTGGTCACGACGTCACGCTGATCGATCCATGGCCGGCGCATGTCGAGGCGATCCGCAGTGGCGGGATGCACCTGTACGGCATGACGGAGCCGGAGAATCACACCGTCCGAGTCAACGCTATGCATATCACCGAAGCACAGCAACTGGCGAAGCAGCGTCCAGTAGACATCGCCTTCGTCGCGGTGAAGTCATACGACACGGTGTGGGCGACGCGGCTGATTCGCCAGTACCTATCACCGGGCGGCTTCGTCGTGTCATCGCAGAATTGCATCAATGAGGAACGCATTGCCGGCGTGGTCGGCTGGGGCCGCACGGTTGGCTGTGTCGTCGGTGGCGGTGTCGGCGTGGAATTGTTTGAACCGGGTCATGTTCGCCGCACCATGTTGAAGAATCCGAATGTCGTGTCGTTCCACGTCGGCGAACCGCATGGCCGCATCACGCGGCGGGTCGAGGAACTCGCCGAGATGCTGGACGGCATCGACACGGCCCACGCCACCGACAATCTGTGGGGCGAGCGCTGGACCAAGCTGTGTGTCAATGGCATGCGCAACGGTGTATCGGCCGCGACCGGGCTCGGCGGCAATGCGCGCGACGGCCATGACGCGATTCGCCGCGTGTGCATTCGGTTGGGCGGCGAGTCAGTGCGCGTTGGGCAGGCATTGGGTTTCACACTCGGCAAGATTGGCGCGCTGGAACCGGAGAAGCTGGCGCTGGCGTCTGAAGGCAACAGGGGCGCGCTGGAAGAGATCGAAGCGCTGATGCTGGCCGGAACAAACGCCGCGGCACGCAGCGACCTGCAGCGGCCGTCGATGGCGCAGGACATGGCGAAGGGTCGTCGCACCGAAATCGAGTTCATGAACGGCTTCATCGCCGAAAAGGGTGCGGAGGTCGGTGTGGCCGCGCCAACGCACGCGATGCTGACCGAGGTGGTGATGCGTGTGGAGCGCGGCGAAATCGCCGCCGATCCGGCCAATGTGCTGGTGAACAGGTGATACGGCGCCCTGTCATTGCGGGATTGCCGCCGAATTCCGCCTTCCCGGCCGTATTGTTCCCCGCCCTTAGGGTATGCCCGCCCTCAGGGTATGAAAGTCACTTCCGCGTCGCCGAGCCCCTCGAAACGCACGCCGCAAACATCGCCAGGTTTCAGGTAACGCAGACCGGTACACGACCCGCAGGTCACGAACTGTCCGGCACGAACGCCGCCCTGTTCGCGCATCATGTTGACCAGCACGACAGCCACGCCGAGAGGATCACCGGTCGGATGCCCGCCCACCTGCTCCAGCACCGGGGCACCGTTCACCGTCAGCGTCACCGATAGCTTGCCAAGCTCCAACCCACGCCAATCACCTGTCGGCGCAGCGTGCACGAAGGCGCCGTTGCTGATGCAGTCGGCCAACTTCTCCAGATTCGAGACCGCATCGGAATTCTGGTACCGACTCGTCACCACCTCGATCGCCGCGCAGGCATCCACCGCCGCGGCAATCTCGTCCCGCGAATAAGCCGCCGCCCTCGCCGGCAGATCGCGCCGGAACACGAACGCCACCTCTCCCTCGACCCCGCACTGCGGCACATCGGCTGCCGGGATCCGTGCGGGCGAGGAATGGACCGTATCCGCATAGATCGCGCCGCGCGTTGGCTCGGCATTGGCCGGCGCATTGGCCTTGAACGCACCCACCGGCTTGCCCAGTGCTGCCGTGACCGCGTCCTGGATGGCATGTGCATCGGTCACGCTGCCCGGGCGCATGTCAGCCGGAAGGCCGGCAGGCAACGGCCCCCCGCGGCGTGCCTTCACCAGCAGTGCGGCGGCACTGGCAATCTGCTGCGTGTCCATGTTCCGTTTCCTCCAATTCCCACCAACCGATTTGGCACTCTTGGCAGCGGCGCAACGGAATGGCAAATTGGTTCCACCTGGGACAACTCGTAACGGGAGGGGGGGCCGCGAATGATCGGTCTGGTGCGGCTTGCCTTGCGCCGGCCTTATACATCAGCGATCGCAGCAATGCTGATCGTGCTGATGGGTGCGCTATCGGTCACGCGGATGATCGTCGACATCTTCCCGGTGATCGACATTCCCGTGGTTCTCGTGGTGTGGAACTATAATGGCCTTACCACGGAAGACATGGAACGGCGGGTCGTTTTCATCTCCGAACGCGCCTATTCCACCACTGTCAACGGCATTTCCCGCATTGAATCGCAGTCGATCCCCAGCATCGGCATCCTGAAAGTCTATTTCCAGCCAGGCACTGATATCGGCGGCGCCATCGCACAGATCACTTCGGTAAACAATTCCATTCTGCGCGGCGCGCCGCCCGGCATGCAGCCACCAGGCGTCATCCAGTTCAACGCCTCGAACGTCCCCGTCGTCCAGATGACGCTGTCCAGCAAGACGCTGACAGAGCAGGAGATCTACGACTACAGCCTGAACTTCATCCGAATCCGCCTGTTCACCATCCCCGGCCTGTCCACCCCTGGGCCGTTCGGCGGCAAGTCGCGCCAGATCAACGTCGATCTTGATCAGTCCAAACTGGAAGCCAAAGGCTTCTCGGCCAACGACGTCGTCAACGCTTTGCAGGCATCCAATGTCATCGTCCCAGCGGGCACCGCGCGTCTGGGCGAGCGCGAATACAACGTGCAGTTGAATTCCAGCCCAACCACGGTGGATCGCTTCAACGCTTTGCCAATCGGCGTTTTCAACGGTGCGCCTGTCACCCTGGGTGACGTGGGCCACGTGGGCGACAGCTTCGCGACTCAGACCAATGTCGTGCATGTCAACGGCAAGCGTGCCGTCTACCTTGCAATCCTGAAGCACGCCGATGCGTCCACTTTGGCCGTGGTGGATGCCGCACGCGCCGCGATGCCAGAAATCCAAGCAGCGGCGCCAGCCGGTCTCGAATTGAAACTTGACTTCGATCAATCGGTGTTCGTTCGCGCCGCCGTGCAGAACGTGATCCGCGAGGCGATCATCTCGTCGATCCTGGTGTCGGTGCTGATCCTGGTATTCCTGGGAAGCTGGCGAAACACAGTGATCGTGTCCGCCTCCATCCCCCTGTCGATCTTCGCGGGCCTGGTCGGTCTGTTCCTGACCGGGAACTCGATCAACCTGATGACACTTGGTGGCCTTGCGCTGGCGATCGGCCTGCTGGTCGACAATGCCACTGTCACCATCGAGAACATTCACCGCAATCAATCGTTGGGCAAACCACTCACCGTTGCAATTCTGGATGGCAGCGCGGAGGTGATCCAGCCGCTGACTGTCGCCACCCTGGCAATTTGTATCGTGTTCTTCCCGGTTGTCCTGCTATTCGGCGTGGCGCGCTTCCTGTTCATTCCTCTTGCCGTCACTGTCGTGTTCTGCATGCTCGCATCGTACGCGCTGTCGTTCAGCGTGGTGCCAAGTTTTGCACGCTTGCTATTGGCGTCGGAACCCGCGCATCACGGTCCCCAACGAGGCTTCTTTGGCGCATTCGATCGCGGCTTCGGTCGTTTCCGCGACGCCTACGGCAGGCTACTGGAAGGCACCCTCCGCCATAGGGTGTTCGTACTGATATGTGCCGGATTGCTGCTGGTGGTGTCCGGCGGTCTGTCTTCTGTCATCGGTCTGGACTTCTTCCCCACCGCCGATGTCGGGCTGATCAAGTTGCATTTCCGCGCCCCACCTGGCACGCGGATCGAGCGGACCGAACAGCTTGTGCTGCAGGTCGAAGACAGCATCCGCAAGATCATTCCTGCGAACGAGATGGATACCATCAACGATACCATCGGCGTGCCATCCGCATTCAATCTGGCGTTCGTGCCTAGCGACAATGTCGGGTCGATGGATGCCGAGATCCTGATCTCGCTCAAGCCGGACCACCATCCTTCGATCGACTACATTCGTGCCATTCGCGCCAGGCTGCCCGACGAGTTCCCTGGCAGCATCTTCTATTTCCAGACCGCGGACATCGTCAGCCAGGTGATGAATTTCGGCCTGTCAGCGCCGATCGACGTGCAGGTCCAGGATGTGAACTTCGACCGAGCAACCGCTCTGGGACGGCAGTTGCTGGAGCGTATGCGCAAGATTCCCGGTGTCGCTGACCCGCATCTGGTGCAGGTGCTGAACTATCCTACCTTGCAGGTAGACGTCGATCGTCTGCGCGCGGCGAAGCTGAACATCGTGCAGCGCGACGTCGCCAACAACGTCCTGACATCGCTCTCATCGAGCGTGCTGGTGGCGCCGAACTTCTTCCTCAATCCACAGAACAACGTGAACTATTCGGTCGCCGTGCAGACGCCGATCGAACAGCTCAATACGGTCTCCGACCTGATGCACACTCCGGTCAGCCGACCGGATTCGTCGCCTATCTCGAGCAGCCCTACCACGCTTCCGGCCGCATCGGTTATGCGGCTGGGCGACATTGCGAGAATCTATCCGAAGTCCAGCCTTGAATCGGTCAACCATTACACCGTGCAGCGCGAGATCGATATTGCCGCAAACGTCGATGGGCGTGACCTGGGCGCGACAGCCGGTGACATCCAGAAGGTCATCGGTGAGGTCAGCAAGGGCCTGCCGATCACCACAAAGATCCTGATCCTTGGCCAGAACGACGTGATGCAGAGCTCTTTCCGCAGCCTGGCACTCGGCATGGTGCTTGCAGTCATCCTGGTCTATGCGCTGCTGGTTGTGTTGTTCCAGTCCTGGGTGGACCCATTCATCATCATGATGGCGGTGCCTGGTGCGCTGATTGGCATCTTGTGGATGCTCGCGCTGACCCACACCACGATCAACGTCGAGTCGCTGATGGGTGCGATCATGTCGATCGGCATCTCAGTGTCGAATTCCATCCTTGTCGTCAGCTTCGCCAACGATCTGCGCGCGCGCGAAGAGGTTGGCCCGCTGCACGCGGTGATCGAGGCCGGTCGCATTCGCCTGCGACCCGTGCTGATGACGGCGTTGGCCATGATAATCGGCATGGTACCGATGGCGCTCGGACTCGGCGAGGCAGGCGAACAGAACGCGCCGCTCGGCCGCGCGGTGATCGGCGGTCTGATCGTCGCAACGATTTCTACGCTGTTCGTCGTGCCGATCTTCTACACGCTGCTGCGGCGCAAGCCGCCGAGTTTGCACAGTCTCGATACGCGCTTCGCGACTGAGGCGGCGGGCTCGCAAGGAACGGGGGATGCTCACCATGGCTAAACGCGGTCGTTTCGGTTCTTCCCTGGTCTATCTGGTCGGACTGCTGTTGGTGGCAAGTGCGGCAATCGGTGGGCTCCGCCTGTGGCAGGTGAAGGATGCACAGCTTATCGCAGCGCGTGAGGCAATGGCGGAGGGTGTGGCGCAAGGTCCGGCCATTCGGGTCGCCACGGTCGCGCAGGGACCGAAAGAGCGGCTGATCACTCTACTCGGCGATACGCGAGCGTACCAGGTCGCAACGCTGTATGGTAAGGTGAGTGGCTATGTCCGTTCGATTCCGGTCGATCGCGGCGATCAGGTGAAGGCCGGCCAGGTGGTGACCGAAGTGGAATCCGCGGAAACCGATCGGCAATATGATTCGGCGGTGAGCGATCTCGACAACAAGCGCAAGAACGCCGACCGGGAACGCGATCTCGTGGCACGCGGCTGGACGTCGGTGCAAGCCGCGGACGCCGCCAACACTGCCTACCACATGGCGGAGGCCAGTGTGGCGCAGCTTGCGGTCATGAAGGCCTACGAAGTGCTGCGTGCGCCGTTCGATGGCACCATAACGGCGCGTTTCGTCGACGTCGGCGCGCTGGTGCAAAGCTCAACGACGAATCAGACCAGCAATCAACCGGTGCTTACCATCGCCGACATGACCCGGCTGCGCGTCGACGTCTATGTAGAGCAGAGCGACGTGCCCTACGTCCACGTTGGGGACATGGCGGATGTGGTGGATGGCGCGAACCCTGACCGGAAAACCCGCGCACGCATCGCGCGAACCTCCGATCAGCTCGATCCGCGTACCCGAACGTTGTTCGTGGAACTCGATGTCGACAACAGTGAAGGTTTCCTGATGCCGGGGGCATTCGCCTATGTGACGTTGCATGTGCCGATCACCCCATATCCGGAAATTCCGGTCGCTGGCCTGCTCACACGCGGCAGCAATACCTTCATTGCGAACGTGAGTGGCGACAATCTGGTGCATTTCCATCCAGTGAAGGTCGCCAGCACTGACGGCACACTTGCCAGCCTGGCGGCAGGTGCGCAGGTCGGTGACCGGGTGGCGCTCAATCTGCCTGATGAGGTAAGTGATGGCAGCAAGGTGCGTCCGATCGAGGGCAAGCGCTGAGGGGACCGGCGTTCACACATTGGCCGGAATGCCGATGACCTCCCGCTTCGAACCAATCAACGCAGTACACATCCTGACTGGCATCCGCGTACCGATGCGCGATGGTGTAGAACTCAACGTCCGCATCACGCGCCCGGATATAGCTGGCCGCTTCCCCGCGGTGATGGAATATCATCCGTATCGGCGGCTGGCTGCCGCATTGCCAAACTATCGCGACGAATACCCGCCGGTGGTGCCGTATCTGGCGGAGCATGGCTATGTGATCGTGCAGTACGACGTGCGAGGCACCGGCAGTTCATCAGGCTTCTCCACCGACATCTATTCGCCGGAGGAGCGCCAGGACGCGTACGACATGGTCGCCTGGATCGCCGATCAGCCTTGGTGTACCGGCGCCGTCGGCATGATCGGCAAGTCGTACGGCGCAGTGGTGCAGTGGCAGGTCGCGGTGCAGCGACCGCCGGCACTGAAGGCGATCGTCGTGCGTTCCGCCAATGACGATGTGTACACCGAATTCACCAATCCCGGCGGCTGCATCCGGCCCTGGATGTTCGAAAATTACGCACCGCTGATGAACGCGCTGAATTTTTCGCCTCCCGATCCGGCGATGGTGGGCGACCGATTTGCGGCGATCTGGGCGGAGCGCCTGGAACACAGCGCGCCCTGGAGTCTCGGCTACATCCGCAACACGCTGCATGGTCCGTATTGGCGCGATCAAAGTCTTGCGCCTGGCTATGACCGCGTGCAATGCGCCGTGCTGCTGATTGAAGGTTGGGCGGACTGGTACGCAACCGCCGAACTGCGCGCCTTCCAACGCCTGAGTGCCCCGAGGAAGGTGCTGATCGGCCCATGGGGTCACTATTACGCCGAAGAGAAGGAGGCATTCCCTGGCCCGCGGATAGACACCCGCCGCGAGTACCTCAAGTGGTTCGACCATTGGCTGAAAGGCATCGACAACGGCGTGATGGCCGAACCGCCGATTACGGTATACGTGCGATCCTGGCAGGAGCCGGCGTTGTTGTGTCTGGAGGATGCCGGCGAGTGGCGCAACGAAGCTGTGTGGCCGCCGACGCGAGTGCGACAAACCCCGATGTATCTCGCCGATGGTGGCCAGCTTGCGACAACCGCGCCGACCGCTGCGGCCACAAGCAGCTACGATTTTCGTCCTTCTGTTGGCATCACCAGTGGGCGACGCGGCCTTGGGTCCACGACACCCTGGGCAATGCCGATCGATCAGCGGCTGGACGAGGCGTATTCGGTGCTGTTCACCACTGACGCACTGACGGAGGCAACGGAACTGCTGGGCGAACCCGAGGCGGTGCTGTTCATCGCATCGACTGCCGAGGTCGCCTATTTCCACGTGAAGCTGTGCGATGTCGCACCCGACGGAACGTCACGCCTGATCACCGATGGTGGACTGCTGGCAACGCATCGCAACTCGCACGAGGCACCCGAGCCGCTGGTTCCGGGCACGATCTACGAACTGCGGTTTACCCTCCGGCATTGCGCCTACGCGATCGCCCCCGGACACCGGCTACGCGCTGGCATTGCCAGTAGCGAATTTCAGAACGCCTGGCCGACCGGTCAGCCGGCGCACAACACAATCCACCGCGGCGGCCCGCACGCGTCGCACATCATGCTGCCGATCGCGCCCTCGGTGGTGCGTCCATTGCCGGCGCCGGAATTCTCAGCGTCCCCGCATCCTGCGCCCAGCGCAGACGCGTTGGTTCGGCCAGGCTACGCGTTCCACCTGGATCTGGTGAACGACACTGTCACCTGCGAGTTGCGTGCCGCTGAAGGGGGACGCACGACCAACCACTCCCGCTACACGGTGTCGAATCGCGATCCGGCGCACACGGTGATCAACTCGACTGCGACACACGTCGCGGTACACCCGACGCTGGATATCCGTGTCGATGCCGCCTGTCAGACGGCCAGCGATGCAACAAGCTACACGCATCTTTCGACCGTGGAGATCAGCGTCAACGGCACGCGGTATTTCCACAAGAGTTGGTCGGAGAGTGTGCCGCGCAGGCTTTCATAATATCAGGCGACAGGCTCAAGCGCTGTCTGCTCGATCAGATCAGATGCCGTGTCGAATGCCATCACCAGATCGAACACAACAGCGTCGACCACCAGCCGAACGAAAGCGAACATCGCCAGGCTCGATCCGAAGGTACGAAACGTCGCAGGAAATTCCGATCACGCTCCGTGATCGGGCTTTTCCTCGTTGTGACGTGAACGAAGTCTGAACCATACGCACGTTCCTTATATCTCAATCTCGCCCGAGTGCCGCCATCAACTCCGCCCACTCGCGCCGGTTCAGCCCACTGGTGCCCTGTTCCACTGCCTCGCCGGCCAGCATCCGCTGCACCGCAGCCAACATCTGCGCCGACAGAATGACCGCACCCAGCCGGTAGTCGCGGAATGCCTGGCAAGCCACCGGCACCCACGCTTCCACAGTCGTCAGCATGGCATCCGCGTAGACCCGGATCTCGTATTGCGCGTGGGCGTCAGCGCGCAGCGACAGGAAGTGAAAAAGGTTGTGCAGATCAGTCTTCCAGTACCACTGTGTGTACGTGTTCAGCGTCAGGTTCATCCGAGCCAACTCGCGCGCCAGCCCCTGGTGCGACGCATCGCGCGCCACTCCCGCCTCATCCTCATTCAGCATCTCGGTATAATGGTCGTAGCAACGTGTCGCGTCCTCGCGTAGCAGATCGAGCACGTGTGCCGCTTCCTCGCCACCGAGCACGTCCCCCCTGCCCTGCCGGTTGGCGGCCGATTGCGCCGCCAGATGTTCGGGCGCGGGAATGTAGAACTCCCGGTCCAGGATCGAGTAACGGGCGGAATATTCGTTCACATTGGCGGTGCGGTGGCGGATCCACTGCCGCGCGACGAATATCGGCAGCTTCACATGGTACTTGATCTCGCACATCTCGAACGGCGTGGAGTGCCGGTGACGCATCAGGTAACGGATCAGCCCCGCATCGTCGGACATCCGCCGTGTGCCGCGGCCATACGATACGCGCGCCGACTGCACGATGGCCGCATCGTCGCCCATGTAATCAATCACCCGGATGAAGCCATGGTCCAGCACCGGCATCGCCTGGTAGAGCAGCGTCTCCAGTGCCGGCACGGTTGGCCGGAGTGTTTCGGCCCTCTGGGCGCGCAGGGCAGCGATCTCTGCCGTCTGGTCCTCGGTCAGGCGCATGTGCGACTCCACTTCCACCGCAGGGGGTGAGTGCCTATATTACCCCTGCTGGTTCGCTGGCTATGGCGATAAACGGTGCGTGGAATAAGCGTAGTGGACCCGGGGGCAGTGCCCGGCGCCTCCACCATTCATGGGGGCGACACAGGCTCGACACGCGCAGTAAAGGCTCACTTTTCGCTCGGCATGGTTCCGCCGTTATCGGGCCATATGACAAGTGCCAATGATAATGAGGCGCTCGCTGTCGCTGCATAAGCGATAAGCGCGGTTCGGGGGGCACCGGGCAACAGAAGCCCCCCACTCTTCCCCACCTGTCCTGTTTGGCCGGGGCCGTTGTGCCACCGCACGGGCATTCTTTTGTTGCGTCCAGGCAAAATGCACTGCCAAGATAATCCGCATACGGAGTCGGTCACAGCAGTACAATTGGCCAGCAGACCACGCGGCAGTCGGTGAAATCGCGATACCAGCATCCCTTATACCAACGTGACTTTTCTGCGCCTGCCGCCACCGGTGTGCCCGATTCCCCAAGAGTTCAGCAGCATATCTCCAGCAGATATGTCAGCAAAAGGAGGAATACATGGACATGACACGGCGCGCAGCGGCGGAGTTCTTCGGTACATTCTGGCTTACCTTCGGGGGATGTGGCGCAGCGGTTCTGGCTGCCGGTTATCCGTCACTCGGGATCGGCTTCCTTGGCGTGGCGTTCGCCTTCGGGCTCACCGTGCTCACGATGGCCTATGCGGTCGGACACGTCTCCGGCGGCCACTTCAATCCGGCTGTGACCGTGGGACTGTGGGCCGGCGGTCGATTCCGCGCCGCTGACGTCGTGCCATATGTCATCGCCCAGGTGGTCGGTGCGATTGCCGCCGCCGCCGCGCTGTATTGGATCGCTTCCGGCAAGGCCGGGTGGGTCCCCGGCGGATTTGCCTCGAACGGCTATGGCGACCTGAGCCCCGGCAAGTACAGTCTTGGCGCCTGCTTCGCGATGGAGGTCTTGATGACCTTCTTTTTCCTGATGATAATCATCGGCTGTACATCGAAAGGCGCCGCGGCCGGATTTGCCGGCATTCCGATCGGCCTTGCTCTCACATTGATCCACCTGGTGTCGATCCCTGTCACCAACACCTCGGTCAACCCCGCACGCAGCACGGGCCCGGCGCTGTTCGCCGGCGGCGAGTATGTCAGCCAACTCTGGCTGTTCTGGCTGGCGCCGATCGTCGGCGCAGTGATCGCCGGCCTGGTCACGCGCTGGCTGCAAGAGAATGTGGTCGTCACCGAGACAGTCATGGTAGTCGAGAAAACCGAAGCAAGAATCTGATCGCCTGACGCGTAGCGCTGCGGTCCGGACGCCCGAAAATCCGGACCGCACGCAACGTTCATGTCACCAGCCGTTCCGCGACGGCCGGGTCGCGGGTGGCGGATGCGACGCCCGGCCATGACGAAGAAGCGCGCTACGCCACGAGTCGTTCCGCGATTTGCACGGCATTCAGTGCGGCGCCCTTCAGCAACTGATCCCCCGCCACGAACAGTGCCAACGAACACCCGGACGGATCGCTCGGGTCCCGTCGTATGCGCCCAACCAGCACGTCCCCCTGCCCGGACGCCTCGCGCGGCATCGGGAAATGGTTGTGCGGCACGTCATCGACGATGCGCACGCCCGGGGCCGCGCCCAGAACCTCACGCGCCGCGTCGGGTGAAACCGGCCGCTCGAACTCGACCGTCAGCACGATCGAATGTGCCCGCAGCACCGGCACACGCACGCAGGTGACTCCTATCCGGAGCTCCGGCTCCTGCATGATCTTGCGCAGCTCTCGCGCCACTTTAGTCTCCTCGTCGTTGGCGCCCGTCGCCGGGTCCACCCGCGTGTCGTGGCTGAACAGGTTGAAGGCATACGGGTGCGCCAGCACCGTATTGGTGTAGGCCTCGCCCGCCAGGTATGCCGCGGTGGACGCCCGCAGCTCCTGCATTGCAGCCGCACCTGCACCGGACGCCGCCTGATAGGTTGCCGCAATTACCCGCCGGATGCGCGCATGCCGGTGCAATGGCCACAGCGCCATCACCGCGATGATCGCGACGCAGTTCGGGTTGGCGATGATGCCCAGGTGCCGGCTGGCCGCCTCGCCGTTCACCTCCGGCACCACCAGCGGCACGCCAGGCTCCATGCGAAACGCCGAGGAATTGTCGACCACCACAGCGCCCTGGCGCACCGCCATCGGCACGAATCGCCGGGAGGTGGCGCCCCCCGCGGAGAACAACGCGATGTCGATTCCGGGGAAGCTGTCCTCCGTCAGCTCCTCCACCGGGATGCCCTCGCCGCGGAACAGCAACGCCCGCCCCGCCGACCGGGCAGAGGCCAACAGGCGCAGCCGCGACAGTGGGAAGTCGCGCTGTTCCAGGCAGGCGATCAGCTCGCTGCCCACCGCGCCGGTGGCGCCAACGATGGCGACGGTTGGGGCGACAGTTGGATGGCTCAGGCTCATGGGACTCGCTCCTGCGTTGTGCCGACGAGAGACGAGTGCCTGAAATGCAAAGGCCCCGTCCGATAGCGGCGGGGCCTTGGGATTGTTGCTATGTCGCTGTCTTCAACACGCGCACGCCCAGGACGCCCTGCCAAGGGGCTTCATGTTTACCGTCGTGCGCTTATTCATCGAGCCGGACATGCACCGATCATAGCAGCGGTCAGCGCAGCAGTAAACCGGAATCATTGCGACGAAGTTGGCGTCCCGGATGGCTGTCGCTTCGCCGCCGCGATCAGGACATCGACGAATTCCTTCAGCGACATGCCAACACGGCCGCCAAGCCGCACCGCGGCGGTATTGACGTGCGATAGAATGCCGTCGCGGTACAGCGCGCGAGAATCGCCGATCGGCGCGCTATCGGCCGATGTCGTCCCCGCAACGATTCCTTTCTGCTCCAGATCAACCAGGCGCGCGATGCCGGCCCCATCCATGCCGCCGCCGCCATCGCTAAAGAACACCGCGTAGATATCCCTCGGCACGATGTTGTCCGGCCGCCCGCCGGACAGCGCGCCATGCGACGCAGTGATGACAATCCG
>Ga0307474_10001504_pt1 | contig 16866 bp, 14 predicted proteins | sample atmos_gasesECM1C_2_FD_203312 | JGI IMG/M metagenome (GOLD analysis project Ga0307474, IMG submission 203312) | Hardwood forest soil microbial communities from Morgan-Monroe State Forest, Indiana, United States - atmos_gasesECM1C_05 | ecosystem: Environmental > Terrestrial > Soil > Temperate... | reverse complement strand
AGAAATATGCCTGGATTACCGCGCTTCCCATGTGTTTTGTAGGAGTGACAACGGTTACGGCGGGAGTGCTTTCCATCAAGAATATTTTCTGGCCGCTGACCTCGAAGCCGGGACAGGCATTCACCGGCTATCTGGATACGGTTCTGGTCAGCATCTTTATTGCCGGCGTGATTCTGGTCGTCTTCGATGCCGTACGCCGCTGGATCGCCGTGTTAAAAGGAGCTCCCGCGCCGGTAGAAGCTTTCGGCCCACCGTTGACTACGACCGGCGAAGTGAAGATGGGCTGCTGCTAAAAGCGGGATTCCATCGGACTTCGGAACCTTGCTTGCGGCCCTCGGCAAGAACACGGTGGAGCAGCGCTTCAGCGCTGCATTAAGCGGCCCCTTCTTGAGCGCCGGTTTTAGCCGCTCAGGTCCATCGCCGTCGCCAAACGACATTTAAATGAAAACTCCTGCGAGGCCACGATCGTCCCGCAGGAGTTTTTGTTGTGGCAACGAGTTAGAAAGTAAAGATTGGTCCGAACTCGTTCCGCCAGTTGTGAGCCTGCCGAGTCTTCGTAGGCCCAAACTGCAGGTATTCCGGTGCGATCACGCCGCCCGCCTCGTGGTTGTTGGCGGTGAACGTGACGATATAGCTGGCTTCGTGCACAAACGTTACCCACTTGTTCAGCCGGTAAGTGAGTGACGCCGTGTCGAGGTCAGTACGTCCCAGGTGATTGCCGTGCTGAGCATCAGCATAGTTGGCTCGGTCCGTGCCCCAACCGAGGTGGAATATCCATCCGGAATTCTTGCCCTCCGGTTCGGCGTGGAAGATGCGCGAGAGCGGGAAGCTCATCTCCGCGAACCCACCGGATCCGCCGACGGGCTGAAGCTTCGCTGCCGTAACCGGAGTTCCCGGGCAGACGGCCGTATCAGGCAATGCGCCTGCAGCTCCGCCTGCGCAACCGAACAGGATGGCTCGACCGCTTTCGGAAACGCCATTACCCAGCTCGAACATGCCATTCAGGTTGGAGTAGACATCGTTGAGTTGGCCACCGAAGAAGAATCGCATGTCATTTCCGCGATAGAACTTGGCGACAAGAGTTACCCAGGGGGTGGGCAACTGAAGCTCACCGGTGTAAATGTTCTGCGGGTTGCCAGCCTGGGCGCCGACGGGGAAGAACTGTTCCAGAGTGCAAACCCCCGAGGCCTCTGGGCAATTGGAGGCGCCGCTGATTGCCGTGGTAGTCGTGAAGCCGATATTCGGAACTGTGGTGCTGTTGAAAACAGTGACCGGGCAAGGAAGCAGCAAGCACGTGCTTTCTGTTTCATTGACCACCTGGGCTGCGTGCGGAATGACCTCGCTCATCCGCGAATGGTGGCCGCTGAAAATCAACTGAGCCGGCGCCACACGACTCCAAGCTTTATTAAGTGGAAACTGGAAGACTATTCGGCCCTCCACTCCAGGTTGATCGGACTCGGCGCCGACCGCGTCACCGAAGCGCAAGTGCTGGTCCGTGGTAAGAGCGGAGGAGCCTTGCGCCGACAGCACAATTGCGAACTCAGGCTGAATCTTCAGATCGCCGGCATGAAATTGTATGCCAGTCTTGAATTGAGGAATGCGCTCATAAAGCCCCCCCATTCCGACGCCGAGGCCGGTTGTCTCGAACAGGCTGGGGAGAGTAGATGACCCCAGCAGAGACCAATCCTGGCCGAACTCTGCAAACCAGGGCAGGCCGCCGAGGGTGTGGTCAAGACGCATCCAGGCCAGGCGCAGGGAGAACTGGTTGGAGCGAACGCTACTGATGTTGCGGTTGCTGACATCGGTGTAGTCGCCCTCAAAGTCGCCTTCCACCCGGCCCGTGATGGTAAATCCCGAATTCTTCGGAACCCACTCGGTCTGCATGCCAATACGGAAGCTGCGGGCCTTGAGATGCACTTGGGGGTTAGTGGTGGGTGTTGCGGCAGCAGTATCGCCGAGCAGGAGCGGCAGAGGCCAGTCCTGGCTGCCGAAAGTGGCTCCGCCGCTGGAGGCCGTGTCGGAGACGGCGCTTGCCTTGTAGAAGCCGTAAAGCTTCATGTTGGCGCCGCTGCCCAGACGGATGTCAGGAATCATCCCGCCTTGCTTGGGAATATCAATGGGCAACACTCGCAGGGGCGCAACCGCCGGAATTCCCGCTCGCTCCGGAGGAGCCGGTGGAGCTCCCGTCGGGGTCTGGCCGGTTTGCGCTGGGTTCTGCGTCTGCAGTACGGCGTTGGAGAGATGTGCTCCAGACATTTCCGTACTCACCGGGGTTACCGCAGCCGTGCTTGGGACGACTGTGGCCGAGTATTCCTTCGAACTGATGAGGCCCTTTTCGACCAGCAACTGAGCCAGGCGTGCATTCGCCTCCTCGGCTGATGACGCTTGATTGATACTCGCTACTTCATCCGGTGACAGAATTCCCTTCGATTCAAGCAGCACCGCCAATGGGTTGTTATTCGGTGGATGGTTTTCCTGCTGCTGCGCCATGGCTGATAAAGCCAGAGCAACCGCGGCAGTCAACAAAATCAAACGCGAGACGGATTTTCTCATTTGGTACAGCCTCCAGGAACAGGAATAATTTGAGACCGTAGTTCGACACAGATTGATAAGAATCCCCGCACAGTGCTTTATCCCGCAGTGATTAGCGTCACAGCTGGGCGTGACCGGATCACACTCCTGAACACACCTCCCTCCGCTCCTCACTCTTGTTCCGCGGAACAAGAGCGACTAACGGCGGAGCGCCGCAAGATCGTTTGGATTTTCCGGGGATGCGCGGGCGCCCCTCCCAACGTATAGCCGGATGCCGACCTACATACTGGTACAGTGCGGCATATGTCAAGCTATTTCATCGCGGAAGGGCTAGATTTACCTTGAGGTGTGCCTTCCTGGTCAAGGAAAGCTCTCGCTGCTGAGATGAGGTAGTGATTTGTGGCTCGGAGTTGTATCTACGGCACGGTCTTTACGCCTGCAGCATCGAAGACGTAAGTCTTCACTTCTCCTTCGTTACCGGTTGCAGGGATTTCTTTTCCGTTCAGCACAAAGCTGATTCCCGCCGCGTTCCCTGCCCTGACCACGATCTCGTGAACTGCACGCACGGTAGTGTGCGCGGGCGCGATCAGAGTTTCCTGAGCCACCGGCCTTCCGTCCGCCGTCACCAATACCCACGTCGTCTTATCCGCTCGGATCAGCAGCGTGAAAGCGCTCGATACCTTCTCAGCGGCAGCAGTGCTCGTCTTTACCGCCGGCTTGTTGGCGGTGACTGGGTTGGCGGTGACTGGGTTGGCGATCACTGGGTTGGCGCGAGTTGGGTTCGCGAGAACTGGGTTCGCGAGAACTGGGTTCGCGGGAGTTGGGTTCAAGGGAATCAGATCCGCTGCGGCCTTTGCGGTCGGCCTTGGCGCAACCGCTGCCACCGGCGCCGACGATGTTGCTCCCGAAGGTGTACGTGCTCCAGATGTTTTTGTTGGCGCGGTTGCTGCGGCGCGCGGCACTGCTTCGGGCTTCGGTGAAGAGACCGGAGCTGCCGAAGCCGACGCGGCGACTGCCGACGCAGGCTGGTTCGAAGTGACTGTGGCCTTGGATGCGGACTCGCGACGACGGTGAGAATTCCACAACGCCAATCCCGCGGTGAGAAGCAGAAAAGCCGCCGCCAGCAAGTAACGCGGAAGCCGCGATGAAGTTGCAGATGCATTGGTACGCTGCGCCGCAGTCTCAGGCAAGGTTATGAAAGACGGGGGTGGAGAAAAATCATCGCCATGGTCGTCATTACCGTGATCGGCATCGCGGTGAAACGCACCGCTCTGATCTTGTTTTCGCCGATCGCCTCGGCGGCGATTTAAGGTGCGAACACTGTTATCGTGATGACCGTTGTCGGCCGGAAAATCCTCGGCGACAGAACCAGTGGCACCGCGATTGCGAGCGTCGCTCCCACCTATTGCACCCGGCTTCACTCCCTGCGCGCGGAAATCCGGTAGAATCTGCTGCGCTTGAACCTGACTCTCGCGCAAGGCCGCGAGATACTCGGTTAAAGTTTCTTCCTCATCCAGGCCGATCTGGCGCGCATAGGCGCGGACGAATCCCTTATTAAAGACACCCCCCGGAAGCTGGTCGAACTGTTCTTCTTCCAGCGCCCGCAGCATACGCGTGCTGATTTTGGTGGTATTCGAAATCGCCTCCAGCGCAATCCCTCGCTGCTCGCGCTGTTTGCGAAGTTTTTCCCCGAACGCTCCCAAGGTACGCTCCGGCGGGTGCCCGCTCTCCGCCCGCATCAAGACGCCATAATCATAGGCGAAGCCGGGCTTGGACGCCACAACTCAAAAGGGTTGCGACCGCTGTGCGGGTTGGGCGAGCTACTGTGACTTTTTCTCCAGCGCAACACTAAATTCCGCCTTGCAGGTCTTGGCAGGATCATCAAAGGCAGACCCTTCCCGCCCTCCTTCAGCCGCCTGGAAAAACAGCCCCTGCTTGGTTTTGGCGGGAAGTCCCGTAAAACGCGCTTTGCCCGCAGCGTTTGTTCCCACTTCCAGATCCAGCTTGTGGGCGCTCAGGAATCCGTAAGCGATGTGGACACGAATGTCGGCGGCATAGACTGGTGTTCCTGTCCCGTCAGTCACGGTGAAATCGGCCGAGCAGGGGCCGATCCCCCCATCGATCACCGGAACCGATTTCGGATCCGCCGCTGTAGCGCTTTGCCCTTGCAGCCTCCGCATAGAAAAAATAGTGAGCGCCGCAAGCGTAATAAGACAAAGGGTGGTGCGCCTGGTGATTCGTCTGGAGACTGTAGTGATTTGCATACATATTCAGGATACGCTCAGCCGTATCCGGCCGCGAGTGAGCAGCCCTCACCAGCCGCAAAAAGCGCCAAACCGCACGAAGGGATTGGCTTTACGGGTTCCAGTTACCAAGGTTCATTGCCCCCGCCACGATGCACCCATATAATTTTCAGAACTGTTACTCCGTCCAGTTGAGACCACGAACGAGGTCAGGAAACCAGGCATGTCCGAGGGCACCGGCACTCAATTAACGCGCCATAGCCAGGAATTGACCATCTTCCACGATGTGGCCAAAGCGCTCACCTCGTCGCTGGACCTCGACTCCATTCTCCAGACCATCATGGAAAAAATGGCGGAGTACTTCCGTCCGGACACCTGGTCTCTCCTGATGGTGGACGAGTTGCAAAACGAACTCTACTTCGCCATCGCCGTCGGCGATGCCGCCGAAGCGCTGAAAAATGTTCGCCTGAAAGTCGGCGAAGGCATCGCGGGATGGGTGGCGAAACATGGCGAGCAGGTAATCTCCGCGGATGTCGAGAATGATCCCCGCTTTGCCAAAAGAATCGACGAAGCTACGCAGTGGGAGACGCGCTCGGTCATCTGCGTGCCGCTTCGCTCCAGGTTGCGCGTGCTGGGCGTGATCCAACTGGTCAATGTAGATTTGTCGCAATTCAAGGAAGAAGAGCTTTTCTTCCTACAGGCGCTTTGCGACTACGCCGCCATTGCCATCGAGAACGCGCGCTGGGTCGAAAAAATCCAGGAACTCACCATCACCGACGACTGCACCGGGCTCTACAATGCGCGTCACTTATACAAAACGCTCGATACCGAGGTCTATCGCTCATCGCGTTTCGGTTACGAATTCAGCGTCCTCTTCATCGACCTCGACCACTTCAAATCCGTCAACGACACTCATGGACACCTGATCGGCAGCAAACTGCTCGCCGAAATTGGCTATCTGGTAAAAGCGCAACTGCGCTTGATCGATTTCGCCTTCCGCTATGGCGGGGATGAATTTGTTGTGTTGTTGCCGCAGACTGGCAAGGATCAGGCGCTGGTCGTCGCCAAGCGCTTGCGCGATGGACTCCGCGCCAGCAACTTCTGCCATGAGGAAGGCCTGAACTTGAATATACGCGCGTCCATCGGCCTCGCAACCTATCCCCACGACGCGCGCGACACCCACGACATCATCCGCCAGGCCGATGAGATGATGTACCTGGTCAAAAACACCACCCGCGACAATATCGGAATCGCACAGCGCGGAGTAATGAAGTAGAACCCGGGTCCGACGCCGGTTTTAATGCGGCTTCCACGGATTCGCATTCCCCGGCGCCTTCGGGTCCATCCCGAAATCCCAGATGTAAAGATTCATTCCTTCACTCCCCTTCATCTCGATCAGGGCATACTCCCCCGGGGTCAACTCCGCCGTTGGAGTGAGCTTGAGCCAGCCGCCCTGCACCCGGTCAATCGTAGTCTTGACGTAGTTCTGATCCTGGCTGACCTTGCCGTTCACGCTGCGCTTCAGATCCCCGACGATGCGCTTGCCGCCTTTGACCTTGACGTGCACGATGCGAAATCGATCATAGGGCACGATCGCTTTTTCGCGCTCCTGCGGCTGCTGCGGTTGCTGCTGGCCCGCCCGAGGAGCGTCAAGGCTCGGTGTGGATGGTTTGGCCGAAGCAGTTTCCCCCTTACCCGGTCCTCCCTCAGAGGCATCGTCCTCCGTGTTGATGTAGATCGACGGAACCGCCACGTGGACGTGCAGGATCGCGTGTTCACCCTCGAGCTCAATTGTCTGCTTGGCGGCTGCGGGATTGATCGCTCCCCGAAGAATATTCCCCCGGCTGTTGCGGTTGATGTCTCCCTCGCTTTGCTGCATCTCCACCAGTTGTGGCTGTCCCTGAAAATTATCCAGAAGAAACACACCGGAATCTTCCGGAAGGCGCAGCCCGGGTGCCACTTGCGGCAGGTGCGACTCTTCGGCTTCGCGCTCGGCGTCCGTTTCCTTGTCGAGCGCAGTGGCTTCTGGAATCGCCGAGGCGGCGCGCTCCTTCTCGTACTTCTCGGTGGCCGGCCAATCCACCAGCGACGACGGCAACTCCTCCCACTCATCGCGTTCTGCGCTCTTGTAGCGCACGCGATCGCCTTTCACCTGGTAGGTAGAAACCAGTTGGTACGACCCATCTTTGAGAATCAGGCGATGCGAAAGATCCTGCGCGGCAGCGTGGGGGGTGAGAGCGAGAGTGAACGTGGCAAGAACAATGGCGTAGAGCGGCCCACGGCATTGGAGTGATGAGGGTATATGAGTCATGCGTTTACTGGGATGCGTCGATTCCAACCTGTTTGACTATTATCGTTCGAAGAGGGTGCATCCGCCAACAGGCAGACGGAGCGCACTCAAGCATTAATGAGTGAAATGGCGTGGTTACATCAATTACTGACCGTGCCTCAAAAGTTCAGCTACGAGATCGTTATATGCTGCGCCCTTAGCCTGCCGCTGTTTTTCAAGCTTGCTCGGGTGACTAGCACAAGGCAGAGACAGGAGCGGACAGTCAGGTGTTGGGGATTGGAGTTCGATCTGGCCGTACTGCCGAATGGGAATGAACCTGGGGTACTCAGATTTTGATTGAATTTCTAGCAAGGCCAGTGTCTCTACCATCGCGCGTGTGGCACGGTGCTTAGGATCGTGAATCGCTGCGGTCAATTCTTCGATAGCAACTGCGCGGTAAGGCGACGCAATCAACCCGGCCTTGATGTCCCAATAATCCTGCGTGCGCTCATACCCATAGAAGAATGGGTTTATTGGATACTCGGCACTTATCGGACGGACTTGACGTTTCTGGTCGTAGAACCAGAACCGCCGCGCCAGTTCGCGGGTGGAGGCTTCCGATCCAAGGAACCTCAAAACTCGCAGTGCTTGCTTAGTCCGCTCCATGTCGGACGGTGTGTCCTTCGTGTGGTCGGCATCCAACACCGCCAACGCATTGGTTAATTGCTCCGCCTGCCATTTTGGTGTGGCCGGGAGGACTTGAAATGTGACCTCATTGGAAATACCCATTCGCAAACTGTAGTTTCCTGGTGGTACTGACTTCGACTCATTGAGCACCATGTGGTCAACATAAGGGACCCCAGGTTCAAACACTTCATAATCGGCATTCAATGAACCACCGCCGCTTCCCCAAAGACCTGACTCTTCGTCGTCTTGTAGCGGATCACGTCCATCCGGGGCCAGGCAGAAAGAAAAATGCCTGAGGTTGCGACCTGCTCTGGGACGGTACTGAACCAATTTATATGTGAACGTAAGCTCAAGGGGAATGATCTCGCCCTCGTGATAGACAGACTGGCCTCCCTTTAGTACCAGCGTCGAAGTTCCGGTGGCAGGAGAGGTGACAGGACGCTCGCAGGGGTCTGTTCTTACCTGGGCTGCGCAGACTGCACCAACGAGCAGCGCCAAAACCATTGCCAGGCGACAGAACCGTTGCAACTTCACTCGCGCCCCCTATTTGTCAGGAAGGATGCTGAAGGACCTTTTCGTGTTGCTCAACTGGCGAAAAATCGCTCTAACACTCCTTGACCGGTTTCATGTGTGCGGAACCTTGGGAGCCCACGGGAAAGAGTGCGCCAGCTTGTAGTATTCTCGCCTTGTAGTTATCCTGTTTCACGCAGCTGCCGGGCTTCGCACCTAATGAAATTTAAACTTATCTTTCATCGCTTCATTCTGTTTGGTTTGCTATCGACCGTAACCGTTTCTGGGCAGATGGCACCTTCGCCCATAGCGCCCGCCGTTCATCCCGGCCCTCAATATTCGGCGCAGGAAACCGTTGCTTCTGCTGGCGCGCCGCAGGGTGTCGTTTCCTATGCGTCGGTATCTCAACTGAACGGATTGCTGGAGCAATTGGACGCTACCTCGAAGGCCACCCAGTCCGATCTCGGAAAGCTTCGCATTGAGCGCTGGAAGACCGACGGCTCCACCAAAAAACAGACGCTCAGCAATGTGGATTCGGTGCAGCGCAATCTGCAGAATGCACTGCCAGAAATCGTCAACCAGCTGCGCAATGCGCCCGAGGATCTCGCCGCGACTTTCAAACTTTACCGAAATCTCGATGCGCTCTACGACGTGCTGGGAAGCGTTGTGGAATCAGCCGGAGCGTTCGGCTCGAAGGACGATTTCCAGGCTGTATCCAATGACTTGAGTACTTTCGAGGCCACCCGCAGACAATTAGCCGACCGCATGGCGAATCTGGCTACCTCGAAGGAACAGGAAATCATTCGTCTGCGCGCCGACCTGAAAACCGCCCAGGCGGCGATTCCCGCCGCACCTCCAAAGAAAACCGTTGTCGACGACAATGAATCGGCAAAAAAGCCCGCCGTAAAGAAAAAGCCGGCGCCCAAGAAGCCGGCCACAACAACCCCGCCCACCACGCCGCCACAGAATCCGCCTCAGTGAATCGGGCTCAGGCAATCAGGCTTCGGCCGGACATCGCAAAAGCAACAGAAAAATAGAATTGAGCAGCGCGGCTTGGCCGAATGCCAATAGCCGAAGCCCGATTCGTTCCGAATCTGTTACCCTTCCTTCCGCATCAGATTTGCAAAAGTATCCGGGCATGAGCCTCCACATTCACATTCCTGCCATCATTGGCGGCGTCGTCTTCATTTGCGTGGTTCTTCTGGACGCGTTTGAGACGATAGTGCTGCCTCGCCGCGTCACTCGCCAATTCAGGCTCACCGCGTGGTTCTATCGGCGCACCTGGATTCCATGGAGAAAAATTGCCGGCCACATGTCAACGCCCGCCCGGCAGCAAAGCTTTCTCGGATACTTCGGTCCTCTGTCGCTACTCATGCTGATGGCGTTCTGGGCCACCGGCCTGATCTTCAGCTTCGCCCTGCTGCAGTACGGCATCGGCGGTCACGAACAACTGAACAACGAACCGCTCACCTTTGGCAGGATCCTCTACCACAGCGGCGAAACCTTCTTCACGCTCGGCTATGGCGACATCGTGCCGACATCAGCCCCCGCACGTTTTCTTTCAGTTTTCGAAGCCGGAATGGGATTCGCCTTCCTCGGCGTGGTCATCGGATACTTGCCAGTTGTCTACGGTTCTTTTTCAAGGCGCGAGATTCAGATCTCCATGCTCGATGCCCGTGCCGGATCGCCTCCGACCGCCGCCGAATTGCTGGTGCGGCTGGCGGGAAATTTCGAGGCTTCGCGTACCTCTGCGAGTTCGACGGTCGATCAACTTGTGCTGGACGCAGTCCTGCGCGACTGGGAGCGCTGGGCGGGAGAACTTCTGGAGAGTGGCATTTCTTATCCGGTATTGAGTTTTTTTCGTTCGCAACACAGCAATCAATCGTGGCTGGGAGCGCTGCAAACCATGCTCGACGTAACTTCGCTGGTGCTGACAGGCATCGACGGAATTCATCCCGGGCAGGCGCGCCTCACCTTCGCCATGGCGCGCCACGCGGCTGTGGACCTGGCACAAGTCGTGAACGCGCGCTACGATCCGGCTTCACCGGAACGCATGACGGATGACGATTTCAAAACTCTGCAAGAAACACTCGCGGACGCCGGACTGAGACTGCGCAGCACGGATGAAGCTCGGCTAAAGCTGGCGAAACTGCGTTCGATGTATGAACCCTACCTGCACTCGACCGCTCGAAATCTGATGGTTACGCTGCCTCCGTGGCAGCATCCAGTGAAAACCCGCGACAATTGGCAGGCGGGTCCGTGGGACCGGTTGATCCAAGCCAAAGGACTTGCCGTGCTGGGGCAGAAGCCGCTGCAACCGTCGGGCTCCGACGACCATTTCTAGAAGCTCGATCTTGCGTGCGGCCGATCGCGGTCACGCGGCAGCCTAGCGCGACTCCAAAGCGGCGAGCAACTTTTTCACCCGCTGGAAGTCAGAATCGTGACCAGACCACGGCAAAAGCAAGTCGGGCGTGATTCCGTTCACTTCGTTGGATCCATCGGCACGAAAGCGAACACAATCCGGCATCTTAAGTGGCGCACCAGAATTCTTGAGCTTTGCGGGAATGCCTCCGTTGGTATAGCCGCAGCCTGCTCCTCCCGTCGTTTCGCCGACGATCGTGGCGGCATGATTGTCCTGCAAGACTGCCGCGAAATATTCAGCTGCCGACCAGGTGTCACGATCTACGACGACATAGAGAGGTAACGGCTTCGGATTCGACGGGTAGGTATAGCGGCTCGGGTGAACCGTTCTCGCGGGTTCCGTGACCAGCAGGGAGCAGCTGAGCTTTCCTGTATCCCATACCGAGGTTCGGTTGCAGGGCTGCTTGCTCTCGTCGGTTGCCTTTTCGAGCGCGCTGGCTTCGCCTTCCAAACTAGCCTTTGAACCGGCATGATTCTTGATGTCGCTTTGAACCTGCAGAAGGCGGTCTTGCAGTTGCTTGGTCCAGTGTTCATGTCTGATGAAGGCCCTCGCCGATTCATGGAGAGGAACGGAACTCAAGACCCGGGGAGGGACTTCAGCCCAATCCGAACCGCCTCCGTTGCGCGTGATGTCTATTAAGAGAGCGGTCGCACCGGCTGCGGAGAGCGCTTCGGCGCGCCTTACGAGAGCCGCAGTGAGGAGATTGGCGGTGGCAAGCTCCAGTTGGTCAGCGCACTTGCCATCGCAGGCGTCGTTTTCAGGCAGATGCAAGTCGTGCGCAGCCTGTTCGCAAATTTCGGGGTAGGAGTGTTCGCTGAAGAGGCCGATCCGAACTATGCCCATGGCTGTGCCGTTTTGTAAGCGGAGAAGGCCGCCGGGGAAAAGCCTTTCTTCCGGCGTGTTTTGAGTGGAAAACTCGGGCAGGACAGAGAAGTCCAATCCAGGATGAAGACGCGACTCATATCCCATGCGGCCACATAGACTTTGCGATGCGGTCGTCGCAGGCTTGGGCTGGGCGCCGCTCTTCGGCCACTGGATTTCCAGATGGCCGTCTCCGAAGCTGGCGAGGAACTTATCGAGGATTCGGCGGGCGCCGCTCTCGTCGGCCGCGTCGCGAAGTTTGGCTTCGGTGTCGAGGCGTAGGCGCGGCAGGTCCATTCTTCGATCTGCGACCGCCCAGTCGAGATTTGCATAATGGACAGACATTTCCGAGAGTATCTGGTGAAAGTCCTCAAGCCACGGTTTTGAATCGAAACCTATAGGCTGCGCCTGGTTTGCAGTTTGGGCCGCGCATGGTAGTACCGTCAGAAAAAAGAAAAGCAGTCCTCGCCTCATCGCGCCTCTCGAGTGGATTGGTTCCGGCCAATTCTACTTCGACGGTGCATGCGTGCTAACATTCTTTTCCCAGATATTCATGAAATGAAAAACATCGGCGAGAACGTGGTGCGCATTGAAGCCGAGGCGCTGCGCGCGCTGGCGGACCGCATTGCCGGCCCTATGGCGGCGGCTTTCCAGCGGGCCCTGGATTTGATGTTTCGCTGCGCCGGACGCGTGGTCGTCACCGGTATGGGCAAGAGCGGCCTGATTGCTCGCAAGATAGCCGCCACACTAAGTTCCACCGGCACGCCCGCGCTGTATCTGCATCCGGTCGAAGCGCTACACGGAGATTTGGGAATGATCGTGCGCGGCGATGTGGTGCTGGCGCTTTCGGCAAGCGGTGAGACGGAGGAAATTCTAGCGTTGCTGGCCACCATCAAGCGACTGAGGGTGCCGCTGATTGCGATGACGGGCGATGAGATCAGCAACAGAGCGGGCGAGTCGCCCGCTTCCACACGAGCATCTACGCTGGCAGCGGCCGCCGATGTGGCTCTCGATTGTTCAATCGCAGAAGAAGCCTGCTCCCTCGGCCTCGCCCCCACAGCTTCCACCACCACCATGCTCGCCCTCGGCGATGCGCTCGCAGTCGCACTAAGCGAGAAGCGCGGATTCAAGGAAGAAGACTTCGCCAACTTGCATCCGGGGGGAAAACTTGGAAAAAGATTAGCCCGCGTCGAATCGCTCATGCACTCCGGTGACGCGCTGCCGTGCGTCGCCCCGAATACGAAAATGCCGGATGTGATCTATGAAATGTCCCGCAAAAAGCTGGGCGTCACCGCCGTGGTCGATGGCAAGAGGCTTGTCGGCATCATCAGCGATGGAGATTTGCGCCGGTTACTCGAGAAACGCGGCAAGGACGTTCTCGACCTGACCGCAGTGGATGCCATGACTCGCAGCCCCAAAACAGTTTCATCCGGTGAGTTTGCCGCTACCGCGCTGGCCGTGATGGAAGAAAAAAAAATCACCTCGCTGATGGTGGTCGACGGAAATAACCGGCTCCTTGGAATTGTTCATCTTCATGATTTGTGGAGTACCGAACTGGTGTAGCCACACAAAGTTGTTGCAGTCGAAAGGTTGTGCCATGTATCACTACGATCCCAACACCGCGCTCGAAGAATTAACCGAAGATGCAACCCTGCCCAACCCCGTGCATGTTCGCGACATGATGCTGCGCAAAAAACTCTCGGCAGATAAATCCCTGGAGCTGAACCGTCTGTTCGTCGAGTACCAGAAATTTTTCGGCGAAACCCAGAAGCTGGGAAAAGAAATTCTCAAGCAGCTGGCCAAGTAATTGGCTCGAACCGTGGGGGAGTATCCCCTCGACTGTCCAGCGGACGAGGCCGGCTTATCTTTCTGTCGATAGCATTCTTGGCGCTTAGTTGAAGCCATCGTTGCTCACCAAATCATTTACAATCAAAAATTCCGTTTTCCCCAGGACAACCACCTTATGCATCGTTGGTCAGAACTCTTTATCCCTACCCTGCGCGAAGCCCCAGCCGACGCCGAGGTCGCCAGCCACAAGTTTCTCGTGCGGTCGGGATACATCCGTCAACTCGCAGCCGGAGTCTACTCTTATCTTTTCCTCGGCAACCGTTCGTTTCACAAGATCATAGGCATCGTCCGCGAAGAGATGGACAAGATCGGCCAGGAATTTTTTCTGCCGCTGCTGCATCCCCGCGAAATTTGGGAAGCCAGCGGCCGCTGGTCCTTGATGGGGGACAACCTGTTTCACCTGAAAGACCGCAAGGGCGCCGATCTGGCGCTGGGCTTTACCGCAGAAGAGGTGATGACCGACATCGCGCGCAAAGAGCTGCGCAGTTACAAACAGTTGCCGCAAATCTGGTACCAGATCGCTCCCAAGTTTCGCGATGAACCGCGTCCCAAGTCCGGGCTACTGCGGGTGCGACAGTTCATGATGAAAGACGCCTACTCGTTCGACATCGATGCGGCCGGCCTGGATGTTTCCTACAAGAAACATTACGAGACGTATTGCCGGATTTTTGACCGCTGCGGATTGAAGTACATGGTCGTCGAGGCGGATTCCGGTGCCATGGGCGGCAAAGAATCACACGAGTTCATGGTGCGCACCCCCGCCGGCGAAGATCAGGTCGTAAGCTGCGACAGCTGCAACTATGCCGCAAACATGGAGAAAGCCACATCCACGCTCGAAACCGTCGAAGATTTGAAATCAGAAGGCGACGGCAAACCACTGGAAGTGCATACTCCCAGACAGAAGACGATTGAAGACGTCGCGCGGTTCCTCGGCCTCTCGCCCAAGAACAAGATCAAGACGCTCGCCTTCATGGCCGATGAAAAAGATGCGAAAACCGGCAAAGTAAAATCGCGCGCCATTGTCGTCCTCCTGCGTGGCGATCATCAGTTGAACGAAGCTAAGCTGAACGCCACCGTTGCCGTTGCCACTCGCGCCATGGAGGAAAGCGAGATCAAAGAGCTGTTTAAATCTCCAGCCGGATATTTGGGCCCCCTGGGAATTGAGTGGGCGAAAGAACTGAATAAGGACCCCGTCCTTCCGGTTCTTCTCGTCGACAAAGCTCTCCAGGGCCGCACCAATTTAATCGCGGGCGCCAATAAAGAGGACTATCACGTAAAGAATCTCACGCCCGGAAAAGAGTTTCATCCCACGGCTTACGCCGATCTCCGCGCCGTGACTGCGAGCGAAGGCTGTCCGAACTGCGGCAAGCCCCTGCGCATCGATACCGCGGTTGAGATTGGACACATCTTCAAGCTCGGCTACCGCTATTCGGAATCCATGGGCGCTAGTGTGCTCGACAACAACGGCAAGGAAGTGACGCCGATCATGGGCAGCTACGGCATCGGCATCGAGCGCATTCTCACCGCCGCGGTCGAGCAGAGCAACGACGAGAACGGATTCTGGCTGCCGCCCTCGATCGCGCCGTTTCAGATCGTTGTCACCCCGACGAATGTAAAAGACGCTGCTCTGTTGAACGCAGCGCTCGACATTAGCTCACGTCTCGAATCGGCTGGCTACGATGTCATCCTCGACGATCGCGACGAACGGCCCGGTGTCAAGTTCAAAGATGCCGATCTCGTCGGCATCCCCTTTAGAATCACGGTCGGAAAGAAGGTTACCGAAGGTACTGTGGAAGTGGTTCTACGCTCGACTCGCGAAGTACGCGATGTTACGATCACCGCGATAGTTGAATATTTTCAAGGAGTGCTGCAAGCCAGGGCCTGAAATTCGCGCCCGCTTCGCGGCGTGTTTTCAGATTATGGGAACTGTTAAAGCGGTGCTTGGATTCGTCGCGATCGGAGCCGTCATCTTGGGCATCTTCCAGGTTGCCCCACCCATCATGACCAATTACAGTTTTCAGGACGACCTGAAGACGGTCGCGCTGATGGATAGCGCCAACTTTCAGAAGACGGAAGACCAGGTCAAGGACGAAGTTGTTCGCAAGGCCAAAGAGCATGATCTGCCGATTGAACCCAAGCAGGTGACCGTTCAACGCATCAACACACCCGGCATGTCGGCCATCTATATCGCGGCGGATTATTCAGTAACCATCAGCTTGCCCGGCTATTCGTTTGACATGCACTTCAATCCCAACAGCGGCAACAAGGCGTTCTAGCCAACTCCGTCCGCACCCCCGTCCTGAAATGCAATTCACAACAGGGCATTTCTCTTCCCCGGCTTTTTCCCGAACATCACCGATAAACGGACGTTTGCGCCAGTGACATTCGTAACGTTGCCATCGTGTTACCGCCCTCCTAATATCGCAATTGAGTGAGAATTTTCTTAGAGCTCCGTCCTGCGCGAGCCTAAGAAAACCTCACCCCAAGTTCCACCAAAATCCAGATTTGCAACTTTTCCGAAACACGGAAGATTAGCCGAGTCGGGCGGAGGCAGTTCATGAAGATGCAAGTTCGAGCAGTTCTTATCCTGATCGCGGCGCTGGCGACCATGGGCCTGACCGGCTGCGGTCATTACAATTGTGCTACCGCCGCCAACTTCGGCAGCTCCTCCTGTAGCTCCTCCGGCGGGGGCCTGGGTGGTGGCGGCGGAACCGGTAACTCCACTGCGACGGCTTTTGCCTTTCACGTGGACCAGGGTCAGCCGACCACGACCGGCTTCATCGACGGCTACACCCTCGACTTAACTACTAACTTGTTCACCACGACGCCGAATTTCATCCCGCCGGTGATTCCGCAGAATCTCGGCAGCATTGGAATGGTTGTCGGGCAGAAACAGTATGTCTACGCCGTGTTCGCCGATTTGCAGGCTATTTACGGATGGCAGATCGATTTCACCACTGGCTTTCTGACGCCCCTTGGTGGTTTTCCCATGACCGTGTCGTTAAATATTCCGTCTGTCACTTATAACCAATACCTGGTGATCACCAACCCGCCGGGAACTTTACTCTTCATTTCCGATCCTTTGGACGCAAAGATTCTGGTCTACCAAATCGGCTCGTCGGGGTCTTTGACAGCGGCCCCTGGTTCTCCCTTCTCCATGCCGAGCGGTTTCACTCCTCAGAACCTCGGGATGGATGGACTGGGCAACTACCTGTATGCGTCCTCCGAATCCGTCACCCATACCAGCACGTCTGTGATGGCTTTCGCCGTCACCGGCTCTGGATCGGGCGCTGGCGTCCTCCAGCCGGTGCAGAGCACCCCCTTTCCTTTTCCCATGTGGCAGACGCAGGGAGACCCCAGCGGCAAATTCTTGTTTGGGGTCAGCGGGCAAGCCATTCCCTTCACCTCAGCCGACGATGATCACATTTACCTCTTCAGCATCGGCAGCAACGGCGCAATTACACAAGTGTCTAGTACCGCTACTGCGTTCCCTC